>Ga0073934_10007214_pt1 | contig 15649 bp, 9 predicted proteins | sample LarsenN4metaG_FD_76834 | JGI IMG/M metagenome (GOLD analysis project Ga0073934, IMG submission 76834) | Hot spring sediment bacterial and archeal communities from British Columbia, Canada, to study Microbial Dark Matter (Phase II) - Larsen... ...
CGAGACCGCGGCCCACTCCTGCGGCGCGGCAACCGTCCGCTGGCCCCGCAAGGCGGCCTGAATGGCCTTGAGATACGTCACCTGCAGGTCGGGGTTGTCGGCCTTCCCGAGGCCACGGACCAGGGCCGCCAGGGACGCGGTCTGGTCGAGACTGCCGATTCGCCGCAGCATGTACTCGCGGACGAGGGGAATTGTCTCGCCGGCCTTGAGCGCCAACGCCAAGGCCCGCTCGGAGTCCTCGGCGGCCAGCGGCTCGGCGGCGTACCAGTACATCAGCGGCAGATTGTGGTCGTCAGCGTCCTCGGCATGGGCCACGAGGTTTTCGAGCAGCGTCCACCGCTGTGACACCGGAACTTGCTGCGCGACGGAAGCCAGCGCCAGCCGCACGGACTGCGACGGATCGGTCTTGGCCAGCGACGCCAGTTGCGTGACCACCGGTGCTGCCGGCGGCTGCGGCTGATCGAACGCCAGCCGCACCGCCCAGCCGCGAACGTGCGGGCTGTGATCGGCGAGCAGTTTCTGCGTCAACTCCGGATTCAAGCGGCCGATGACGTGCAGCGCCCAGGCAGCCCGCAGCCGCCGGGTGTCGTCGGTGTGCGTCGTGGCGATGGTCGTCAGCCTGGCGACGGCGTCGGCCGCAAGGGTCCCGGTCGCGGCCCGTTCCTGCAGGAGGCGGCGGGCGTGGCGAACGTACCAGTCGTTCGGCGACAGCGTCAGCTCGGCAAGTTCCGCATCGGATTTCTGCTTCAGATCCACCGACACCGGCTTCGTTTCGCCGTAGCTGATCTTGTAGATCCGCCCGTTGCTGCGGTCGTGCTTCGAGGGATCGGTGACATGGCAGGCCTGCATGTCGTACCAGTCGATCATGATCGCCTGGCCGTCGGGACCGTAGCGCAGGTTGAGAATCTGCGAGGCCCGGTCGCCCGTGAGCAGGAAGTCCGGGCCGTGTCCGCCGACGTAACCGGACCCCTTGGCCGACAGCGTGTCCATGTTCAGCCGCTGGCCGTGGATGTTGTTCATGAAGAGCTGGTTGCGATACCGCTCGGGCCATGCGTCGCCGAGGTAAATCATCGCCCCGGCATGGGCATGCCCGCCGCCCGCCGCATCGGACTTGTTGTTCCCGCCGTGCGGCGTCGCGCCGAGGTAATGACGGTGGTCGGCAATGGTCTTGATGTCGTTGTACGTGTGCGGATTGAAGTGCTGCCCGGCCTGCCGCTCGTAACGCGCGCCGGGGATGATGTGGTAGAGGTGCGGAATCACGCACGCGGTGGCGAAGGCGTCTCCATAGTCGTTGAAGTCCACGCCCCAGGGGTTGCTGGTCCCGTGGGCGAAGACCTCGAACGTGTGCCTGGTGGGGTGATACCGCCAGATGCCGGCGTTGATCGGTTGCCGCTGGTCATCGGGCGTGCCCGGTTTGCCGACGCGCGAGTGCGTGAACACGCCGTGGCAACCGTAGAGCCAACCATCCGGCCCCCAGATGAACGCATTGAGCGTCTCGTGCGTGTCCTGCAGACCCCAGCCGTCGAGCAGGATCTGCGGCTCGGCGTCGGGTTTGTCATCGCCGTTCTTGTCGGGGATGAACAGCAGATACGGCGCCGCCCCGATCCACACGCCGCCGAAGCCGACCTCCAGTCCGCTGACGAGGTTCAGCCCCTCGGCGAACACCGTCCGCTTGTCGTGCCTGCCGTCGCCGTTGGTGTCCTCAAAGATCAGCACGCGGTCGCGGCCCTGCCCCTCCGGCGCGCGGCGGGGGTATTCGTAGGCCTCGGCGATCCACACCCGGCCACGGTCGTCGAGCGCCATCGCAATCGGCTGCTGCACGTCCGGTTCCGACGCGAACGCCGTCACCGAGAAGCCCTTTGGCAGCGTCATCGCCTTGGCGGCCGCCTCGCCCGACAAACCGCCGTGCGGATAGTCGTCGAGAATCAGCCGCACGAGGGACTTCGCCGCTTCACCGGCTGGCTGTTTCTCATGGAAGCGGAAGTCGTCGAAGTTGACGTGGCCCCAGCCGCCGCGATGTTCGTCGACCAGGCGGATGAAGATCGGCTTGCCGACGTGCTGCCGCAGATCGACGACGACCCGCTGCATCTGCTCGTCGGTCTGGCCGGAGGTCTGGAAGACGACCGTCTTCGTGTCGGCCCGGACGATCTCGACGCGGGTTTCATCGTGCGCGCCGCCGCCGACGAGCATTGTGGCCCAAGGCTGGGCGACGTCGAACGGGGCCGACGTCAACGTGCCGGTCGCCGGATCCCCCAGCTTTTCGTAGCCGCCGATCCAGTAGTCGCCGGCGTGGTTGCTCTTCATGTCGCCGCGGCGTTTGGCGACGGTGTCTCCCTTGATGGGTTGTCCCTCGAACGCCTTGCCGGTGGCGGTCCAGCCGGCCAGCGTGCCGGACTCGAAACCCAGGTTGTCGAGAATGTTCCCCGTGGCCTGCGCCCCCGCGGCGTTGCCGTCGGCGGCGGCGACCAGCAGGCAGTCGAGACCGACCATGTGCGCTGGTACGGCGGCGGGGTTTTTGCCCACGATGGTGATCCCCAGCCGGTGGTCGCCGGCGGACAGTTTCTGCTGAGCCAGCTTGACGAGGCCGGTGGTGATGACGTCCGGATGGTTGAACAGGTCCAGGGGTTCGCCGATCGGTTGGCCGTCGAGGTCGAATTTCACGATGGCATAGTCGCGGGCCATCGTGAGCACCGCGGAAAGGGCGTATTCCCCGTCCTGAGCCACGGGAAACTCGAACTCGAGCCGGTCGCCCGGCTTGCCGCCCGTCCACCAGACCTGCTGGTCGCCGCTCCACTGGTCGGCCTGGAAGTTGCCCATCGGCTGCACGGCGGTCTTGCCGCCGGTGAGCTTGCTGATCTTCAGCGCCTCCCCTTCCAGGGCCCCGCTGATGCGTCCCGTGGCGGCGTTGAACGCCGGCCGCACGCGCGTCTTCGCCGCGGAATCGGCCGCGACGTGGCGTTTCGGCAGGGCCTGCTTCCAATCGCTGTCGGAGACGGTTTTGCGCGACTGCGTCAGGACGGTTGCGCCGAGCATTCCGCCGACGACGATGTCCGGCAGCTTGTCGCCGTTGACGTCCACGATGCTCACCTGCCGGCCGATCCCCGCGTTGCCGTCCGCCTGGAACGGAATCCACTCGACGCCGTCCTGCGTGCGGGTCAGTTTGAACCAGTACACGACGGCTCCGGCGTCCCACATCGGACTTTGCCGGTGGTGGGAGTAGTACGTCTTGCCGGTGATGATGTCCTTCAGGCCGTCGCCGTCCATGTCGGCGAGCGCCACGGAATGCAGTTCGCTGAAGACCAGGCCGAACGCATTCTGGTCCGGTCGCGACCCCATGATGAGGTGCTGCTTCCAGGTGGATTCGCCGTCCCCCTGGACCTGCTCGTACCACGCCAGGCCGAAATCGTGCGCCGCGAGGCTGGTGATGACGTCGTTGTCGCCGTCGCCGTCCACGTCGTAGGCATGCATGTCAGCGCCGCCATAAGCATTCGTGAAGGCGACCTTGTGGAACGTCCAGTGCGCAGTCAGCGCGTCCCTTTCCGGCTGCTCGTACCAGCCGCCGGCGATGAGAATGTCCTGTCGGCCGTCGCCGTTGACGTCGCCGACTCCCAGCCCGTGACCGAACCGGTCCGGCGCATTGGCCTCCGAGACGCCGTGGAACTCCCACGGACCGAATGGATTCTCGGCGTTGATCGTCGCAAACCCGACCCGCTTCTCGAACGCGCACACCAGTTCCGGCCGCTCGTCGCCGACAATGTTCACGAACTGCGGCGATTCATTGGCGACCGACGGCAGAATCGCATGCTTCTTCCAGGGCTTGTCGAAGCCGTCCGCCTTCGGGTTCTCATAGACCAGGCCCGGCGTGCCGGGGAAACCGACGACCACCACGTCATTCCAGCCGTCGCCGTCGACGTCGTAGACCCAGTTGAAGAAGTTGTCGGCGTAGCCCTCCATGTTCTGGGGCTTGGCCGGATACAGTTCGCGCGCCGTCTTGAAGTCGGGGCCGGCGTACCAGTAGGGCCCGTAGACGACGTCGGCGCGGCCGTCGCGATTCAGATCCCCCGCGTTGGCCCCTTCGGAGAAGTACGTCCCCGTCAACGGCTGCCGGGCGAACGACAACAACACGGGTTCGGCTGTCAGGGTCGGACCCGACATCAGCAGGACCATCAGGATGGAGCGGAGCGAATCCAGGGAGGCAAGGTTCATGGGGCGGAAACTCCTGAGGGGCGCATTCAGGGTGAGGCCGGCCGGACTCGGTCGAGGCATTTCATCGGTTGGCGTTGAATACCGCATTGTCACCCGGTGATCGACGGCCACAATGCGAAATCTGGCAGGCAGGATAAGATTTTTTCCTACGGCCGAAACTGGCGCACGGATCGCAATGGGCGGGACGGAAAGCCCCTCGGTCCGCGGGGTGCCGCCGGCCGCCGCGATTGGTATCATGCCCGTCTCTGACCGCTGGTGGTCCTGGACCGCCCCCTGATTCCTGACGCCCGACCACGACTCATGCCCTTCACCGCCACCCGCCGCGTCGAGTTCTGCGACACCGACATGGCCGGGATCGTCCATTTCGCGAACTTCTTCAAGTTCATGGAACAGGCCGAGCACGAACTGTTCCGGTCGCTGGGGCTTCAGATCATCGGCCGGTTGCCGGATGGCACGGATTACAGTTGGCCCCGGGTGTCGGCGAGCTGCTCGTACGACTCCCCGGCCCGGTACGAGGACGCGCTGGAAATCCAGGTCCGCATCGCCCGCCGGGGAAATCGGTCCCTGACCACCGCGTATGAATTTCTCCGCAACGGCGAGTTGCTGGCCCGCGGCGAGATGAAGACCGTGTTCTGCCTGATTCCGGCGGCCGGCCCGATGCATTCGGCCGACATCCCGGCGGACATCGCGGCGAAGCTGGACGCCGTGGCAGACTGACGCGATGCCTCACGTCGTGCGACTGTCGCGACTTTTGATGGCCTGCCAATGCGAGGCGGTCGTGGTGCACGACAGCCTCGCCGAGGCGACCCGCGCCGCCGAGGCGGCGCTCGACGAGGTCGCCCGCGTGGAATCGCGGTTGTCGCGGTTCGCCCCGGCGAGTGAGATCGCCCGGATCAATCGAGACGCCTCCCGCGGTCCAGTGACGCTGGATCACGAGCTGTTCACGCTGCTGCAAGGCTGCTTCACCGCCTGGCACAACACCCACGGCGCCTTCGACATCGCCGCCGGGTCGCGGTCAGACTCCGCCGGGCAACCGATCACGCTGGCATGTTCGCGGCTGCTCGAACCGCCGCAAGCGATCGAGTTCACGGATCCCGGTCTGCAACTGGACCTCGGCGGCTGCGGCAAGGGGTACGCGCTGGATCGGGCGGCCGATGTGCTCCGGTCCGCCGGCGTCACTCAGGCCTGTTTGCACGCCGGAACCAGTTCTGTTCTGGCGTTGGGCGCAGGTCCCGATGGCCACGGCTGGCCGATCGCCCTCGTCGATCCCCGCGACCGGCAACGGGAACTGCGACGGGTTTCGCTCGTGGATCGGGGCTTGGCCACGTCGGCACTGGTGGAAGGAGACGCTGGCACCATCGACCCGCGAACCGGCCAGCCGGTCCGGGCGACGCGTTCTTGCACGGTGACGGCCCGAACCGCGTTCGCCGCCGAGGTCTGGTCCACGGCCGGGCTGGTGATGGGATCGGGCCAGGTCGCCGCTCTCGCTGGTCTGCACCGAGAGGTTGTGCACCGGGTTTACTGGACGGAACCGGATTGCGGTTTCGCAGCGGACGAATTGCTGTAACTGTTGCCAGCAGCGCCTTTTATCCGCCAAGAACGACCACGAAACGGTGGTCCGTAGGGACGCAATCCGGCGGCGACTGGCTGGAAAGCTGCGCAAACTGTGCCGGTTGGTGTGGGCTTTCTGGAAATTCCGTGGGTAACGGCTGTACCGATTGCCGATGTAGGAGACACGTCTCAGGCCGCGCTGCGGTCTGCGCGAGGATTGGGGTGAAGGCCGGCTGCAAGGATGCGACGCCGAATGCGCGGGGGATGGTTACGTTTGGGGCGAGCGCTGGCGGTGGCCGCAATGGTCGCGCCGGGGTGTGCGCGCTTCACCCCGACGCCGCAGGCGTCTCTGGACATCGACCACGCCCACTACGCGCATCTGGCGCGGCAGGTCGAATACCCCGCGGAGCCCTCCCCGTCGGATGACCTGATCGCCGCCACGCCGCGGCCGCTGTCGCTGTCCGTCGACGAGCCGCAGGATTATCTTGACCTGTCGCTCGAAGAGACGATCCACCTCGCTTTGGCGAATTCGCAGGTGATGCGCGACCTGGGCGGACTCGTCCTGCGGTCGCCGGACAACATCCGCACGCGGCAAGACCCCGCGGTCGCGGAAAGCGATCCCCGATTTGGCGTCGAAGCGGCGCTGAGCGCCTTCGACGCCACGTTCACCTCCAGCTACTCCTACGAGAACAACGACCGTGCGCTGAACAACGTGTTCTTCGGCGGCGGCACGCGGCTGCTCGAACAGAACTTCCTGGTCAGCCAGTCGCAACTGGCCAAGACCGGCGCGACGGGCACGCAGTTCGCGCTCAAGAACTATACGCAGTACGACGCCAACAACGCCCCCGGCAACTTCGTCCCCAGCGCGTGGACGACGTGGTTCGATCTCGAAGGCCGGCATCCGATCCTGCAGGGGGGCGGCGTGAACTTCAACCGGCTGGCCGGGCCGAACGCGCAGCCGGGCCTCATCAACGGCGTGGTGATCGCGCGGATCAATTCGGATTCGGCGCTGGCGGACTTCGAGGCCTCGGTGCGGAACTTCGTCAGCGACGTCGAGAACACGTACTGGGACCTGTATTTCGCCTACCGCGACCTCGACGCCAAGCTCGCCGCGCGAAATGCGGCCCTGGAAACCTGGCAGCGGATTCGCGCCCTGTACGAGCAGGGCCGCCGCGGCGGGGAAGCGGAGAAGGAAGCCCAGGCCCGCGAACAGTACTTCCGCTTTCAGGAAGAGGCCCAGAACGCGCTGCATGGCCGGCTGATTGACGGCACCCGGACCAACAACGGCAGCACCGGCGGCACGTTCCGCGGCTCCGGCGGCATCTACGTGGTCGAACGGCGGCTGCGGTTGCTGATCGGTCTGCCGATCAGCGATGGCCGGCTGATTCGCCCGTCCGATGAGCCGCTCAAGGCGGAACTGGTGTTCGACTGGGAAACGAGTCTTGTCGAAGCGCTCTCCCGGCGGGTGGAACTTCGCCGGCAGAAGTGGCAGATCAAGAAGCGCGAGGCCGAACTCGAAGCGAACAAGAACTTCCTGATGCCCCAGCTCGATGCCGTGGCCCGGTATCGCTGGCGCGGCTTCGGCGACGACTTGTTCCCCGCCGGCAGCCCGATCGACGGCCGGTTCAACAACGCCGTCGCCGATCTCGTCAGCGGCGACTTCCAGGAATGGCAGGTGGGGTTCGAGTTCTCGCTGCCGATCGGTTTCCGGCAGGCCTTCGCGGCGGTCCGCAACTCGGAGCTGATGCTGGCCCGCGAACGGGCGCTGCTGGCCGAGCAGGAGCGGGCCGTCGTCTACGACCTGAGCAACGCCATTGCCGATCTGGAACGGGCCCGGCAGGTGGTCGAGACGAACCTCAACCGCCGACTCGCCGCGCGGGAGCAGGTGCAGTCGGTGCAGGCGGCGTTCGATGCGGACAACGCCACGCTGGACGTGCTGCTCGAGGCGCAGCGGCGGCTGGCCGAGGCCGATGTCGCCTACTACCGTTCGCTCGTGGAGTACACGCTGGCCGCGAAAAACGTGCAGCTCGAAAAGGGGACGCTGCTCGATTACAACGAGGTCTACCTGCAGGAGGGACCGTGGCCCGGCAAGGCGTATGAGGATGCCGAGCTGAAGGAATGGCTCCGCGGACCGCCGGTCCACCGCCGCGATGCGCCCAAGACGCCCGCCCCGACGGTGAGCTACGGCCTCTTCCCGCAAAGCCTGGAACCCGCCGCGCAGACGTTCGAGGGACACCACCCCGTCCCGCCGTCGCCGCCCGACGTGCCCCCGGCCGTGGAGTGAGGTCCGCAAGCCGCGGGGCTGCACCTCCGCGGTTCTTCCGCTCACGGTTCGGCCATCAATCCCGTCTCGACCAGGACGGCAATGGCCAGCACCATCACGGCGAGAACCACGCCCATCGACGCCAGCACCTTGAGCGTGACCTTCCACACGGGCTCGCGATACAGCCCCACGCCGGTCCAGGTCGGATACGCCAGCAGGATCGCGAACAGCAGCCACATCGCCGCCGACTGTCCCCCAACCGCCTGCAGAGGGGTCACCAGCAGCGTCTCGTACCAGACGGTCTGCCCCATGACGAACAGCGTGAACACGTAGTTCTCGGCAAAATTGAATCCCGACCGGCGAAACAGCCAGCTCCAGACCACGGCCCAAGGCACCAGCATCGCCAGCCACGTCACCGGATGCGACAGCGCCGCCTGGTCATCGGGATCGACCGCGGCCGGCAGAAAGTAGCCGATGGTGGACTCCGTAAACAGCGCCACCGTCATCGCCAGCAGCAGATACCCGAACGGGTTCATGTAGAACTTCCGCCGGCCGCGGACATAGTCGCGGCAGACCTCCCCCGGCCTGCGGTTCAGGTCGAGCCAGGTCCGCAGAAAGGCGGAGTCGAAATCCCACAGGTGCTCGACGAACCGGACGAGCACGTCCCGCAGCACCAGCCGCTCGCCCCCCCGACGATGCTGCCCGCATTCCGGACAGCACGACTTCTCCACCGTCGCCCCGCAGTTGGCGCAGGGGACGGGAGACGGTTCGGTGCCAGACGGTGCCGACATGATGCGAGCGGGACCAGTGACGGAGTGCGAATGCCACAATCATAACCGCCGCAGCGGGCCGTCACACGCGCACCCCGTCACGACCGCTCGCATGCGGCCCGAACGGCGATTATGCTGGGCGGACCTGATCGTCCGGTCGAATCCCCTGCCAAGGGTCTGCCCGTCATGCGTTCCCGCCACTGGCTTTTCGCCTGTTGTCTGTTCGCGCCCGCTGTCGCGTTCGCGCAGCCCACCGAAAATGACATCTACCCCTTGACCGAACTCGCGATCCCCGACGGCGTCAACCTCGAAGCCGGAGCGCTGGAGTTGCTGCCGGACGGCAAACTCGCCGTCTCCACCCGCCGCGGCGAAATCTGGCTGGTCGAGAATCCGTTCGGCAAACCCGCCGAGATGAAATGGTCCCGGTTCGCCCACGGGCTGCATGAAGTGCTCGGCCTCGCCCACCGCGACGGCTGGCTGTACCTCACCCAGCGCGGCGACGTCTCCCGAATCAAGGACACCAATGGCGACGGCGTCGCCGACAAGTTCGAAATCGTCAACGACGACTGGGAGATCAGCGGCGACTATCACGAGTACGCCTTCGGATCGCCGTTCGACAAGGACGGCAACCTGTGGGTCGTGCTCTGCCTCACCGGCTCGTTCGACAGCAACGTCAAGTACCGCGGCTGGTGCCTGCGGATCACGCCGGACGGCAAGTCCATCCCCACGTGCAGCGGCATCCGCTCGCCGGGCGGCATCGGCCTCAACGCCGCGGGGGACATGTTCTACACCGACAACCAGGGCCCCTGGAATGGCACGTGCGCCCTCAAGCACCTCGCGCCGGGCAAGTTCGTCGGCCATCCCGGCGGCAACAAGTGGTACGACCTGCCCGAAGTCAAAGCCGCGATGGGGGACAAACCGCAGGAACCGGAATCCGGCAGCCGGTTCATGACCGAGGCCGCCAAGATCCCGCAGTACGAGCCGCCGGTGATTCTGTTCCCGTACAAGAAGATGGGCCAGTCGGCGAGCGGCGTGGCCTGCGACACCACCGCCGGCAAGTTCGGCCCGTTCTTCGGCCAGATGTTCGTCGGCGATCAGACCAACAGCACCGTCATGCGGTGTTTCCTGGAACAGATCGACGGCCATTACCAGGGGGCCTGCTTCCCGTTCCGCGAAGGCTTCGGCTCCGGCACGCTGTCGCTGTTGATGACCCCGACGGGCTCGATGTTCGTCGGAGGCACCAACCGCGGCTGGGGCTCCCGCGGCCCCAAACCGTTCGCCCTGGAACGGCTCGACTGGTCCGGCACGGTCCCGTTCGAGATCCACGAAATGCGGGCCAAACCGGACGGCTTCGAGCTGACCTTCACCCACCCCGTCGACCCCGCCACCGCCGGCGACGTGACATCGTACGCATTGCAGACCTACACCTACATCTACCAGGCCAGCTACGGCAGCCCGGAGGTCGACTTCACGACCCCGACGATCGAGTCCGCCACGGTTGCCGCCGACGCGAAGAGCGTCCGCCTCAAGATCACCGGCCTGCAACCCGGCCACATCCACGAACTGGTGTCGGCGGGTGTGAAATCCGCGGCGGGTGTGCCGTTGTTGCATACGGAGGCGTATTACACGTTGAACCGGGTGCCGGGCGAGTGATTTTGGATGACGAGCCTGCTTTCTACGCCGAAGGCGTTGTACACCAAAGCCCAGGGTCCCGAGCGCCCCCTGGGGATGAAGTCGCGAAGTGGCGAGAGGCACCCTGAAAGGGTTCGACAACCCGACGTGATCCATTTGTAATGCATGACCGAAGACCGCAGACCGCAGTCGTGTAGTCGTGTAGAACCCCGATGAGGTTCATTGCATGATGTCAACCGATTACCCAGGGTGCGCTCGAACACTCGCGACCCTGGGCTGTGGTGTGTGACCCCTGCGGGGTGAATACAATGACGCCGGTGAATCCAGATTCCTTTCGACAACCGGCGTGAATCATGTCGCAATCTCTCTCCCAGGTGTATCTGCACATCGTTTGCTCGACCAAACACCGCCGGCCCGCTTTCACCGATGTCCCATTCCGCGAGCGGTTGTATGCCTACCTGGCGGGTTCCTGTCAAAACCTCGACTCACCGGCCGTCAAAATCGGCGGCGTTGCGGATCACGTTCATATTCTTTGCCGCTTGTCGAAGACCATCGAGATCGCCGTCTTGATACGGGAACTGAAACGAGAGTCGTCCAGATGGGTGAAGGAGGAATGTCCCCAGCTTGCCGATTTCCATTGGCAATCTGGCTATGGCGCGTTCTCCGTCAGTCCGTCGCATGTGAAGGGCTTGACGACGTACATCGCCAATCAGGCCGAGCATCACAAGCGAGAATCTTTCCAGGATGAATTCCGCCGCCTTTGCCGCAAATACGGCGTCGAGATCGACGAACGCTACGTCTGGGATTGACGGCCGAGATCGTGCGCCCCTCTTTACGCCGAAGGCGTTGCACACCCCAGCCCAGGGTCGCGAGTCCACGAGCGCACCCTGGGTACCGGACCCGGTGCGAGTGTCGATCTTTGAACCCCGACGGGGTTCTACATCCCGTGCGACGCCCAAACGCATCGCCACATGTGTGTGGAACCCCGTTGGGGTTCGTCGTGGCAATACGGACCGGCCACCCAGGGTGCGCTTGCCAGCTCGCGACCCTGGGCTGGGGTGTGCGACCCCTACGGGGTGAAGAATCGGACGAGGACGCCGTGGTTGCATTGAAAGCCGCACGACGGCATCTTGTGATCCAGCCAGATGACGCCCGGTCCCTACGGGTTTGATGGACATCCCACACGTTCTCAAACACCATGCCCACTTCCTTCCTCACCCGCCGTAAACTCGTCATCGAAGCCGCCGTCACGCATTTGCGGTCCGCGGACCGGACGCTGGGGCGGCTGATCGACCGGGTCGGGCCGTTTACGCTCAAGCTGCATCGGGACCGGTTTGATCTGCTCGTCCGGTCGATTTTGTCGCAGCAGATTTCCACCAAGGCGGCCCGGGCGATTCGGATCAAGTTGGAGGCCCAGACCAACGGGGCGGGGATCACGCCGGCGGCCATCGCCCGGCTGACCGACGCCAAACTGCGGCTGGCGGGGTTGTCGGGGCAGAAGATCGGATATCTCCGCGACCTGACGGCTCACGTGCAGGACGGCCGGCTGGAATTGGACCGGCTGCATCGGATGCCGGATGAGGAGGTCATCGCCGAGCTGGTTGCCGTGAAGGGGATCGGCGAGTGGACGGCCCAGATGTTCCTGATGTTCGCCCTCGGCCGGACCGACGTGCTGCCGCACGGCGATCTGGGGCTGCGGTCGGCGCTCAAGGAGCTGTACCGGCTGGACGACCTGCCGAACAAGCAGCGCTGCCTGGAACTGGCGACGCCGTGGCGGCCGTACGCGACGATCGCCTCCTGGTACGTCTGGCGGCTGTCGGACCTTAAGACCGACCCGAACATGGACGCCAGCGCGTATCCGGTGTGACGCAATTCAAGAAGACGGGCTGGCCGCAAAGAGGCGCAAAAAGCGCAGAAAAGAGTTTGCCACAAAAGGCACAGAAATCACAAAAAGGGAAAGAGAGAGACAAGTCGATCATGCCCGCGTACCTGTGTGGTTCTTGTGTGTTTTGTGGCTCAACACTCATTGGTTCTACTCTTGCGCTTTCTGCGCCTTTTTGCGGCCAGCTCATTCTCTTCCGAGCATCTCCTTCAGAAACGCAGTCACCACGAACGGGTGCGTGAGGGGCAGCAGGTGGCCGCCGCCGGGGACCAGGCGGTCAGGTCTGGTCCAGCGGTGGGGGAAGATGGGGTCGGCGTCGCCGTGCAGGTGCCACACGGGGCACGGCCACTCCCTGGTTGACGGCTGCCACGTCGTCGCGGCCCGGCAGGCCCAGGGGAGCATCGTGCCCTGCGTCTTGCTGAAGTGGACGCACAGTTGCCGCAGCCGCGACGGCAGCACGGGACCGGCGGTCTTGAGCAGCGCCGTGCCGAACAGCGACACGATCCGGTCGGTCCGCCGCGGCAGCAGCCAGGCATAGGGGCCAAGCCAGCGCATCCACCGCGGCAGCTCGCGGGGCGACATCACGCTGCTGATGAGCACGCAGCCGCGGGCGTCGAGGTGCCGGGTCATCTCCAGGGCGATCATCCCGCCGAACGACAAACCGCCGACGAGGCACGGCCCGCCGGGATTGACGGCCGCCGCCATCCGCGCGGCATAGTCCGGCAGCGCCTCGTTCCGCCGCGGCGGCAGCCAGTCCGGAACGATCAGGTCCGGAAAGGCGATCCGCTGGACGGCGTACAGCGAGGCGTCGGTGCCGAGGCCGGGGAGGAGAATGAGCGGAAGCTGGGTCATGCGGCGGGCGTTGAAATCAGAAATCCGAAGCACGAAATCCGAAGGAAGCGCCAAATCCGAAATCGGAAACGGGAAACCTCGTTGCGTCCAGTCATTCTTGTTTCATCATTTCGTGCTTGAGATTTTCATCGGATTCCGTGCTTCGGATTTGGGATTTGGTAGATTATCCGCTCGCGGCTCACAAGTCCGCCCACCGACCACCCGGAGTCCGGCCGATGTCGCAAGCCTCCCTGTCATCCCCGCGGCTGATGTCGCTCGACGCCTACCGCGGGTTCGTGATGGTCTGCCTCGCGGGCAACGGTTTTGGCATCGCGCAGGCGGCGAAGAACTTCCCCGAGAGCACATGGTGGCAGGCGGCCGCGTATCAGTTCGAGCACGTCCCCTGGGTGGGGTGCGCGTTCTGGGATCTGATCCAGCCGTCGTTCATGTTCATGGTCGGGGTGGCGCTGCCGTATTCGCTGGCCAAGCGGCGGGCGGTGGGGGATTCCTTCGGCCGGCTGTTCGCCCACGCGGCGATTCGGGCCGTCGTGCTGGTGCTCCTTGGTGTGTTTCTGTCGTCGACGTCGTCGAAGCAGACAAACTTCGCGTTCATGAACGTGCTCAGCCAGATCGGGCTGGGATACCTCTTTCTGTTCCTGATGGCCTACTGGCCGTGGTGGGGGCAGTTGATTGCGGCGGTGGCGATTCTCGTCGGCTATTGGGGCTGGTTCGCGACCCATCCGCTGCCGCCGAGCGACTTCGATTACGCCAAAGTCGGCCTGCCGGCCGACTGGCCGATGCTGACCGGGTTCGAGGCCCATTGGCAGAAGAACGCCAACGCCGCCGCCGACGTAGACCTGTGGCTGCTGAACCAGTTCCCGCAGGAGAAGCCGTTCGAGTTCAACAGCGGCGGCTATCAGACGCTGAACTTCATTCCGTCGCTGGTGACGATGCTGTTCGGCCTGATGACGGGGGACTTCATCCGCCGGTCGCAGAACCGGGGGGCGGTGTTCGGCACGCTGGTCGGCGTCGGGGTTGTGTTCCTCGCCGGCGGGTGGGCCATTGACCACTTCGGCTACTGCCCGCTGGTCAAGCGGATCTGGACCCCCAGTTGGACGCTGTTCAGCACCGGCTGGACGCTGCTGATGCTGGGCGGCTTCTACGGCGTGATCGACGGCCTCGGTTTCCGGGCGTGGTCATTCCCGCTGGTCGTGGCGGGAATGAACTCGATCCTGCTGTACCTCTTGTCGCAGATGCTCAAACCGTGGACGCTGCGAGCGCTCGAACGGCACTTCGGCTCGTCGTGGCTCAACCTCTTCGGCGAGGCGTACCAACCCATCGTCGCCGCGTGCAGCGTGCTCTTGGTGTTCTGGCTGTTCGTCTGGTGGCTGTACCGCCAGCGGGTGTTTCTGAAGATTTGATGCTCAGATGCGAAGTCTTCTTTGACCTCGAAGTGGTCGCAGAGAGCAGCCGGTGGTCGGAGCGCAGCGGAGACCACCGGTTGCCGGTTATGATGCGTGCAGCATCCCGGAGGGATGCCAGAAACGTTCGTTCTGGCATCCCTCCGGGATGCGATTTTTGTCGCGATGAATTCCGGGGGTCTCCGCTGCGCTCCGACCCCCGGCTACCATCTGTGAACGCTCCGGGTTCAAACCATTTCACGCAACGCCACGATACTGGGGGATATTCTGCCGATGACCACCGAAACCGCGTCCTCCTCCGCCTTGTCCCTCCACGGTGTCGAGATTGTCGACACCTTCGCCGAGGCGTTCCCCATCAAGGCCGCGCGGCTGGTGATTACGGCCGCCAATCACAAGTGGGCCGAGACCGCGGCGACGGTGTTGTGCGGCAACGCCACCAGCGTGATCGCCTGCGACATCGAGGCGGCGATCGAGCGCGAAGTCCCCGCCGATGACACGCCGGACGGCCGGCCCGGCGTCGCCGTGCTGGCGTTCGGGTTCAGCGTCGACGCCCTCGGCAAGGCGCTGCAGAATCGCGTCGGACAGTGCGTGCTCACCTGTCCGACCACGGCGTGCTTCAATGGAATCTTTGACTGCCCGAAAGAGAAGCGCATCCGCATCGGCGGGGGCATCCGCTACTTCGGCGATGGCTTCCAGAAGTCCAAGAAGATCGGCGACCGCCGCTATTGGCGGATCCCCGTGATGGACGGCGAATTCGTGTGCGAGGACTACTTCGGCACCGTCACCGGAGTCGCCGGGGGCAACCTGTTGATTGCCGGAAAGACGGCCGCCGCCGCGCTGCAGGCCGCCGAAGCGGCCGCCGCGGCGATCCGCACCGGCCGCGATGTGGCGCTGCCGTTTCCGGGGGGAATCGTGCGTTCCGGCAGCAAGGTCGGCTCGACGTACGCCAAGCTCAAGGCGAGCACCAACGACGCCTACTGCCCGACATTGCGGGGGGTGACGAACACCGCGCTGCCGGCCGAAGCCCGCGCGGTGTACGAGATCGTCATTGACGGCCTGAGCGATGGCGGCGTGCAGGCCGCCATGCGCCGCG
>Ga0073934_10007215_pt1 | contig 15647 bp, 11 predicted proteins | sample LarsenN4metaG_FD_76834 | JGI IMG/M metagenome (GOLD analysis project Ga0073934, IMG submission 76834) | Hot spring sediment bacterial and archeal communities from British Columbia, Canada, to study Microbial Dark Matter (Phase II) - Larsen... ...
CGGCGATCTGGGAGGAGCTGATCGCGGCCGGCTTCGAGAGCGGGCACGCGTACGGCAAGGCGCTCCGCACCGTGAAGAGCTGCGTCGGGACCACGTGGTGCCGTTACGGCGTCCAAGATGCCGTCGGCTTCGCGATCCGTGTCGAGAACCGCTACAAGGGCCTGCGCGCGCCGCACAAGATCAAGAGCGCCGTCTCCGGGTGCATCCGCGAGTGCGCAGAGGCGCAGAGCAAGGACTTCGGCCTCATCGCGACGGATAAAGGCTGGAACCTCTACGTGTGCGGGAACGGCGGTTCCAAGCCCCAGCACGCGCAGCTGCTGGCGACGGACGTCGACGACGACACGGCCATCCGTCTGATCGACCGGTTCCTAATGTTCTACATCGAGACCGCTGATCCGCTCACGCGTACAGCCAAGTGGCTCAACGGGCTTGAGGGCGGAATCGAGTATCTGAAGGACGTGGTCGTGCGCGACTCGCTGGGCCTCTGCGCCGATCTCGAGCGGGACATGGAGGCGCGCGTTCGCAGCTACGAGTGCGAGTGGGCCGCCGTGGTCCGCAGTCCGGAGCTGCGCAGGCGCTTCACTTCGTTCGTAAACTCGAGCGAGCCGGACCCGGAGGTTCGCTTCGTCGAGGTCCGAGGGCAGAAGCAGCCCGTGGCCTGGCCGGCATGAATGCGCTCCCCATGATCGGCGCCGCGAGCGGCACTGCGGTCGACACGGCGGCTGACGGTGTCGTGTGGTTTCGTGCCGCGCGCGTGGACGCGTTTCCCAGTGACGGCGGCGCGTGCGTCCTGGCCGGTACGCTGCAGATCGCCGTGTTCAACTTCGCCCGGCGCGGCGAGTGGTATGCGAGTCAGAATCGCTGCCCGCACCGGCACCAGATGGTCCTCTCCCGCGGGCTCCTCGGATCGGTGGACGGCTCTCCGAAGGTCGCCTGTCCACTGCACAAGACGACGTTTTCGCTCGAGACGGGTGAATGCCTGAGCGCCGACGTCGAGCCCCTCCGCTTGTACCCTGTGCGCGTGACGGACGGATGGGTCTTCGTCGGCCTCCCGGCCGACGCGCTCGTCTGAGCGCGGGCGCAACTGGACGGACATGAGGTCTCGCCCGCTTCCGCACCGCTCGACCTGCTCCTACTGCGGCGTGGGGTGTGGCCTGCGCGCCGGAGTCGACGCGCGCGGGAGGCTCAAGGTGGAGGGGGATCCCGAGCATCCGTCCAATCGGGGCATGCTCTGCTCGAAGGGCCTCAACCTGGCGTACGCGATGGAGGACCAGGGGGACCGGCTTCGGTACCCCGAGATCCGCCGCCGGCGGTCCGATCCCCTGCAGCGCGTGAGCTGGGACGAAGCCATCGGGCACGTGGTCCGCGAGTTCCGCCGGATCATGGCGGCCCACGGACCCGACGCCGTCGCGTTCTACGTGTCGGGCCAGTGCCTCACCGAGGAGTATTACGTCGCCAACAAGCTGGTGAAGGGCTTTCTCGGGACGAACAACATCGATACGAACAGCCGGCTCTGCATGAGCTCGGCGGCCGTGGCCTACACGCAGACGCTCGGCGAGGACTGTGTCCCCACCTGCTACGAGGACATCGACCGGGCCAACTGCATCTTCATCGCGGGAGCGAACCCGGCCTGGTGTCATCCGATCCTGTTTCGTCGCATCGAGGCGCGCAAAGCCGCCGATCCCTCCGTGAAGGTGATCGTCGCCGATCCGCGGCGCACCGAGAGCTGCTCCATCGCGGACCTGCACCTGCCGCTGGCGCCGGGAACAGACATCGTGCTCTTCCACGCGATCGCGCGCGTGCTGATCGAGCGCGGGTGGATCGACCGCGCCTTCCTCGCGAGGCACGTAGACGGATTCGAGGCATACCGGGCGGCCGTGCTGGAGCTCAGCGTCGCAGAGGCCGCGGCGCGTTGCCGCATACCGGCGGAGGACATCGAGCGGGTCGCCGCCTGGATCGCCGAGTCGAGCGGGTTTCTCACCCTGTGGGCCATGGGACTCAACCAGAGCGCGGTGGGCGTCGAGAAGAACGTCTCCCTGATCGCGCTCAACTTGATCACCGGTAAGATCGGCCGGCCTGGCAGCGGCCCGTTCTCTCTGACCGGACAGCCGAACGCGATGGGCGGGCGCGAGGTGGGCGGCATGGCCACCCTCCTGGCCGCGCACCGAGACCTGGCCAATGCCGCCCATCGCGAGGAAGTCGCGCGGTTCTGGGGCGTCGAGCGCATTCGGCCGGAGCCCGGCCTCACCGCCACCGAGATGGTCGATGCGCTGGCCGACGGGCGGCTCAAAGCGATCTGGATCGTCGCAACGAACCCCATGGTCAGCCTCCCGGACCTGAACCGTGCCGAGCAGGCCCTAGCGAGCGCGGAGCTGGTCGTGGTACAGGACATCTCGCGCCTCTCCGATACGACGCGCTTCGCCGACGTCGTGCTGCCGGCTGCCGGACACTTCGAGAAGTCGGGGACGATGACGAGCTCCGAGCGGCGCATCAGCTACCTGGAGCAGGTGGTCGAGCCCCCGGGCGAGGCGCTGCCCGACGCGGAGATCCTGGTGCGGTTCGCGCGGGCGATGGGGTTCCACGGGTTCGACTTCGCCAACCCGCACGAGATCTTCGACGAGCATGCTCGCCTCACGGCCGGCACGCACGTCGACGTCAGCGGCGTGAGCCACGCGCTGCTGCGCTCACGCGGACCGGTCCAGTGGCCCTTCCCTGCCCACGCGGCAGCCGCCGAGGGTTTTGGGACGGCTCGCCTGTTCGGCGACGGCCGGTTCTTCACACCCGATGGCCGCGCACGCCTCGTCGCCGTGCGGGCCACCTCCACGCGCTCCGAGCCGACGTCGGAGGCTCGACCGCTCGTGCTCACGACCGGCCGCATTCGCGACCAGTGGCATACGATGACCAAGACGGGAAAGGTGCGCCGCCTGACCCGTCACATCCCGCGGCCCACGGCGGCCATGCATCCGAGCGACGCCGCCGATCGGAACATCCGCGACGGAGACCCCGTGCGCGTATGGACCGCGCGAGGGGAAGCGCGACTGCCGGCCGAGATCACCGAGGACGTTTCGCGCGGTGTGGTGTTCGTCCCGATGCACTGGGGCCGCGTCGGTGAGCACGCCGGCGCCCGGGCAAACAACGTCACCGCGTCCCTCTTGGACCCGGTCTCCAAGCAGCCGGACTTCAAGCACACCGCCGTGCAGGTCGCACGGGCGACCAAGCCGCCGGAGCGCGTCGTGGTGGTGGGTGCGGGGGCAGCCGCGTTTCGCTTCGTGACGGAGTATCGCCGGCTCGCTCCCCACGACGAGATCCATGTGTTCTCGAGCGAGCCGCACCCGTTCTACGACCGAGTCCGGCTTCCCGAGTACGTGAGTGAGCGCCTCGACTGGGAGGACCTGCTCAAGTTTCGGGATGGAGAGCTCGAGGCCCTCGATCTCGTGCTGCATCGATCGAACGCCGTGACCGTGATCGATCGCCAGCGCCGTGTGGTGATCGACGAGCGGGGACGGGAGCACGCGTACGACCGTCTCGTGGTGGCCACCGGCAGCCGAGCCTTCGTGCCGCCCGATCTCGCGTTGGATCTGTCCGGCGTCTTCACCATGCGCACGCGCGCCGACGCCGACAGGCTGAAGGCGCGCACGCGCCGGGGCTCGCGGATCCTGATCGTCGGAGGCGGTTTGTTGGGCCTGGAGCTCGCGGCCGCGCTCGTGGAGATGGACGCTACCATCACGGTCGCGGAGCTCGGTGAGCGGCTCATGGAGAGGCAGCTGGACCCCGTCGCGTCCGGTCTGCTCCTGGAGCACATGGTGGCGTCGGGTGTTGCGGTCCGGCTCCGCAACAGTGTGTGCGCGATGCAGCCGGCGGATAGTGGGGACGGCATCGCGATCACGCTCCAGAGCGGTTACGCGGGAGTGTTCGACGCCGTCGTGGTGGCAATCGGCACTCGACCCAACGTAGAGTTGCTGGCCGCTGCCGGGGTCGAGTGCGGGCGCGGTGTGCTCGTCAATGACCACCTCCAGACGTCCGATCCACTGATCTACGCGATGGGCGAGATCGCGGAGCACAATGCGACGCTCCACGGCGTCACCGCGGCGGCGGAGGAGCAGGCGGAGGTCGCTGCACGCCACCTGGCCGGAGACGTCCTCGCTCGTTACGACGGCTCGCTCCGCATGAACATCCTCAAGGTTTCGGACCTACACGTCTCGTCCGTCGGCATTCCCGTCGCACCGACGGGTGGCGAGGGCTACGACGAGGTCGTCGTGCTCGACCGCGCCGAGGGGTACTACAAGAAATGCATCGTCAAGGACGACCGTCTGGTCGGCGCCATCCTCGTGGGGGACAGCGCCGAGCTCGCCGAGTTCCGCGACCTCGTGAGGAGCGGCTTCGAGCTGGCGGAGAAGCGCGGCAACCTGCTCCGCGGTGGGAAGCGCGCGGAGCCTCGCCTAGGCCGGATGGTCTGTGCCTGTGGCAACGTGGGTGCCGGGAACATCCGTCAGGCCATCGACGCGGGCTGCACTGACCTCGGCGGCCTATGCGCCGCGACCGGAGCCGGCATCGGCTGCGGGAGCTGCAAGCCGGAGATCAGGCGTATCCTCGACGCGCTGCCCATCGAGCCCGCGCTCGCGCTCTAGCTCGAGCGTTCGGCAGTACGTTCGGCTTAGAAGCGCATCGCCAGGGCGAGGTGGACGAACGTGTTGTCCGCTCCCGCCGAGTTGGCTTCGAGGAATGGACCGGTGAATAGCCGCCCAATCCCACCGGACAGCGACAACGTCTGCGCGACCGGGAGCGTGAAGCTCACGTCGACCTCCTGTCCCACGCTGCGGTCGGTGGCTCCGCCCGCGGGCGCCATGACCGTGGCGACGCTCGCCGCGTTGTAGAGGTGATCGCTGCCCGTTGCCAGACGGAAACTGTGGAGGTCGACTGCAAGCGTGAGGCGCCGCCAGGGCACTGCGCTCGCGCCGACCCTCACGTTGGCCAGGTTCCGGAGCCCGACCAGGTCGTTGTAGCCGTAGTACAGATGCGCCGTCGGATACATGTCATCGAACGATTCGATCGTTCCGTCTCCCGGTCTTCCGTCGCCACTCGCGTAGTTGTACTCGGCGTACAGCCGCGGCGTCCACGGCCCCGGGAACGGGTAGGCGGCGCTCGCGAGCACGGCGCGCGCGGAGATCTCGTCGGTTCCCCGCTCCCCCCATTGCTCGACGACCGCGACAGCCGACTCGAGCCGCCGCACGCGACCCACCAGCCTCACACCGGCCGTGAACCGGTCACCCTGCGGCAGCGACCCCACGGACGCGTACTCGCGCCAGAGAACGAAGGGCTCGACCACCAGCTGGTCCATTCCCGTACGGACCTGCGCGTAGGCTCCGTGGAAGGCGTTGTCCAGGTCGGAGCGATTGACCGGTTTCTGGGGATCGTTCTGCACGACGGCAGCGGCCCAGACGTCCAGGTCCGCCCAACGGGTCCTCACCTCGAGCTTCGCAGCGTCGAAGGTGCGGGACGTGTTGGTCCAGTCGAGAGGCCCGATCAGCCTCTGATCGGCATAGCTGAAGAGCTGGCGGCCCACCGAGATCGCGAGAGTCGCGTTCTCCGGCGCGCCGACGCGTACGTACGCCAGCCGTAGGTCGAACGGGTCGCGAAACGCACCGGACACCGTCCCGGCCATCCCGGGCGCTCTGGCATCCTGTCCCTGCAGCGAGACGCGCACCAGCCGCGTGGGGCGGACGTCCAGATTGACGCGCGTGCGAACGAGCGCGTAGCTGTCCGAGGCGTCCGGCCGGTAGCCCATCCCCCGCCGGCTCTCGAGCCGCGTCCTGATCTCGCCGCCCATCGAGAGCCACGACGGGGTGGGCACGTGGCTCAGCGCGGGAGTGGACCACGGCGCCACGCTCGGGGCCGGAGGCTGCTGCGGCGCCGCCGGTGAGGCGGCGGCGAGGAGAGCGGCACAGAGCGAGAAGCGATGGATCGGGCGCATGTTCGTTCGCCGTTTGGGTGGGTCGGCCGGCTACTCGTGGCCGCAGCTCGCGAGGAAGCCGAGAATCTGCTCTCGGAGGCGGTAGTACTCGGGGTGCTCGAGGAGCCGCTTGCGGTTGCGCGGCCGCGGGAGGTCGACGGATAGAATCGCGCCCACCTTGGCGCGTGGACCATTGGTCATCATCACCACGCGATCCGCGAGCAGGAGGGCCTCGTCCACGTCGTGTGTGACCATGATCGCCGTGAGCTGCGTGCGCGCCCACACGTCCATGAGCACTTCCTGGAGATCCCAGCGCGTGAGCGAGTCGAGCATCCCGAAGGGCTCGTCGAGCAGGAGCAGCTTCGGGCTCAGCGCGAACGCGCGCGCGATGCCCACGCGCTGCTTCATTCCGTTGGAGAGCTCGGACGCGCGCCGATGCATCGAGTCGGCCAGGCCGACGCGCGTGAGGTAGTGCTCGACGATCGCACCGCGCTCGGGCCGGGGCACGTGCGGGAAAACCTGGTCCACGCCGAGCATCACGTTCTCCCAGGCGGTGAGCCACGGCACGAGGCTGGGCGACTGGAACACGAGCCCCCGGTCCGGCCCCGCCCCCTCGATATCCTGGCCCGCGAGCCTCACCGCGCCATCGCTCGCCCGCGCGAGGCCCGCCATCATCGACAGCACCGTCGACTTTCCGCACCCCGAGTGTCCGATGATGGACACGAACTCGCCCTGGCGAAGCGTGAGGTTGAAGCCGTGCACGACAGGTACGGGACCCTCGCGGCCCGGGTACATCTTCGTCACCTGCAGGAACTCGGCGTAGCGATCGGCGTCGGGGGGTGCGGCCGCAGGGCTCGGCAGGAGCGCCGTACGCGCCGCCGGCGCGCGCGGCTCGATCGGTTTGAGCGGCAGCACCTTGGCGGCTCCGCCGCCGCTCCCCGCGCCGAGGGAGATCAGGTACTCGATCACGTCCTTCCGCAGCCGGACGTAATCGGCGTCGTGGTTCATCGCGCGCCGGTCGCGCGGCCTGGCGAGGTCCACGCGGAAATCGGGGCCGAGGCGCGCTCCGCATCCGGCCGTCGGTGGATCGAGGGGCACGATCCGGTCGGCGAGGAGCAGCGCTTCGTCCACGTCGTTCGTGATCAGAACGACGGTTTTGCGCTCCCGCTCCCAGATCCGCGTGATCTCGTCCTGCAGGGTGGCCCGCGTGAGCGCGTCGAGCGCGCTGAGCGGCTCATCGAGGAGGAGGATGTCGGGATTCGCGGCGAGCGCGCGCGCGACGGACACGCGCTGGCGCATGCCGCCCGAGAGCTCGGCAGGCCGCTTCCCGCTCGCGGCTGCGAGACCGACCATGTCGATGTAGTGATCCACGCGCTCGCCACGCCAGCGGCGTGGGCGGTCACGGAACACCTGATCCACCGCGAGCGCCACGTTCTGGCGGACCGTCATCCACGGCATCAGCGAGTAGCTCTGGAACACGACCCCGCGGTCGGGACCAGGGGCGGACACGGACGTGCCCCGGAAGAGCACATCGCCGCGATCGGGGAGTGTGAGCCCCGCCATGAGCGAGACGAGCGTGGTCTTGCCGGTTCCGGAGAACCCGACGATCGCGACGAACTCGCCCTCGCCGATCCACAGATCGACGTCCTCGAGAACCGGTCGGTCGCTGCGGCCTCCGAATCCCTTCGTGACGCCGCGGAGCTCCAAGCACGTCCCGGCCGCCACGAGCGTGGGCTCGGGAGCATGCGATGGCGCGCGCCGCGCCGCCGCGCGCGCGACCGTTCGAGCCGAGAGCTCGGGGATCGCGGGCATGCTAGTGCACGGCTTCGCTCCAGCTCACGAGCCGCTGGAGCGTGAACATGGCGCGATCGAGGAGCAGGCCGATGAACCCGATCGTCACGACCGCGACCATGATGCGCGCGAGGGATTGGCTGCTCCCGTTCTGGAACTCGTCCCACACGAATTTCCCGAGCCCGGGGTTCTGGGCGAGCATCTCGGCTGCGATCAGCACCATCCAACCCACGCCGAGCGAGAGCCTGAGCCCCGTGAAGATCAGCTGCAGCGACGAGGGCAGAACGATTCGCCTCACTTTCGCGAGCCAGGAGAGGCGGAGCACGCGCGCCACGTTCAGGAGGTCCTTGTCCACGGAGGCGACGCCGACTGCGGTGTTGATGAGCGTCGGCCAGAGGGAGCAGAGCGCCACGGTGACCGAGGAGATCACGAACGCGCGGTCGAACGTCGGGTCGGGCGTCACGTAGACGGCGGCCACCACCATCGTCACGATCGGCAGCCACGCGAGCGGCGACACCGGCCGGAGCAGCTGAATCATCGGGTTCAACGCCGTCTGCACGACGCGCGAGAGACCGCACAGGATGCCCAGCGGCACGGCGACCAGCGTGGCCAACAGGAAGCCTGCGAACACCGTCTTCAGGCTGGTCGCGACCTTGTCGATGTACGTCGGACGGCCTCGGTATGCGCGCGCCTCGGCGGCGGCCGACCGTGTGGCGTAGTACTCGGCCTCGCGCGCACGCTCGGCGCGGTGCTCATCCCGGAGCCCTCGCGCGGCTTCCATCACCTGTGCCGGTCCGGGCAGAGTGCCGAGACTCGTCTCGATCGTCTGCGCCACTCCGTGCCACACGGCGAGGAAGGCGACGAACGTGAACGCGGGCGCGCCGATCAGGAACATCACCTGACGGAGCTGGGCGCGCGGGTCCTCTCCGGACGCGAGCCGCAGGAGAGGGACCAGCCAGGTCATGCCCGTCTTGTCCAGCAGCGCGATCGCGTTGCTCACCATGGTCTGCTCCGGTCTCCTCGCGCGATCATTTCGACCGTGGCGCTTCCGCGGAGCCCGACGGCGAACCGATCGAGATAGGCGTTGGGGGCGCGTGCATCGAAGGGAATGCCGTCGATGAACGTCGTGTGATCGGGTCCGCGGAACCCATCCTTCGCGGCGAAATCGGGAAACGCGTCTGCCGGCAGCTTCCCTTCCGCGACGAGAAGCGCTGCGGCCTGCTCGTAGACATCGGGCAGGAACACCTTCTGCGCTGTCTCGAGGTACCACTCGTCCGGCATCGCCTCCGGGATCTGTCCCCAGCGCCGCATCTGCGTCAGGTACCAGATCGCGTCCGAGTAGTGCGGATATGTGGCGTCGTAGCGAAAGAAGACGTTGAAGTCCGGCGCTGGTCGGACGTCGCCCTTCTCGAACTCGAACATGCCGGTCATGCTGTTGGCGATGACCTCGTAGTCCGCACCGACGTAGTGCGGCTCGGAGATGAGACGGGCCGCTTCATCGCGGTTGGCGTTGTCGTTCTCGTCTAGCCAGTGACCGGCACGGATGAGCGCCTTCACCACCGCTACGTGTGTGTTGGGGTTCTGCCGAGCCCACTCGTTCGTGACCCCGAACACCTTCTCCGCCATGCGGTCCCCGATGTCACCGTCCGTGACGATCGGGACGCCGATGCCACGGAACACCGCCTGCTGGTTCCACGGCTCGCCCACGCAGTACCCGTGGATGGTGCCCGCCTCGAGGGTGGCGGGCATCTGGGGCGGAGGCGTCACCGTGATGAACAGGTCGGCATCGATCTGGCCCGCCGTATCTCCGCCCCGTGGATCGTAGTAGCCGGGATGGATTCCGCCCGCGGCCAGCCAGTAGCGCAGCTCGTAGTTGTGCGTGGACACGGGGAACACCATGCCCATCTGAAACGGCGTCCCCGCGCTCTGGAGCTCTTCGATGACCGGAGAGAGCGCGTCCGCCCGGATCGGATGCACGGGCCGCCCGTCCTCGGTGGGCACGCGCTCCTTCATCGCCGCCCAGACTTCGTCGGAGACCGTGCACGCGTTGCCGTTCAGGTCCATCGTGAACGCGGTGACGACGTGGGCCTCGGTACCGAACCCCACCGTCGCGCCGAGCGGCTGACCCGCCAGCATGTGCGCGCCGTCGAGCTCGCCGGCGATCACGCGATCGAGCAGCACCTTCCAGTTCGCCTGCGCCTCGAGCTCGACGTAGAGACCCTCGTCCTCGAAGAAGCCCTTCTCGAGCGCGACAGCCAGCGGCACCATGTCCGTCAGCTTGATGAAGCCGAAGCGCAGGTCGGTCTTCTCGAGCGCTCCCGTTACGACGGCAGCGCCGCTTTCCGGGGTCCCTTCCCCCTCTGTGCCGCATGCGCTCACAGCTGTGAGTGCGGCCGACACAGCGAGAGCAAATCGAACGAAGTGCACAGGGAGTCTCCGAGAGCAGGAGCAGCGTGTGGACGCACCGGATGCCGGCTCGGAAAGCAAGCCACATGCCCATGTCCGCGAGGACAGCCGCGTTGTCAGCGCTCATGGCCACGTTATGAGGAGGCAACGAGTTACGCGCACACCGTCGCGCGCACAGGCGCATGCCGACGATCGCGCTGCACCTACGCGCGTGTAGGTTCGCCGCGCTTTCCTACGCCCGCGTCGGAGCGCTTCCCGGATCCGCCGGAGCTACATCGCGGTTCGCGAACGATCCGTTCGTACGTGCGGGTCGGTGCCGTAACGGTTCGCGCCATCACCTCGAGCGTTACAAGCCCGTCGCGCTCATGCGCTTAGGGCTCGAGCACTTTCTCTGGCACGCCTCGCGCATACGGCGCGGCCGAGCACATCGCACGGATGGGTTCCGGTGATGAGCTCGCGACCATTCACGTTTCGAAGGAGAAGTGCCATGACTCGCCACACGTCTCACGCCAACCATCGCATCGCATTCCTCGCGATCGTCGCGACTTTCGCCGGAGCTTCCACCCATGTCCAAGCGCAGGATGCGTTCGCGTCACTCGATGTCCCGGCGCGGCCGGCGGCCGCGGAAGAGATGGAGCAGCGCGCGTACGATCTGCTGACGGCGGGACGCGGCTGGAAGCAGGCCGCCGAGCTCTACGTTCGCGCCGCCGAGCTGCGGGGCGCCGGCGATCCCGAGAGTGCCGACAACCTGCGCCTCGTCGGCTACGTCCTGTTCTATCGCGGCCGCCCGACGGCGGCTCTCGCTTCGCTGACGCAGGCGGGCGAAGCCTTTCTCGCTCTCGGCGACGTGGAGCGCGCCGCCGCTTCGTTCATCGACGCCGCCTGGGTGGCCGCCGAGGCCGGCATGCCGATGCAGGCTCGTGACCTGAGCGAGCGTGGGCGGCTGCTCACGCGCTCCCCTCTCCTCCAGGTCGAAGCCCGCTCGGCGCTCGTCCGGCGGCTGGGAGGTGTGCCGGCCATCGAGTAGCACCGAGTCGCAGGTGGGTCCGTCCCCTCATCGGCGGAGGGGGCGGGCCCATGGTTTTGGCGGTATGCGTTCCTTGGCTCCCCGGGGTCGCCCATTAGATTCCGCGGCTTCGCAACCCTCCGAAACCATAGCCCGAAGCGCATATGTCCGGACCGCAGTTCATCTACCACATGCACCGCCTCTCGAAGATCGTCCCGCCGAAGCGGGAGATCCTCAAGAACATCAACCTTTCGTTCTACCCGGGAGCCAAGATCGGCGTGGTGGGCCCGAACGGATCGGGCAAGAGCTCGCTCCTCAAGATCATGGCGGGGATCGACACCGACATCGTCGGTGAGGCGTGGGCGGCGAAAGGCACGAGGATCGGCTATCTCGCGCAGGAGCCCGAGCTCGATCCGTCGCTCGACGTGCGCGGCAACGTCGACCTCGCCGTGAAGGAGACGCGCGATCTCCTGAAGCGCTTCGAGGAGGTCAGCATGAAGTTCGGCGAGGTCACGAGCGACGAGGAGATGAACGCTCTCATCGACGAGCAGGCGAAGCTGCAGGACAAGATCGACGCATCGGGCGCGTGGGAGCTGGACCGCAAGATCGAGATCGCCATGGACGCACTGCGGCTCCCCCCCGGCGAAACGAGCGTGGCGACTCTGTCCGGCGGCGAGCGGCGCCGTGTCGCGCTCTGCCGGGTTCTCCTCGAGGCACCCGATCTCCTGCTGCTCGACGAGCCGACCAATCACCTCGACGCCGAGTCGGTGGCTTGGCTCGAGCATCACCTCGCCGCTTTCCCCGGCACGATCGTGGCGATCACGCACGACCGCTACTTCCTCGACAACGTGGCGCAGTGGATCCTCGAGTTGGACCGGGGCGAGGGCATCCCCTGGAAGGGCAACTACTCGTCCTGGCTGGAGCAGAAGAAAGAGCGCCTGCGGCTCGAGGAGAAGACCGAGTCGTCCAGGCAGAAGACGCTCGACCGCGAGCTCGAGTGGATCCGCATGTCGCCGCGCGCGCGTCAGGCCAAGGGCAAGGCGCGCATCTCGGCGTACGAGGAGCTGCTCAGCCAAGACGAGCGCGAGCAGGTGCGCACAGCCGAGATCCTGATCCCGAAGGGACCACGTCTCGGCAAGACCGTCATCCGCGCCGAGGACGTGTCGAAGGGGTACGGCGATCTCCTCCTCATGGACGACGTCTCGTTCGACGTCCCCCCTGGAGCCATCGTCGGAATCATCGGCGCGAACGGCGCGGGCAAGACCACGATGTTCCGCATGATCGTCGGCTCGGAGAAGCCCGACGACGGCACGCTGACCCTCGGCGACACGGTCAAGCTCGCGTACGTCGATCAGTCGAGGGCTGCGCTCGACGGGAACAAGACCGTGTTCGAGGAGGTCAGCGGCGGCCAGGACATCCTCTACTTCGGACGCGCCGAGGTGAACCCGCGCGCGTACCTTTCCTGGTTCGCGTTCCGCGGCTCCGATCAGCAGAAGAAGGTGGGCGTCCTGTCGGGTGGCGAGCGCAACCGGCTCCACCTCGCGAAGCTCCTCAAGGAAGGGGGCAACGTCCTCCTCTTGGACGAGCCGACGAACGACCTCGACGTGGACACGCTGCGCGCGCTGGAGAATGCGATCCTCGATTTCGCAGGATGCGTGCTGGTGATCTCGCACGACCGCTGGTTTCTCGACCGCGTCGCCACGCACATCATGGCGTTCGAGGGCGACTCGCGTGTGTTCTGGTTCGAGGGCAACTATCAGGAGTACGAGGAGAACCGCCGTCAGCGGCTCGGCGAGGAGGCCGCCCAGCCGCATCGGCTCAAGTACCGGAAGCTCGTGCGCGACTGAGGGTTGCGGCGCGATGCGATCGGCTGGCGATCGCCCGAGTTACCCGCCCCCGGGGGCCGGCTTATCTTCCGGGTCATGACTTCGAAGGCCGCCCGTGGGGCGTAAGAGGAAGAAACACAAGAAGCGATCCGAGCAGCCAGCCGCTTCGCAGCCGGTCGCTTCGCAGCCGCCGCCCGTCGATGTGGCTGGGCCTCCGGCGCCAAGCGGCGCCGATCCGGCATCCGCATCCGTGGTCGGCATCGAGTCGGCTTCGGCGCCCGCCGGCGAGCCGGCGTCCACCCCGCGAGAGCGCGGCGTCGGGTCGCCGCTCGCTCACTCGGTCGCTCCCGACCTGCCGGCCGCGCAGGTCTCAGCGCTTCCCGTCGGCCGACCCGAGGATGACCTGATCGTCGCGGACCTCGACGCGGACCTCGACGAGGCCGGCGACTACGAGAGCCTCGTCGCCGCGGTGGCCAACCTCGAGGACGAGCCCACCCCCCGGACACTGCAACGGGCGGACAGCGTCCGCTCCCCGAGCGTGCGAGCTCCCGCGCCCGAGGTCGATGAAGTCGAAGTCGTCCACGACCTCGACGACGACGACGGACGGACGTCCAGCGTGGATCGGCTGGTCGCGCAGGTGGGCCGTGGCGCCCCTGCGGAGGTGACGATGGGCGAGCCCGAGGAAGACGTGCCGGTCATCGACCTCGACGAAGCCCTCCCTTCCCGTGTACGCACCCTACCCGCGGCGGGGGATGCCTCGCTCGAGATGTCGAGGCTGGCACGGGCCGCGGCAACCGGCCGGATGGAAGGCGCGGAGGCCCCTCCGATCTCGCTCGATTACGCGGAGGTGAGCACCCCCGAAGCGCGCGCGCGGCTCCTCGCCGAGGCGCTCGCGCACGCGGCGCACAAGGAAGCCCGCTACCGCGTCCCGCTCGCGGACTCGCGCCGGCTCGGGCGCTGGAAGAGCATCGCTGCGGCGCTCTTGTTGGTGCTCGCCGGCGCGGTGGCCGTGGCGCCTCCGGCGTGGGTCCGGCCCGCGCCGCCAGCGCAGCTCACGGAGGGTGCGCGGGAGCGCGGCATTCGCATCGCCCTCCTCCTCCAGGCACAGCAGGTGGAGGCGTACCGGGTGCGAACGCAGCAGCTGCCCGAAGCGCTGGATGAGCTCCCGAGCACACTGCCGGGCGTCCGGTACGCCAGATCGGGCGCCCGCTCGTACCAGCTGGTCGCGTTCGCACCCGACGGCAGCCCGATCGTCTACGACTCCGCGGATCCGTCCCCGGCCTTTCGCGTGCTCTCTGACGCGCTCGCTTCCCCGGAGAACGGGCAATGACGGCCAAGCATCGCGAGGGCGGCGCCACGTTCAGCGACGTGTTGGTCTTCCTGGCCACGCTGAGCCTGTTCGCCGCGCTGCTCTATCCGGCTTGGAGCGCGCTCGCATTTCGCGGGCGTGTGTCCGCGGCCATTGCCGATGTGGAGGCGGTGGGCGCCGCGGCGCGGCAGACGCTCTCCGGCATGGGCAGGTGGCCGACTCCCGTGCCCCCGGGGTCGGCCCCTCCCGAGCTCACGGGGCTCACGGGCGAGGACAGCCCGTTCTCACGCACGGACTATCGCCTCGGCTGGACATCGTGGAACGTCGTGGACTCGGTGCAGGTGATGCCCGAGCCGCCCGCGCCGGACGACACTCCGCCGGAGGTCGTCGTGCCGACGCTCGCCCCGGTCTCGAGGAGCGTCGGAGGCATCTCCGTCCACTCGGCCGACGTGGCGCTGCTCGCCGAGCTGTCCGAGCAGTTCGGGGCCGAGACCTCGTTCGTCGTCGACACGATGTGGCTGCTCTTGCTGACCGACCGGGCCGACGCGCCGGTTCCCGAGCGCTGAGAGCTCAGCGCGGCGCGACCTCCGCGGACCACCGCACGAACGTCGCGCACAGCTCGTCCAGCACGTCTGCGTCCGAGCGGCCGGCGCGCTTCGGCACGTGGAAACCATGGTCGGCTTCGTCCACGACGTGGAGCGTCGGCGGCGGACGTACCCGGGACAGGAGCGGCCGGAGGAGCTCGAGATCGGCGAGCTTGTCCCGTGTCCCCTGGAGGAAGAGCATCGGAAGTCCGACGTCGGCCAGATGCGCTCCGCGCTCGTCGGATGTCTTTCCGGGCGCGTGCAGGGGAAAGCCGAAGAACGCCAGGCCCAGCACGCTCCCGAGCGGCTCCGCGGCAGCCGCCTTGGACGTCATCCTCCCGCCCATCGACTTTCCTCCCGCGAACAGCGCCAGGCCGGGTGCGAGCCCCGCCGCCGCCGCCACGGCGGAGCGCACCGTCCGGAGCAGCACCGGCTCGGGGTTCGGGCCACCACGCCCCGCCTCCGTGAACGGGAAGTTGTAGCGGAAAGAGGCGATCTGCGCTGCGGCGAGGCGGTCGGCCACGGCCTGCATGAACGCGTGCCGCATGCCGGCGCCGGCGCCGTGCGCGAACACGTAGAGGGAGCGGGCGGCGGGCGGCCGGACGAGAATCGCAGAGACCTCGCCCGATGAGGGCGTCGCGACGAACCCGTGGTGCGTGACGTCGGGCTCGGCGACCTCGGCCCTGCTCCCGGCCACGGCTCAGCCTACTCCGATGCGGAGCCCTAGGTTGAGGATCGGCCAGAACCGCAGGTAAGCCCCCGCATCGTCCTCGAA
>Ga0073934_10007217_pt1 | contig 15645 bp, 15 predicted proteins | sample LarsenN4metaG_FD_76834 | JGI IMG/M metagenome (GOLD analysis project Ga0073934, IMG submission 76834) | Hot spring sediment bacterial and archeal communities from British Columbia, Canada, to study Microbial Dark Matter (Phase II) - Larsen... ...
CCTGCGGCGACCAGCCGGGCAGATCGTTTGAGCGCAGCGTCAATCGCCGGTCGGTCGGCGACAACAGGTCGTCGACGATCCGTGATCCGTTCCCCAGGTAACGCGGATGCAGTTCAGCGGTCACAAGCGCCAAAGGCCGCCCGGTGTCCCCCAGACGCCAGACCGTGACGTCCACATAGCCGCGGGTCTCGTCATCGTCGCGGAACAGCGGCGCGGAACGCATCGTTCAGGGAACCGCAGGATCGGAGGAACTGACCATGATCTGCGCGATCCGCGACGACATCACCGCCAGTCGTTGCGCGGCGCTGTCGCTTGGGATCTCCTCGACCGCCATCAGTCGGAGTGTGCTCGGGACGGGATGTCAGCCATTGTAATGGAGAGACTCATGAGCGACACATTTCGGGTACAAGACGGATCAATCGTTGTCCGTGATTTCGGTCGTGATGTCATTGGATATCATCGAGAGATTCGCCGCCCATGATGACTTTGAGCCTGCAGCAGGTTTGTATTCCCCGTTGTAATCGACTACTGTTGCTGCCACATGTCCAACACCGACTCACAACGTCCATGAAGGAACATCCGCCGATGGCGAAAGCAGCAGAACCTCCCAAATCCAAGATGCAGGTCGTGCGGGAGATCCTGGCGAAGGGAATCACGAAGAACGCTGAGATCGTCGCCGCCGCCAAGGAGCAGGGGGTGTCGCTGACACCGGGCACGGTGGCCAATTACAAGCACCATCTGGGCGCCAGCAAATCCCGCAAGCGCGGCCGCCGCCGTGGGGCCAAGAAGTCGGTCAGCGCCAAGCTGGTGCGAACCGCGGCCGCCCCCGCCACGAGCGACCTCGAGCTGGAGAATCTGGCCCTGCGGCTGATCATCCGGGCCGGCAGCGCGGCCAAGGCCCGACAGCTCATTGACCGCCTGGGCTGAGACCAACGGCGGTTGGCGCTCACGGCGCCTGGTGCCCCCCCGCGGCTCCCGCGGGGGTGTTCGCCGTTGACGAAAAGGCCGATTCGGCACAGACTGCCCGCCTACCCACGGAAGGGGATGAGCCATGCGTCCCAGTTGGCGGCATCGCGGCGAATATCTGGCGTTTCGGCTGGCGGTCTGTCTGATCGAATGCCTGCCGGTGCGGATCTCGGTCCGCTGGGCGGATACGCTCGCATGGCTGATCCACGACGTCTTGCCGCGGAAATGGTCGCGGTATGCCGTGTCGTCCGAAAACGTGCGGCGGGCTTTGGGGCCGGACGCAACCGAGTCTGAAGTCGAAGCCGTCGTCCGGCGGATGTGGGTGCATTTGTTTCGCACGGTGGTGGAGTTGGTGCAATCGCCGCGGAAGCTGCACCTGCACAGCTATCGGACCGCCTGCCGGTTGACCGGCATCGCCCCGACGGTGGAGTCGCTGCTGTCCGGTCGGCGGGTGCTCCTGCTGGCGGGTCACTTCGGCAATTGGGAGGTGGCCCTGGCGGTCTTCGGGATCTGGGGGTTTCCGCTGGGGGTTGTGGCCCGTGAGATGGACAATCCTCTGCTCGACGCCTGGTTCCGCCGGTTCCGGGAGAACGTCGGCCATCGGTTGCTTCCCAAGAAGGGCGGCTATGAAGACATGCTGGAAATCCTGCGGCGCGGCGGCAATGTGGCGCTGCTTTGCGATCAGGACGCCGGTTCGCGGGGCGTGTTCGTGGATTTCTTTGGCGTCCCGGCGTCCACGTTCAAGTCGATCGCGCTGCTGGCGCTCGAGTACGATGCCTTGCTGGTGGTGGGAACCTCGGTCCGCTTGCCGGACGACTTCACCGTCGCGCGCTGGGCGCGGTTTGAGATCTGCGGCGAGGACGTGATTGATCCACGGACATTGACCACGAACGACCCGGTCCGCGAGATTACCCAGCGATACACAGCGGCGCTGGAGCGGGCGATCCGTCGCGCGCCCGAGCAGTACTTCTGGGTCCATCGTCGCTGGAAAAGCGAGCCGCGAAAACGGGTGCGGCCCGCGGCGGCCGCGCAACGGTTGGCGGGTTGAAGCAATGACCGAACGTCACCGCGTTTGCCGTCTGGACGAACTGGCGGAAGGGGAAGGCCGCGAGTTCGTGGTTGCCGACCGCGTTCTCGCCGTGTATCTGCTGGACGGCCAGGTGTACGCGCTGGATGGCATTTGCCCTCACGCCGGGGGGCCGCTGGCGCAGGGAATGGTTCGGAATCAGGTGGTGACCTGTCCGTGGCATGGTTGGCAATATAACGTCTGCACCGGCCAACACCGGATCAACCCCAAGATCTGCGTGCAGACGTTTGCCGCAACTGTTGATGACGGCGTGGTCTACGTCAACATGCCCTGATGGCGGCCGGCGTTTGACCGGTGCCGAGACCCCCGTTCGGTCTTGACGCACTCCCCCAGCCGATACCCTCGGCAAACTTTGCTCAAGCGGTTTTCTCGTTATGACCGCTTCGGCCGGCGGACGATAACCCTACGGGGGAGTTCCCGCGTGGCGTCAGCCCAAGCGCGCCACGGGGGTGGTGGTCGCGTCGGCCTGCGGCGCAACCAGCTCTCCTGCGGGCGGGGCAGACCACGGCAGAAAGTGGGGGCGGAATGGATCGACATTGGAAACAAGGGGCCTGGGCGGCCCTGGTGGCACAGGGACTGTTGGGGGGAGCCGTCTCCGTCACGGCGGGGGAACCCGCTCCCTACTCCGACGAGTGGTGGGCTTTGCGGGCCTCAGACCCGCCCGGTGCGCGGCAGGTGGACAAGGACGGCAAGCTCTGGCCCCCGTTCGCGCGGCCGGCCGGCGAGAAACAGCACTGGATCCACAAGTACCATCACGCCCATTACTGGCCGTATCCCTACAACTGCGACGATCAGGCCTACATCCGCAACATCATCCAGCAGCAGACGAACAACGGCTGGGTCTCGGCCACCACGTTGCGCGATTATCACTTCGATCTCGAAACGCAGCAGCTCAATTCCAACGGCCGCCAGCATCTGTTGTGGATTCTGACGAATGTGCCGGCTCAGCACCGGACCATCTACGTCGCCCAGGGGCCGTCGCTCGATGAAGCCACTCTGCGGCAGGCCAATGTCGAGCAGGTCTCCCGGGAGCTGACGGCCGATGCGCCGCCACCCGTGTTGTTGAGGCATGAACTGTTCCGTGGTCGCCCGGCCCAGGAGATCGACCAGCTCCGGCGGCTCGAGTTGCAGTCGATGCCCCGGCCGCGGCTGTTCACCGTGGGCTCCGCCAGCCGCTCGGGTGGCGCTGCCGGCGGATCGCAGGCGGGCGGGACCAGCGGCCAACCTCAAGCTGGAGGAACGGGGACTCGGTAGCGACCGCCAGGCCGCCGCCACGATGACGCCGGGCCACGTCATCGGGGGTTTCCCAATCGTCACGAAACCTTTCCGAAGTCGATGCTGTCTGGACCTGGCACGCCATGATGTCGTCCTCTGCCGCGCTCGCCGCCGAACTCTTGCAATCCGGAACGGGAGGAACGGCGGCCCCGCGCCCCGCGGCCCCGACCCGGGAGTTGTACAGCGCGGCCATGAACGCCGGACTGCGCGCGGCGGATGGTGCGGCGGCGGGTTCCACCGTACCGCCGCCGCGCTCGCCGCTGCAGCTGGCCGACAGCGGGCTCACGCTGGGCTTTCTGTCGGAGCTGGTGCTCAAGCTGCTGTACGTGCATGGCAGTTTGCTGGGGCAGGAGATTGCCCAGCAGATTCGACTGCCGTTCCCCATTGTCGATGAGGCCCTGCGGTTCCTCAAAGACCAGCGGTGCATCGAAGTCTCCAGCGGCGATTTGCTGGGGCGCGTGTCGTACCGGTTCGCGCTTACAGAACTGGGCCGATTGCGGGCGCGCGAGGTGTTCGAGCAATGCCGTTACGTCGGTCCGGCCCCCGTGGCGATGGAGCAGTACGTCGCGCAAAGCCGCCGGCAAACCGTGACCGGCATCCCCTGCTCGCCCGAGGCGCTCAAGCTGGCGTTTCAGGAGTTCATCCTGCGGCCGGGGCTGGTCGATGAACTCGGGCCGGCCGTCTGCACCGGGCGGTCCGTGTTCGTGTACGGTCCGCCGGGCAACGGCAAGACGGTAATCGCCAAGGGGCTGGGACGGTATCTGAACACCTACGGCGGCGAAATCTACGTGCCGTACGCCCTGCTCGCCGAGAACACCATCATCACCGTTTATGACCCCGTGCTGCATCAGACGACCGACGACGCCGAACTGGCGCGTCGCGGCATGATTCCCCGCGCGGCCGCCGCGCCGATCGAGACCACAACTGCCGCCGCGCCGGACACGTCGGCCGATCTCCGGTGGAGGCGGATCCGCCGGCCGGTAATCATCACCGGTGGGGAACTCACGCTGGACATGCTCGAGCTCCAGCATCACAAGACCGGGAACTTCTACAACGCGCCGCTGCACATCAAGGCCAACGGGGGCGTGTTCCTGATCGACGACTTCGGCCGGCAACTGGTCAGCCCGCGCGATCTCCTCAATCGCTGGATCGTCCCGCTGGAGGAGCGGATCGACTACCTCACGCTGGCGACGGGCCGCAAGTTCGCATTCCCGTTCGAGCAGCTGATCATCTTTTCGACCAACCTCGACCCGAAGGACCTGGTGGACGACGCGTTCCTGCGGCGGATTCGGTACAAGGTCCGCGTCGATCCGCCCAGCCGCGAGGTCTTCCAGCAGATCTTCGACCTGGCGTGCCGGCAGCGCAGTTTGCCCCCGTCCCAGGCCGTCGTCGACTACCTGTTCCAGACGTATTACGACCGCGGCCGACCGCCGCGGTCCAGCGATCCTCGCGACTTTCTGGACCTGATTCAGGCGGAATGCCGCTTCCAGGGCCAACCCGTCGAGTGGACGGAACCACTCGTTGCGCACACGGCCCGACGGCTGTTTCACCAGATTTGACTGGCCTGGAGAACGATCATGTTGTGTCTGTCCCCTGCCTGGCGTCGCGGTCTGATGGGAGCGGCCTGTGCGGCGGCGCTCGCCGGCTGTTCCAACAGTCGCACGCACGTCGCGCAATCGTCGTCGTCCCCCCTGCCGGACCGGCAGTCGACGCTGGTTCCAGGCGCCGCCGACCGCGGAGACAACCAGGAGCTGCGCAATCCCGCGCGAATCCACGTCGCCTTCGCGCGCTGGCAGGAGCAGCAGAAGCAGATTCCCGAGGCCCGCGAATCGTACAACAAGGCGCTGACGCACGACCCCAAATCGGTCGATGCGCTGCTCGGGCTGTCGCGGCTCGATCAACTGGCCGGCCGCACGGCTGAAGCCGAGCAACGCCTGCGTCGCGCCGAGGAACTGCAGCCCAACTCGGGCCTGACCAGCGCCGCTTGGGCGGAATACTATGCCGCCCAGGGCAAGTGGCCCGAGGCGATCGCCCGCTACCAGCAGGCCATCGAGCGCTCGCCCGAGGACTCGCTGTACCGCCACCAGTTTGCCATTGTCTTGGCCAAGTCCGGACGGACCGAAGACGCCATCGCCGCGTTCACGCCGCTCGTCGGAGCGGCCGAGGCGCATTACAACGTGGGTTACCTGCTGCATCAGCAGGGAAACAAGCTCGCCGCGGAAGAGCAGTTCCAAAGGGCGCTCGCGCTCAAACCGGACCTCTCGACCGCCTCCACCATGCTGGCCCGGTCGCGGCGCGACCGGGGTGTGCTTCCCGCGGGTCAGCCCGAACCGGCCCCGGTGATGACCGCCGCGGCGTCGGTGCAGCCCGCTGTCGCCACCACGTCCGCGACCGGGCCGGCCACCGCGGCCGACAACCGCGTGGAACCGGTTGCCTGGCGACCGTACGACGGGGGTCGGACCAGCCAGTCCACCGTGAGCAGCGTCCCGCAACCGCCGGCCGGCCTCACGCCGCAGCAATTGGAGCAGTGGAACAACCAGCGCGCCGCCGGGCGATGAGACCTGGTTGCTCGACGGCGCGCGTCGAATCGCCGACAATGTCGGGATGACCTGCCGTCTCACCACTGATCCCGAGGAAGCCGCCGCCGTCATTCGCGCCGGTGGGCTCGTCGCCCTGCCGACCGAAACGGTCTACGGCCTGGGCGCCGACGCGACGAACTCCACGGCCGTGGCCCGCATCTTCGCCGCCAAGCAGCGACCGGCGTTCGATCCGCTGATCGTGCATCTGGCGTCGTTCGAACAATGGCCGACCGTCGCGACCGATCTGCCGCCGCGGGCCAGGCGGCTCGCCGAGCGCTTCTGGCCGGGACCGCTCACGCTCATTCTCCCCAGGCAGCCGCGGATTTCCGAGCTTGTGACGTCCGGATTGCCGACCGTCGCCGTCCGGGTGCCGCGGCATCCGCTGATGCATGCGGTGCTCGAACAGGCCGGTTGCCCGATTGCGGCTCCGAGCGCCAACTGCTTCGGCCGGCTCAGCCCCACGCGGGCCGAACACGTCCGCGACCAGTTGGGGGACGTGATCGATCTGATCCTGGATGGCGGATCGTGCGACGTCGGCGTGGAATCGACGATCGTCCGGCCCGACGCCGAGGCCGCGACGATCCTGCGCGTCGGCGGTCTGCCGGTCGAAGACGTCGCGGCGGTCGCCGGCCCCGTCCGGTTGGCGACGGCCGACATTCCAACCGCCCCGGAAGCGCCCGGCATGTTGCCGCAGCATTACGCGCCACGGACGCCGATCGAACTGGTCACAACAGCGCCCGCACCACCGACCGGCGCGCGATGGGGATTGTTGACGTTGGCACCGACAGCACGCGACGGCTATGCAGCGACCGAAGCGCTGTCCGAAACCGGCGATCTGGTGAGGGCGGCGGCGCGGTTCTTCGCCGCGCTGCATCGGCTGGATGCGCTGGGCCTGGACCGCATCATCGCGGTCGAGTTCCCCGAAACCGGACTCGGCCGGGCCATCAACGACCGCCTCCGCCGCGCCGCCGCCACGCCGTGATTCACTTTCAGGAGACGCCTCGATGGACATGTTCCTTGCCGGTCAGTGGACCCGGGGCCAGCGCACGCAGCCGGTCACCAATCCGTATGACGGCTCGACGGTCGACACCGTACCCGTCGGCACGCCGGACGACGTCACCCGCGCCGTAACGACGCTGGTGGACGGCGCGGCGACCATGCGGACGATGTCGGCCCACGATCGCAGCCAGATTCTGCGCCGCGCCACGGTGCTGCTGCGCGAACGGGCGGAGGAGTTCGCGCAGACCATCAGCCGCGAGGAGGGCAAGGTGCTCGCTGAATCGCGCGCGGAGGTCGCGCGGTCGGCGGAGACGCTGGAGGTGTCCGCGGAGGAGGCCCGCCGCATCGCCGGCGAGATGGTGCCGCTGGATGCCGCCCCGGGCGCCGCGGGGAAGCTGGGTTTCACGCTGCGGGTGCCGTGCGGCATCGTGGCGGCGATTACGCCGTTCAACTTTCCGCTGAACCTGGTCTGCCACAAGGTCGGTCCGGCGCTGGCGGCGGGGAATGCGGTGCTGATCAAGCCGGCAAGCGACACGCCGCTGTCGGCGCTGAAGCTGGTGCACCTGCTGCTCGAGGCCGGCGTGCCCGAAAACGCGATCGCCTGCGTGACTGGTTCAGGGGGCGAACTGGGGCAGGCGATCTGTGACGAGCCCCGCATCCGCAAGATCAGCTTCACCGGCAGCGTGCCGGTCGGCGAGGCGATCTGCCATCGAGCCGGGTTGAAGCGGGTGACGATGGAGCTTGGCAGCAATGCGCCCGTGATCGTGCTGGATGACGCCGACCTCGACCTGGCCGCGAAGGCGATCGCCGGGGGCGGCTACGCCAACGCCGGCCAGGTGTGCATTTCGGCCCAGCGGATTCTCACCGCCGATCGCATTGCCGGCGATCTGCTCGATGCGCTGAGGCCGCGCGTTGCGGCTCTGGTCACGGGGGACCAGCTTTCACCGGAGACGAAGCTGGGCCCGATGGTTCGCGCCGCCGACGCCATGCGCGTCGCCAGTTGGATCGACGAGGCGGTGCAGTCGGGGGCGGAACTCGTGCTCGGCGGCAAACCCCAGGGGGCGGTCTGTCCACCGGCGATTCTCGACCGCGTCGATCCGAATCTGAGGATCAGCCGCGAAGAACTGTTCGGACCGGCGGTCGCTGTCACCCGGTGCGCTTCGATTGACGATGCCATCCGGCTGGCCAACGACACGACGTTCGGACTGGCGGCCGCAGTGTTCACCCGCGACCTGGAGCGGGCCTTTCGGTTCGTCCGCGAGGTGGACGCCGGCAACCTGCACGTCAACTGGTCCACGCAGTGGCGCGTGGACCTGATGCCCTACGGCGGGCTGAAGCAAAGCGGTCTCGGCAAGGAGGGCCCCAAGTACGCCATCCGCGAAATGACGGAGGAGAAGCTGGTCGTGCTGCACCTGGGAGGGTGAGGTTCACCGACCCGGCGGCAGCGCGGACTTGGTTGCGGGGGCCGGGCCCGGGGCCGGGGCCGGCTGGAACACGAACAGCAACCGGAAGGTGTCGGGCGCCGATTGAGCGAACCGGTACCGCATCTGTCGCAGGTCGTCGGCCGTCGCTGGTGTCGGTGACGGGCCGGTCACGGCGTTGCGGCGCACCTGCTGCTGCATTTCCGTTTGGTAATTGAGGTCGCTGCGGACGAGTTCTTCCGCCGGAATTGGGGCCGGCAGTTTGACCAGCGTGTTGAAGAACACCTGATTCTGCGGCGAATCCGCCTGGACGGTCGTCGCACCGCCGCCGCGGACGGCCGTTGCCGAATTCCCAGCCGGCGAAGTGCTGAAGTTCCGGACGGTTGCGGACTGCAACGACAGACGATTCATCGCATCGGCCTGGCGGGCGTACCCAGACGCTGGCTCCCCTTCGGCGGCGGCCAGTGCATCCAGAGCGCTCGCCGGCAGGTCGGCTTCCCGTTCCTCAAACCGTTCATCGAGCTTCTGGACGAGGTACGCATCGGTGATCTGCTTCAGGCGCAATCCCCGCTCCAGTCCCGGTGTGGGCTCGGCGGGGGGGGTGGCCGCCTCGTTCTGCGCCACCACCTGGCCCACCTGTAACGGAGGCTGCAGCCGCATCCCCAGCACCTCGCGCTGTTGGATCAGTTCCTCCAGCGTCTTCGACAGCGGTTCGCCGGGGGCTTCCGTATACACGGCGTACAGGTCGTTGGAGCTTGTCGGCTTCCCCACCTCCAACTGGGCGGCGCCCAGCGCCCGTTGCGCGGCGGCGACGTCGGCGTCATAATCCACCGTGCTGACGTCCACCGTCTGCACGCCGTTCTTCATCAACAGCACCTGGAACTGGTTCGCCACGCGCTGCGCGTCGATGACCACTAGCTCCACGTTGCCGATCACCTGACCGTTTTCATCCTGCAACCGGAGATACGGCAGCACCTCGCGGAGTCGCTCGACTTCATCGACGCGGCCTTCTGCCGTCACGCCGTCCAACTCGGCCAGCTTCGGCAGGGGGGCTTCTTCCTTGGCCGCCAGAGACTCCATCGCCGCGTCGGTCCCGGCCGCTGCGGCGGCCATCGGAGCCGGAGTGGAGGCCGGCGCCGCGCCGCGAACCGCTTCGCCTCGTTCGCGGCCGAGTCGCGCTTCCCGCCACGGCGCTTCCTCCATCGCCGTGTCCGCGAGCGCCTCCAATGCGCTGCGCTGCAGGGGACGACCGGGGCCCCGTGCGGCAGCCGGCGCCGGGGCGGTTTCATCCGACCACGTCGCGAACTCGGTCGTCGGCCCGCTTCCAGGACGGAACTGCAGCGACAGCAGCCCGGCGACCATCACGGTCATGGCCATCGCGGAGAGCCCCGCCAGCCATTCCCGGCGATAGGAGCGGAACCGCCGCGACGCGGTCGCGGCCACGGGCGTCGGGTGACTGCGGGCGGCCTGCATCGCTGCGGCGCGCAGTTCGGGCGGGGCGTCATCGCGAGGCAGGGATCGCAGCCACTGCGAGAGCGCGCGCGTCTCCTGCAGCGCCTTCCGAGCGGCGGGCGTGCTGTCCAGGAGCGCTTCGACGGCGTCCCGTTCGGCGGGGGTGACCTCGCCGTCCGCATACGCCGAAAGCAGCTCGTCCCAATCGTGCTGACTCATGGTCCCACTTGCCTCGCCAGCGGCTGCCGCACCCGCAAACCGGCTGGCCTACTCTTCCGCCTGCAATGCCCATTGTAGCCGGGTCCGCAGCTCCTGCCGCGCCCGATGAATCCGGCTCCGCACGGTCCCCAGGGGGACCCCCAGGATGTCGGCGATCTCCTCGTACTTCAGATCGTCCATTTCCTTCAAGACCAACGCGGTTCGATACTCTTCCGGCAATTGCGCCAAAGCCCGCTGGACCAGTTGTTGGCGATCCGCCACATGGGCCGCATGGTCCGGCGCGGTCGATGTACGGGTGTCAATTGGCTCCGCACCGGTGGCCTCCCGATGGGCGTCGACCGAACCGGAGATACGGCGGGTTTTGCGGCGGGCACTGACGGCAGCATTGAGGGCGATCCGGAACAGCCAGGAGTAAAACGCCGACTGTCCACGAAAGCTGCTCAACTTCTCAAAGGCATGGGCGAACGCATCTTGCGCAATATCTTGGGCTTGGTCTCGGGAACCGACGACATGCACCAGACTGCCATACAGGCGGTGCTGATACCGCTCCACCAACACGCCAAACGCCTCGGTTTGGCCGGCGAGGCAGCGGTCGATCAGCGTTTGATCGGGTGCGTCGTTCACCGTCGATTCATCAACTTTGACGTCAGGAACGGGGGGACAGTTCCCAGACCGGAAGACTTCAGACGAACCGTCTACGTTCGTGGTCCCGCGACCGGACTCCGATTGTCGCCGGAAAACGTCGCGACTGGCAATGGCGGACGGCAAGAAACGCCGTCGTCGAACTGGTTAGTCGGTGCCTACGGACTCTCCCGGCGATTCGTTGGGGCCAAACCGGGCGAATTCCGGCGCATAATGGACTCGACCTCCCCGTGCGGACAGCCCCTCCGGTCGAAACACCACCGCCTGAAACGCCTCCCCGCCGTGGTAATCGTCCGTGAGATGCCACCGGGACGCCGGCTGAAAGCCGAATCGTCCGTAATAACCGGGATCCCCCAGGACCACCACGAACGACGCTCCGCCGGCACGACTCGCTTCCAGACCGGCCCGCACCAGGGCGCTGCCGATGCCCCGCCGCTGATGGTCCGGCGTCACCGCGAGCGGCGCGAGGCCCACTCCGCCCGAGACACTTCCCAGCGTCACCGGGCTGAAGGCGATGTGCCCCACGAGGTCCTCCGCGGCCATCGCCACGAGTGAGATCATCAGCCGGCCGGCGGCACGCAGGTCGTCCACCAGCTCGCTTTCGTCCGGCGTTGGAAAGGCGGCCAGAAGCACCCGACGAATGCCGAGCGCATCTTCGGTCTGTTCGGCACGGATCATCACGGGACGGGGCATTTGTGCTTCACGCTGCCGCTACTGGCGCAGTGGTTGCTGGCGGCGTGCCCGTCGCGGCCCGTCGCGCCAGGTACGCCTGGAACACCAGTCCCGTGGCAAAGATGGCCAGGCTGATCCACTGCGAGATCGTCAGCGACGTGCCCCACTGGCCGAACTCGTCGCCGCGGAGGAATTCGATCAGGAACCGGGTGACGGGGGAGACCACCAGCGCCAGCCCGAGCACGTCGCCCGGCGTGCGGCGATAGCGGTGGTACCACAGCGTGAGCGCAGCGATGAAGAATCCGTCGAGCGCGCTGTAGATCTGCGTCGGATGCAGCACCGGGCTGGCCAGCGCATCCGGCGGCAGAAACCCGCGATGCACGAGCGCCTGGAACGGCACGCTGCCGGAGGGGAACACGATCCCCCACGGCAAATCGCAGCGGTCGCCGTAACAGCAACCATTGAGCAGGCATCCCAGCCGACCGAAGCCGATCCCCACAAACACCGACGGCGTGATGATGTCCGCCAGTTGCAGCGGCTGCAGCTTCCGGCGGTGACAGAACACGAAATAGCTGATCGCCCCGGCGATCAGTCCGCCGTACAGGACGATGCCCCCCTCGGAGAGGTTGATCGTGGCGATCAGCGCTTCCAGCGGGTTCTTCACCCGGGCGAAGACCTGCTCGTGGTACTGGATCAGATAGAACAGCCGCGCCCCGAGAATCCCGGGAATGAACAGCCACACGGCGAGGTCCAGAATCAGGTCCTCCGGCAAACCGGCCTTTTTTGCGCGGCGATTGGCCAACCAGACCGCAGACACCAGGCCGATCAGCAGCATCAGCCCGTAGCCGAAGATGGGGAGCCCGGAGGGACGCAGCCGCGGCCCAAACACCGGCGCCTGCACGATGGCGATCAAGAGGCCGGCCCAGAAGATCAGGCTGCCCGGGTCGATTCGCGGCGTGCCGGCCTTGGTCGGAGGGGTCCGGGCGACGATGAATCCCACCGCCAGCCCCAGCGCCAGCCACAGCCAGAACAGCACGCCGAAGCCGAACATCGGCAGCGTCCAGCCATCGAGCGCAACGCCGTTCCAGGGGATCTCGAACAGAACCTGTCGCATGCGTCGTCCTCAATGTGGCCCTCTCGCTCCGCGAGAGGAAATGCCTCTTTGCTGTTCCAGGGAAAACGGCGGGTTGGCGCTCGTGGAGCAGGAAGAAAGGAGGCGGTTCCTCCCGCGGAGCGAGAGGGCTACTAATCCTTCGCGGACCAGATCGCGTTGTCAATCAGCCGGGTCGTCCCCACGCGGGCCGCGAGGAGCGCCGCCACGTGCGGCTGGGATTGCTCGAGTTCCTGCAGCGTGTCCGGATCGACCACGGCCGCGTAGTCCAGCACCACGCCGGGGGTTTGGCGGATCTCCGCCTGCATGGCGGCTGCAATGTCGCGCGGCGGCTTGTCGGCGCGGAACAGCGATTCCCCTTCGCGCAAGGCCCGCGACAAGCAGAGGGCCGAGTGTCGCTGGGCCACGGACAGATACACGTTGCGGCTGCTGAGGGCCAGACCATCGGGATCGCGGATCGTGGGACAGGTCTGGATGTCGACCGGCCAGTCGAGGTCGCGGACCATGCGGCGGATGATCGCCTGCTGCTGATAGTCCTTCTGGCCGAAGTAGGCGACGTTCGGGCCGACGATGTTCAGCAGCTTGGCCACCACGGTGGTCACGCCGCGAAAATGCGTCGGCCGGGCGGCTCCCTCCCAGAGCGTGGTCAGGCCGGCGACGTCCACTGTGGTCAATCCACCCGGCGGGTACATTTCCTCAACCGCTGGATAGAACACGAGATCCGCGCCGGCGGCTTTGCACAGCGCCAGGTCCTGCTCCCGTGGCCGGGGATATTTCGACAGGTCCTCGTGGGGGGCGAACTGCGTCGGGTTGACGAAGATGCTGACCACGACGTAGCGGCATTCAGCGCGGGCCCGGTCGATCAAACTGCGATGCCCGGCGTGGAGGGCGCCCATCGTCGGCACAAAGCCCACCGACGCCCCGCCGGACCGCGCGGACGCCACGGCCGTGCGAACCTGCGCGATCCGCTCGACGACTTGCATGGACGGCTGGCCTCACTCGCGTTTGCGCATCCGACTTGGGTTTGGCGCGAACCGGTGCGCTGGGCGGCCAAATCCGAAGGGAAGGACCGGAATCCCGCTTACGGCGGGAACGCGTAGTTGGGATTGGTGTGATCGAAGTCGCGGTCGGTCAATCCCACGTTCACGCGGATCTTGGTGTAGGTGTATTCCTCGACCAGCGTGGACTTCTCGCGACCGCCGGTGGGAAATGCGTGCTGCTCGACGCGCACGGGGAAGCTGGTCTGACCATCGAGAAACAGCATCGTCTTCTGGAACTTGAACTGCTTGCGGGGCTGCGGATGCGACGTCTCGATCACCCGGCAGGCGGTTTCCCCCAGCTTGGCATCGGGATAGTACTTGACCTCGGACTCGCCGTACTGCGCTTCGAGCTCCCACTGGGCGATCACCTGTTCGAGCAGGTTCCGCATGCCGATCATCGTCACCGGGTAGCGGTTGCCGTCCATCGCGTCCTCGCTGTCGGGCGCCAGCGAGACCGTGCCGGCAATCGCCTTGAGCCCGGTCTCATGGGCCAGGAGCTGGCCGTTGTTGCGACCGGCCACGTAGATGACCTCGCGTCCCTGGTGCGGCGAGATGTACTGCAGATAGACGCTGAACGGCTCCTCGCGGAGCTTGAGCTGCATTGTGGTGGTGTGCGTCCGACGACCGATCAATTCCCGTTTGGAGAACAGCGCTTCGTAGTCCTTGACGGCGGCCAGCGCCTTGCGGGCCTCGTAGGCCTGCGCCAGCGCCGGGGCCAGCGGATGTTGCGGATCGACCTTGGTCTCGGGACCATCGGCCAGGACCGCCCCTCCGCGCCCCAGCCCGACAAGCACCACGACAAACCACCCGGTCAGCAGCGCACAGCGCCGCAGCGATAACGGGAAACTCAACCGCCGAGGCATGGACCACATCCTCTTCCGTGACCTGCAGAATCCTGATCGTTGCCAGCGGGGTCAGTGGGCGACCCCGTGATTACCGCATCACCGTATCGCGAGGCGGCCGTTCTGGCAAACCCAGATTCTGCAAGTTCTGCGCCGAAGGGCCGCAGATGACCCAGTTTTGCAAAAACAGAGAGGGAGAAGGGGAGCGTGGGAGATCGGGCGAGAAAGACACAGAGAATGCGCTGGTCCCCCTCTTCCCGGCTGCGGGGACTCACCGCAGGTGCTCCACCACCCGTCGTTCCAGATCCGGAATGCGGCGGCGGAGGCTGATGCTCAGGGGCGTCGGTTCGCGGCCGGTGGGAATCGTTGTCAGAAATTCCTGCAGCGCCGCTCGTGCCTCCGGGGGGCCATGCAGCAGAAAATGGACCCAACCCCAGGCGTCCCGGTATTCACGGCCCCCCATTTCGGCGAGGGTCCGTTTGGCTTCCAGCTCGGCGAGATTCGGCCGCCATCCCAGCCGGATGGCGAACGCGAGGTTGCGACGGTGCGGACTGCCGGCGGCCCGCAACGCCGCCGGATTCTCGAAGTATTCCGCGAGCCCCTCGTCCAGCCAGAGCGGCACGTACGGCAGGGCGTTGTGCAGCAGGGCATGCGTGGTTTCGTGACGCAGGTCGGTTTCCAGCTCGGCCCGACGGTAGGCGTACACCCGGCCGACGTCGTTTCCGGCGACGTACAGCGCCGGCCGGCCGTCGCCGTCGGGAACCGATTTCCGCACGTACGAGTTGTACGCCCAGCGATTCCGGAAGAGATAAATCTCGATCGGCTTGTTCTGGCACTTGAGCTCCAGCGTGGCCTCGATGTCCTTTTGCAGTTCCCCCAGTCCGGCTACCAGTTCCGCGACGTCCCGCAGCGGGAAATCGGACCGAATCACGAACACGCCGTATTGCTGTTCATCGACCCACCCGGCTGCGTGGCCCGTCGCTGGCAAAACCCTCTCTGCTGCGGCAAGCAGCAAGACCAACCACAACGTGCGCAGCAGGGGAGCAGGCATAGCCGCGGTCTGTAATTCCCAAGGGCCATCCCGTCAAGACGCGGCCGCGGTGGTCAAATCGCGCGCCAACGAGTCTTTGGGGTTGGCATCCCGGCAAACTTTACAAACTCGAATTGCAGCCGTTTGCCGATTGACCTAGACTCCCGCCCGCGCGGGAGCGGAATGGATTCGGCTCCTCGGAAAGCAGTCGACCGTCATGGAGGGGAAGCGTCGATGCGCTCGACCGCACAGGGATCGCTCGCGGCCATTCTGCTGCTGATTCCCATTCTCGCCGTCCCGATGCTCGCCG
>Ga0073934_10007218_pt1 | contig 15645 bp, 15 predicted proteins | sample LarsenN4metaG_FD_76834 | JGI IMG/M metagenome (GOLD analysis project Ga0073934, IMG submission 76834) | Hot spring sediment bacterial and archeal communities from British Columbia, Canada, to study Microbial Dark Matter (Phase II) - Larsen... ...
GGCCAGCCGCTCCAGGGGCGCTCCCTGGTGGGGTTCGACCACGGCGACAGGAGCGGCGGCCGCGAGGACCGGCGCCAGGCCGAGAAGAATCGAAAAAGCCCGGCGGGCAATGGCTTTCATGGCGGTTAGGATAACGGGAGCCAGAGTGGCTGTGAACATCGAACTGGCCGACAGCAACGGGGCCGCGGGGGTTGGCGGCTGAGGGGCGTTAGCGGATCAGCTCGAGAATGCGCCCGGTGGATTCCGCCGGGTGAATAAGATAAACGGCCTGGCGGGAGCGTTGCCAGGCGTTGAGGAAGTGCAGGCGCGGAAAGACGCGCCGCACCGAGTTCTCGCCCTTCGGGTTGGGCCACGGGTCGTTGGCAACGATGTCACCCGAGGAAGTAAAACCCACGACAACAATCAGATGGCCCGTGCCTTCGTCGGTGGGCTTTCCATTGAGGAGATCAAAGGAGACGGAGGCGGCCACGGGAAAGCCGGCCACAACCAAGCGCTCAATGGCCGGGAGCCCTGCCAGACGCGCCACCCAGGCGCGAAGGCCGGGGAACTGGCCGGCGTAGGCCATGTTGAAGGCCCAATTGCCCGTGCCCTCCCAGGCGGGGTCGTAAACACCACGCGCCACCTCCGGGACAGGCAAGTCCAATTCCGGCCGGTGCAGAGCGCCCGCCCAGTGGGCCAGGAGCATGGAGACGGCAGTGGGGCTGCACCACCCGGACGCGCCGGGATGCCCCAACTGGGACCGGCGCGGCACCTCGATGACCGTGCCCCATGCCGCGCGGTGCGGCGGCAGCTCCGGCCGCGCAGCGGTCGTGTCGGTAAAGCAAAGGCTCAAGAACTTGATTTGCGGCCGAGCCGTTTGGCCGCGCAGTTCGAGGCGCACCTGGGCGCGAGCCATGGGACGCTTGAGAACAAGCGTATCGGTTTTGACTTCGCCCCAGGCGTTCTTTTGTTCGCGCACACTGGTTCTGCGGGCCGGATCGTGATCGGTTGTCCACTGCCCCAGGTTGTAGAAGGGGGTGGTGTCGTGCTCGTCGGAGGCGCGCACCTCGACTTTGAGAGCGGTGTTGGAAGGGCAAACAGCGTTCCAGGAGGGGACCAATTCGGTCCAGGCCATGGGCGCGGAGAACCATGGCGAGGTCAGGAGGTGACGCTGACCGTCATCATCGCGGTGGAATTGATCAAAACGATCGAGGACAATAAGGTGATCCGTCATCCGGTCGAAGGCGCGCTTTTCCTCTGCCTGGAGACCCAGGTAGGCCATGGCGCAAAACAGAGTCAACAGCGGGCGGCGCATTGACAGAGCGGAGTGTACCTGAGAAACTTGCGTGAAAGACAATAAAAAAGCGGGCATCCGAGGATGCCCGCTCTCAACCCAAACAACCAAACATGCCTCCTTTTCGCCCTTGCGGGCGCCAATCTTCTTCCGGCTTATGACCGCCCCTGACGGTGGCGGCCACCGGTTATAAATTCTGACGTTTTCACCGCGCCTGACGTTCAATTAAAATGCGCCTGAGTTGGCGCGGGTCCGCCTCGCCCCGGCGGGGTTTCCCGCAATAATGTGAGTATCGGCAAGCGGCGGCGTAAGCTTGAGGGCGGCCACTCATAAGCACATGCGCATCACCAACCTGAACACCGACAGCGGCATCGGCGCCAGCGCCTGGTTCGTTGAATTTGAGGGGCATCGCCTTTTGTTGGACGCCGGGATGCACCCCAAGAAGGAAGGGCGGGCGGGTCTGCCGCAGCTTTCCGTGATCGCTCGGGAGGACCTGGACGCCATTGTGGTTTCTCATTGCCATCATGACCACGTAGGCGCGTTGCCGGTGGCCATGCGCCATTTCCCTCGGGCCCATGTGCTTCTGACAGAACTGAGTTACTTTCTTGTCGAGCGCGTTCTGCACAACTCGGTGAATGTGATGACCCGCCAGCGCGACGAACTGGGTCTGCCCGAGTATCCGCTTTACACCCACGATGAGGTGGATGAACTGGCGCCACGCATTCAAGGTTTCAAGTATAACCGCGAGATCGAATGGACTGCATTTCACCGCCACCGGGCAGGAGTGGCCTCACCGACACTCGAGTTTCTCGACGCCGGGCACACCCTGGGTTCGGCGGGCGTGATGCTTCGCGGCCAGCGCGAGACTTTTTTCTACACGGGCGACGTTTGTTTTCATGATCAAACACTGCAGAGCGCCGCTTGTTTCGAAGACGTTGCGGCAGACGTTCTGTTAATCGAAACCACACGAGGCGGACGGGGGATGCCGCAGGGTGTGACCCGGGAATCGGAAGTGAAGCGCCTGGGGCAGGCCATCGCCCGCCGGCTTGAGGAAGGGGGGTCGGTGTTGATTCCGTCCTTTGCTCTGGGGCGCACGCAGGAGGTTCTGGCGCTGCTGGCGCTGCTGATGCAGCGGGGTGAGCTTCGGCGACAGCCCGTCTATATTGGGGGGCTGGGCCGCGTTTTCACGGAGATTTATGATCTCCAGTCGCATCGAGCCCGGCGGCATCTGCCCAACCTGCGGCTGAACGAGGCGCTGGACCTGATCGTGATGGAGAAGGGTGCCTGCGAGCGCATGAAGCTCTCGGGACGCGGCAAGCTGTTCGTGGTCACAGCGGGCATGATGAGCGAGCATACCCCGGCGCACGATCTGGCAATACGCATGGTGGGAGACCGGCATCAGTCCATTTTTTTCGTGGGATACGCGGATCCCGAGACACCCGCCGGGCGTTTGAAGGCGGCGCGGCAAGGGGAGACCTTTTTCTTCAGCGACACGGCGGGGGAACTGACGCGGCGCTGTGAAGTGCTGGAGTTCGAGCTGACGGCACATGCCCTGCGGGAGGATATGCTGGAGTTTGTCAGCGCGGTCGAGCCGCGGGTGGTGGTGTTGGGCCACGGCGATGAAAAGGCCCGGCAGTGGTATCATGACGCGATCCGGAAACGGCACCCGCGCATGAAAGTGCTGCAACCGGGGCCCGGAGAGTGTGTGAGCTGTTGAGGGTTGGAAGGTTCCTCCCGGGTGGGTGCTTGGGACAAGCTTCAAGGCTGCCCCGGCTTGTCGAGCAGGCCTGGCGGTGGCTTCGCGGGATGGTGGAGAGGGCAGGCATTCTGGCCACGCGGCCCCGCGGCCAATGGGGGGGATAAGTTTCAGCAATTCTTACTTCCATTTGTGAACGGTTTATGATGGGATGTAGAAAATGAACATCTGGGACCAGCTTACAAAAGCTGTGGTGTTCCTGCTGGTTGTGGCGGCGTTGCTGGCGGTCTGCGTGTGGTATTTGCCTCTGATTCGGCAAAATGAGCGGATGCGCAAGGAAGTGTTGAAGCTCGATGTGCAGATTCAGAAGGCGGAGGAGCTCAATCGGTCGTTGCGCGGGGCGGTGTATGCCAGCCACAATGACCCGCGCACAGTGGAGCGGCTGGCACGGACGCACCTGGGTTATGCGCGCACGGGCGAGATCGTCGTCCGCTTTGAGGCGCCAACCGCCTCGCTTTCACCCGGCCCAGCCCCCGTTGGAGCACCTCCCAACCGTGGCACATCGCCAGCCCTGCCCCCAGGGATGCCGGCGCGGCCCGGGTTGTGAGGAGCACAGCCGGCTGCGGACTCTCATTCCCGAGATTTTCCGGACGTCACATTGAACATTTCGAGCCCGCGCGTTGTCCACCCTATGTATTTTTGACACGAGGCGTTGTGCTCTGTAGGTTTTTCTGTTGATGAGAGTTGCGCTGCATTGCCATCCCCGGCTATGGGGGCTGGCCCTGGGGCTAACGTGGCTGGCTTGCCTGACTTTAAGGTCACTGGCGGGCGAGCCCATCATCTTTTCCAGTCCGACGAAGGAAGTGAAGCTGCCTCCGGAGGAGGAGCGTCCTGTGAAGACACCGACCGTTCGGGAGTGGAGGCGGGTCGAGCCAGAGGTTCCATTTTATCTGGCCCCGCCGGAGCAGCCGCGAAATCCGCTGGTGGACAAAAGGATGAAAGAGCTTCTGGAGGAGAAGAAAAAGAACTGGCTGGAGGCCGAGCCACGAGTGTTTCGCGATCCTTTTGAAGACCCGCTGAGTTCCAGAGCCAGCCGGTTGCAGCGTTCGGGTTTCACCGCGTTGGAGGCCTGGGACAAGAAAGCGGAGCGTGTGTTGGGAACGAGCGAGGCCCGCGGCGTGGAATGGGGAGGCGAGCGCAACGCGCTGGACAAGCCGGGGAGGAGTGATTCCGAAGCTGAAAACCAGCGCGATGCCATGGGCATGAACGGGCCGGAGCGCCGGGGCAAGAGTCCCAGGAACACAGAGGACTCGGAGCGGCGCCAGGAGGATTCCAAAGAGCGTGATGGCAGGGAAACGGAGGGGAAGTCAGGCAATGATCCGCAACAGATCATGAAGGCCCTGTTTGAGATGCGTTCGGGGGACAAGAGCCAGAAGATCACACTGGTTCCGGGGATGTCCATTTACGAGGCGATGGAGGCGTCAAGCCGGGCCGCTGAACGAGCGCGAGAGGAACGCCGCCATGATCCGGATCGTGCTCAGGAGCCGAGACGGGTTTTGACAGTGATGCCGGGCTTAACGCCTGAGCTGTTTGATCTCACCCGGGAGGACGCGTCCAGGGCGGGGCCGCTGAAGGAGGATCCATTGAAGTTAATGAGTGATCCGACCGCCAGGCCGCTCCGCCCGGTCGTGGCAGGGACTGGGGGGCTGATGGAGCCTGCTGAGAGCGGACCCTTTCGGGCACTAGCGCCTCCAGCGGCGGGCCGGTTGACGCCGCCCAAAGCGAAGGATTTGGAGGTGCTGCCTGGCGCTCAAACGAGTGTCCCCACGCCCAAGCCACAGACCAGGGAAGGACAGCTTGAGTCCATCAAGTTGATGCACCGGCCCTCGGTGCTGCCCTTCCCTGGGCGCTTCAATTAAGCGCGCCGCGCTGACCCCATGCGGAACAGGGCTGGGGCTTGCAAGTTGCTGCGCAGGCGGCGGAGCCGCTTTTGATGGCGTCCGCCGATCTGGTTCTCTAATTGCCCAATGGCCTTTTCGACGGCCGCACGGAGGGTGTGGTCCCGACTTTCGGCGTAAACGTCCGGACCCGGGGTAACGAGGTGGATGTGAACACTGAAGGCGGGGCTTTCGTCGTAGCGGCACGCGAGGCGCACGCGGGCTTCTTCGATCTCGATTCCATGACGAAGAGCCAGGATGCGGTCTTCAATGAGCGAATCCAGTTCGTCGCAGGATCGCACGTGGAAGTGTTGCACGGTCAATTTCATGACGGGTTTATGTTGAGGGTATTGTGCGCAGGCTGGTTTAGTCCCGATCGCGTCCGCTGAGCAGCGGCAGCAAGTGCCAGAGGAAATAGGCCAGAGAGGTGACAAAGGCCGCTACATAGGTCCAGGCGGCCGCGTTGAGCACCTTGCTCACAGCCACGGCTTCGGAGCCGGGAGCGATGAGGTTCAGATTGCGCAACACCAGTTTGGCGCGGCGCGAAGCGTCGAACTCGACCGGCAACGTGACGAGGTTGAACAGCATAATCACGCCCCAGGCCACGGCCAGAATCCAGGCGGCGACCATGGGTTGAATCAGCCCGGTGAAGACGCCCAACAGGGGCAGCCAGAGCACGACCTGGTTGGCGTAGGTGGTGATTCCCACCGCCGCCATGCGCCACTGGAGAGGCTTGTAGGCGAGCTGATGCTGAATGGCGTGCCCGCATTCGTGCGCCGCCACGCCGAGGGCGGCCGGGGTGGAGCTGTGGTAGTTCTCGGAGGACAAGACGAGCCGCTTGTGAATGGGGTCATAATGGTCTCCCAGCATCTGGTCATGCACAGCGATCTCCACGTCCCGGATGCCAGCATGCCGGAGGATCAACTCAGCCGCCTCGCCACCGGTCAGACCCGAGAGGACGGGAACGCGGTTGTAACGGTGATAGACGGATTTGACGCGCGCGGCCGCCAGGAGCGACAGCGCCATGGTTCCAATAATCAGAATCCAGAATGTCATAGTTCGTTTCGCATGTTCAGGGCGCGGGCCGCAGCCGCGTCCACCCGGACCCGGCCCGCCCGCCACGGTTCCATGGCATACACTAGGCGGTTTTGCGGAGATGACTAATACGCGGTTTGGAATTTACGCTTAGGTTTTTCCAAAGTATTGTTGGGGGATGGAATGGCTGAATTATCATCACCTCCGGTATTTCTACACGGTGGCGCGGGAGGGCGGGCTGCGTCCGGCGGCGGAGAAACTGCACGTCTCGCAACCGTCCATCTCGGCCCAGATTGCGGAGCTGGAGGAGGCGCTGGGCGAGAAGCTCTTTCGCCGAAGCGGCCGGCGCAAGGTGTTGACGGACGCGGGGCAGATCGCCTACCGCTACGCGGAGGAGATTTTTGCCCTGGGGCGGGAACTGGTAAACGCCATCAAACAACGGCCGACGTCACAGGGGTTGCGACTCTACGTGGGCGTGGCAGATTCCTTTCCCAAGGCGATGACCAACCAGGTGCTGAAGCCGGTCTTCAGCATGCCGCAAACCGTCCATGTCATCTGCCGGGAGGGCAAGCTCGAGGATCTGCTGGAGCAGCTTGGGGCGCACCGGCTGGATATCGTGCTGGCGGACGAGGCGGCGGCCAGCGGCACACAGGCTCGGACCTTCAACCATCCTCTGGGAGAATCAGGCACTTCGTTCTGCGCGGCGGGCGCGCTGGCTGCCGCCCTGCGCCGGGGCTTTCCCCGCTCGTTGGACGAGGCGCCGGCGCTGCTGCCTTCGGAGAACACCTCGCTGCGCCGAGCGGTGGAGCAGTGGTTTCGCGAGATTGGCGTGCGCCCGCGCGTGGTGGCCGAGTTTGAGGACCTGGCGCTGATGAACGTCATGGCGGCGGAGGGACGCGGGTTCATCGCGCTGCCCTCGATTGTCGCGGAGGAGGCGGTTCGCGCTCACGGTTTCCGCGTCGTCGGGAGCACGGAGGCCTGCCGGGTGCGTTTCCACGCCATCACGGTGGAGCGGCGCGTGGCGCATCCGGCGGTGGCGCGGATCCTCGAAAGCACCGCTGCGCGGGGATGAATTGACACTTTCCATTACCGCCCGCCTGGGGTAGGAGCAGGTCTATGCAAGCACGCAAACCTCAAGCCTTGCGCCTGGCGCGACGGCGTTTTTTGGTGATCACCTCAACGAGCCTCGGTGGCTTATTGTGGCCCGTCAGGGGACGAGGCGCGATCGCTGCGCCGCCGACGAACAACCCCACGGCGCACCTGGGACTGGATTGGACCCGGGAAATCCGATGGGCCAATGTGGTGGACGTGACTCAGGCTCCGGGCGCGAGTATCATGGAGAAGCTGGCCAGCGCCCAGGCCCGGGTCGCGGCGGCCGGCGGCGGCGTGGTGTACTTTCCCCCGGGCGTTTACCGATTCCCGGATTCCATTCAACTCAAGAACGGCGTGGTCTTGCGGGGGGCGGATCCGGCGCCGGGAAGCCGCGCCGTGGAGGAGAATTACACGCTATCCAGCCAGTTGGAGTTTCCGCGTTACGTGTTCAAGGCCGAAGGCGAGGGCACACCCACCAGCACCGCGTTCAAAGGGATTTATCTCGAGGATCCGCCAGGGGCCTCGAATTGCGGGGTGGTGAACCTGGCCATCAACCGGGGCCACATTCACTTCAAGGAGTCGGCCGACCACACCTGCGGACGGCGCCGGCTGGTCTTCGGGTGCGTGTTGCGCAACGCGGCGCGGGCGTGGGACACGGTGCCCAATTTGCAGATCGGCCAGAAGCCCTGGCAGCGCTGGACGGTGGGCTACATGAACGCGGCCATTGACGTGAAGTCGGCCGAGGACGCGCTGATCGCCAACAATCGCCTGCCCCGCAGCGGAGAGGATAACTTCACCATGAACGGCTACGTGTTGCTGGATCGGAGCCGCAAACCCGTGGAGGTGGATGGGGTGGTGTTCGACTATGACAACCGCGCGGGCATTTACCTCAACCACTACGGCATCGGCGGTCCAGGCGGCCAAGGGCCTGACGGCACACCCGAAACGCATCCCTTCGGATTCCGCAAGGGCCTGATCATCCGGGACAATTACGTTTTCAACACGGGACGTTGCGCCATCGGTTTTTGCGGTGACGGCGTGCAATGCCTGAACAACGTCATCCGTTTTCCCAGGGGCGTCATCCGCAAAACCGTCACTGGCCAGCACCTCAGCGCCGGGTCATCCACGAATGACAACCGCGCGGTGGAAATGCGCGGCTGGCGCTGGGTGGTCAGCGGGAACGACTACGAGGTGCACCGGAACATTGCCGCCGATGGCATTTACGCCATCAACGACGGCGAGGGGCTGATGCACGAGGACCACGTCAACTCCACCATCAAGGACAGCGTGCTCAGCCGCAATCGCGGCAATGCCTATCTTTCGCTCTACAAGACCGCCGGCATTGACGGGCTGCTCATCGAGGCCAACGAGATTCACATTGACCCCGGTGCGGGAGGCGAGGCGGCCATTACCGTGGATGCCTGCCGGGTGAATGAGCCTTTTCCCTGCCGCAACGTGCGGATCCTGAACAATACGGTTTCCGGGCAGGGTATATCCATCAGCGGGTCCAGGGAGGGCAGCACGGGCAACGTGATTCGGGGCAACCGGGGTGTGGGCCGGCCCGAGGGAAAACCCGCCTACCTGATTCGCAACCAGGCCAATGCCGTGGTCGAGGGCAATGAGGGTTTCGTGGTGGAGACCTCCGACTGGATTCCTCATCGGGAACGGCGGGCACTCCAGGAGGCCGAGCGCAAACGTCAGCAAGGGGAAAAAGCCCCCAGGAAGTAACCTCGGCCGGCCCGACGCGCACAAAGCGTGCCGGCCCCCCGCTCAGGTTGCCACAGCGGGCTGGAGATGCTTTGATGCCCCGTTAATGAATGGGACTCTGAGGTCATGAAGTATCGGTGGACGGTGGCACCGGCCCAGCCCGCGCTCGTTGAGTTTTTGGCCCGCCAGACGGGGGTTTCGGCTCTGCTTGCGCAATGTCTGTTAAACCGCGGACTGAGCGAGCCTGAGCCAATCGAGCGGTTTCTGGAACCGCGCTTGAGGCACCTGGCGGATCCCTATCTTTTGCCCAACATGCGCGCGGCGGTGGAGCGCCTCTTCCAGGCGCGGGCGCAGCGGGAACTCGTGGTGCTCTTTGGGGATTACGATGCGGATGGAGTCACGGCGACGGCGCTGCTCACCGAAGCGCTGGGCGCCCTCGGATGGCGGGTGGACCACTACCTGCCCCACCGCATGGATGAGGGCTACGGGTTGAGCCAGGGCGCGGTGGAGAACTGCCTGGCGCAGAAGCCCGCTTCGCTGTTGCTGGCGGTGGATTGCGGCTCGACGGCGGTGGATACCATCGAGTGGCTGCACAGGCGCGGGGTGGATGTGATCGTGCTGGACCACCATCAGGTCTCCGATCCACCGCCCCGGCCGGTAGCGATGGTGAATCCGCTGGCGGATCGGGCGACGGTCGGGCGGCCCCGTTTTCACGAACTCTGCTCGGCGGGACTGGCCTGGAAGCTGGCGCACGCGGTGGTCAAGCACGGACGCCAGCAGGGTCTCCCGGAGGCGGCGCGCTTTGATCTGAAGCGACTGCTGGACCTGGTGGCGCTGGGCACGATTCCCGACCTGGTGCCTCTGACGGGCGAAAACCGCATTCTGGTCCGAGCCGGCCTTGAACACCTGAACCAGACGCGGCGCCCGGGCCTGGTTTGCCTGCGGCAGGCGGCAGGCTTGACCGGCCGCATCGAAGCTCACGAGGTTGGTTACGCGCTGGGGCCGCGCTTGAATGCGGCCGGGCGTTTGGAGACGGCTGCCGAGGCGTTGCAGTTGCTCCTGGCTCCCACCATGGAGGACGCCGCGCCCCTGGCGCGCAAGCTGGAGGCGCGCAACGCCGAGCGCAAACAAATCGAGCGCGACATGGCCGCGCAGGTCATCGGGGCGGTCAAGGCTCGATTCCAGCCGGACCGGGACTTCGTGATCGTGGAAGGACATCTGTTGTGGCACCTGGGCGTGGTCGGCATCGTGGCGTCGCGGGTGCTGAGCGAGTTTCACCGCCCCACCATTATTCTGGGCGGCGACGGGGACGTCTGGCGCGGTTCTGGACGAAGCATCGAGGGTTTCGATCTGGCCGCCGCCCTGCGCGAGTGCGACAGCCTGCTGGAGCGGCACGGGGGCCACGCCATGGCCGCCGGGCTGAGCCTGCGACCGGAGAATCTCGAACCGTTCCGCACCCGCCTGAACGCACTGGCGCAACGGACCCTCAAGCCGGAGCACCTCCGGCCCGCGCTGCGGCTGGATGCGGAGGTGCGCCTCGGGCAGATGACCCTGGAACAGGTTGGCGAACTGCAGCGGCTCCAGCACACTGGCATCGGCAATCCTCCGGTCCATCTGGTGGCGCGGGGCGTGACGCATCACCGCCCTTTGCAGCGCATGGGGGCCGAACGCAATCACGCGCGCCTCTGGGTGACGGATGGGGATGGCGTGTGCGAGGCCACGCTGTGGAACGCGGGCGACGGCCCGTTGCCGGTGGGGCGGTTTGACCTGGCCTTCGCGCCGCAACTGAATGTGTACAACGGTGTCACCTCGGTGCGCCTCAAGGTGCTGGACTGGGAGGCGGTGCCTTGAACAGGCGGGTCGCAATTCGGGTGGCATGTGCTATGCTGAGGCGTTCCGACGGTTTCGGTTTGACGGGACACGGATGAAGATTGTTGATCAGAATGTTGTTTTAGAATCGCTCCCCAGGCGTGCCGTGGAGGCGATCCGCCGTGCGCTGAACGAAACGCCCATGTACGGAGAGGCCAGGCGCCAATTGGGCTCGGACCCTCTCACCATGGAGGCATTTCGCCGGCTTCCTTGCATTACCAAGAAGGACATCCGGGCTGGCTTTCCCCACGGTTTTTTGCCCGCAGGCGTGGAGCTGGAGGCCCTGTTGGAGATGGACCTCGTGGAGCTGGAGCACACCTCTGGCACCTCCGAGAGCCGCACGCCGCTTCTTCTTGGGAAGGGTTGGTGGGCCGCGCAGGAGGAGCGGGCGTTGCGGTTGAACCGGCAGGTGGCCGCCCTGGATGAGTTCCCGGAGGCGCGCCGGGTCACGATCAACTCGCCGTCCTGCAGCGGGGACATTTGCTACAAGGGGGTGCCGTCACGCGGGGAACGGGTGGTTGGATCGTCGCTGTTTGTCAACCTCTCGCGGCATCCCTTTCTCTGGGGGGAAGCCGACCTGGATCGCATGGTCGAGGAGACACTGGAATGGGAACCGCAGTTTCTGGACGTGGACCCGGTTTATGGGGCCCTGTTCGCGCGGCACTGCGAGCGCCGCGGCGTGCGGCTGCCTTCCCTGCAGTTGATCGTGGCCAGCTACGAGTACGTGAGCCACCTGCATCGCCGCCTCATGGAGCGGGCCTTCGGGGTGCCAGTGTATGTTCTTTACGGCTCGACCGAGACCGGGCACCTGTTAATGGAGACCGGGCCCGACGATTGGGCGCCGAGCCTCGGCACGGCTTTTCTGGAGACACTGGAAACCGATGCGCAGGGAATCAGCGAGTTGTGTGTGACCACGCTGACAAATCCCTACATGCCCCTGATGCGCTACCGGATTGGCGATCTGGTGTCCGCGCCTGAGCCGCTGACCCGCAGCGGCTGGAGACTGCACGGGCGCCTGGCCGACGCCTTTTACAATGATGAAGGCCGGCGCGTGACCACCCGCCAGGTGGATGAATGCTTCCACAAGCTGCCCGGCTTCCTCCACTACCAACTGGCCGAGGTGGCCCCAGAGAGTTACCGGCTGCGTTACGTGGTTGACCATGAGCCGCCGCGGGCTGCCGTCCTGACCGAATTGCGAACCCGTCTGCACGCCTTGCTGCGTCCGGCCAAGGGCATCGAATTCCAGGAGGTGGACGGGCTGCTGAGCGAACCTTCGGGCAAGTTCCGGCTGGGCTATCCCCTGCCGCGTCGCCAGGGCATTTGCGCGTGACTTCGCCGCCGCGCTATGGCATAGAGGCCCGCATGATGAGAATGTTTTTTGCCACCTGCGTGATCAGCCTGGTGCTGGGGTTGACCAACGCGGGATGTCAACCTCAACAGCCTGCAGCACAACAGGGCTCGTCCCCAGCCCAGAAGGAAACCAAAAGCGTGAATACCAACGAAGTAGCGGTGATCAAGACGACTGAAGGCGAGATGGTCATCGAGTTCTGGCCCGACGTCGCACCCAAAACGGTGGAGAACTTTATCAAACTGGCCAAGCAGGGCTTCTATGACGGGACCTGCTTCCACCGGGTGATTAAGGGCTTCATGATCCAGGGCGGCGACCCCAAGACCAAGGATCCGAGCAAGGAAGCCGAATGGGGCACGGGGGATCCAGGATACAAGATCAAGGCCGAGTTCAATGACCGGTCCCACACCCGGGGCGTGATCTCCATGGCGCGATCGGCGCATCCGGATTCAGCCGGCAGCCAGTTCTTTATCTGCCACGGCAACCCCACTTTTCTCGACCGCCAGTACACCGCCTTTGGCAAGCTGATCAAGGGGGATGATGTGCTGGAAAAAATCGCCACCACCCCCACGCACCCGCCCGACCGGCCCAACAAGCGCATGGGCGTGGAGAGCATCAAGATCGTTCCCGCCAACACCATTCAATAGCCCAAGGGTGATTCAGCCCTGGAAAAAGGTGGTTTCCACCCGGGCGGCTGACCTTCGCATCTTCAAAGCGCGGTGGGACCGCAAAGTCTCGCCGCGCACCGGCGAGGAGCATGAATTCGTGGTTCTGGAGAGCCTCGACTGGGTGAACGTGATCGCGGTCACCCCCGCTCAAGAGCTGGTCATGGTTGAGCAGTACCGGCATGGCTCGGATACAGTCGAGCTGGAGATTCCCGGCGGGTTGCTGAACCATCCCTCCGAGTCTCCTCTCGAGGCTGCCACTCGGGAACTGCGGGAGGAAACCGGTTACGAAGGACGGGACGCCATCCGGATTTCGGAGCAATTACCCAATCCCGCTTTTCTCAATAACCGGTGCCACACGGTGCTGGTGCAGGAATGCGTCCAGCGGCATCCGCTGGATTGGGACCACGGGGAGGATTTGGAAATCCGCCTGGTGCCGGTGTCGGAGGTCCCGCGTCTGATTGTTTCGGGAGTCATCCGGCATTCGATGATCATCGCGGCGCTCTACGCCTTTGACCTCTGGCGGAGGCAGCAGGAGCACGCACCAGAAGGCTGAGGGTTGGTTTCGGGACACGTCCGGCAGCGGGAATGCCGCTGGCCCGGGCACGTCGCGTCAGGTCTGGCCATCTGTGGTTTGCCTCGACAGGCGCTGGGAATGGGCGTTATCCTGGGACCATGGAACCCGGCCCAATGATAGCCCTGCCGCGCGGGACAAAGTGCTGCATCCCGGGCAGCGGCGATCGCGGCAGCCGGCTTCACCACTCGAAATGCTCCGCCTATGAAAGACACGTTCCTGCTCAATCGTCGTGAGTTCCTCACCGCCTCGCTGGCCGGCCTGGCTTTGGGAGTCAAGGTCCTCCAGGCTCAGGAGTCGCATCCCTCGGGAATTCCGCGCCGGGAGTTGGGGAAGACCGGCCAAAGGGTCTCGATTATCGGGTTGGGGGGGTGGGACATCGGAAACATCAAAGACCAGAACGAAGCGGTGGCCATCATGCACGAGGCCATTGACCAGGGGGTAAACTTCTTTGACAATTGCTGGGACTACCATGAGGGAGGAAGCGAGGAAGTCATGGGGAAAGCACTGTCCAGCGGGGGGCGACGGGACAAAGTCTTCCTCATGACCAAGGTTTGCGCCCGGGATTACGAGGGCGCAAGGAAACACCTCGAGGACAGTTTGCGGCGGCTCAAGACCGACCGGCCGGACCGCTGGCGGTGTCACGGCATTCAATAGGAGGACGATCCCGAGTTGAACTTCGATGAGACGCGGGGGGCGCTGCGTGCGGCGCTCGAGGCGCGGCAGGCGGGCAAAGTCCGGTTCATCGGTTTTACCGGCCACAAAGACCCGCGGTTTCACCAGGCGATGCTGGCCCGCCCGTTTGCCTGGGATGCCGTGCAGATGCCGCTGAATGTGCTGGATGCCCACTACCGCAGTTTTCAGCATCTGGTGCTGCCCGAGTGTGTCAAGCGTGGCTGCGGGGTCATCGGCATGAAGGCTCTCGGCGCGCAAAATGGGATCATCGTGCGCCAACTGGGTGTGCGCGCGGCATTGGCCCGGCGCTATGTGTTGTCGCTGCCGGTCAGCTCCCTGATTTGCGGGATGCAATCGCGCGAGAATCTCCGGCAGGACCTGGCCCTGGCGCGGGATTTCAAGCCTCTTACCCCGGCAGAAATGGCCGAACTGGCCGGCCAGGTTCAGGCCGCGGCGCGCGACGGCAAGATCGAGGCCTATAAAGTGGGGAACTACGGTTGCGACTGGCACCACAAGCAAACGAAATAACTGCTGCCCCTCGCGCTGGTGAAGCTCTGCATCGTTTTCAACCCTGCCGCCCGCGGTGAGAAAGCTGCTGCGTTCCGGCGGCAGCTCGCGGTGTGGGCTGCTGGCGCGGCCCTCAAGGCAACCCGAGGCCCCGGCGATGGCCGCGTCCTGGCGGCAGAAGCCGTTCGCGAGGGCTTCGAATGTGTGGTTGCGGCTGGCGGAGACGGAACTCTGAATGAGGTGCTCAATGGCATTGCGGACGAGCCGGAGGGATTCGAGCGCGTTGTGCTGGGCCACTTGCCCCTCGGCACGGTGAATGTTTTTGCGGCGGAAATCGGGCTTCCTCCGCGGGTGGACCAGGCATTCCAGGTATTGCGCGGGGGGCGGTTACTGCAGTTGGATGTAGCCGCGGCGGATTACACGTTGCACGGCAAGCCGGTGCGGCGCTGGTTTGTCCAGATGGCCGGCGCCGGACTGGACTCACGGGCGGTGGAACTGGTGGACTGGCGGCAAAAAAAGCGAATCGGGCGGGTGGCCTACCTGGTGGCAGCCCTGAAGGCGATGCGCGAGCAGAAACCGTCCATCAGAATCTCGGCGGGGGGGGTGTGCGCCGCAGGGGAACTCGTTCTGTTGGGCAACGGCCGTTACTACGGCGGCCGCTACATCCTGTTTCCCCAGGCCAGCCTCATGGATGGGTTGCTGGAGGTGACGGCGTTTCCCCGGGTAGGTTGGGCCACGGTGGCGCGGGTGTCATGGGACATTCTCACCGGGCAACCTCCGGGCCATCGTCACTGCGTCAAGCTCCGTGGTCCCACAGTGCGGCTGGCAAGTGATTCGCCCGTGCCGTTTCACGTCGAGGGAGAAAACGTGGGGCACCTGCCTGTGACCTTTTGGGTGCATCCCCAACGGCTCAGAGTCCTTGGTCCCTGACGCGTCGCCGCAGTTCAACCCTCGCTCTCGTGGGGCAAGACGCCGGTGTCCGAGCAAACCCCCCGCTTGGCCGAGGCAACGAAATCCATCATCAGACGAGCCGCTTCGCTGGTAAACTCACGCCGGGCTATGGCCAGCGAAGCCTGCAGGCCGCGCCGGCTGCGGAAGAGGGTGTGGTAGAGCCGCTTCAATTCCAGACGCTGCTCTGAGGTGTAGCCCGCGCGCCGCAGCCCCAGCGTGTTGAGTCCGCAAATGCCGTTGGGGCCCCGCGCGATGGTGAAAGGCGGAAGGTCTTTGCTCAGAGCTGACCCGCCTTGCATCAGGGCGAGGGTGCCGA
>Ga0073934_10007219_pt1 | contig 15644 bp, 9 predicted proteins | sample LarsenN4metaG_FD_76834 | JGI IMG/M metagenome (GOLD analysis project Ga0073934, IMG submission 76834) | Hot spring sediment bacterial and archeal communities from British Columbia, Canada, to study Microbial Dark Matter (Phase II) - Larsen... ...
CCAGCGCGCTTTCCGAGGCGACGTCGAGCCCGATGCCCTCGCCCAGGCCGCGGAAGAAGGGCGCGACGGTCAGGGCCGCGAAGAAGCCGTACACCACGGTCGGGATGCCGGCCAGGACCTCGAGCATCGGCTTGACGATCGCGCGCACCCGCGGGCTTGCGTAGCACGAGGTGAAGATCGCGGTCAGCAGGCCGACGGGGCCGGCCACCAGCATGGCGATCACGGTGATGGTGAGCGTGCCCAGGATGACCGGGATGGCCCCGAAGGTGCCCTCCGCGCCGGCCTGGTCCGAACGCAGCGCCATCTGCGGGCTCCAGGTGAGCCCGAACAGGAAATCGGTGACCGGGACGATGGCGAAGAACCGCATCGCCTCGAAGACCAGCGACAGCACGATGCCGACGGTGACGAAGACGGCGATGGTCGAGGATACGAACAGGGCCGCGCTGATGATGCGCTCGACCCCGTTGCGGGCGCGGAACGACGCGGCGATGCGGCGGCGGGCCAGCGCCAGCCCTGCGGCGGCGGCGGCCAGCGCCACGACGGCCATCGCGGCGAAGCCGGTGGCGCGCAGGCTGCTGTAGTGCTCGGCGGCGGCGGCGAGCGCGGGATCGGGCTCGCGCGCCACGTAGCCGGCGGCCAGGTTGCGCATCTCGTTGATGAGGACCTCGAGCTCCTGCGGCGGCAGGTTGCGCATCTGCTCGGGCATGGCGTCCACCACCAGACCCTCGACGACGTGCGGCTCGACGATCAGCCACGTCACGACGATGGCGAGGGCGGGCAGGATGCACCAGACGGCGACATAGGCGCCGTAGTAGCTGGGCAGCGAGTGCAGCACCCGCACCCGCCCGCCGGACGCGGCGACCGCGCGACGGCGGCCCATCGCATAGCCCATCGCCGACAGGGCGGCGAGGACGAGCATGAGGACGAGGATCTGCATGGGGCGCTGCGGGGCGGGATGGGAAGGGGTGCGGGGGCGGCGCCGGGGAGAATGGCGCCGCCCCCGCCGGCGACTACATGGTGAGCGGGGTCAGGCCCAGCGCCGCCTCCCGCCACTTGGCGAGCTCCTCGGGCAGCATGGTGATGAGACCCTTCTCGGCGAGGTAGCCGTCCTCGCCCATCGCCTTGTCGCTGACGTACTCGGCGACGAACTCCTTGATGCCGGGCACGACGCCGACATGGGCGTTCTTCACGTAGATGAACATGGAGCGCGAGATCGGATAGTCGCCCGAGGCGATGGCTTCGAACGTCGGCTCCACGCCGTTGACCGTGCTGCCCTGCAGCATGTCCATGTTCTGGTCGAGGAAGCTGTAGCCGAACACGCCCAGCGCATTCGGGTTGGCCTCCAGCTTCTGGACGATCAGGTTGTCGTTCTCGCCGGCCTCGACGAACACGCCGTCCTCGCGCACGGTCTGGCAGACGGCCTTGTGACGATCCTCGTCGCTCTCCTTCAGCGCGTCGACCTCGGGCACGCCCTTGCAGCCGCCTTCCATGCCGAGCTCGTTGAACGAGTCGCGGGTGCCGGAGGTGGGCGGCGGGCCCAGGACCTCGATGGGCTGGTTGGGCAGCGAGGGGTCGATCTCGCTCCAGTTCTTGTAGGGGTTGGCGACGATCTCGCCGTTCACCGGCACTTCCTTGGCCAGCGCCATCCACAGCTGGGTCAGCGTGATGCTGAAGTGCGGGGCGGACTTCGCATTGGCGATGGCGATGCCGTCGTAGCCGATCTTGATCTCGGTGATCTCGGTGACGCCGTTGTCGGCGCAGGACTTGACCTCGCTCTCCTTGATGCGGCGCGAGGCGTTGGTGATGTCGGGGTGATCGACGCCGACGCCGGCGCAGAACAGCTTCATGCCGCCGCCGGTGCCGGTGGACTCGACGATCGGGGTCTTGAAGCCCGAGGTCTTGCCGAACTGCTCGGCGACCGCAGTGGTGAAGGGGAAGACGGTGGACGAACCGACGATGCGGATCTGGTCGCGCGCCTCGGCCGCGGCGGCCGTGGTGGCGAGCAGCGCAGCGGCAAGGGCCGCGGTGCGAAGCTTCATGATGGGGCTCCCTATCAACGTGAAGGTGACGACGTCGTGGTGGCGCGCCCTCGTCCGGCGCCCTCTGGGGACCGGCGGGTGACCTGCCCGGACCCTAGGGGGGCCTTGTGACTCGTATACGTAGGTTTGATGACAGCTATGTGACAGCGCGGCGCGGCGACTCGGGCGGCCGAGGCGAAATCCGCAGGGGCGGACCGGTCAGGCCGCCCGTTCGGGTTCGGCGGCGGGCAGGTAGACGGTGAAGGTGGAACCCTGCCCCTGCGTGCTTTCGATGATCAGCGCGCCCCGGTGGCGGTTGACGATGTGCTTGACGATGGCCAGGCCCAGGCCCGTGCCGCCCAGCTGGCGCGAACGGGCGGGATCGACGCGGTAGAAACGCTCGGTCAGACGCGGGATGTGCTCGCGCGCGATGCCGTCGGATACATCGGCCACCGCCACCGCCACCGCGCGGGCGTCCCTGGCCAGCCAACGGGCCCCCGCGGGCGGACCGTCGACCAGGGTGGCCGTCAATGTTACGGCGGTGCCCTTGCGGCCGTACTTGAGCGCGTTGCCGATCAGGTTGTGGAAAACCTGCTCGAGCTCCGTCTCGTCGCCGCGCACGGGCGGCAGGCCGGGCGCCGGGACGAGCTCGACCCGCATCTCGCGGGCGCGCGCCTCCCAGGCCAGCGTGTCGCGCACCCGGGCCAGCACGCGCGGCACGTCGACGGCGCCCGAGGGGGGCGTGTGCTCGTTCATCTCGATGCGCGAGAGCGAGAGCAGGTCCTCGACCAGGCGGGTCATGCGGGCGGCCTGCTCGGCCATGATGGCGAGGAAGCGCTCGTGCGCCTCGGCATCGCCCTTGGCGGGGCCGCGCAGCGTCTCGACGAAGCCCACGATGCTGGCCAGCGGCGAGCGGATCTCGTGGCTGGCGTTGGCGACGAAATCCACGCGCATCTGCTCGGCCCGCTTCATGGCGGTCTGGTCGTGCAGGGCCAGCAGCAAGGCCGGGCCGCCGTTCCCGGCCACGGGCAGGGGCTCGACGGTGGCCTCGTACTCCTGGGCGGTGGCGGCGACGCGCCCGACCTCGATGCGCTGCCCGCCCTCGCCGGCGAGCGCCGCGTCCACCGCCGCCAAGAGTGCGGGGTGGCGCAGCACGGCGGTCAGGTCGCGCCCCGTCACCTGCTCGCCGAAGAGCCGCCGGGCGGCGCGGTTGGCGCGCTGCACCTGGCGGGTGCGGGAGAGGATCATCAGCGCATCGGGCAGGGCATCCAGCAGGCGCTGGCTCTCGGCGCGAAGCTCGGCCACGTGGGCGTCGCGCGCGACGAAGGCCTGGCGCACGCGTTGGGTGGCCTCGGCGAACTCGGCGCGAAAGGGCGAGGGGGTATAGGCCGGCGGCTCGGCCTCGGGCGCCTCGCCGAGGGCGTCGACCGCGCGCAGGAAGCGGCCGGTGTTGGCGACCAGCGGCCGGGCGATCAGGGCCGTCACGACCAGCACGGCCGCCGCCGCCAGCGCCGCCGGGCCGGGATGCAGGGCGCCGGTGGCGGCCAGCACGGCGAAGGCGGCGAGCGCGGGCAACGAAAGCAGCGCGCCCAGGCGGGCGAGGCGGACGAGGGGCGGCATGGCGGGCCCGCCCTCCGGCCTACGCGCCGGTCTCGACGGCAGCCAGCGCGGCCAGGTTGATGAGGTCGGTCACGGTGGCGCCCATCGGCACGATCTGCACCGGCTTGCTGAGGCCGATCAGCACCGGCCCGATGGCCTCGCCGCCGCCCAGTTTGTGCAGGAGCTTGGAGCCGATGGCGGCGGCGTGCAGCCCCGGCATGACGAGGACGTTGGCCGGTCCCCCCAGCCGGCTGAAGGGGTAGAGGGCCAGCAGGTCGGGATCGAGCGCCGTGTCGGCCGCGATGTCGCCGTCGTACTCGAAGTCCACGCCGCGGCGCCCCAGCAGCTCCACCGCCTCGCGCACGTGGGCGGTGGTGGCGTCCAGCGGGTTGCCGAAGTTGGAGAACGAGAGCAGCGCCACGCGCGGCGTGTGGCCCATGCGGCGGGCGAAGGCGGCGGTCTCGATCGCCACGTCGGCCAGCGCCTCGGCCGAGGGGCGCGGCTCCACCGCGCTGTCGGCGATGAAGAGCGTGCGCCCGCGCCCGACCAGCACGGTCACGCCCAGCACGCGGTAGCCGGGCTGGGGGTCCAGCACCTTCAGCACGTCGGCCAGCGCGCTGGAGGTGTTGCGCGTCAGGCCCGTCACCATCACGTCGGCGTCGTCCAGCGCCACCATGCAGGCGGCGAAGAGGTTGCGGTCGGTCGTGACCAGGCGTTCGCAGTCGCGCCGAAGCGCGCCCTTGCGCTGCAGCCGGGCGTAGAGATGGTCGGCGTAGGCGGGGGTGGCCTCGCTGGTGGCCGGCGTGCGGATGTCCAGTCCCTCGGGCGTGCCCAGGCCCATCGCGGCCATCGTGCGCTCCACCCGCTCGCGCCGGGCGACCAGGATGGGCTGGCCGTAGCCGCTGTCGCGCCAGACGATGGCGGCGCGCACCACCTTTTCCTCCTCGCCCTCGGCGAAGACGACGCGCTTGGGCGCCGCGCGGACGCGGCCGAACACGGCGGAAAGCCGCTGCGCCACCGGGTTCAGGCGCCCCGAAAGGTCGGCGCGGTAGCCATCCATGTCGACGATGGGCTTGCGCGCCACGCCGCTTTCCATCGCGGCCTTCGCCACGGCGGGGGCGACGCGGCTGATGAGCCGCTGGTCGAAGGGCGTGGGCAGGATGTAATCGGGGCCGTACTGCAGGCGCGCGCCGGCATAGGCCGCGGCCACCTCGTCGGGCACGTCCTCGCGGGCGAGGTCGGCGATAGCGCGGGCGGCGGCGATCTTCATGTCGTCGTTGATGGTGCGGGCCCGCACGTCGAGCGCGCCGCGGAAGATGTAGGGGAAGCCCAGCACGTTGTTGACCTGGTTGGGGTAGTCCGAGCGCCCGGTCGCCACGATGGCGTCGGCGCGCACGGCCTTCACCTCCTCGGGCGTGATCTCGGGATCGGGGTTGGCCATCGCGAAGACGATGGGCCGGGGCGCCATGCCCTCGATCATGTCGGGCGTGACGGCGCCCTTGACCGACAGGCCGACGAAGACGTCGGCGCCCTTCAGCGCCTCGGTCAGCGTGCGGGCGTCGGTCCTGACCGCGTGGGCGGACTTCCACTGGTTCAGCCCGTCGCGGCCCGGATAGATGACGCCCTTGGAATCGCAGAGGATCGCCTGGTCGTGCGGCAGGCCCATGGCCTTCATCAGCTCCAGGCAGGCGATGCCCGCCGCGCCCGCGCCGTTCAGCACGACCTTCGTGCGGCGGATGTCGCGGCCCGTCAGGTCGAGCGCGTTGAGCAGGGCGGCGGCCGTGATGATGGCGGTGCCGTGCTGGTCGTCGTGGAAGACCGGGATGTCCATCATCTCGCGCAGCCGCTGCTCGACCATGAAGCACTCGGGCGCCCTGATGTCCTCGAGGTTGATGCCGCCGAAGGTGGGGGCCAGCAGGCTGACGCAGCTCACGATGGCATCCACGTCCTCGGACGCCACTTCGAGGTCGATGGAATCGACGTCGGCGAACTTCTTGAAGAGGACGGCCTTGCCCTCCATGACCGGTTTCGCGCCCAGCGGGCCCAGGTTGCCCAGGCCCAGCACGGCGGTGCCGTTGGAGATGACGGCCACCAGGTTGCCCTTGGCGGTGTAGTCGTAGACCAGGGCCGGATCGCGGAAGATTTCGCGGCAGGGGGCGGCCACGCCGGGGGAATAGGCCAGCGAGAGATCGCGCTGGGTCATCAGGGGTTTCGAGGGGACGACCTCGATCTTGCCGGGCCGCCCGCTGGCGTGCAGGCGCAACGCCTCGCGGTCGCTGATGTGGTCGTCCTTGCTGCTCATGGTACGCCCGTCCCCCGGAACCCGGCCCTTGCCGCACCGCACAATGGAGGGTCCGGCGAGGGGATGGCAAGGGGGGGCGACGGGCCGTGGGTGGCCCGGCATGCCTGTGCTAGGGTCCGCCCGGGCGCATCGGGCGCCGGTTTCCGGGCATGAACGACGTCGCCAATCCTGCCGCCGAGGCTTCCAGCGCATCCCGCGGTGCAGCGGGCGGCGAGGGTGCAGGCACCGCCGCGACCCCCCTGATGGCACAGTACCTGGCGATCAAGGCGCAGAACCCAGACTGCCTGCTCTTCTATCGCATGGGCGACTTCTACGAGCTGTTCTTCGAGGACGCGGTCGCCGCGGCGGGGGCGCTGGACATCGCGCTGACCAAGCGCGGCAAGCACCTGGGCCAGGACATCGCCATGTGCGGCGTGCCCATCCACGCGGCCGAGGCGTACCTCGCGCGGCTCATCCGCAAGGGCTTCCGCATCGCCATCTGCGAGCAGGTGGAGGACCCGGCCGAGGCCAAGAAGCGCGGCGCCAAGGCGGTTGTCCGGCGCGAGGTGGTGCGCATCGTCACGCCCGGCACCCTGACCGAGGAGACGCTGCTGGACGCGCGCGCGGCCAACCACCTGGCGGCGCTGGCGCGGGCCGACGGGCGCCTGGGGCTGGCCTGGATCGACGTCTCGACCGGGCTGGTCCACGCCATGCCGCTGGCGCCGGCCGATGTGGGCGGCGAGCTCGCCCGGCTGGGCGCGGGCGAGGTGCTGGTGCCCGACAGCCTGGTGGGGGAGCCCGACCTGTTCGAGCTCCTCGCCCCCTGGCGCGAGGTGCTGCGCGCCGAGCCCGCGGCGCGCTTCGACAGCCTGGCGGGGGAGAAGCGGCTGCTGGCCCACTATCGCGTGGCGAGCCTGGCGGGCTTCGGCGCCTTCACGCGGGCCGAGACGGGGGCGCTGGGCGCCCTGCTCGACTACGTCGAGCTGACGCAGAAGGGGCGGCTGCCGGCGCTGGCGCCGCCCGCGCGGCTGGTGCCGGGATCGGTCATGGCGATCGACGCGGCCACGCGGCGCAACCTGGAGCTCGTGCAGTCCCTCTCGGGCGAGCGGGGCACCAGCCTGCTGGCCGCCGTGGACCGCACGGTGACGGCGGCGGGCGCGCGCCTGCTGGCCGAGCGGCTGGCGGCGCCGCTGACCGACGTGGCGGCGATCCGGGCACGGCACGACCTGGTGGCGGCCTTCGTCGAGGATCGCAGGCTCTGCGAGGACGTGCGCGAGACCCTGCGCCGCACGCCCGATGCCATGCGCGCGCTGGGGCGCCTCGCGCTGGGGCGCGGCGGCCCGCGCGATCTCGCGTCGCTGCGCGATGCGCTGGCGGCCGCGGGCACGCTGCGCGCGCGGCTGGAACGGCCGGAGGTGCGGGCGCTGGCGGCGGGGTTCGCGAACCTCGCCCTGGGGCTGGGGCGGCACGAGGCGCTGGTGGACAGGCTCACGCGCGCGCTGGCGGCCGAGCTGCCGCACCATGCGCGCGACGGCGGGTTCATCGCCACGGGCTATGCCGCCGACCTGGACGAGCTGCGCGCGCTCCGCGACGAGAGCCGGCGTCACGTGGCGGCTCTGCAGGCCCGCTACCAGCAGGAGACGGGCGTGGCGGCGCTGAAGGTCCGCCACAACAACGTCATCGGCTACTACATCGAGGTGCCGGCGGGCCACGCGGCGAAGCTGGGCCAGGGTTTCGTCCACCGCCAGACGATGGCGGGCGCCATGCGCTTCGCCACCGCCGAGCTGGCCGACCTGGAGACCCGCATCGTCGGCGCGGCCGACAAGGCGCTGGCGCTCGAGCTGGAGCTGTTCGCCGACCTCGCCGGCGAGGCCACGGGGCGCGGCGCGGAGATCGGCAGGGCGGCGGCGGCGCTGGCCGAGCTCGACGTGCATGCGGGCCTGGCCGCGCTGGCGGTGGAACGGCGCTATGTGAGGCCGGTGGTGGACGCCAGCCTGGCCTTCGCGGTGTCGGGCGGACGGCACCCGGTGGTCGAGGCGCTCGGCGACAAGCCCTTCGTCGGCAACGACTGCGACCTCGCGCCCGCCCGGCGGCTGTGGCTGCTGACCGGGCCCAACATGGCGGGCAAATCCACCTTCCTGCGCCAGAACGCGCTGATCGCCGTGCTGGCCCAGATGGGCGGCTTCGTGCCGGCCGAGGCGGCGCACATCGGCGTGGTGGACCGCCTGTTCAGCCGCGTTGGCGCGGCCGACGACCTGGCGCGCGGCCGCTCCACCTTCATGGTCGAGATGCTGGAGACGGCGGCCATCCTGAACCAGGCGGGCGAGCGGGCGCTGGTCATCCTGGACGAGATCGGGCGCGGCACGGCGACCTTCGACGGGCTGGCCATCGCCTGGGCGACGCTCGAGCACCTGCACGACGCCAACCGCTGCCGGGCGCTCTTCGCCACGCACTACCACGAGCTGACGGCGCTGGCGGCGCGGCTTCCCGGGCTGGCCTGCCACACCATGCGGGTGAAGGAGTGGCAGGACGGCATCGTGTTCCTCTACCAGGTGGGTCCGGGGGCGGCCGACCGCTCGTACGGCCTGCACGTCGCCCGGCTGGCCGGCCTGCCGCCGGCGGTGCTGGCACGCGCCGAGGCGGTGCTTGCCATGATCGAGAAGGGCGAGGGGGCCAGCGCGCTGGTGCGCCTGGCCGATGACCTGCCCCTCTTCCAGGCGGCGTCGAAGGCGGTGTCGGGCGGGCCTTCCGCCGTGGAGCGGGCGCTGGCCGAGATCCGCCCCGACGAGCTGAGCCCGCGCGACGCGCTGGAGCTGGTCTACCGCCTGGTGGCGCTGGCCCGCGGGGACGGCCCGTGAACCGCCGGCGCGCGGGTGCGCCGACACCCCGCCATGCGCGGGGCGTGGCCCTGGCCGCGGCCTCGGTCCCGGCGGGGGACCGCACCGCGCTCGCGGTCGCGCTCAAGGCCGCGCTGGAGAGCGGGCGCGCGGCGGCGCTGCGGGCGCTGGCCGAGGGCGCCACGGGATCGCAGACCGTGGCCCGCCTGACCCGGCTGGCGGACGGCATCGTGCAGGCGGCCTTCGCCCACGCCGTGGAGCGCGCCTTCCACGAGCCCAACCCCACGGCGGGCGAGCGCCTGGCGGTGCTGGCGACCGGCGGCTACGGGCGGCGCGAGCTGGCGCCCTTCTCGGACGTCGACCTCCTGTTCCTGATCCCCTACAAGCCCACCCCCTGGGTCGAGCAGGTGGTGGAGTTCGTGCTGCATGTCCTGTGGGACGCCGGGCTGAAGGTGGGGCACGCCACGCGCTCCGTCGAGGAATGCCTGGCGCGTGCCCGCGGCGACCTGACGATCCGCACCGCCCTGCTGGAGACCCGCCGCGTGTGCGGCGACGCGGAGCTGGCGCGCACCCTGGAACGCCGCTTCCGCCGCGAGGCGGTGGAGGCCGACCGCGCGGGGTTCGTGGCCGGCAAGCTGGCCGAGCGCGCGGCGCGCCACGCCAGGGTGGGCGACGCGCTGACCCCGGTGGAGCCCAACGTCAAGGAGGGCGTGGGCGGCCTGCGCGACCTGCACTTCGTGCTGTGGACCGCGCGCATCCTGAAGGGCGTGCGCTCGCTGGAGGGGCTCGCGGGCGCGGGGCTCACCACCCTGGCCGAGCAGCGGCGGCTGGTGCGCGCGCGCGAACGGCTGCTGACCGTGCGCTGCCACCTGCACGCCGTGGCGGGCCGGGCGGAGGAGCGGCTGACCTTCGACGTGCAGCCGCTGGTGGCCCGCGCGCTGGGCTATGGCGGGCGCAACCGCAACCGCGCGGTGGAGCGCTTCATGAAGCGCACCTTCCGCGCGGCCAAGGAGGTGGCGGATCTGGTGGGGCCCTTTGCCGCCACGCTGGCCCGCGGCGAGGGTGCCGTCGCCGACCCCCGCGCCCTGCCGCCGCTGGGGCCGGGCGAACTGGCCGACGTGGGCGTGGACGGGCCCTGGCTAGCGCTGCGCCGCACGGCCGCCCTGCGCGAACGCCCCGCCATGATCCTTCGCCTGTTCAGGATGGCGCACGAGCGCGGGCTGGAACTGCACCCCGCGACGCTGCGCGCGGTGCGGTCGGCGGCGGCACGCCATGCCGAGACGCTGCGTGCCGACCCGTCGGCGGCGGCCGTGTTCATGGACATCCTGGCGACGCCCGACCATCCCGAGCGCGTGCTGCGCCGCATGAACGAGGCCGGCGTGCTGGGCCGCTTCGTGCCCGATTTCGGGCGCATCGTGGCGCAGATGCAGTACGACCGCTATCACGCCTACACGGTGGACGAGCACACGATCCGCGCCGTGGGCGGGCTTGCCGCCATCGACCGCGGCGAGCACGCGGATGCCCTGCCCCTGGCCACGGCGGTCTTCCCCAAGGTGCAGTCCCGCCGCGCGCTGTACCTGGCCATGTTCGTCCACGACATCGCCAAGGGGCGCGGCGGCGACCATTCCGAGCTGGGGGCGGCGGTGGCGCGCGCGCTGGCCCTGCGCCTGGGCCTCAGCGAGGAGGAGGCCGAGACGGCCGGCTGGCTGGTGGAGCACCACCTGCTGTTCAGCGTCATCGCCTTCAAGCGCGACGTCGAGGATCCCAAGACCGTGGCGGACTTCGTGGCCGTCGTGCAGAGCCTGGAGCGCCTGCGCCTGCTGCTGATCCTGACGGTGGCCGACATCCGCGCCACCAGCCCGGCCATCTGGAACGGATGGAAGGGACAGCTCCTGCGCGATCTCTACAACAAGGCCGAGGAGGTGCTCACGGGCGGGCACCAGGCCGAGCACAAGCACGCCCGCGTGGCGGCGCTGCAGGCCCTGCTGCGCCAGGCCCTGCCCAGGTGGAGCGAGGAGCGCTTCGCGGCCTATGTCGAGCGCCACGTCCCGCCCTACTGGCTGAGCTACGACAGCGAGGCCCACCTGCGCCACGCCCGCCTGGTGGCGCGCGCGGACGCGGCCGCCGACGGGCGCGCGGTGGACTGGCGCGTGGACACCTTCCGCGACGTGACCGAGCTGACGGTGGCCACGCCCGACAAGCAGGGCCTGTTCGCCACCATCGCGGGCGCCATCGCGGCAGCGGGCGCCAGCATCGCCGACGCGCGCATCATGACCCTGAAGGACGGCCTGGCGCTGGACACCTTCTGGATCCAGGACCACGCGCGGCGCGCCTTCGCCGAGGAGGCGCGGCTCGAGAAGCTGGCCGCCCTGGTGGGCCGCGCCATCGACGGCCGCGTCGACCTGGACCGCGAGGTGGCCAAGCGCCGCCGCCCGGCCTGGGCCGAGAAGGCGGGGCCGCCGGTGGTGGCCCGCGTGCTGATCGACAACGAGGCCAGCAGCAAGCACACCGTCATCGAGGTCAACGGCCGCGACCGGCCTGGCCTGCTGTACGGGCTGACGCGCGTGCTGACGGACCTCAAGCTCTCGATCGTCACGGCGCGGGTGAACACGTTCGGCGAGCGCGTGGTGGACACGTTCTACGTGCGCGACCGCTTCGGCCTGAAGCTGACCGCGACGGGGCCGCTGGCGCGCCTGCGCCAGCGCCTGCTGGCCGTGCTGGCCGACGCGCCGGCGGCCTGAGGACGCGGGCAGCGCATGGCGCTTCTCCGCGCGATGGCGACCGTGGGCGGCTACACGATGGCCAGCCGCGTGCTTGGCTTCGTGCGCGACGTCCTGGTGGCGGCCATCGTCGGCGCGGGCCCGCTGTCGGACGCCTTCTTCGTCGCCTTCAAGCTGCCCAACCTGTTCCGCCGCCTGTTCGCCGAGGGCGCGTTCAGCGCGGCCTTCGTGCCCATCTTCGCGCGCAGGCTGGAGGGCGAGGGGAAGCCCGCGGCGCTGGCTTTCGCGGGCGAGGCGCTGGCCGTGCTCCTGTGGGCGCTGGTCGCGCTGACCATCGTGTTCGAGCTGGCCATGCCCTGGATCATGGTCGTGCTGGCCCCCGGCTTCACCGGCGACCAGGCGCTGTTCGACCTGACCGTGGAACTGACGCGGCTGACCTTTCCCTACCTGCTGCTGATCGCGCTGGCCGCCCTGCTGGGCGGCATGCTGAACGCGGTGGGCAGGTTCGCGGCGTATGCGGCGGCGCCGATCCTGCTGAACCTCTGCCTGATCCTGCCGCTCCTGTGGCTCCCGGACGTGCTGCCCTCGGCCGCGCACGTCCTGGCGTGGAGCGTGCCGGCGGCAGGGATCGTGCAGCTGCTGTTCCTGGCCTGGATGGCGAGGCGGGCCGGCCTGCTGCCGCGCCTGCTGCGGCCGCGCCTGACGGAGGGCGTGCGCAAGCTCCTGAGGACGATCGGGCCGGCGGCCTTCGGGGCGGGCGTCATGCAGGTCAACGTGCTGATCGACACGATGATCGCCACCCTGCTGCCCGCGGGTGCCGTCTCGTACCTCTACTACGCCGACCGCGTGACGCAGCTGCCCCTGGGCGTGATCGGCGTGGCGGTGGGCACAGCCCTGCTGCCGCTTCTCTCGCGCCAGCTCCAGGCGGGCAACGCGGATGCGGCGATGGCCAACCAGAACCGTGCCATCGAGGCCTCGATGCTGCTGACCCTGCCCGCGGCGGCGGCGCTCGTGGTGCTGGCCTTCCCGATCACGGTGGCGCTGTTCCAGCGCGGCGCCTTCGGGCCGGCCGAGGCCCAGGCGACGGCGGGGGCGCTGGCCGCCTTCGCGGCGGGCTTGCCCGCCTTCGTGCTCGTCAAGGCGCTGACGCCCGGCTTCTTCGCGCGCCACGACACGGCCACGCCGGTCAAGGTCGCCATCCTGTGCCTGGTCCTGAACGTGGCGCTGAACCTGGCCCTGATGGGGCCGCTGGCGCACGTGGGCCTGGCGCTCGCCACCACTCTCTCGGCCTGGCTGAACGCGGGGCTGCTGATGCTCCTGCTGCGCCGGCGCGGGCACTTCGCCCCGGACGCCAGGCTGAAGCGGCGGCTGCCCCGATTGCTGGCGGCGACGGCGGGCATGACGGTCGTGGCGGCAGCGGCCTACTGGGCGATCCGGCCCTGGTTCGGCCAGGGCGACCTGCGGGCCATGCTGGCGATGGCGGGGCTGGTGGCGCTGGGCATCGCGGTGTTCGGCGGCCTGGCGCAGCTCCTGGGCGCCGCGTCGGTGGCGGATTTGCGGGCGCTGCGCCGCCCGCGCACGCCGCCTGCGGCTTGACCGGCCCGATGGTGCGCGCGATAAGGCCCGCTTTCGCAGGGGAAGCCAAGCGATGAAGCGGGTGTTCTCGGGCGTGCAGCCCACCGGCAACCTGCACCTGGGCAACTACCTGGGCGCGATCCGCCGGTTCGTGGAGATGCAGAACGACTTCGACTGCATCTACTGCATCGTCGACATGCACGCGATCACCCTGCCGCAGGACCCGGCCGAGCTGACCAAGGCGACGCGCGAGGTGACGGCGGGCTTCCTGGCCGCGGGACTGGATCCCGCGCGCTGCATCATCTTCAACCAGAGCCGCGTGCGCGAGCACGCGCACCTGGCCTGGATCCTCAACTGCTTCACGCCGCTGGGCTGGCTCAACCGCATGACCCAGTTCAAGGAGAAGGCGGGCAAGGAGCGCGAGGAGGCGGCGCTGGGCCTGTACGGCTATCCGGTGCTGATGGCCGCGGACGTGCTGCTCTACAAGACGACGCACGTGCCGGTGGGCGAGGACCAGAAACAGCACATCGAGCTGGCCCGCGACATCGCCGGCGCCTTCAACCGGCGCTACGGGCAGGACTTCTTCCCGCTGCCCGAGCCCATCATCACGGGGGCGGCCACCCGCGTGATGAGCCTGCGCGACGGCCGGGCCAAGATGAGCAAGTCCGATCCCTCGGACTACGCGCGCATCAACCTGACCGACGACGCCGCCACGGTGGCCAAGAAGTTCCAGAAGGCGCGCACCGATTCCGTGCCGGGCGTCACCTGGGATCCGGAGAACCGGCCCGAGGCCGCGAACCTGCTGAACATCTACGCGGCGCTGGCCGGCATCACGCGCGAGGAGGTGTGCGCGCGCTTCGCCGACGCCCAGTTCTCGGTCTTCAAGCGCGAGCTGACCGAGATGGCGGTGGCCAAGCTGGGGCCTCTGGGCGACGAGATGAAGCGGCTGGTCGCCGATCCCGGCTATGTGGACGGCGTGCTGCGCGACGGCGCCGAACGCGCGGCGGCCATCGCCCGCCCCATCCTGGCCGAGGCCGAGCGGCTGGTGGGCTTCCTGAAGGTCTAGGGCCGGCCCTGCCGTCCCGAATTGCCCTTGCCCAGCCCGTGCGCGCGTTGCAGAAAGATCGTAACGTGGCAGCGACAACCCCGGCGCGGGCCCCGGCCCGCGCGCAAGAGGTCCGGCGATGCGACACCAGCCCTATGTGCCCAAGTCCAAGGTGCTCGTCGAGATCAGGCTCGCCTCGGGCGCCTCGATGCGGGGCTGGGTGTTCGTGGCGGTGGACAGCCGCGAGCTGGACGTCTTCAACACGCCGGTGCCCTTCTTCCCGTTCCTGGACGAGAACAACCAGATCCAGTTCGTGAACAAGAACCAGGTCGCCGTGGTCGCCCCGCTCGAGCGGCGCCAGGGCTAGGCGCCCCGCCGCATGCCCTCGCTGGACGGGGCCGGGCTCGACCTGCTGTTCCGCGGCGCCCGCACCCACCGCGACTGGCGGCCGGGCGCGGTGGACGCCGCCACGCTGAAGGCCGTCTACGAGCTGGCGCGCATGCCGCCCACCAGCGCCAACAGCCAGCCGATGCGGATCGCCTTCGTCGTTTCGGCCGAGGCCAAGGAGCGGCTGAAACCCTGCCTGGACAAGGGTAACGTCGAGCAGACGATGCAGGCCCCCGCCACCGCCATCGTCGCCTACGACCGGCAGTTCCACGCCTTCATGCCGAAGCTGCGCCCCGGCAGCCGCGCGGGACAGCGCTTCGCCGGGGATCCCGAGGGTGCAGAGGCGGTGGCGCGGCTCAGCGGCACCCTGCAGGGCGGCTACTTCATCCTGGCAGCCCGCGCGCTGGGCCTGGACGTGGGCCCGATGGGCGGCTTCGATGCGGCCAAAGTGGAGCAGGCCTTCTTCCCCGACGGGCGCTGGCGCGCGCTGTTCCTGTGCAACCTGGGCCGCGGCGACCCGGCGGCCCTGGGCCCGCGCGCCCCGCGCCTGGACTTCGAGGAAGCCTGCACCGTCCTCTAGGAACGGGGCGCTCCGCATGGCCCTGACCCTGCTGGCGCTCGACGCGGCGCTGGCCGCCTGCTCGGCGGCGGTGTGGCGCGGCGGCGCTGTCGCAGCCGGGTGCCGCGAGACGCCGGGCCGCGGCCACGCCGAGCGGCTGATTCCGATGGTCGAGAAGGTCATGGCCGAGGCGGGCGTCGCCTACGGGGCGCTGGACGCGCTGGCCGTGACGGTGGGGCCGGGTACCTTCACGGGCGTGCGCATCGGGCTGGCGGCCGCACGCGGGCTGGCGCTGGCGCTCGGCCGGCCGCTGGTCGGCGTCACCACCTTCGCGGCGATCGCCGCCGCCGTTCGGCCGGACGGGCCCTTCGCCGTGGTGCTGGGCGCGGGACGCGAGCACCTGTACGTGCAGACGTTCGATGCCACGGGCGCCGCCGCCTCCGGCCCCGCCCTTGCGGCCAGGGCGGATGCGGCATCGGTGCTGGCGGCGGGCCTGCGCCTGGCCGGGGACGCGGCGGAAGCCCTGGCGGCGGAGCATCCGGGGCGGGCATGGCGGCCGGTGGCGCCGGCCCTGCCCGATGCGGGCGTGCTGGCGGGGCTGGTGGCGGCAGGGCGCGCGGCGG
>Ga0073934_10007220_pt1 | contig 15641 bp, 11 predicted proteins | sample LarsenN4metaG_FD_76834 | JGI IMG/M metagenome (GOLD analysis project Ga0073934, IMG submission 76834) | Hot spring sediment bacterial and archeal communities from British Columbia, Canada, to study Microbial Dark Matter (Phase II) - Larsen... ...
AGCTCCAATCCGTTTTATCTATTTTCAAAACTGAACGCGGGGTTGCTACTGTGGGCGCCGTTCGCCCCTACGGGTGCGAGAAGAGTATCTCCTCCTGATCGCTCTGGAGGCGGATCGGTGGACGCTCATGCCAAGAACCGCACCGCCGAATAAGGCGGTCGAGTCGAGTTTCACGACGAAGATGCATTCGCCTCGTCTTGCTGACCATCAACGATCGACTGACGGATCTCAGAGTGCGCGACCCAAATTCGTTGAAGAACATGGTTGCTTTACCGTGGGAGGACGCTGAATGAAAACGAGAATTTCGGCGATGATGTGTCTCCTCTGTGTCCTCGGCTCTGCGGATCTCACCAGGGCGGAAGATCCGTCCAGCCAACGGGTCGCCGATCCCTATGCGACATCGTCTGATGCTCCAACCATGTCCTCCGGGACGCTTGAGCCCTACCTGTCCTTTATGGCGGGCATAGCATTTCCGCGCAGTGCGGACGCCACGTTTAAGGACGGGACCCAGCCGACGGTGGTTGAGGATGTCGACTATCAGACGAAACACTCATTCGGCGGCAACGCTGGGATCTGGTTTCCCACCAGACACAAGTTGGCGGGATTCGATCTCGGCGTGGAAATTACCGGCTTTCTTTGGTATGCGGACGTGGCCTGCTGTCTGGACAATTATAATCGTGATCCCGCAACGGGTGCGGGCACCACGACGGAGATCAACGGTATCTACATCGGCTCCAATTTCCTGATTCGCTACCCCATGGCGATTTCCGAGGCCTATCCCAACGGGCGGTGGCATCCGTACGTCGGGATCGGCGTGGGAGCGCATCAGCTGGCGATGAAGCCAGGTGGAAGCCGAGGGGTGGGTTTTCAGAACGCCATCACTGAGCTACGGGATACGACGGTCGGGTTTCAAGGCGTGGGAGGAATCAAGGCGCATCTCTTCAAGTACGTGGCGGCGTTTGTGGAAGCGAAGTATCTCCATGCCCATCACGACGGGCTGACGACGGATCGGTTCGGGCAGTCCGGCCCTGCCTTTGATCCGAATACGGGGTTCCAAGGGGTGCAAGTCGCTAATCCCTATGAATCCACGATCGATACGATCCTGGTGCATGCGGGCATGTCGATGCACTTTGACATCAAGCCGTAGGGTCGAGCACAATTTCAGCCGCACACCCTGCCACAGGAAGGTAGGGGTGTGCGGCTAAGTTTCAACTACCGACATTTCCCTCCACCCGTTCTTTCCTCTCACATGACCAAGGTATGAGATCGGCTGATCTCCAGGCCGAACTTGCCGTATTGGTATGCGCAGCAATGAGTGACAGTGGAGCTAAGCGACTACTGGAGAAAGGTGTGCGTCTAGGGCCAGCTCTTGGGAGACCACTCGGTCGAGTCGGTGCCGAGTGAGCGTCGGCACACGGATGAACTCAATGCCAAAGGCGTTTCCTTTGACCCAGCGGATTTTTCCCAACTCGATGAAGAGCGAGGAGGTGGGATCCGGCAAGAGGACGCTCAGTTTGATGTAGCTGCCCATGAGGACCGTTCGCTCACAGGTTACGGAACAGCCTGAACGAGAAAGGTCGGAAACCACACCTTCTCCTACAAATGGGGCGCCTCCAAATATCACGGGATAGGCTACAGACAACCGAGGATGGATTCGCCAGTTAACGGTTGTATCAACCATTGGTATGCCCTCCGTAGGGCTGCAGTCTATCCAGGTGATGGCAAGGGGGCCATTCCGCAGAGGGGGGGCTATGGCCTACCATCGTCCCTATAGCAACCTGGGATGGTACCTGGGTTTGGAGAGCTACTGGTTCTGGAGCATGTCAGCAGACTTGCAGTGATTCAAGAACAAGAATATGCGGGCCATTAAGGCTTAGCCGGCTTTTCGATTAAAGGGGGAGGCACTGTTGACCGTAGTTCGAGCCGTTCAAGCACATCTTGCTTGAGTTTCGTCGGTTCCTCAATTCGGTTGTCTCGTTGCAATACATTGATGTCTTTAGCTTTTCGAGCATTCAGCTCGACCATGTCTGCATCATCCCGGACTAAGTGTGGCGTGAGGAAGACGAGAAGATTGAGTTTTTCGATCGCGCGATTCTGAGATTTGAATAGATACCCGAGCCATGGAATATCTCCCAACAGTGGAACCTTTCTTTCACTGAGAGTGAGATTATCACGCACGAGTCCTCCCACGACGAGTGTCTGTTGGTCCTGAGCAATCGCCGTAGTTTCCATGGATCGCTTCGTGGTCGTGGGGCCGACCGGGATGCTGGCCGAACCGGAGCCGATGGTCTGAGCCACGTTTTCTGCGATGGCCGTAATCTCTTGCTTGATTTCAAGGCGAATCAACTCATCTTCTAATACTTGAGGCGTCAATTCCAACGTCACGCCGACGTCTTTGCGCTCAATGGTTACGAGGGTTCCACCGGTGATGCCTTGCGCCTGTCCGGTGGGGAAGGGGCGATTTTCGCCGACGACGATCTTGGCCTTTTGGTTATCGGCAGCGAGGACCTGGGGTGTGGAAAGGATGTTCGTATCGGTCAGGTTCATCAGGAGGTTCATGAATGCCCGGACGTTGAGCGTGTTCAACACGGTGACTGCGCCGCCGGTCGCTCCGCCCGCAGCCACCCCACTGATGGCCTGGGCCACGGAGGCGAGTTCTTCCGGTGCTCTGTTCAGCCCCCCGATTCCCTGTAAAAAACCGGACTTTCCGGCACCGAGGACCTGAGTGGGGTCGGTCCCGATCTGGCGAAGGCGATCCACTTGAACCTCTAGGATGACCGCCTCCACAAAGACCTGCTTACGCCGTATATCGAGGTCGCGGATCACCGATTGGAGGTGACTCCAGGCGAGTTTGGTGGAACTGATGACGACGGAGTTCGTTGCCTTATCGGCAAATACTTGGACCGGAGCCTCGAATTCAGTCAGCGGTCTGATCGGTGGTCTGGTGCCTGGCGTTATCTGCGCGACGGTTTGAGACCGTGCCACCAGATTCGTCAGCACGGCCGCCAAATCCGTCGCATTGGCATGTTTGAGTTTGTAGACAAACACACCTCGTTCCGGCGGAAGGTCGCTCATCGGCACAATTTGATAGAGGTTATCTCCTTTCGCGACCACAGCCAAACGAGCCGCTTCTAATGCTGCAACGAACATCTTGAAGGCCTGGTCCGTTGAGACCTTGGTTGGAGAAAACACGGAGAGTTTCCCGCCCTGCTTCTTAATGGTTTCATCCAGAACAAAGTTTTTTCCGGTGAGCTCACCGATAAAACGGACGAAGACAGGGATATCGACTTCGTTAAAATCTAACGCGACCTTTGCAGGCTGGCCTCCTCCTCCCTGTGAGAAGAGAGAGGGAGGGAAGGCCAAGGAGACCAGCAGCAACAGAGTCAGACAGGTTTCAAGTCTCCTGGTCATTTTCAATGGACGACACGCTATTGGAAGGGCTTGCACGATGGACTATTGATTCCGTGGTCAGTTGAGATGGTACGCGCGTCTGACCGTATCATAGGCGTAGCGAAGGACACAACCAGGATGAAGTTTTTTGAAAGGGAGCCGAAGCTCGTGTGCAGAAGCGGATCTATTTCGGCCGCATGGTTCTTTCCTGGATTGGTGGGAGCAGTTCTGTGCAGATGGTTAATTCCTTTCACAAAAAACCGATAAAGAGAGGCAATGCGTGGGCCGCGCAACCAATGTGACCCTAGGACCACATACAAACGAAGGCAAGCCTTGGGCCTCCGGTTCCTCGCTCTCGATGAGGAAGAGATCCTCTCACCAGTTCATGACCGGCACCTAATCGTTGACGTATGTCGTGTTCTGGTGCGGGACAGCTTTGTGGAATTTCTCCAACCCATTCAGCATCCTGTAAGGGGCTGTTCAAAATTGGATGGACGATGACGATCCAAGGAACACTCCAAGACAAAGCCATTAGTTTTCAAGGTCTTAATTTTTAATGAATCGTAGGAGAGTAAGGCATCTAGATTGCAAATTCTTCTAAGGTTTCACCTCTTGTCAATGGCCAATGCCTCACTTTCAAGGGAGCCGGGGAGGGCGGTTGGGCTGGTGCAGGCTCCTGCGGTATAGGGATCTGCTAAGGTTGTAGCGTGCGCGCAAATAAAAAATCCCCTTTAAAATCCGATAAAACCCAGGCCATCCGTGGCCACAAGCGTGGTGTGGTCGGCTACAGCAGGAAGACCGCTCTTCTTGAGGAAGCCATCACCCAAATGAATGCTGGCAAGTATGGGCGCTCTTCTGCCGCGCTGAAGGAATTACTGGCACTTGATCCGCACAACATGGAGGCGCGGCGGCTTTTCGCCACCCTCCATCTCCGTCTCGGAAGTCTTATCCCAGCGAGGCAAGCTTTTGACGAACTCATCAAGGAAGCTTTTGAGCGCCAAGACTACTGGCTCGCGGAATCGTTGCTGCGCGAATACTTAGCTGCCGGTCCGCGATGTGTTCCATACCTAGAGAAACTTGGGGCGCTCTATCAAGAAAAAGGAGACGCTCTCGAGGCTGTGGCTGAGTACGGCAAGGCGGTCGATATCTTGATCGAGGACCCCGACTCCGATAATCCCCACCATGCCTCCCAGCTTTACGAAAAAATACGAGAACTTGCTCCCGCGAGTCCCGTGGCCTTTCGGTTAGCGTCGTTCTTTGACGCGGAAACCGGTGAGTTGCTGGCCCGTCAGTCAAGCGATTCGGGACAATCGACCGTTGCCCCATCACGCGACATGCCCGAGGGAAATCCCGGAATTCCGGCAAGTCCTGAACTGATGGATGGGGTGATGCCATGGGAGATTCAGGATCCTCAAACAACGGTGCCGGATGTCTTCACGTCAGCCGGTTTATCGGATTCCTCCGAATCTCTGAGAACAACCACAATCACGGACATACCTGCGCACTCAGGTGAGATGTGCAGTGAAGCGTTGTTGCCCTCTGAAACGCCCTTACCGGAGGAGGCGGCGAATGGCGCGAGTGAAGTGGGAGGTGATGTACCGGAAGAAACCCGCACCGATGAATTTGGGAGTGCTCTTGCTGGCGCGCAGATGGATAATCTTCCCGAACAGGGTGCTCCCGAAGATTCCCTTCCGTCCGCTTCTCTATCAGAACCCGTTGCGGAACGTTCAGAAACACAACCAGGGCCACAGCCAGCCTTGTCAACAGCTGATCCTGTCGTATCTCTACAACAAGACAAGTTGTTGGCCGGTGCTGAACCGGAGGCATCCTATGATGTAAGTGGTCCCTCAACGGTTTCATCACCCAAGGAGCTTCCCAATGGTCCGGAATCTCCGATGAGCTCGCCACAGGCCATCGAAAATGCCGGCGTAGCGCTCTCATCCCAGATTGAAGAGATAGCAGCGCCCGGATTCTTGACAACACCGGCGACTGCCGAACTAATAGAAGCTGAAGATAGACAACCCTCTCAACACCAACCTGTCGAGACCGGTTCGAAGGAGGTGATGGCGGAACAGTCTGTAGGCACATGTGTTCCATCGAGTCCAGAGTCAGTTTCAACTCATGAGATGTCTGAACCATGGAAGCAACCAGGCTTCTCATGGGAATCCGTATTTGATAGTGCGTGGAAATTCAAAAGTGATCGCTCTGCAGATGTCTCCTCTTCGGAATCAGCGCGGACTGAGGTCGAGGAGGCACCTCCTTCAGCCTCAGTTGCGGCACCCCTTCAGGGAGAAGTGTTAGAAAATCAAGCGGTCGAAATCCCGGAGCGCGAAGAATCGGCGTCGCTTGGCGACCCAACTCCTTCTGGGCCGGTAATTGCGCCGATGCCGTGGGATCAGGTTCAGGAGTCGGCCCTTTCGATTCTTCCGACGCGAACAGATCAGCCGGTTGCGGAAAGCACAGAGTCCACGCTAGATCGATCCGTTGGTGAACCTGACTCGGACTGGATACCAAAAGTTAGTGCAGATCAATCGCAACCGTCGATTCCTCCTGTTGGTCCTGCTGCAGAAACGGAGGCGTTCTCGATTGCTCCGGCTCCCCAGACATCGCTCTCGACTGAGCCGGAGGCTTCTGCTGATGATGTGGGGCAAACCTCTTCTCAAACTGAAGGAGGCCTCGCTGTTGTAAAACCGGAACAACAGCCTCTGGCGGTAAGCCCTCTTACGATCGATAAGCCAGGGCCGGTGGAAGCTCCCATAGCAGTGATACCGTCGCCGCTTTTTGAGAACAGACCGGTCGCGGACGATGGGGTGGCTCCATCAGGAATTCTCTCTAAGAGCGCCGACTCTGTTTTGAACACGAGTAATGATCGCACGACCGCTGTCGCTCAGAGCGTCGTTCTGGAGGCTCCCATCACTCCATCACAATTTACCAGCGAACCGCCGAGTGAGATCTCACTCCATCCCCCGCTACCCACACAACCGCCAATTGAAGAATCGCCGCCTGAAATCGCCGCACCCCAGCATCTCGCTGAAGAGCCGACCGAGGTGCCGACTTATGCACGGCAACCACAGGCAATGGAGTTTGTTGAGGCACCGACTCCTATCCCTGAACCGGCTCCTGAACCAGGGCCTGAACAAGAGGAATGGGTCAAAGCAGGAGAATCGATTCGATTCATTGAGCAGCCTCACCCCTCTTCGGTTGCCCAAGTGCCTCCGCCGATTTCAGGGCCGCAGGAAGTCAGCCGGTCTATGTCAGTGGCTGCTGCTGTCGATGTGCTCTTTGAGTCGTCCCGAAATGTCAGGGCGACTGAGACGCGAGAACATGTAGCGGAGATAAAACCCAGCCGAAAATCCAGTTCTGCGCTGAGTCGAGCCCGCATTGCGATCGCAGGATTCGTCAGTTCGTGCTTTTCGACCACGCGTGCTGTTGTGACGACGTGTGTGGGACTGGTGATACTCTCGGGAGTCTTCATCGCGTTAGGGATCGGTGCCATCGGACTGACCTGGATCATCATGGAAGAGTCGCCATCTCCGGTCTATCAAAGCCTCACAGCCACTCCCCAACATACACTGTCGGATTTCAAGAAGAACGGCTACTTTCTCCTCCTCGGGATTGACGCGTCGGTCGGTCAGGACCCGATGCAGGCAGGGTATGATCGGAAGCTTGATATCAATGGTGGCAATTCGGCATTAACGTGTTTTGGAGGTTCCGGATCGAGGATGATCGAGGGATCGAATGCATCAGCCAATGTCATGCGCGGGTGGGTTCGCAGTTCAGATCCTGTCGGTGAATTCAAATCCCACCAAGAGACCATCAAGGGATGGAGCAACCAGCATCAGCTGACGCTCAATCGGTATAGCCAGTGGCAAAAACTTCCTTTTGAAGACTGGGGGTATGGTCAACCTGGCAGTCCGCCCTGTACCACGATGGTCTTCGCTCACCAACTTTATGTGGCGGATGGATTTCTGCAAAGTGCCGATCTCGGCATCGATCGACTTGAAGCGGACATGGAAGTGTGGCGCATCGTGCTGGGGCAGGCGAGGACCCTTACAGTGAAAATGCTGGCACTGCAGGCGATCAATGACGACATCGCGGTCGCCTCGGGATTGCTCGTACGCTCGGACTTTGACGGAAAATACTTGAGATCACTCACCAAAATCCTTCGCCCGCTTGATCAGGCAGAACTCTCGATGCGCTGGCCCATGCAAAGCGAACTGGTCTCGGCCGCGAAGACATACGAGATGCGGTTGAAGGCCGCGAGAGCAGAAGAACAGCCGGTCTACACCATGGTAGCATCGGCTCTCCCCTTGCCGAGGCAACGCCGTCTCAACGACTATGCGGAATATTACGACGCGTCGTACAAAGCTGCCGGCGAAGGGAAATATGGTTCGTTGCCGAAATGGAAAACCTATATTCATTTTCCAGCGTCAGGCCTGATGGACTATCTCAATAATCCGATCGAGAATATCGTCGGTCTTGAGCCGCTGCCTGCATGGGATCTGTACAATGGACTGGTGATCGATACAGATGCCCACCTCCGGCTTGCCAGCTTACAAGCTTGGCTCAGGCGTGGTCCCGCAGATGGAGATCTTGTCACACGGATCGCGAAAGCAGGGCAGAGTTTCTATGATCCCTACACTGGCCTGCCGATGTTGATGAACATGAAAAAAGGCGTCCTCTACAGTGTGGGACACGACGGTAAAGATCAAGATGCCGATCCTCAGTCGGATGTGGTGGTGGAGATTCCCGTACAAATGTCTGCCGCCTCGGTGAAACCCTCAGCTGCCTCATCCAAGACCAAATAAGCCATTTCCCTCTGTTCCTGGTCCGCCCTGCATCGCTGCTTGACAGCGCGTGGAGTATTTCACACAATCAGCGGGCTTTGTGTAGATGAAGAAGTATCATGACCCATTCACCAAGACTACGTTTCAGCGGTTTCTCCGTGAAGAAAGGTGCGATATTGCCTACGTCTGTGCCCACACAGATCGTGTCCAATGAGGAGTTTCTCCCGATTGCACAAACGGCCGAGCAGGCATGCGTGGAGCGAGTCACGAGAGAGTTAGTGGCAAAGGCGGCGGCTCGGCGTGGAGTCACACGGCGGGAATTTTTGAAAACAACGGGGGGTATGGCGGCTGCGCTGCTCGCCATGAATTATGCATTCGGCCGTTTTTTCCATCTCGAGGAGATTGAGCTGTTCGAAACGGCGGCATTTGCCGAGCAGCAGACCGATCCGTATTTTGTCTTTGATGTGCAGACTCACTACGTCAGTTCCCACTACGATCCTTCCGATGCCGAATCTGGTCGGAAAGGTGCCGTCTCCAAACAGGCTCTGCTGTCGTTGAGAAAGCACATTCGTGAGGCGGGCCTGAACCCGAAACTGGCAAGTGATCGAGGCACCCTGGATGATCTGTCATGGAAGAATTTTGTGAAAGAAGTGTTTTTCGATAGCGAGACGAGCGTCGGTTTGATCAGTACGCCGCCCGGGCCCTATCCTCAAGAAGCCGTCGTCCCGCCGAAGGAGATGGCCCACATTCGCGATGAGATCAATCGGTTGGCCGGTTCGCAACGGATGCTGGCGCACGGTCTGGCGACACCACAGTTGGGTGCGGCTGATTTAGAATTCATGGCGATGCAGGCTGAAACCCTCAAGGTCGATGCGTGGAAATGTTACACCGGTTCCTGTCCGAAGGGCTTCGATCGAGGTTGGTGGATGGACGATGAGCACATTGCTTATCCGATGCTGGAACAGGCGCGCAAGCTTAACGTGAAACGGATATGTGTCCACAAGGGACTACCCCTTGGTCCGGTGCCGGACTACAACCATCCGAGAGATCTGATCAAGGCGGCCAAGGATTTTCCGGATCTCAATTTTTTGGTGTATCACTCCGGACTCCGGGGTGTGGCATCGATCGATCAGATCTTTGCAAAGACCGGCGAAATCCCGTGGACGACCGAATTCTGCCGCATGAAGGAAGCGGAGCCGAACCTCTCCAATGTCTACATGGAGCTGGGCTCGACCTTCGCGCAATTGGTGACAACCTATCCGTTGGTCTGCGCGCATCTCCTCGGCCGGATTATTCGCGCATTCGGTGTCGATCATGTACTGTGGGGAACGGATTCCATTTGGTATGGAACGCCGCAATGGCAGATCGAGGCGTTCCGGCGATTTCAGATCCCTGAAGAACTGATCGAGAAGCATCAGTATCAGCCTCTGACCAGGCGGGTGAAGGAACGAATTTTTGGATTGAACGCAGCCAAGGTTTTTGGAGTGAGTGTCGAGGCGAAACGACACGAGGTGCCGAATGACGCCCTGGGTCGGCTCAGAATGAGCTACCTAGAAGAGGGGCCGGAGCCAAGCAGAAGAGTGTACGGATGGGTGGCGGGATGAATGCCGTGAGGGGTGAGACGTAAGGCGTGAGGCGGTAAGGATAACCAAGAGATGGATAAGCCTCACAAGAAGTTGGATCTGTGGAATACAGCAATGGACTTGGCGGTCACTGTCTATCAAGTAACCGATTCATTTCCGAAAGAAGAACGGTATTGTCTGACCGATCAAGTTCGGCGCGCTGTTGTCAGCGTTCCCAGCAATGTTGCCGAAGGTGCTGGTCGTCAAACAAAGAAGGAATTCATCAATTATCTGCACATGGCGCAAGGGTCGCTCAGTGAACTAGACACACATCTCGAACTTGCAAGGAGACTGGGGTATCTTGTTCAGGATACTTGGGCAATGATTGATAGAAGAATCGAACGAGTTGATAAGATGCTGAGCGGCTTTATCCGTCATCAGAGAGTCAATGGCGTGAAACGCGGCGATGCGAAGCTTTGATCTATCCGTTCCGTATCGCCTTACGCTTCACGCCTAACCCTTTACGTTCGTTGGGAGATTGAATCAATGAAAAGTGAAATTCTTTATCCCGGTGCGTTTCCGATGGTGCGTGTCGAGCTGGCCGAGGGAGAGCATCTCAAGGCCGAGTCAGGCGCGATGGTGGCCTGCTCGCCGACCATCGACATCGAGAGCAAAATGGAGGGAGGGTTTCTTGGAGCGCTGTCACGGAAGTTTCTGACAGGAGAAAAGTTTTTCTTCCAGACGTTGCGCGCCAGTCGAGGTGCCGGCGAAGTGCTGCTGGCCCCTACTGTCCCAGGCGAAATCGTCATCCTTGAGCTCGATGGTGTCAACGAGTATATGGTGCAGAAGGATGGATTCCTGGCGGGGGCTGATGGGGTTGCGATCGATAGTCAAATGCAAAGCATGAGCCGTGGATTACTGGGTGGGGAGGGGTTCTTCATCCTTAAAATGAGCGGGAAGGGGATGCTCGTCCTGAACAGCTTCGGAGCCATTCACAAGATTGAGTTGAAACCGGCTCAGGAATATATCGTAGACAATAGCCATCTGGTGGCGTGGTCCACCACGACCACGTACAACATCGAAAAGGCTACTTCCGGATGGGTCGCCAGCTTCACGTCCGGCGAAGGCTTTGTCTGTCGATTCCGCGGGCCAGGCATTGTGTTCATTCAAAGTCGCAATCCAGGCGGTTTTGGTGCGTGGGTCAGACAGTTCATTCCAGTCACCGAATAGCGGCAGCTGAGCATGGCCGTCAACATCGTTCTCGCTTTTCAGGAAATCCTCACCGTACTCCCGAAGTATGCCTCGACGAAAGACACTGCGGCTCACCAAGACACTGCCCGCTCACCATCTCGCGGGCGTCCCCAAGCGTGCCATGCCTTATTCGGCATGGCGTGGACCTCGCCGCGTGCACAGACGTGGTGCCCTTTCTTCATCGTGCCGTGCGCCTCGCCTGCGGCCTCGTTCACGGCCCTTTTGAACTGCCGCTTGCCATTCGATGACCAATAGTACGCCCAACGCCCTCTGTTTCGGGGATGAATTTCCAGCCGGTGGCACGCCGTGCCTCGTCCATGTCGAGGCCCATGGACTCACTATTGCCTTTACCGCTGACACCAAGCGGAGCCAGCCGGAATCCGTGCCATTTTCAAGTATGAAGGTCTCAGCCGGAGGACTCGATCATGACCAGCTCGTTCTTGACTGGGCGGGACCGGCGGGCCAGCGAACACTGTATCTGAAAAATCCTGATGTGATTCGAGCCTTCCGACAAGCTGCGCCCGACCATTTGAACCAGCCGCTTGAGCGAGCAGCGGAACAGGTTCGGCAGGCGCGGCAACGGCATCGAATGGTGTGGGGTATCGTCGGAGGGATGCTCCTGGCCTCGGTGTTGGGGCTCTGGTTCGGAAGCGACCTCCTGGTTGAAATCGCTGTGGATCGAATCCCCGTCGAGTGGGAGCAGAAACTGGGTGAATCGGCCTATCGCGACTTTCTTGCGCAGCAAGATGTGGTGAAAGACGGTCCATCCGTGGCCGCGGTCAAAGAGATGACTCATCGCTTGACCGATCCGATTCCGGAGAACCCGTATACCTTCGAGATCACCGTCGTGAAGAGCGACGTGGTGAATGCCTTTGCCTTACCCGGCGGATATATCGTCGTGTTCACGGCACTGATGAAGAAAGCGGAAAGTCCCGAAGAAGTGGCTGGCGTATTGGCCCATGAGCTGAACCATGTGCTGCAGCGACATGGACTCGAACGTATCGTCAAGCAGCTGGGTTTTGTGGCCGTCGTGTCGATCGTCCTGGGGAACCAGCAGGGCTTGGGTGGAATCATGAAGCAGCTCGGTGTTGAATTGATGACCTTGAAGTTCGGTCGGGCACAGGAGATCGAGGCGGACCTGACCGGTCTTCAGCTGCTCCACCGTGCCAAAATCGATCCATCCGGCATGATCACCTTCTTCCAACGATTAGCGGAGAAAGACGAGGGACGGGTGGAGTGGCTTTCTACTCATCCGATGAGCAGCGCGAGAGCGGATCGTCTGAAAGCTGAGCTTGCAGACATGCCGAAGCAAACCCTTGAGCCGTTTACATTCGATTGGACTAAAGTGCGCGCCTCGTTGAATGCTCAACCTGGTACCGGTCCGTGAAACATTTGCGGCCGATCCGTCTTGGCGTCATTGCTGATACCCATGGCCTCTTCGACTCGACGATTGTGCGTCATTTCCATGGCGTGAATCGCATTATTCATGCCGGTGATATCGGTAGACGATCGGTCATTGAACAACTTGAGACGATTGCTCCTGTGACGGCTGTCTCAGGCAATGTCGATAAATACGAAGAAAGCGGCTTTCCAACCGAGGCCATCATCCACCTGAATGGTTTCCGCATCGCGATCCGGCATGTGGTGTTTGAATCTGGAAAGCTGACCAAAGAGGGAAAAGCGTTTCTCGATCGCACGAGGCCGGACATCTGTATCTTCGGTCATACCCACCAACCAAGGAACGAATGGCTTGGTGATACATTATTATTCAACCCCGGTTCGGCTGGACCAAAGCGATTCACATTTCCTAGGATGCTGGGGATGATCGCGCTCGGAGCACGGCTGTCGGCGAAACACATTAGGTTGTGAAATCGGGCCACATAACTTTAGGTTTGATCAGACGAGATTGTGCCCCTATCTCATATTGTGCTAGATGAGGGCTCGCACTACGACTGAGACAGTATAATCATTTCTCGCGAAAGGAGAAGATGATGCGCGGGTATCGATTTGTTGCCGCGGTGGCATTGTTGATTTCTATGACGATGAGTACCGCCTGTTACGGTCCGTTCAATCTCACGAGGAATGTCTATCACTGGAACAGCAATGTCAAAGGCAGCGGTCAAATCAACGACAAATGGATGAAGGAAATCGTCTTCTTCGGCATGATCATCATCCCTGCGTACCAATTCTCGGCGCTGTTGGACATGTTCATCTTCAACTCGATGCATTTTTGGACAGGGGAAAGCCCCATCAAAGCTTCTAACATAGGCGGCGACGGCACAAAGGTGACCACCTTGGGTGAAACCACGATCCGATGGACTCCTTCAAATGATGGAGCAAGAGTTGTCTATGAACGTTGGGGTGTTGTTCAGCGCCATGCCACAGTCGTCGCCGATGCCGGAGGGTATCGGCTCATGGACGAGAATGGCAGGATTCTGTCGCAAGCGGAATACAGCACAGATGGAAGCGTCCAACTTCGTGATGGAAACGGCCGGCCGGTGACTAGCTGGACCGAGAAGCAACTTCAATCGATGGCGCAGCAAACATCTTCAAGTGATCATTGAATGACAACGATCGATCTCTTGAGGGCTTGACTGTTGATTGGGTGAGTTGGCCACTGTCAAGGCCTCTAGAAAAAGTTGTTGCGCTCATCCGTGATTTGTCTATAATCATCGGCTCGCTTGATCGGTGCGAATTATTCTTCAACCCGAACTTTTTTATAAACATCGGAAGCGAATTCGGTTATACTTCGGGTGTTTTCGCGATAGTGGTGGGTACTTAACTCATTCTAACGGAGGAGGACTTATGTCGAAGAAAGTGCTCTTTTTGTCGATCGCCGTACTGTTCGGCGCCCAGGCGGGCTTGGCGATGGCGGCAAATCCAGACACCGGTCCGGGTTGTGGATTAGGCAAGCTGGCTTGGGGCGAGTATAAGGGGCAAAAGGAAATCGCTCCCCAAGTGCTGCAGGCGACCACGAACGGCACCTTTGGCAGCCAGACGTTCGGCATCAGCTTTGGAACCTCTGGATGTACCAACGATGGCAAGATCATGAGCCAGCACAAGACGACGATGTTCGCATCGCTGAACTTTGACGCGCTCACCGCTGAGATGGCTCAAGGACAGGGCGAACACTTGGCTTCGCTCGCGACGCTCATGGGCGTCCCGGCGGAGCGCCATGCTGCGTTCTTCGCCATGACCCAGGAGCGGTATACGTCCCTGGTTCAAGCCGGGGAAGCTTCTCCGGTCGCATTGGTGAAGTCCCTCAATGATGCGATCGCGGGCCATCCCGTCCTCGCGCAAGCATCGGTACGCTGAGGTATTAAAATTCATAGGGGCCCTGACAGAGATGTCAGGGCCCTTGTTGTCTCTTGTTACACCGTGCTGGTTCTCCTTCTTGTATTTCTAACCTGTTTGTTGACTCCCCTTTCTTCCGATGCACAGCAATCCGATCGTGAGCTATACCTCAAGCAACTCATCGACCGGGCCGAGCAGGCCAAGCTCGCGGAGCAGCGCGAGTGGCATCTGTTGTTGCACTATCGAAAGAGGCTTTTCGGCGGATATGAAAGCGAGCAGGACGATCCGGGGTTCTTCTTATCTCTCAACGGGAAGACGGACCCTTCTGCTGAGCTTGTTGCAACCCTTACACAATTCTTCTCCTCTGAACCGGTCGGTCGCTCTCGACAGCCGGCTCAGTGTGCGTTTATCGCTCGGTACCACTGGCTGAAAGAGCGACTGCAGTTCGATCCGACCCGGCTACCACCGTTCTCCTGCGAACGGTTTGATCGATGGTACGACGATTTCGAGGCTCAATCTATTTCTCTGATTTTTCCTTCAGCTTTTCTGAACAACCCGGCCTCCATGTTCGGCCATACCCTGTTTCGTGTCGATCAAAAGGGACAGACTGAGCAGACCCGCATTCTCGCCTATACCATCAACTATGCAGCGGACGTGCCTCCCAATGCCGGTCTTGCGTATCCGATACGCGGCATCTTCGGAAGCTATAAAGGGTATTTTTCAACGATCCCCTATTATTTGAAGGTTCAGAAATATCGAGATATCGAAAACCGAGATATTTGGGAGTATCGCCTGAATCTCACGGAAAAACAGATGCGACGATTTCTGATGCATGCGTGGGAACTGGGAAATGCCTACTTCGACTATTTCTTCTTCAAAGAAAATTGCTCGTACCATATTCTTGCGCTGTTGGATTATGCCGATCCGGAACTGCACCTGACCGACGAATTTATGTTTTGGACCGTTCCAGCTGATACTGTCAGATTGGTTGTTTCTAAGCCAGGCCTGGTCTCTGATATCACTTATCGCCCATCCCGTAGTACCGTCATCAAGCGCAAACGAGAATCCTTGCCTGCAGCGGAGCGAGATCTGGCTCATCGGATCACGCAAGACGTCGGAGAACTCAACTCGCCGGCATTCACTCGATTGGTCCCGGCCAAGCAGGCTTTCCTACTTGATTTAGCGTCGGATTATCTGCGCTACCGGATTGAGACGACCGATTCTCCGAAACCGGAATGGAAGGAGCGTAACAGAGCGGTGCTGACGGCCCGCAGCCAACTCCGCATCCCCTCCGAGGAGTTTACCGTACGCCCCTTCGCGAAACAGCCGGAACTCGGCCATAAGATGCATCGAGTCG
>Ga0073934_10007221_pt1 | contig 15641 bp, 17 predicted proteins | sample LarsenN4metaG_FD_76834 | JGI IMG/M metagenome (GOLD analysis project Ga0073934, IMG submission 76834) | Hot spring sediment bacterial and archeal communities from British Columbia, Canada, to study Microbial Dark Matter (Phase II) - Larsen... ...
ACCGATAGCGTAACCCTTGGTCACCGCCTTGGTGGTGTTGCCGACGGCGTCGAGCGCGTCGGTCGACTTGCGCACCTCCTTCGGCAGGCCGGCCATTTCGGCGATGCCGCCGGCATTGTCGGTGACCGGGCCGAAGGCATCGAGCGCGACCACAACGCCGGCGAGCGACAGCATGGTGGTCACCGCGATTGCGATGCCAAACAGGCCGGCCAGTGCATAGGTGAACAGAATGCCGGCGATGATGACGATGGTCGGCAGCGCGGTCGCCTCGAGCGATACCGCAAGGCCCTGGATGATGTTGGTGCCGTGACCCGTGACCGAAGCCTTGGCGATGGATTGGACCGGGCGGAAGTTCGTGCCGGTGTAGTACTCGGTGATCCAGACGATCAGCCCGGTCACCACCAGTCCGGCGACGCCGCACCAGAACAGCGCGGTGGAGCTGAAGGTCGCATTGCCGACCTTCAGCGGCACGCCGAAACCGACGAGCCAATGGATCACCAGCGCGAGCGCCGGCAGCGAGAGAATTGCCGTGGCGATGAAACCCTTGTAGAGCGCGCCCATGATCGACTGGCTCGCGCCGAGCTTCACAAAGAACGTGCCGATGATCGAGGTGACGATGCAGACGCCGCCGATGGCGAGCGGGAGCGTCATCATGTTGATCAGGAGCGCCTTGTCGCCGGCGAAGAAGATCGCCGCCAGCACCATGGTGGCAACCGCGGTGACCGCATAGGTCTCGAACAGGTCGGCGGCCATGCCGGCGCAGTCGCCGACGTTGTCGGCCACGTTGTCGGCGATGGTGGCGGGGTTGCGCGGGTCGTCTTCCGGGATGCCGGCCTCGACCTTGCCGACGAGATCGCCGCCGACATCGGCGCCTTTGGTGAAGATGCCGCCGCCGAGGCGCGCGAAGATCGAGATCAGCGAGGCGCCGAACCCGAGCGCGACCATGGCGTCGACCACGGTCCGGCTGTTGGCGGCATAGCCGAGGGGGCCGATCAGAATCCAGAAATAGGCCGCGACCCCGAGCAGCGCGAGGCCGGCAACCAGCATGCCGGTGATGGCGCCGGCCTTGAAGGCCAGCTCCAACCCGCCAGCCAGCGAGCTGATGGCGGCCTGCGCGGTGCGCACGTTGGCCTGCACCGAGACATTCATGCCGATGAAGCCGGCGGCGCCCGACAGCACCGCGCCGATCAGGAAGCCGATGGCCACCAGCAGGCCCAGGAAGTACCAGACCACCACAAAAATGCCCGCGCCCACCATGCCGATGGTCGTGTATTGGCGCTTGAGATAGGCCTGCGCACCCTCGCGCACGGCGCCCGCAATTTCCTGCATCCGGGCGCTGCCGGGGTCGGCCTTCAACACCGACATGGTCGCCCATGCGCCATAGCCAATGGCGAGCAGACCGCAAATGATGATGACCGCTAGAGCTGACATTGATCAGGATCCCGGTTGACAGATACCCGCCGGACAAAGGACCTGCCCGGCTCAAGGAATTGCGAAATACGGCCACCCCGGCCGAAAGCGCGCGGACATTGCCAAAAACGCCCGCCCGGCGCAACGTGTGAGAGGGACTTGTCCCGCCCCCGCGGAGGATCGCCCGATGACGGTGAAGGCATTGAAAACAAGGCTTGTTTTGGTCCTGTCGCTATGCCTTGCCACCGCCTCCGCCAGTGCCACCGGAGGTCTGACCTGTACGATCGACGACGCCAATGTCGATTTCACGCTGTTCGCGGCCACCAATCGCGAACACGGCACCATCGTCAATGTCACCGGGAGCACGTTGCGCCTGAAGTCGAAAGCACTGATGACAGTGGCGCCCGGATTCGCCAAGGAACTCCAGATCGCGCAGGACAACATCATGCAGCAATGGTTCCTCGAACGGGAGCTGCGCCTCGCCGTCGCCGTCGACAACGAGCACGGCGAATTGCTGCTGGCTGTGATCGGTCAGGCCAAAGGATCGAATTATTCGGGCCGGTACATTCTCACGGTATCGAACGCCGGCAACAGCCGCACCGTCAAAGGCCGCATCAAGGGTTGCGGCACGGACGGGTAGCGGGCTCGTCATCAAACCAACATCGAATCGCAGGTAAGCGGGTGGATGCGGCACGAAGGCGCCGCCTGGATGCGAGATGCCGGCTTGCTGCCCCTGCCCGCACCGATTGTCGACCTGATCGGGGCGACTGGCGCAGTCCTGACGACGGTGTGCTGGCTGCCGCAAGCGGTCAAGACCATCCGCGACCGCGACACGCGGTCTACGGGCTGGCGCTACCTGACCGGCCGCCGATCTGGTCGAGCGCGGTGACTCTCGTGCTGATGCTCGTGATCGCAGGCCTGAAGCTGCGGCACGGCTGAGGGAAGCGGCGCCTGGATCACACGGCCAGCGGCCGCGCCCGCGTCATCTGCCAGAGCAGCAGCGCGGCAGCCGCCAGCATCACCGGAAACACGATGCTGTTGAGTGCGACCCAGCCGAAGCTCGTCAGCACCCAGCCGGAGCTGAACGAGCCGACCGCCATCGAGCCGAACACCAGGAAGTCGTTGAAGGACTGCACCTTGTTGCGCTCCTCGGGTCGGTGGCACTGGGTGACCATGGTAGTGGCGCCGACGAAGGCGAAATTCCAGCCGACGCCAAGGAGGGTGAGCCCGATCCAGAAATGCCAGAGCGAGATGCCGGAGATGCCGATCACGGCGCTCGCCATCAGCATGGCAAGACCAATCGCCACGATGCGCTCGACGCCGAAGCGCAGGATCAGCGAGCCGGTGAACAGGCTCGGCACGAACATGCCGAGGATGTGCCACTGGATGCCGAGCGTTGCGTCCGCAACGGTGTGGCTGCAATCGACCATGGCGAGCGGCGCCGACGTCATCACCATGTTCATCATGGAATAGCTCGCGACGCCGCAGGCTACCGCCGCAATGAAGCGTGGCTGGCGCGCGATCTCGGCGATCGGGCGTCCGGGATTGGCTGTCACATGCGCCGGCGGCATGGGGATTTTCACCAGCGCCAGCACAGCCGCCGAGATCAGCGCCACAGCCGACTGGGCAAGGTATGTCCCGGCGAACAGATAGGGCTGCCAAAGGTCCTTGGTGCCGATCACGAGCTGGGAGCCGAACAGGCCGGCGAAGATGCCGCCGAGCATTACCCAGGAGATGGCCTTCGGCCGGAACTTGTCGCTTGCCGTGTCCGCGGCGGCAAAGCGGTAGGACTGAACGACCGACTGATAAAAACCGGTAAAGACCGCACCTGCGCAAAACAGCCAGAACGACGCCGTCACCACCGCGGTGCAATTGACGAGCCCCGAAAGGACCCCAAATCCGGTTCCGACGAAAAACGACGCCTGCCGGCCGTAGTGGCGGGCGATCCAGCCGCGCGGCAGCGTTCCCAGCCACATGCCGAGCACATAGATCGAGACCGGCACGGTCGCGAGGCTGCGGTCGGGCGCCAGCATCGCGCCGACGATGGCGCCGGTCGCGATCAGCACGACGTTGTTGCCGCCGGCCAACGCCTGCGCTGCCGCCAGAATCGCCGCATTGCGCCGGGCGAGCCGGTCGCCGGCAGCGGCATCCATTGCGGCGTGAACCACCGCCGACATGATCGTGCTCCGGAGCGGAGGAAACGGGGCGTCTGTCTACCGGCCCGGTCGGGAAATTGCCACCTCGCTGAATGCAGGGCAGCGATGCCTGCCGACAGTCAGGGACGGGGAAATGCGAGTGCGCCCGGATGCCGGATCACCACGTCGCGCGCCATCGCCGGCGATTTTGCCCCGATCTGGCCGAGCGACGCACGCGTCTCGTCGGTGATCAGGTCGATGACGTGCGTCGGCCCCTGCGCGCCCAGCGCGCCGAGGCCCCAGAGGAACGCCTTGCCGGCGAAGGCGCATTGGGCGCCGAGCGCCAGGGCACGCACCACGTCGAGGCCGCTTCGCACGCCCGAATCGAACAGCACGGTTGCCCGCGTCCCGACCTCGTTCGCAATCGCCGGCAGCACATCAATGGGTGCCGGCAGCGCCTCGATCTGGCGTCCGCCATGGTTTGAGACCCAGATTCCATCGATGCCCAGCGATACCGCCTTCTCCGCGTCGGCGGGATGCAGGAGGCCCTTCAGCACCAGCGGCTTCTTCCAGCGGTCGCGGAACCGCGCAATTTCGTCCCAGGTGAAGGCGCCGCCGATGTTGTCGCGGCCGAAGGCGATCACCTCGTTCACGCTGGCGTTTTCGCCCGCGTAGTTGCTGATGTTGGCAAATTTCGGCTGGCCGTGCTGCCACAGCGCCTTGAGCCAGCCGGGCGCATGCAGCGCCTCGTAGATCATGCGCGGGCTCTTGGAGAACCGGCTGCCGCCGAGCCCGACCACGACCTCGCGCGGTCGCACCGTGCGCACCGGCACGTCGACCGTCATGACGAACACATGCACGCCTGCGGCCTCGCAGCGGCGCACCATCTCGAAGCCGAGCGCATGGTCGTTCCTGGCCATGCGGTAGAGCTGGAACCAGAGCACGTCGGGCGCGAGCTGCGCCGCGTGCTCGATGGTGATACCGCCGACCGTGCCGAGCACGTAGGGCACGCGGGCGCGCTGCGCCGCCTGCGCCAGGTGGATGTCGGCGCCCGGCCAGACGATCGCCGGCCCGCCCATCGGCGGGACGCCGATCGGCGCCGAATAGCTGCGGCCGAACAGCTCGATCTCGACCGGCGGCAGCGCGTTCATCACACCGTAGCGCGGCACCAGCTCCACGGCATCGAGGCCGGCCCAGTTGCGCGCGATGCCGCCGTCGGCGCCGGCGCCGCCGTCGCAGTATTCAAAGGCGAAGCGCGGGATGTGCCTCGCCGCATGCCGGCGCAGATAGGCCACGGTTGGGAACTGCGCGCGCAATTTCGTGCCGCCGCGATAGGCAGCCTGCTGCTCGGCCGGGACCGTCGTCGCTGCCAATGCCGCTGCGCCTGTCCGGTCGTCCATGGGATGTCCTTTCGTTGGAAGCTCAAAAATGACTGAACGCCGTCTGCTTGAACAGCATCGGTTTGCCGTCGCTGCCGATGAACCGCGGCGGCTCCCTCACCGCCTTGATACGCCCGATCTCGGTCACCGGCACGCGGGCGGCTTCGGCCGCGGCGCGGAACGCGTCGAGCCGTTCCGGCGGCACCGTGCAGACGATCTCATAGTCGTCGCCGCCGGTAACGAGCTTCTGGATCGCCGCGGGTTCCAGCGCCACGACGGCACGCGCAGCCTCGGACAGCGGCACCTTGGCGGCGTCGATCTCGGCCGACACGCCCGACGCCTCGCACAGCTTGCCGAGGTCGCCGACCAGCCCGTCGGACACGTCCATCGCCGCGGAGGCATTGAGGCGGAGCGCCTCCGCCAGCGCATTGCGTGGCAGCGGCAGGAGGTAGCGCCGGATCAGGTGATAGTTGAAGCGGTTGTCGAGCTTCCAGCGCTTGGCGGCGGTGACGACGTCGCGCAGCTCCAGCCCAAGCGCGGCATCCCCGATGGTGCCGGTCACCATCACCACGTCGCCGGTGCGCGCGCCGCTGCGGCGGACCATGGTGTCCTTCGGCACCGTGCCGAGCGCGGTGATCGAGACCGTCACCGGGCCGGTGGTTCGTGTGGTGTCGCCGCCTAGGAGCGGGCATTCGTAGAGCTCGGCATCGCTGCCGAGCCCGCGCGCAAACAAGTCGAGCCACGGCTCCGCGACCGATTTCGGCAGCGCGAGCGTGAGCAGGAAACCGAGCGGCTTGGCGCCCTTGGCGGCGAGGTCGGAGAGGTTCACCCGCAGTGCCTTCTTCGCCACCATGTCGGCGGCATCCTCGGTGAAGAAGTGGATGCCGCCGACAATCGCGTCGACGGTGACGACCAGGTCGCAGCCGGCGGGCGGCGCCAGCACCGCAGCATCGTCGAGGAGGCCGAGCGCGCCCGGATGCTTGGCAAGCGGTGCGAAATACGTCGCGATCAGGCGGTGTTCGGCCGAATTTGCGTCGGGCGCGGCCATAGCCCTACCCTGCCCGCTCGAACTCGGCTGCGCGCAGCCGGCGCGCGATCTGATCGAGCACCGCGTTGACCATGCCGGTCTCGTCGCGCTCCACGAAGGCGTGCGCGATGTCGACATATTCCGACACCACGACGCGCGCCGGCACGTCGTGCCGGTGGCCGAGCTCGTAGGAACCCGCCCGCAACACCGCGCGCAGGATCGCTTCGATACGCTTGAGCGGCCAGCTCTTTGCCAGCGCGTCGTCGATCAGCGGGTCGAGCTTGCGCTGCTCGCGCACGAAGCCGCCCACCACATCGCGAAAGAAGGCGGCCTCGGCCGGCAGATATTGGTCGCCCTCGACCTCGCGCCCGATCCAGTGGCTTTCGAACTCGGCCAGGATGTCATTCAGGCCGGTGGCGGCGATGTCCATCTGGTAAAGTGCCTGCACGGCGGCCAGCCGCGCGGCGCTGCGCTTTGAGCCCTTGCGCTCGTCGGGGCCGCGGCCCATGGCGTCATCTCGCTCGCAATCGCCGCTTGAGCGCCACCAGCGCCAGCGAGGCACGGGCGGCGTCGCCGCCCTTGTCGCCCTTGTCCACCAGCGCCCGCTCCCAGGCCTGCGCATCATTGTCGACGGTAACGATGCCGTTACCGATCGGGACGCCGCGGGTGCGCGACAGTTCCATCAACGCGCGCGCCGATTCGAACGAGACGATCTCGAAGTGCAGCGTCTCGCCGCGGATGACGCAGCCAAGCGCCACCGCACCCTCGTACGGTTTGCCCGCGCTTTCGGCGGCATCGAGCGCCATGGCGATCGCCGGCGGCACTTCGAGCGATCCGGGGACGCTCACGCGATCGAAGTCCACACCGGCCTGTTCAAGCGCGCGGGTCGCGCCGGCCAGGAGAGCGTCGGCGATGTCTTCGTAAAATCGCGCCTCCACCAGGAGGATGCGCGCGCCCTTCACGTCGCCCGCATCGGTGCCGGCGGTCCGCCGCGGCTCGGCCATTCGTCGTCTCCGATCTGCCTTGCAGTCAGTAGCAAGCGGCCCGAGCGCGAACAAGTCAAGGCGCAGGCCGCGCCTCGATAAGCCGGGCGGCATAGCGCGCGATCAGGTCGACTTCGAGGTTGACCTCGTCACCGGCCGCAAGCGTGCCGAGCGTCGTTGCCTTCAGGGTGTGCGGGATGATCAGCACCGAGAACGAGTCGCCGGCGACCTCGTTCACCGTCAGCGACACACCGTCAAGCGCGACCGAGCCCTTCGGCGCGATGAAACGGGCGAGGTCGGCCGGCGCGCGCAGCGCAAGCCGCGCCATTTCGGTCAGGCTGTCGCGCCGAACAAGCGTGGCGAGCCCGTCGGCATGGCCCGCGACGATGTGACCGCCGAGCTCGTCACCGACCTTCAAGGCACGCTCCAGATTGATCCTGGTGCCGTGCCGCCAGCGCCCGACGGTCGTCAGCCGCAGCGTCTCGGCGGCGGCATCGACGGCAAACCAGGTCCGTCCATCCTCCTCGCCGACGCCGACCACCGTCAGGCATACGCCTGAACAGGCGATCGAAGCGCCCTCCACGATCGACGCACGTGCGTAGGTGCAGGCGATCTTGATCCGATGCAGTCCCTCCGCGCGCAGCCGAACCGCCACCACCTCGCCGACGTCGGTCACGATCCCGGTGAACATGCCTGCCTCAGAGTTTCGGCATCAGGCCGCGCGCCGCAAGAAACTCGATCACCAAGGCGTCGAAGCCGGCCGGGTCTTCCAGGCAGCAGGCGTGGCCGGTGCCCGGCAGCACCTTGTGGACCGCGCCGGGCGTCAGGCTCGCGGTCCTCTCGCCCGCGGGACGGGAGTTATCGAACTCGCCGTTGATGATCAGCGTCGGCACTGTCATGGTCGACAGCCGATCGGTGGATGCGTTCTGGTTCAACGCCAGAAACACCTGTGCGATCGCCTCGCCGTTCAGGCGCGGCCCGCGTTCCAGGAACATGTTCAGGAGATAGTGGCCCAGCCGGCTGTCGGCGAAGCCCGGTTGCACCAGTTCGCGGATGTGCCTCGGGTGGTACTCCGCGAGGTTCGCGCGGTAGCCGGCAATGCGCCCGGGGAAGCGCGCGCTGGCTGCGCTGTTGCCGCCGACGAGAATAACGGCATCGAACAGCTCCGGACGGTCGAGCGCGAGCAGGAGTGCAATGCCGGAGCCGACGCTGCACCCGCCGAGAATGGCCCGCGCAATGCCCGCGTCGCGCATCACGCCCACAACATCGTCGCACATGTCCTTGAGCGTATACGCCGTCGTCACCTTGCTGGAACGGCCGTAGCCCCGGATGTCGACCCCGATCACCTTGAACCAGGTGGAGAAATGCGCGGTCTGGTACATCCACAGGTCGTGATCGAAGGGGTTTGCGTGCACGAGCACCATGGCCGGCCCGTCGCCCTTCACTTCATACCAGATGTCGACCCCGTTGCTGCGGCTGACCGGCATGTCACTTCACCGCCTTCAGCACCGCGGTCGGATAGCGGTGCCAGACCGGATCGACCGACGCAAAGCCCGCCACCCGCATCGAATGCTGGTGCAGCGGCACGCCGCCGAACCTGTCGAAGTGATCGTAGTCGAGGAACGCCCCGCCGGGCTTGAGCAGGCCATGCACCGCCTCGTAGCAGGCAGCCATCGCAGCAAGGTCCTTCAGATTGTGAATGGCGATTCCGGACACCGCGAGGTCGAATGGACCGCCGACCTGCCGAGGCCATGTCGGATCGCTCAGATCGCACTGCACATAGCGGATGGCGCGATCGTGGCTCGCGAAGCGCTCGCGGGCACGGGCAAGCATGTGAGGCGAGAAGTCCTGAACCATGACCCGCGCGGCCGGGAACGCATCGAGCACGGCCTCGGTGAGGACGCCCGCGCCGCTGCCGACGTCGAGCACATCGATCTGCGCCTCGGGCGGAAACGGTATAGCGGCGATCAAGGCCGCAATGATGGGCGTGCGTTCGTCCATGCGGCGGGCGTCGCGCGCGATCCAGTGCGTCACGTAGCTGTCGGAATGCCAGTCGTGCGGGTGATCATGGTCATGATCGTGGTGGTGGTGGTGGTCGTGGTGGTCGTGATCATGGCCATGGTGATCGTGACGATGCCCGTGATGATGGTGGTCATGCCCATGGTCATGATGGTGGCCGTGGCTGTGCGAATGGCCGTGCTTGGGATCGTGCGACATACCGGCGTCTCCTTGCCCGCCATTCACCACCGCGGGGCGCGTGAGGTCAATCGGCTCGCCGGAAGTATTCCGCTCGGTCGCCGCCCATCGGCTCGCAGCCGGCCGGCACAAGCCGGTCGGTCAGCGCGGTCAGCGGCAGTCCCTCCAGCGCATCGATGCCGTCGGCGCCGATAGCGTCGGGGGAATGGAACACCACCGCCTCGTCGACCAGATCGGCCTTGACGAAGGCGGCGGCGACAATGGGCCCGGCTTCCACCATCAGCCGGGTGATCCCGCGCTGGGCAAGGGACTTGAGCACGTCGCCAAGCTCGGTGCGGCCGCCGACATGCAGGACGTCGATGCCCCTCGCCTTGAGAGCGTATTCGCGGTCGGTCGGGGCGCGGTCGCCGGTGACGACCCACACCGGTACGTCGCGGGCGGTCGCGACCAGCTGGCCGTCGAGCGGCAGCCGCAGGTCGCTGTCGAGCACCACCCGCACCGGCGAGCGGTCGGCCATGCCCGGCAGCCGGCACGTCAGCAGCGGATTGTCGGCATGGACGGTGCCGATCCCGGTGAGGACGGCGTCGTTTGCCGCGCGCATCGCATGCACGCGGTTGCGCACTGCCGGACCGGTGATCCTGGCCGGCCGGCGGCCCGCGAGCCCGGCCTTGCCGTCGGCGGACACCGCGAGCTTGAGCGTGACATGCGGCCGGCCGTCGGTCATGCGCCGGATGTGCCCGGCATGCGCGCGGCGCGCCTCCTCGGCCCGCACGCCAACCTCGACAACGATGCCATGGTCCGCAAGCCGCCTGTGACCGGCGCCCGACACGTCCGGGTTGGGATCGGCCATCGCCGACACCACGCGCGCCACGCCGGCCCCGATGACAGCGTCGGTGCAGGGGGGCGTTTTGCCATGGTGGGAGCACGGCTCGAGCGTCACGTAGAGGGTCGCCCCACGCGCGAGTTCTCCGGCACGGCGCAATGCCTCGGTTTCCGCATGCGGCCGGCCGCCGGCTTGCGTCCAGCCGCGTCCGACAATCGCGCCGTCACGCACCAGCACCGCGCCCACCGCCGGGTTGGGCCAGGTACGCCCAAGCCCGCGCCGGCCGAGCGCCAGCGCCAGCGCCATGAAGCGTTCATCGTCGGCGGCAGCAGTCATCAGGTCCTGTTGCAAGCCGCAGCACTCTCGACTACGGCAAGACGTGAACAATACACCCGCGCCCGGAAAAATAACGCAATGACATCCCGTCCGAATATCCTGCTCTTCATCACCGACCAGCTGCGCGCCGACCATCTCGGCTGCTACGGCAACCGCACGGTCCGCACGCCGGCGATCGATTCCATCGCCCGGCGCGGCACGACCTTCGACAAGTTCTATGTGGCCAGCCCGGTCTGCCAGCCCAACCGGGCGACGCTGGCGACCGGGCGGATGCCATCGCTGCACGGCGTGCGCATCAACGGCATCTCGCTGTCGCTCGCCGCCAATACCTTCATCGATCTGCTGCGCGTCAACGGCTGGCGGACGGCCCTGATCGGCAAGAGCCATCTGCAGAATTTCGGCGGACTGCCGCCGGCCCTGAAGCGGCCGGAGACGCCCGCGGGCTATGTCGCGCCGCCGAAGGGACTCGACGAGGCCGACAAGGAGGATCGCGGCGATCCGATCTACGATCAGGAGAACGCCAAGGAATTCGCCAACAACCCGGCGCACGACCTGCGGCGGCCCTATTACGGTTTCGAGCACGTCGAGCTTTGCTCCAACCATGCCACGCGCGTGCACGGCCACTACACGAAATGGCTGCGCGAGCGGCGTCCGGACGGCGACACGCTGCGCGGTCCCGAGAATGCGCTGCCGCACGACTACGTGCTGCCGCAGGCCTGGCGCACCGCCTTGCCGGAGGAACTCTATCCGACCTCCTATGTGGTCGAGCGTACCCTCGCCTGGCTCGACGATTTCGCCAGACGCAAGAACGGCGCACCATTTTTCCTGCAGTGCTCGTTCCCCGATCCGCATCATCCTTTCACCCCGCCGGGCCGCTACTGGGACATGTACAAGCCCGCCGATGTCGAACTGCCGGCCTCGTTTCACGTCGGCAACCGCCCGCTGCCGCCGCACACGGCAGCCCTGCATGCCGCCCGCGACAACGGTACGCGCATTGCCGACTCGCAGCCGGCATTCGCGGTCAGCGAACGCGAGGCGCGCGAGGCGATTGCGCTGACCTACGGAATGATCACGATGATCGACGACGGCATCGCGAAGGTGCTCATGCGCCTCGACGAGCTCGGCCTGAGCAAGGACACCGTCGTGGTGTTCACCAGCGATCACGGCGACCTGATGGGCGACCACCAGTTGATGCTGAAGGGCAACTATGCCTATCAGGGGCTGATCCGCGTGCCGTTCATCTGGGCTGAGCCCGATGGCGCGCGCGCCGGGACCCGCACCGATGCGCTAGCCGGCACCCTCGACATCGCCACAACCGTGCTCGATCGCGCCAGGATCGCGCCCTACAACGGCATCCAGGGTAGGAGCGCGCTCGCAGCGATGAACGGCGGCTCAGGCCACGACGGAATCCTCATCGAATACGGTTCGCAGCGACCGCTGCACGGCACCACCGGCGAAATGCAGATGCGCACGCTGGTCGACAAGCGCTGGCGTATCACCTACTACCGCGGCGTATCGTGGGGCGAGCTTTACGACCTCGAAAGCGATCCCCACGAGATGGACAATCTTTGGGACGATCCCGCAGTCACCACCGCCAAGCATGAATTGACCGAGCGCCTCGTGCACAAGATGATGGAGCTTGCCGAGCGCTCCCCGCTTCCGACGCGCAGCGCCTAATCCAGGAACTGCTGGTGGTACTTCGTGGTGAAGCGCGGGCGCGCGAGCTTGCGGGGAATTGTCACGTCGCCGGGCTTCAGCCACTGCGTCTGGATCGGCGACGCCTGCCCCCCCAGCGTGTGGATGGCAAAGCTTGTTGTATTCGGCCGAGAAGCGCTGCCAACGCGGCTCGGCGGGGTTGGACGAGAACGGATCGAATGAGAATGACACGCCCGGCCCGTCCGAATAGAGCCCGTACGGCTTTTTCGCCCGCTCCGGCCGGTTGACGAAATGGATTGCCCAGCCGTTGGGCGCGTAGCCGGTGTCCTGCTCGAAGGCCTTGACGAACTTGAAGGTCTCCACCACGACGCGTGTCAACTGTGTTCCGGCACAGGCGGCCGGTTTCGCGGCACGGCCCACCGTCGATGCGCGAATAACCGACGCTAATTCACGTAGGCCTTTTGCACCTTCGCCAGCATGTCGGGCGACAGATTGCTGACCGTGGCAATGAGCTTCTGCAACGCCTCGCCGGACATTGGTCCGACCGTCAGCTTGGTCTTCTTGGCGTCGGCGAGGAATTCAGGGTCCTTCATGGTGGCGTCGAAGGCCCGCCGCAGCGCCGTCAGCCGCTCCGGCGGCACGCCCGGCGTGGTGAAGAAGGCCGAGCCCACTTCCGCCGCCACCATGATGGCGCTCAGCACCTGCTTCTCTTCGTCGTTGCGCGCCAGCTCGACCGCGGTCGGGATGCCGGGAAGCTCCGGATGCCGCGTGAGCGAGAATTGCACCAGGATCGAGATCGTCTTCTTCGGCCACCAATCCGGGTGACCGACCTTCACTGCGGTCCAGGAGGTCGAGTGTCCCTCGACCTCGCCGCGTTCGACCGCAAGCTGCGCTTCCGCCGAACCCTTGTAGCCCATCACGAGCTTGAACTTCGTGCCGAACACGTTGTTCATCACGGTCGGATAGATCGACACGGTCGATCCCTTTCCCGTCCCCGACAGCGTCGATTCGTATTTCTGCGCATCGGCGAAGGTCTTGACCTTTGACGTATGCCACATGAACACGATGTTGATCAGGGAATCGATGCGGCCGACCCAGCCCAACTCGGCCGTCTTGAAGCGAACGCCCGGCGTCCTGAGCCGCTCGTCCAAAGCGATCGTAGGCGCACCGATCGCCAGGACCGTGCCGTCCTTGGGGGCAACGGTGTAGACGTTATTGACCGCGAGGAAGCTGCCGGCGCCCGGCATGTTCTTCGGCACCACATTGGGCCGTCCCGGGATATGCTTGCCGAGATGACGCGCGAGCGCGCGCGCATAGGTGTCGTTCGAGCCGGCAGGCGGATAGCCGATGATGACCTCGATTGATTTTCCCTTGTAGAACTGCTCGACCGACGGCTGCGCTACGGCACTGGTCGCCAGCCCAGCGAGGGCGGCAAGCGAGACGACGGCTAATCCCGATCGAAGCGTCACGTGCATCGTCGTGTCTTCCCTTTGCTGGCCGCATCCGGCTGTTGAGTTTCCGGGCGCGGGCTTCCGATCCAGAATGTCTCTTTTTCAACCCGGGTCCAAGAGTCCTCCGGCGCCGCGGCGCCGGGGCAAATCAGCGCGCAATGCGCACCTGCGACCCGCCGTAGCGGCCCGGAGGAGAAGCGCTCAAGTCATTGTCGGAACATAAAAATGCAGCAAATCGCCGGGCGCTGGCGCCCCGTATTCGTACTGACAAAGCGCCGCGGGGCCGCTAATGTCCGCCCGGGCGGCAGGTCCTCCGCGCGCCGCGTGGCGCCGCGCATTCATTGGAGACGGTAATGAGGTTTTCGCAGTCATTCACGCGATCGCTGGCACTCTCCTGCCTGGCGGTTGCCATCGTGGCCGGCGCGGCGCTGGCGGAGAAGTTCGAGCCGCGCGTCGGCCAGCCCGGCAAAGACGTGGTGTGGGTGCCGTCGCCGCAGGCACTGGTGGACCGCATGCTGGACATGGCCAAGGTCGGCCCCGGCGACATCCACTACGACCTCGGGTCCGGCGACGGACGGACCGTCATCACCGCCGCGCAGCGCGGCGCTACGGCGTTCGGCGTCGAATTCAATCCCAACATGGTCGCGCTGTCGCGCGAGAATGCCAAGAAGGCCGGCGTCACCAACGCCACCTTCATCGAAGGCGACCTGTTCGCGGCCGACATCTCCAAGGCCACCGTGATCACGCTGTTCCTGCTGCCCGACATCAATCTGCGGCTGCGGCCGAAGATCCTCAACCTCAAGCCCGGCACGCGTATCGTCTCGAATTCATTCGACATGGGCGACTGGACGCCGGACCAGACCATCCAGGCCGGCCCGGAATGCACGTCGTGGTGTCGCGCGCATCTGTGGCTGGTGCCCGCCAAGGTCGCCGGCACCTGGAAGCTGCCGGACGGGGGCGAACTGTCGCTCGACCAGAAATACCAGATGATCTCCGGCTCGCTGCGGACGGGTAACAGCAACCTGAACATCAGTTCGGGCAAGGTGATCGGCGACCAGATCACCTTCACCGCCGGGACGATGCACTACACCGGCCGCGTAGCCGGCAACACCATCGAAGGCATCGCCCAGACCTCGACCGCCTGGCGCGCCACGCGCTGAACCTTCGTGCCCCCGGGCGCGGCGCAGCGCGTACCTGCAATGCGCCGACCGGGGTGTCACCCGCGTTCAGAATCTGGAACGACCCGCGGGGCACCGTTTGTTCCGCCCCACGCTGCATGCATTCGGACTTGTTATTCGCTGGAGGAAGCCATGACGGTATCCCGCGCATTGTCCCATCGGCTCACCGCCTCAGCCCTTGCGATCGTGTTGGCGGCAGGTCTTGCACTGGCCGAGCCGAAAACGCCGTTCGAGCCGCGCGTCGGCCAGCCCGGCAAGGATGTCATCTGGGTGCCCACCGCGCAGGCGCTGGTCGACCGCATGCTCGACATGGCCAATGTCGGACCCGGCGACGTGCATTTCGATCTCGGATCGGGCGACGGCCGTACCGTCATCTCGGCCGCGCGCCGCGGTGCCACCGCGATCGGCGTGGAGTTCAATCCCGACATGGTCAACCTGTCGCGCGAGAACGCCAGGAAGGCCGGCGTCAGCGACCGCGCCACCTTCATCGAAGGCGACCTGTTTGCGGCCGATATTTCGAAAGCCACGTCGATCTCGCTGTTCCTCCTGCCCAGCATCAACATCAAGCTGCGCCCGAAGATTCTCGACCTGCACCCGGGCACGCGCGTCGTTTCCAATTCCTTCGACATGGGCGACTGGCGGCCGGACCGCACCGACGAGGCGGTCAACAACTGCTCGTGATACTGCCGGGCGCATATCTGGATCGTGCCGGCCAAGGTCGACGGCGTCTGGAAGCTTCCCAATGGGGAGCTGCGCATTCAGCAGACCTATCAGTGGTTCCAGGGCACGCTCCGCACCGGCGCGTCGAGCATGACGATTTCCGACGGCAAGATGGTCGGCGACGTGATCACGTTCGTGGCCGGCGATACCCGCTACACCGGGCGCGTCAGCGGCAGCGCCATCGAAGGACTTGCGCTGACGTCCAGCGCCTGGAGCGTCACGCGGAACTAGGGTCAAAACTCATTAATTCTTTCGGCCTGACAATACGATCCTGATTCGTTTTTGGAAAGGGATCGGGGTCATGCGCAGCAATCTGTTCTGGTTGAATGACGAACAGTGGAAGCGGA
>Ga0073934_10007222_pt1 | contig 15635 bp, 13 predicted proteins | sample LarsenN4metaG_FD_76834 | JGI IMG/M metagenome (GOLD analysis project Ga0073934, IMG submission 76834) | Hot spring sediment bacterial and archeal communities from British Columbia, Canada, to study Microbial Dark Matter (Phase II) - Larsen... ...
ACGGCGAGGGCGTCCGGCAGGAGCGGCGCACGATCGTCGAGCGCGGCGTGCTGCGCTCGTATCTCCTCGACAGCTACTCGGCGCGCCGCCTCGGCATGCGGACCACGGGTCATGCCTCGCGGAGCGTCGGCGACGCGCCGGCGGCCGGGCCAACGAACTTCACGCTCGAGCCGGGCCCCGACACGCCCGAGGCCATCATCGCGTCGGTGCGCGCCGGCCTCTACGTCACCGAGCTGATCGGCTTCGGCGTGAACCTCGTGACGGGCGACTACTCGCGCGGCGCGGCCGGCCTCTGGATCGAGAACGGCGAGCTCGCGTACCCGGTGGAAGAGATCACGATCGCGGGGAACCTGCGGGACATGCTGCGTGACGTGGAGCGGGTGGGCAACGACCTCGTGCTGCGGAACGCGGTGGCGGCGCCGACGGTGAAGCTCGCTCGCATGACCGTCGCCGGCACCTGACGCCGAGCGCGCGCCGCGCTACTCGTCCTCCTCCTCCTCCTCGTCGAAGTCCTCGTCGTCGAAGTCCTCGTCCTCCTCGTCCTCGTCGTCCTCGTCGAAGTCGTCGTCGTCCTCGTCCTCGAGATCCTCGTCTTCTTCCCGCAGGCGGAAGATCGCGTCGCATTCGAGCGTGAGCCAATCGGGCATGCCAGCAACCTCCTCAGGAGACTTCCGGGATCCGTTCGCGCGACCCGTTCATCACATTTGCGCATGTCTGTCCATCATGCTGCAGCATCCGTGCAGCACCGCGACGGTTGCAGACGCGCGGGCCGTCGCGCGGAGGCAACGCCCCGTCGACGCAGCGCTTTTCGGTCGGCGCACGGCATGTGACTTGCTCGGAGCGCCGCCGCATGGTGGCCCGGCTCCGCTCGACTCTCGCCCTCGCCCTCGCCCTCGCGCTCGGCGCGCCCGCGCTCGCCCGCGGGGACGATCGCGTGCCGCTGTACCTCCGCTTCGTGAACCCCGCGGTCGTGGTGCCCGGCGGAACCAGCAAGCTGCTCCTCCTCCCGGACGCGCCGACCGACACGTCGGCCGACGAGCGCGACGGCAGCGTCCGGGTCGGGACGTCGGTCACGTATCCGGAGTTCCGGACGCCCGCCGAGCCGACCCCGCGGCGCCTCAACCGCGGCACGGGCACGGCCTCGCTCTACCTCTACGCGAACCAGCCGGCGAACGCCTGCCTGACCGTCGGCGTCGACCTCTACCACCGGACGCCCGGCGGGAAGATCCCGATCGGCGGCGGGAGCGTGGCCGGCGTGAGCCTCCAGCCGAAGCAGGACGGCGGGCTCGCGGCCCCGCTCCTCGTGCCGTACACCGTCGGCGGGTCCACCGCGGACCGGACGCTCGCCGCCGGCGACGGCCTCTCGATGGAGGTCCGGATCGCGAGCGCGTGCGGCGCGAACCGCAGCGTGACGCTCGTCTCGGACGCGATCGCGACGCCGTCCCGGCTCGGCGGGAGCGACAACTGCCCGGCCGTGTCGAACCCCGATCAGGCCGACGGCGACGACGACGGCGTGGGCGACGCCTGCGACAACTGCGTCGCGGCCGACAACGCCGACCAGGCGAACGCCGACGGCGATCCGCTCGGCGACGCCTGCGACAACTGCGCCTTCCTCACCAACGAGGACCAGACCGACGGCGACGCGGACGGCGTGGGCGACGCCTGCGACGACTGCCCGCTGGTCGCCAACCCCGAGCAGACGGACGCCGACGCCGACGGCGTCGGCGACGCGTGCGACGACTGTCCGCTGGTCGCGAACGCCGACCAGGCGGACGGGGACGGCGACGGACGCGGCGACGCCTGCGACAACTGTCTTGCCGTCGCGAACGCCGACCAGGACGATACCGACGACGACGGCGCCGGCGACGCCTGCGACAACTGCCCGCTGTTCGAGAACGCCGATCAGAAGGACGGCGACCTCGACACCGTCGGCGACGCCTGCCAGTGCCACGATCCGGCGCCCGGACGCTGCATCCCCGGCGGCGGCAGCCGCGGCACCGAGTGCTTCGTCGAGTGGCTCGTCCTGCCGGGCCTCCAGCTGCGCGACGGGCTGCCGTCGCGGAACGTGACCTGCGTCGACGGCGACCCGACCTGCGACGCGGACGGCGCCGCCGACGGCCGCTGCACGTTCGAGGTCGCGGCGTGCGTGAACAACGCCGACCCGCGCTTCCCGACGTGCGGGGCGCCCGGCCTCCAGAACCTCGTCGCCACGCTCCCCGAGGTCGTCACCGCCTCGATGAAGACGGCCGCCGCCGGCGACGAGCGGTGCGGCGCGCCCCGGATGGTGCGGGTCGCCCTGCGCAAGGCCGGCAAGGGGAAGCTCAAGAAGGGCGTCCTGAAGGTGAAGGCGGCCGCGACCGGGGTGCCGAGCGGGCCGAAGAACAAGGCCTACGTCGACAAGGACTCGCTGACGCTCGGCTGCCTGCCGCCGCGTTGAGCGGCGGGGGCGTCGGACTCCACCTCGAAGCCGAGCGCCCGGATCATCGTGAACGCCTCGTCGCGCCGCTGGCCCGGCGTGGTGAGGTAGCCCTCGACGAAGATCGAGCTCGCGGCGAAGAGGGCGAGGCCCTGGAGGTCGCCGAGGGCGCGCTCGCGGCCCCCGGCCGCCCGCAGGTCCGCGGACGGGTTCGTCAGGCGGAAGAGCGCCAGCGCGCGCAGGCAGTCGCCGGGTGCGGGCGGCGTGCGGTCGCCGAGCGGCGTCCCGGGGATCGGGATCAGGAAGTTCACCGGCAGCGAGCGGACCGCGAGCGCGCGCAGCGCCCCCGCCACCTCGACCAGGTCGTCGTGCGTCTCGCCCATCCCGACGATGACGCCCGAGCACGTCTGCAGGCCGGCACGGATCGCGTCCTTCACGGTCGCGACGCGGTCGTCCCAGTCGTGGGTGCCGCAGATCGCGGGGTAGTGGCGGCGGCTCGTGTTGAGGTTGTGGTTCACGAAGTCGATCCCCGCCTCGCGGAGACGCCGCCCCTGGGCCTCGGTCATGAGCCCCGCCGACACGCAGAGCTCGAGCCGCGGCAGCTCCGCGCGGATCGCCCGGGCGGCGCGCGCGAAGTGGTCGACGTCGGCCTCGCTCGGCCCGCGGGCGCTCACCACCATGCAGTAGCGGCCGGCGCCGGACGCCGCCGCCCGGCGCGCGCCGGCGACGAGGTCGGCGACCGGCAGGAGGCGGTAGCGCGCGATGTCGGCTGTCGACACGGCCGACTGCGAGCAGTAGCCGCAGTCCTCCGGGCAGAGCCCGCTGCGGGCGTTCTGGAGCACGCAGAGCTTCACCCGCCGCCCCCAGTGGCGCGCGCGCACCGCGTAGGCGGCCCAGAGGACCGCCGGCAGCTCGGCGTCGGCCGCGGCGAGGAGCGCACGCAGCCCGCCGGCGTCGGGCGGGCGGCCGTCGAGGGCGGCTTCCGCCAGCGGCCGATACGCGCCGGCGCGGGCGAGGGCGGTCCGGGGATCCACGTCGGCGACGGTCACGCGGGGGGTCGTAGCCCGCCCGCCCCGCTTGCGCAACCTCGGCGAGTAAGCGTATGACGTACGCAAAGGAGCCGCGATGACCCCTCCCGACGTCGTTCCCACTCCCGCCTCGCCGACCGGCGCCGAGCTGGCGGCGCTGCTCGCGCCGCTCGGCGACGCGAGCTACACGCCCGACCGCTGCGACGCGCTCGCGGCGACGATCGCCGAGATCGCCGCGCTCAAGCGCGAGCGCGACGCCGTGATCCTCGCCCACAACTATCAGCGGCCGGAGATCTTCGAGGTCGCCGACTTCGTCGGCGACTCGCTCGAGCTCGCCCGGCAGGCGACGAGGGTCGACCGGCGGGTGATCGTCTTCTGCGGCGTCCACTTCATGGCCGAGACGGCGAAGATCCTGAACCCCACCCGGAAGGTGATCCTGCCCGACCTCCGGGCCGGCTGCTCCCTCGCCGACGGCGTCACGGGGGAGGACCTGGCCGAGCGGAAGGCGGAGCTGAAGAGGCTCCATCCCGACCTCATGGTCGTCGGGTACGTCAACACCACGGCCGACGTGAAGGCGGAGTGCGACGCGTGCTGCACGTCGTCGAACGCCGTGAAGATCGTCGAGGCGCTCCCGAGCCGCCACATCCTCTTCGTCCCCGACCGGAACCTCGCGGCCTACGTACAGAGCCAGACCACGAAGGAGATCATCGCCTGGGACGGGAACTGCTACGTCCACCACCAGATCACGCCGGAGCAGATCGCGGCGGTCCGGAAGGCGCTCCCGCAGGTGCGGGTGCTCGCGCATCCCGAGTGCCGCAGCGACGTGCTGAAGCTCGCCGACGCCGTCCTCAGCACGAGCGGGATGGTGAAGTACGCGAAGGAGAGCGCCGAGCGGGAGTTCCTGGTCGTCACGGAATGCGGCCTCTCCGACCGCCTGCTCCTGGAGGTGCCGGGCAAGCGGTTCTACAAGAGCTGCAAGCTCTGCCACTACATGAAGATGATCACGCTCGAGGGCACCCGCGACGCACTCCGCGACCTCGCGCCGGAGATCACGATTCCGGAGGACGTCCGGGTGCGCGCCGCCGCCGCGCTCGAGCGCATGCTCGTGCTCGGCGCGTCGTGAACGCGGCCCCCTGCCCCACCCCCGCGGTCGCGGCGGACGTCGCGGTCTTCACCGTCCTCGACGACGCGCTCCAGGTGCTCCTCGTGCGGGTGCGCCGGGGGGCGTTCGCCGGGCGCTTCGCCCTGCCCGGCGGCCGCGTCCGCACCGACGAGTCGCTCGACGCGGCCGCCGCACGGCTCCTCGCCGAGCGCACCGGGCTCCGGGACGTCTACCTGGAGCAGCTCTACACGTTCGGGCACCCCGAGCGCGACCCGCACGGCCGGGTCGTCTCGGTCGCGTACGTCGCGCTGATCCCGCACGGCGGCCGCTTCCGCACCGCCGACGGCGACGGCGGCGCGGGGTTCGCCGACGTCCACTGGCGCCCCGTCGCGGCCCTCCCCCCGCTCGCGTACGACCACGAGACCGTCGTCGCGACCGCGCTCGCGCGCATCCGCGCGAAGCTCGGGTACACCAACCTCGTGTACACGCTCCTCCCGCCGGCCTTCACGCTCGGGGAGCTCCAGGCGATGTACGAAGCGGTCCTCGGCCGCCGGCTCGACCGCCGGAACTTCCGCAAGAAGATGCTCGCGCTCGGGCTGCTGCGCCCGCTCGGCCGGCAGCGGCGCGGTGCGCACCGGCCGGCGGCGCTCTACGGATTCCGCCACCGGCGTCCGATGGTCGTGGAGATCCTCTGACGATGCGATGGGCGCGCCCGGCCGCGTTCCTGCTCGCGGTCGCCCTCGCGCCGGCGGAGGGCGCCACGCCGTCCGACGCCGTCCCGGCCGCGTCCTTCGGCGTCGACTACGTCGTCCGCGTCTCCCGCCGCCATCCCGACCGCGCGGAGGTCGAGTGGCTCCTCGCGGGCATCGACGAGATCGTCTCGTTCCGCTTGGAGCTCCGCGACGACCGCATCACCGACGTCACCGGGTCGGGCCGCCTCGTCCGCGACGGACGCACCGTGCGCTGGACGCCGGGAGGGCCCTATGCCCGGCTCCGCTACCGCGTCGCGATCTCCCGCGTGCGGCCGCCCGGCGCGCGGTTCGAGAGCTTCGCGACGCCCGAGTGGATCGCGACCCGCGCCATGCACCTCTTCCCGGAGATCAACGTCACCTTCCGGAGCGCCGCCCGCGGGCGCCTCGGGCGCGGCCGGCTCGTGTTCCGGCTGCCGGAGGGCTGGCGGAGCGCGACCGCCCTCGCGCCGCTCGACGACGACGCGTGGCGGGTGGAGGAGCGGGCCGCCCGTTTTCCCCGCCCGCGCGGCTGGATGCTGCTCGGCCGGTTCGCCGCCGAGCGGCGGACGGTGGCGGGCACCGAGCTGACGATCGCGACCGCCCCCGGCAGCGGCCTCGACGTCCCGCGGGCCGTGAAGCTGTACGAGCAGGTCATGCCGCGGATGGCGGCGCTGCTCGGGCCGCCGCCCGCGCGGCTCCTCGTGGTGAGCGCCCCCGACCCGATGTGGCGCGGCGGGCTCTCGGGCGAGGACTCCTTCTTCGTGAACGGCGGCATCCCGCTGCGCTCGTCGGACAAGACGAGCACGTACCTCCACGAGCTGTTCCACGTCTGGCAGCCCTTCCGGCCCGGACCGGACGGGCGCTGGATCAGCGAAGGCCTGGCCGAGTACTATTCGCTCGCGCTCCAGCGCGACGTCGGGCGGCTCTCGCCGGAGCGCTTCACCCGCGGCATCGGGCTGCTCGCACGGTACGGCGAATGGGGCGTCGACCTCGCCCACACGCGCGCGCCCGCCGCGCTCAACAACAGCGCCCCGTTCGTGCTCTTCCGCCTCGACGAGGAGATCCGCCGCGCGACCCGCGGCCGCCGCTCGCTCGACGACGTCGTGCGCGCGCTCGCCGCCGCGCGCGGCACGGTCTCGACCGCGGCGTTCACCCGCACGGCGAGCCGCATCGCGGGCGTCGACCTCGGTCCCTTCTTCCGGCGCCACGTCTTCCGCGGCGTCCGTCCGGAGCCGGTGGCCATGGGGCATTGACCGCCTGCGCCGACGGTGTTCCGATGCGCGGGCGCATGCGCCCGCGTCGCAGGCTCATCGTGGTCTCGAATCGGGCCCCCGTCGAGCTCGTGCGGCAGCACGACGGGCCCCGGTTCGTGCGCACCGTGGGCGGGCTCGCCGGCGCCATGGACGACGCGCTCCGCGCGCACGACGGCACGTGGGTCGCCTGGGTGGGGTCGTCGGTGGCGGGCGAGCTGCGTCCCGAGCGCACCGGGCTCGCCTATCCGATCCACGGCGTGCCGCTGAAGGAGCAGGAGGTCCGGAGCTACTACAACGGCCTGGCGAACCAGGTCCTGTGGCCGCTCTGCCACACGTTTCCGAGCCGCTTCCGCATGGAGCGGTCGTGGTGGCCCGCCTATCAACGCGTGAACGAGCGGTTCGCCGCCACCGTGGCCGCCATCGCCCGGCCCGACGACCTCGTGTGGATCCACGACTTCCACCTCTGCCTGGTCCCGGGTCAGCTCCGCGCGGCGAAGACGCGCGCGCGGCTCGGCGTGTTCTGGCACGTCCCGTTCCCGCCGCCCTCGGTCTTCGGCATCCTGCCGTGGCGCGCCGACTGTCTCGGTGGGCTCCTGGGCGCGGACCTCGTCGCCTTCCAGACCCCGGACGACGCGCGCAACTTCCTCGACGGCGTCCGCCAGTTCCTCGACCTGCCGGTGCGCAACGACCCGCCCCGCGTCTGCCTGCCGGGCCGTGACGTCGGGGTGCTCAGCCTGCCGATCGGCATCGACTACGCGGGCTTCCGCCGGACGGCGGCCGATCCCGCGGTCGGCGCGCGCGCCGCGCGCATCCGCAGGGCCCTCGGCGCCGACGTCGTCCTCCTCGGCGTCGACCGGCTCGACTACACGAAGGGGATCGTGGAACGCCTCGAAGGCTACGAGCGCTTCCTCGAGCGCCATCCGGAATGGCGCCGGCGGGTGACCTTCATCCAGATCACGGTGCCGTCCCGCGACCGCGTCCCGGACTACGGGCAGATGAAGCGCGCGATCGACGAGCAGGTCGGCCGCATCTCCGGCCGCTTCACCCACGAGGGCCCGCCGCCGCTCCTCTATCGCTACACGTCCCTCGGTCGCGAGCAGCTGGTCGCCTACTACTCCGCCGCCGACGTCGCCGTCGTGACGCCGCTGCGGGACGGCATGAACCTCGTCGCGAAGGAGTACGTCGCCTGCCGCGCGGCGGCGGCGAACCGCGACGGGGTGCTCGTGCTCTCGGAATTCGCCGGCGCGGCCCAGGAGCTGCACGAGGCGATCCACGTGAACCCGTACGACCCGGAATCGATCCGGCGCGGCCTCGAGATCGCGGTCACCATGAGTGCGGACGAGCGGCGGCGGCGGCTCCGGCTCCTCGACCGGCGCATCGCGAGCCACGACCTCGACTGGTGGACGCGGCTCTTCCTCGAGCAGCTCGGCGCGACCGCCGCGGCGACGGCCGCCTGACGGCCGCACCCGGGGACGCCGCGGGTGGCCCTCCGGACGGGCCGCGCCACCCCGCAACGTCCCACCGGGGCGGCGGCGCGGACGCGCACCCCGGCCGGCCCTCGCGACGTCTACGCCGCCGTGCGGGTGGCCTCGCGGTCGCGGCGCCCGCAGATGCGCATGACGCGGATGCGGGAGAGACCGAAGCGGGCGGCGAGGGCGCGGTAGGTCCACCCCTCGGCGCGGAGGGCGCGGATCTTCTCGTCGCGCTCGGCCTTCATCCGGCTCGCGAGGCCGCACGAGAGGATCGACGCCTTGGAGATGCTGATGCCGAACGCCTCGGCGACGACGCGCAGCGGATGGCCCTGACGGATCATCTCGGTGATCTCGGCGGCCGGGACGGTGCTCCGTCGTGGGCGCGGCGCCTCGTCGATGTCCGTCGGGAGGAGCACCGGCGCGTCGCGCAGCACGCGGGCGCGAAGCTGCTCGGCGCAGAGCCCGAGCGCGTCGCACAGGTTCTCGAACGCGAAGGGCCACCGCGACCCCGTCTCCTCGAACCAGGCCCGCGCCTCCGCGGCCCGCTCGACGCGTGTCCGCGCCGGACCGCTGTCGCCGGCGAGGGAGCGGACCGCATCCTCGAGGACCGCTCGCATGAGCGCCCGCTCTCCGGCGGCCGCGCCCGAGGCCGATTGCCGTTCCGGATCGAATTCCACGCTGCGAATCATTCGGGTATCTCGCTCCTTTCCACGACGGGATACGGGCCTCCACCTCCCGGCACCACCACCCCATCGAAGACGTGAATTCGCGATCGAGCGCACGGTAGAGAAGCTCGCTCCCGAGAAACAGGACCCAAGTCCGAGAAAATGCAGTTCGGTCGGCGGTGGGCTGCGGTTTTTCGTGCGCGATCGCACCGCGATGCGTTCGCGCCGCGAAGCCGCACCGACCGGAAGCACGTGAGGGCCGGCGACGAGACACGAACGGAGAGTTCCGCCTATATGGGGCGAATGGCGGTGCCGGTCGTGACGCTCGGATCGCCGGAGATCGTCGCACCGCTCGCCGGCGATCGCTCGCTGCGCGGCGTCCCGACGCTCGATCGTCTGCGTCCCGAGCAACGTGCGGCGCTCGTGCGGCGGCTCGTCACGCGCGAATACCGGCGCGGGGAGCTCGTGTATGCGCCGGGCGGGGAAGCGCGGTACCTGTACGTCGTGCTGTCCGGCGTCGCCCGGCTCTCCATGCCGGCACCCAGCGGGCGGCGGATCCTGCTGCACCTCCTTCCGGCCGGTGAGATGTTCGGCCACTCCGCGCTCATCGAGGGTGGCGGCGGCCGCCTGTTCGAAGCGGTCGCGTACACCGCCCTGCGCGTCGGGCGACTCCGGACCGACCACTTCCTCGAGGCGCTCGGCGGCCGCGACGCGCGAGCGCTGGGGCACGCCGTCTCGCTCCTCACCGAGCGCTGGATCACGCTCGTGCAGCGGCTCGCGCTGTTCCTCGCGCAGGACCTCCAGGCGCGCGTCGCCGCGTCGCTCGTCGAGGTGGCGCGCGGCTTCGGCGTGGAGGACGCGCGCGGTCACGTGCTGTCGTTGCGGATCACGCAGGACGCGCTCGCCGACCTGTCGGCCGGAAGCGTCCGGAAGGTGAACGGCGTGCTCCGGCGGTTCACCCGGCAGGGCCTCATCGGGCGCGACGGCGGCCGGCTGGTCCTCCACCGGCTGGACGAGCTGGCCGCGCTCGCGCTCGACGGCTGAGACCGCCGTCCCTCGCGCTTGCCGCCCTGCTCGCGAGACGCTAGACGCCTCTGGTCCCCATGCCGACGGCATCCCGGACGCGACCGCGCACAGGCGGAAAGCCGAGGGGCCGCGGCGTCCTCCTCGGCGCCGCGCTGTGGCTCGAGCCGTTGCGCGCGTTCGTCGTTCCCGTCGTCGCGGGGCTCGCCGCCGCGGTCGCGATCGGCCTCGGCGCGGCCGGCGTCGCCGACGGGGCGCGCGCGCTCGACGCCGCGGCGCTCGCGTGCCTCGTCCTCCTCTGCTGGACCGGTCTCCGGGGGGCGCTCCGGCTGACGGGCCGCGCCCGGGCGCTCGCGGCCGGGCTCGCGGTGGCGTGGGTCGGCGCCCTGTGGGTGCCGCTCCACCTCCGGTTCTTCCCCGGCACGCCGCTTCTCGAGAAGGTCGCGATCAGCGCGTCGGGCGGCGGCCTGCCGCTCACGATCCCGGCCGCGGGGTTCCGCGCCCTGGACCTCTTCCTCGAGGGCTCGCTCGCGCCGGCGTCCGCCGGGGGAACGGCGCCGCCCGTCCGCTTCCGGCTGACCCTCGAGGCCGGCGACGGGACGCCGCGCATCGTCGAAGGCCTCTTCCGGGACGAGGTCGCCACGCGCCGCCTCGGCCGGCGCGGGACGGCGGTCGTCCATCACACCCACACGGCCGACGTCCACGTCGTCCCCAACCCCACCCGCCGGGACGTCCGCATCACGGAGGTCGTCCTCGAGCCGCCCACGGCGCAGCCGATCCACCTGACCGTCTACGCCCACCCGCTCCCGCCCGGGCCGGTGCTCGCCGCGGCCGCGCTCGCGCTGGTCGCCGCGGTCGTCGCCTGGGACCGCCGCGGGCCGCTGCCGGCGACGGACGGCGCGCTCACGTACGCGACGGCGGCGGCGCTCGGCACGGTCGGGATCTTCTGGACCAGCAACACGGTGCGTCCGGACGCGCAGACCCTGATCGGATCCGCCATCTTCGGCGGCGCCCTCGGGTTCGCGGCGGGGGCGGCCGTGTGGTGGCTCGCGAAGCGGCTCATTGCCTCCCCCCCCACCCGCTGACCCGCGGCGGCCGCGACGGCGACGCGCGCTCCTCGCGCTCGCCCTCACGTTCGGCCTCGCCCTCCTCGTCCTGCTGTTCGTCCTCGCCGATGGGCAGGAGCTGCTGCGCGTCGCGTCGGCGACCCGGCGCGACGTGCTCGTGCTGCCGCTCGTGTTCATGCTGCTGTCGTACGCCGCGATGTCGCGCTCGTATCAGCGCATCGCGGACGCGGCGGGCTGCGAGCTGCCGTTCCGGGAGTGGGTTCGGATCACGTTCGTGTCGAACACCGTCAACTACCTGGTCACGAGCGCCGGCCTGTCCGGGTTCGCGGTCCGGATGTACCTCCTCGCGCAGCAGGCCGTGCCGTCGGGCCGCGCCGTCCTCATCTCGCTCGTCCAGACGTTCCTCACCAACTTCACGCTCCTCGTCTTCGTCCTGCTGGGCTTCGTCACCCTTCTCGTGCGGAGCGACCTGCCGCCGGCGGCGATCGCCGCGGCGGGGGTCGCCACCGTCCTCTTCACGACGCTCCTCGCGTGCGCCGTGGTCCTGCTCTACCGCCGGCGGCTCCGTCGCCGGACCCTCTTCCTCGTGGCCGACTGGACCCACCGGCTGCTCCGGCGGCTCGGCCCCCGGTGGACGCCGGGCCGCGTCCGCGTGTGGCGCTTCCAGCACAACCTGAACCACGGGCTCGAATTCCTGCTCGCGCGGAAGGGACGCATGCTCTCCCCCACGATGTGGATCCTGTTCGACTGGCTCTTCATGCTCGGCATCCTGTGGTCGGCGTTCGTCGCCGTGAACCACCCCGTCGCCCCGGCCGTCGTCGTGGTCGGCTTCGCGGTCGGCATCGCCTTGACGCTCGTCCCGCTCGTCCCGGGCGGCCTCGGGGTGATGGACTTCTCGATGACGGGCATCTTCGTGAGCCTCGGCGTGCCGCTCGAGTCCGCCGCGGTCGCGGTCCTGATCTACCGCGTCGCGTACTACGTCGTGCCGACGGTCGGATCGCTCTTCCTCTTCCACGGGGTGGTCGCGCAGGCGACCCGGGTCGCCGCCCGGGCCGTCGACGAGCCGCCGGCCCGCTGACGCCGACGGCGGTCCGGTGGACTCCGGCCCGCATCTCGGGCAGAGCGGCGGCATGACGATCCGCTGTCCCCGCTGCGGGACCCTCTACCGGCGGCCGCTCCGGCGCGGCGGCGAGGGATACCGGTGCGCCCGCTGCCGCCACGTCTTCGCCGCCGGCGGCGCGCCCGTCCCGGACGACGAGCCCGAGGACGTTCCCCCGGACGACGAGCCGGCGTTCGTCCTGGGCGACGACGACGCGGCCGCCGACGAGGCGTTCGAGGACGCCGACCGTCCCGCCGGCACCCGCCCGGCCCCTCCGTCGCGTCCGGCGCGCGACGCCGCCGCGCCCCAGCCGCCGCCCGCCTCCGGCAGCCCCGTCCCGCGCTTCGCGTTCCGCTCGCTGCTCGGGGTCGCGCTCTGCTACGGCGCGTTCTCGATCTACCTCGTGACCCACGTCGACGTCGCGCGCGGCCTCCTGGGACACATCCCGATCGTCGGCTCGACCCTCGTCGAGACGCGTCTCCATCCCGCGAGCATCCAGCTGACGAACGTCCGCGGCGAGTACCAGCGCGTGAAGGGCGACCGCCTCGTGTTCGTGGTCCAGGGGACGGCGGTGAACGCATCGCCGATCCCCGTCCGCGGCATCCAGGTGGAGGGCCGGATCAGCGGCGACCGGGAGGAGCGTCAGGTGGTCTTCTGCGGCGCCGCGCCGCGCGACGTCCACGACCTGTCGCTCCGTGAGATCGCGCTCCTCCAGACGCTCGAGCCGCCCGCCGACTGGGCCGTCGGTCCGTCCGACCAGACGAGCTTCCTGATCGTCTTCGCGAACCCTCCCGCGGAGCCGCGCGAGTTCACGGTGGAGGTCGTCGGCGTGCGCGCCGAGCCGCGCCGCACGGCCACGCCGCCGCCGCGGACGTTCGGCTCCTGAGCGACGCCCGCCGACCTAGCGGTCCTTCGGCTTCGCGGACTCGCCCTCGGAGGGCGTGACGTCGATCTCGGGCGGCTCGCGGAGGCCCTTCTTGAAGGACTGCACGCCCTTCCCGAGGCTCCCCATGACCTCGGGCAGCCGGCCCGCGCCGAACACGACCAAGACGATGACGAGCACGACCACCAGCTCGCCGATGCCCAGACCGAACATGTCGGCGATGATACGGGAGGGTCTCCGGGGGCACAAGCCGGCGCCGTGCGATAGCGCCCGGCCGCCGCGGGCGGTCCGTTCGCGGCACGGCGCCCGCCGGCCGGCCCGCTTCGTTGCGGCGCGGGGCGGCATCGGGTAGCTGGGCGGGCGATGGGGGAGAGCCTGCGCGAGGCGTACGAGCGGCTGCTGCCGCTCGTGGAGAAGCCGGGGCGCTACCTCGGGAACGAACGGGGCGCGATCCGCAAGGAGGGACCCGCGGTACGGCTCCGGTTCGCGCTCGCCTTCCCCGAGGTCTACGAGATCGCCCAGTCGCACCTGGGGCTCCAGATCCTCTACGACATCCTGAACCGCCGGCCGGACGTCGCCGCCGAGCGCGTGTATTCGCCGTGGCCGGACCTCGAAGCGCTCCTGCGGGCGCGCGGGCTCCCGCTCGTCTCCCTCGAGACGCACCGGCCGCTCGCGGCGTTCGACGTGGTCGGCGTGAGCCTCCAGTACGAGCTCACGTACACCAACGTCCTCACGCTCCTCGAGCTGGGCGGCATCCCGCTCCGCGCCGCGGCGCGCGACGCCCGCCATCCGATCGTCGTCGCGGGCGGCCCCTGCGCGTTCAACCCCGAGCCGCTCGCGCCCTTCCTCGACGCCGTCCTCCTGGGCGACGGCGAGGACGCGGTCGGCGAGACGTGCGACGCGGTCCTCGCCTGGAAGGCCGGCGACGGGCGCGACCGCCGGGCGCTTCTCCGGCGGCTCGCCGCGATCCCGGGCTTCTACGTGCCGGCGTTCTTCGAGCCGCGGTACGCGGCCGACGGCACGATCGCGGAGGTGGTGCCGCTCGACGCGGCGCGGCCCACGGTGGCGAAGCGCGTCCTCCCCGACCTCGCTCGTCACCCGCCGCCCGCCGACCCGGTGGTGCCGAACGTCGGCGTCGTCCACGACCGCGCGAGCGTCGAGGTGATGCGCGGCTGCGTGAAAGGATGCCGGTTCTGCCAGGCGGGATACGTCTACCGTCCCCTCCGCGAGCGGAACCCGGAGACGGTCGTCGCGGACACCACCGCGCTCATGCGCCGGACGGGCTACGAGGAGGTCTCGCTCCTGTCGCTCTCCACCGGCGACTACAGCGGCGTGAACCCCGTCCTGAAGGAGCTGATGGACCATCTCGCCCCCGAGCGCGTCGCCGTCTCGCTTCCGTCCACGCGGGTCGACGCGCTCTCGCCGCGCATCCTCGAGCAGATCCGTCGCGTGCGGAAGACCGGCTTCACCCTCGCGCCCGAGGCCGGCACGCAGCGGCTCCGGGACGTCATCCAGAAGGAGTACCGCGAGGAGCAGCTGCTCGACGCCGCGCGGCTCTTCGCCGACCTCGGCTGGCGGACGCTGAAGCTCTACTTCATGATCGGCCTCCCGAGCGAGACCGAGGACGACGTCCGCGGCATCGCCGAGCTCGCCGGGCGGGTGAAGACCGCCGCCGACGGGCGTCTCAGGGTCACGGCGAGCGTCTCGACGTTCTCGCCGAAACCGCACACGCCGTTCCAGTGGGCGGGGCAGCTGTCGATTCCCGAGACGCTCGCCCGCCAGTCGCTCCTGCGGAGGGAGCTCGGCCGCCGCGGCATCGAGTTCCGCTGGCACGACCCGCGCCTCTCCTGGCTGGAAGGCGTCTTCGCCCGCGGCGACCGCCGGTTGGCCGACGTCGTCGAGACGGCGCAGCGCCGCGGCGCGCGCTTCGACGGCTGGTCCGACCGCTGCCGGATCGACGTCTGGGAGGCGGCGCTCGCCGAGCACGGGCTCGATCCGGCCTTCTACCTGCGGCGGCGCCCGCTCGCCGAGCCGCTGCCGTGGGACCACCTCGACGCCGGAGTCAGCCGGAAGTTCCTCCGCCAGGACCTCGCCCGCGCGGTCGAGGGCCTGCTCACGCCCGACTGCTCGATCGAGCGGTGCAGCTGGTGCGGGGCGTGCGACTTCGAGTCGATCCGCAACGTCGACTACCACACCGAGGGCGCGAAGGGCGGCGACCACCGCGGCGGCATGATCTCCCGCTGGGCGGAGGCGATCGTGCGCGACGAGGCGGGGGGGACGGCCGGCTGGGAGACGCGGACGTTCCACGCGCTGCGCGCGCGCGTCGCCGCCCGCCGGCCGCAGGCGCGGCCGAGCGGCGTCGACGCCGCGCCCCTGCCCGCGCCGCTCGCCGGTCCGGCGGCGCGCGAGGAGCCGCTCGCCGGCGAGGGCAACGCCGAGGAGTGGCTCGGCGCCGTGCCGTCGTCGCTCGCGCCCGACGCCCCGCCGCCGCCGGCCGTGCAGCGCCTGCGCGTGCGCTACCGGAAGACCGGTCCCGCGCGCTTCATCGGCACCCGGGAGCTGACGGCGGTGCTCGTCCGCGCGGCCCGCCGCGCGGCGCTCCCGGTCGCGTTCTCGCGGGGCCATCATCCCACGCCGAAGCTCTCGTTCGGCGCCGCCCTCCCGGTCGGCTGCTCGAGCGACGACGAGTACCTCGACGTGGACCTGACGGAGCGGCTCGCCCCCGAGACGGTGGTCGCCCGGCTGGCCGCCGAGCTGCCCGACGGCCTGGAGCCCGTCGCCGCCGCCGAGCTCGCGCCCGCCGCACCCAGCATCGACGCCGCCACGATCGGCGTCGAGTGGGAGGTCGACGTTGCGACCCTCGACCGCCCGCCCGCCCCGGCCGCGCTCGCCGAGG
>Ga0073934_10007224_pt1 | contig 15633 bp, 10 predicted proteins | sample LarsenN4metaG_FD_76834 | JGI IMG/M metagenome (GOLD analysis project Ga0073934, IMG submission 76834) | Hot spring sediment bacterial and archeal communities from British Columbia, Canada, to study Microbial Dark Matter (Phase II) - Larsen... ...
ATGACGCTTTCGTGCGGGCCGGTGAAACCGCCGTCACACAGGAAAGCTGTGCCGCCCGGAAGGATCCCCTCGTCCGCGGTCTGCACATGAGTGTGCGTGCCGACCAGCGCGCTGATCTTGCCGTCCAGCATGCGCACCATCGCCACCTTTTCGGAGGTTGCCTCAGCGTGAAAGTCCACAAAGATGATCGGCGTTGTTTGGCTCAGGCGCTCCACTTCGGGCATGACCACCGAGAAGGGATTGTCCAGTGGTGGCATGAACGTCCGGCCTTGCAGGTTGATGATTCCGATTCGCGGGCCTTCGGCGGGGTTATAGATCGTGCTGCCATGCCCGGGAGTCCCAGGAGGATAGTTGAGCGGCCGCAGGAAACGCCGCTCCTCGTGCAGCAGCATCATGACTTCCTTCTGGTCCCAAAGATGATCGCCCGAAGTGATGACGTCCACCCCGGCTTCGAACAACTCCGTTGCCGTGCCGGGTGTGATTCCCGATCCGCCCGCCGAATTCTCGCCGTTGGCAACAACGACATGGATTCCGTGCTCCTCCTTCAAAATCGGCAGGAGGTGTTTCACGGCGCGCCGCCCAGGCTGCCCCACGACATCCGCAATAAACAGCAACTTCACCGGTTCAAAGTATCCTCTGAAACCGGAAGCCTAAAGCCCAAATACACCACACCATCCAACAAGCCTTCAGGGACGCGCGCCGGGGACGTGGCGTGTTCACCACCACGTGACATACGGGCGGGCGGGATCGCCGAAAGGATTGCCCGCTTTGCCGTCATCGAACTGCTGGCGCGGCGGGGAGGCGGGCCAGCGGAAGTTTTCCACGTGGGAATCGCCAAATAGAGTGGGAAAAACCGGTTTGCCACGATCGTTGTGCCAGACGCTGCGCTTGTTGTTAATGTCGCGATCCCCGAACCAGGGCCAGTCACTCATGATGATCTTGTTGACTGGCCGAACCGCGATCCGGCTGGTTTTGATCGGAATGGACATTGGGTTTGAGGCCGGCAGGGTGGAATCGCCCCCGCAGAACTTCACCCGATATCTCTCGATGGCCCAGGTCATGAGGTAGCTGTTTCCCCACGCTTCCCAGCAGGATTCTTTCACGTCCGGGTAGAGCGCATCCCCCTTGTCGCTGGGGCAATGGTAAAGGTTAACGTTGCTGGTGTATCGGTTCAGCGGCCTGTTTGTTTCGCCAATGCGGCCGCCGTGGAGGGTGTATTTGCCGTTGCCCACCTTGCCACCCCAGGTGGCCCAGTCCTGATAGGCGGGGAAGAAGTCGCGCGAGTCCTCCGCGTACATGGTCAGGGCGAAGCCAAGCTGACGCAAATTGTTGTAACATTGGGTCCGGTGCGCCTTGGATTTTGCGCGCCCAAGAGCCGGGAGCAGCATGGCGGCGAGGATCGCGATGATGGCGATCACGACCAGCAACTCGATCAGTGTGAACCCGTGCAGGAGCGGGCGGACCGACCTGGGAGCCGTGTCATTATGCATAGCAAGTGCGCGTTTTCATGCCAGCCGGCACCGGGAACAGCCACATGATACACCCGGAAGAGGAAGGGTCTACAATCAAAAGTCAGCCGTTTGCTTTCTGCTTCCCCCGGGGGGATGGATTTCTCAAACTGCACCGATGAAGCTGCGCATGATCCCCGGGTGTCTGTCCGTGCTGTTGCTGGGCCTCCCTGCCATTTCTGTTGTCTGGGGCGCTGAACAAAGACCCAACATCATCTTCATCATGAGCGACGACCACGCCGCGCATGCCATCAGCGCCTACGGCAGCCGGATTAACCAGACTCCGCATCTGGATCGGTTGGGGAAAGAAGGGATGCGGCTGGGTAACTGTTTCGCGGTCAATTCCATCTGCACTCCCAGCCGCGCGACGATTCTCACCGGGAAGTACAGTCACTTGAACGGTTGTCCCACTTTCAACCGATTCGACGGCTCGCAGCCGACAGTCGCAAAGCACTTGCGGGAGTCCGGCTACTACACGGGGATGATCGGCAAATGGCACCTGGGCAGCGACCCGACCGGGTTTGACCGCTGGACGATTCTGCCGGGTCAAGGGGCGTATCATGATCCTCTATTCCTCGAGCCGGAGGGGAACCGTGTCATCAAAGGATACGTCACGGATATCATCACGGATCTGGCCATTGACTTCCTTGAAAAGCGGCCCAGGGACAAGCCGTTCTTCCTGATGTGCCACCATAAAGCTCCGCACCGTCCCTGGGAGCCGGATGCCAGGCATAAGGCAATCTTCGCGAACAAAGCGATACCGGAACCCCCGACCCTGAGAGACGAGTATAAGGGGCGGGCCGACGCTCTCCGCGAATGCGAGCAGAAGGTCTTTCAGGACCTGACACGACGGGACCTGAAACTGGAGCCACCGCCCGACCTCAAAGGGGCGGCGCGCAACCAGTGGTTGAACGTGAAGCCATCGGAGGTCGAGATCATGAAGGAGGGGAAAAAGGAGGTTCTGAAAGGCGAAGCCTTAAACGCCTGGAAGTACCAGCGATACATGCAGGATTACCTGGCCTGCGTGCAGGCGGTGGACGACAACGTGGGGCGGTTGCTGGCCTACCTGGACCAGTCCGGCCTGGCGCGGGATACAATGGTGATTTACACGAGCGACCAGGGGTTTTTCCTGGGGGACCATGGCCTTTACGACAAGCGGTTCATGTACGAGGAGTCGATCCGGATGCCGTTCCTGGTGCGCTGGCCTGGAAAGATCCGCCCCGGGTCGGTCCAGGACGCGCTGGCGATCAACGCCGATTTTGCCCCAACCTTCATGGAAGCCGCCGGCTTGCCGGTCCCGAAAGAGATGCAAGGACGCAGCCTGGTTCCCGTTCTTCAGGGGCGACCGCCGGCGGATTGGCGAACAAGTTTCTACTACCGTTATTATCACGACCCGGGGCACCATAACACCCGGGCGCATTACGGCGTTCGAACGGCAACGCACAAGCTAATCTACTTCTGGAAGAAAGATCAGTGGGAACTTTACGACCTGGTAAAGGATCCGGAGGAACTGAGCAATCTTTACTCTGACCCAATCCAGCAGCCGGTTGTCGCGCGGCTGAAAGCAGAGATGTTCCGCCTGAAAAAGGAGTTGCAGGACGAGGACCAATATGCGGATCGGCAGCCGCCGGATGGCGTGGACGGGATGCCGAGCGCAAAGGGCAGGAAGTAGCCAGCCGTTTCCGTGGAACGGGGGAGCCTGACTGTGCGTGCCGAGCGGGCAGGTGGGCAGGCGGCAGGGGGCTTGCGGTGGCATCCCCGGCCTGCCATGTTCAAGTGCGAGCATGGCAAAGGAAATTCTCAAGGTGCTGCTCATCGAGCACGACGAGGGGTTCGCCCGCTACGCCGTGGAAATGCTCGGGCAGGCACGGGAACTGGAGATCGAATCCCGGGCCGTTCCGGACCTGCAGTCCGGGCTGCAGGCTTTGCGGGAGATGGAACCGCACGTCGTGTTGCTGGACCTTGTGGTGCCGGATGGTGCCGGACTTGGCAGCCTCTTCCTCTTGCGGGCTGTTGCCCCGCACGTGCCGGTGGTGATTTGCGGAGAGCCGGACGAGGAGGTGATCGCGCTCGAAGCGATGAATGCCGGGGCGGAGGATTACCTGGTGCGGCAGCACCTGACACCTGGTTGGCTCGAACGGTCATTAAGATACGCCATCGAGAGGAATAACCTGGACATGGCTCTGCTCGCCGCCGAGCAGAAGTATCACAGCCTCTTCGACCACCTGGTTGAAGGAATATTCCGGACAACTCCTGGCGGATGCTTCCTGCTCGCCAACAACGCGCTGGCGAGGATCTATGGTTACTCCAGCCCGGAGGAGCTTATGAGAGAGGTCCGGGACGTCCGGAAGGGACTGTACGTGCAGCCAGGGAGGCGGGAGGAGTTCGTGCAGTTGATGAACGAACACGACACGATCAGCGACTTCGAATCCCAAGTCTTTCGCAAGGACGGGCGGACCATCTGGATCTCCGAGAACTGCAGGGCGATACGCGATTCACAAGGAACGTTGCTCTACTTTGAGGGCACGGTGGAAGACATTACCGAGAGGAGGCAGGCGGAGGAACGGTTGCGCAATTCGGAAGCTCTTTACCATTCGTTGGTTGAGACTCTGCCGCAGAACATTTTCAGGAAGGATATTGAGGGGCGGTTCACCTTCGGAAACCAGCAATTCTGCCGCACTCTCGGGAAAAGCCTGGATGAGATTGTCGGGAAAACCGATTTCGACTTCTTCCCGCCGAGTCTGGCTGCCAAGTATCAGGCCGATGACCGGAGAGTCATGGCAACGGGGAGGCCCTTCGATATCGTCGAGGAGCACCAGCCGCCTGGCGGACAAAAGATGTATGTGCAGGTTGTGAAAACGCCTCTGTATGGGGCGGAAGGTAATCTCATTGGCTTGCAGGGGATCTTTTGGGACATCACGCAACAGAGGCTGGCGGACGAGAAACTTCGCCGTGTGAACACGCTCCTGGCGCAGAGCCGGAAAGAGCTCCGGATTAAGAACATGCAGATGGAGGAGGACTTGCGCATGGCACGTGAGATCCAGCTCACTATGCTGCCGCAGCAGTATCCTCCATTCCAGGGAGACGGTGCGGGGAGTGCTTTTACCTTCACCCACCGGTATCTTCCGACAGGCAGCGTTGGAGGCGATTTCTTCTCCATCTCCGCGCTGTCGGACAGCGACGCCGCCGTGTTTATCTGTGATGTGGCTGGCCACGGAGTGCGTTCCGCGCTCGTAACAGCCATGGTCCGGGCATTGGTAGAGGAACTGAAGCCGCTGGCCATGGAACCTGGGAAGTTCCTCACGAAACTGAACGCGGACCTGCACGCGATTCTAAGGCATACTGGCACGCCCATGCTTACGACCGCCTTTTACCTGGTAGCCAGTTGCCGGGAAGGGGTGATGCGTTACGCGAACGCCGGGCATCCCAAGCCGTTGCACATACGGCGAGGAGCCGGGAAGGTGGAGATGCTTGCTAACGCGTCTGGCAAGCCGCAACCGGCCCTGGGCCTGTTTGAGGACGGGACATACGAGACCACCACCACTGCACTCCAGGAGCGGGACGCAGTGATGCTTTTCACCGATGGCCTTTACGAGGTTCAGAACCGGGATGACGCCCTCTATACCCAGGAATTGTTGATTGAGGGGGTGCAGCGGCGTATCCAGCTCCAAGTCGGACCCCTTTTCGACGAGATTCTCGATGAGGTCCGGAAGTTCTCGGCTGGCGTCGGCTTCACCGATGACGTCTGCCTGGTCGGGATGGAGCACGACGGTGGTGGCTGAAAAGCGAGGACGCGCTCACACTGCGAACCTCGCAAAAAAGCAAAGAATGTCTTTACTCCCAGCGAATCGGCGTTACGCTGGAAACGGCTGCTTAAGCGGTGTCGCACGAATGACAGTAAAGCAAAACGACTGCAAGCCAGTTTGGGAACCGTTGCCCACGGCCAGCTCGTTTGCTCTCCCTGAAACGCTTTACTGGGCGATTCGTGCACGGCTGCGGATTACGGACCGCTGTCCCGCCGCTCCTTCGGCCCGATTGAATCCACAAACCTCAACATCACAGGAGATCCAGCCCATGGACCTGCATCATCCGATACTCAGAGAATTCCCGGAGCACAGGGACACTATTCGCCGCCTGAAAGGCAGCGACGCCCACTTCCGGCACCTGTTCGATGAGTATCACCGCTTGGACGATGAGATCTATCGTATTGAAGAAGAGATTGACTTCGCGACCGACCAGGAAATCGAGGAACTCAAGATGCGTCGCGCGAAGTTGAAGGATTATATTTACCATCTGATCCGCCACGCACCGCAGCCCAGCGTTCCGGCTTATTCCGGAGCGGCTTAAGAGGTTGTTGGCTTCCTGCTAAGGCCCTCACTCTCTCGGAGAAAGGTGAGGGCAAGAAAGCCTGGCTCGCCCTGTGGCGGGTGAGCAATGCTGCTTTCAACTTTGGGGTGTGTCAGGCCTGAACCACCTTCCCCGCAGTCCTGGCCTGAGCCGCGCGCTTTCGCTGGTTTTCGTCCAGGATCTTCTTCCGCAGCCTGAGGTTTCCTGGCGTAGCTTCAACATACTCATCCGGCCCGATGTACTCCAGGGCGCGTTCAAGGGAGAGTTTCAGCGCCGGCTCAAGCTGGATGCCCTTGCCTTCGCCCTGAGAACGCATGTTGGTCAGATGCTTGGTCTTGCAGGGGTTCACCGGGATGTCGTTTTCACGCGCGTTCTCGCCGACGATCATGCCCTTGTAGATCTTGTCCCCCGGCTCGCACATGAGCCGGCCTCGTTCCTGGATCATGTTCAGCGCGTAGGCGGTGGCTTCCCCGTCTTCCATGCTGACGAGGGAACCATTTTTTCGGGCGACGATTTCGCCCCGGTCCGGCCCGTATTCATGGAACAGGTGGCTGATCACGCCCAGGCCGCGCGTTTGATTGACGAGGTCCGTCTCGAAGCCGATCAACCCGCGGGTGGGAATCAAGGCTTCGATGCTGATCTCATCGCCATGGTGACTCATGTTCGTGATTTCGGCTTTGCGCCCGGCCAGGTTTTCCATCACGGGTCCCATGGCGTCTTTAGGGATTTCCAGGAACAGCTTTTCGATCGGCTCCAGCAAGTTGCCCGCTTCATCTTTGCGATAGATCACTTCGGGTCTCGAGACCAGCACCTCGTAGCCTTCCCGGCGCATTTGTTCCACCAGGATGGCGATTTGCATCTCGCCGCGTCCGCTGACATTGAAGATGTTGGGGGCGTCGGTTTGCTGGATCCGAAGCGCGACATTGGTCCGCGCCTCTTTGACGAGGCGTTCCCAGATATGCCGTGCGGTGACCAGTTTTCCGTCGATTCCCGCCAGGGGGCCATCGTTCACGGCAAACTGCATCTGAATGGTCGGTGGATCGATCGGTATATAGGGCAGCGGCGGGCGATCCGCGGAGTCAGTAATCGTCTCGCCGATGAACACATCCTCGAACCCCGTCAAGCCGACGATGTCACCGGCATGGGCTTCCTTCAGCTCGATGCGTTTGAGGCCTTCAAAATGGAAAATGGCGGTAATTTTGGAGGTGCTTCGCCGCCCGTCGCCGTGGATGCAGACCGCCGCGTCGCCAACGGCCACTTTCCCGCTGTGAATCTTTCCGAAGGCGATTCGCCCAAGGTAATCGGAGTAATCCAGGTTTGCCACCAGCAGTTGGAACCCGGGGCCCGCGTGAGCGCGCGGCGGCGGTATGTGCGCAATAATGGCATCGAACAGGGGTTCCATCGTCCCGCTGACGTGATGGAGCTCCTTCTTGGCGTAGCCATCCTTGGCGCTGGCGTAGATCACGGGGAAGTCCATCTGCTCGTCCGTGGCGTGCAGAGAAACAAACAAGTCCCAGACCAGATCCAGAACCTTGCCCGGGTTGGCGTTCTCCCGGTCGATCTTGTTGATCACAACGATCGGCTTGGCCCCGGCTTCCAAGGCCTTGCGGAGCACGAACCGTGTTTGGGCCTGCGGTCCCTCGGCCGCATCCACCACGAGCAGGACACCGTCAATCATGTTCATGATCCGCTCCACCTCGCCTCCGAAATCGGCGTGTCCCGGGGTGTCAACGATGTTGACGTGGTAGTTGCGGTACTTGAAAGCGGCATTCTTGGCCCGGATGGTGATGCCCTTTTCGCGCTCCAGATCCATGGAATCCATGATTCGCTCCTCGGAGGCAATCGCCTGGTTGGCGCGAAAAGTTCCTGACTGCTTCAACAGGCAGTCGACCAGGGTCGTTTTGCCGTGGTCGACGTGCGCGATGATCGCAATGTTACGTATATGCTGCATTAAAATGTCTGTGTTGCGGTTTCTTCCGACGCGGAGATGTTCCCTCGGGAAAACGTCTTCGAAGCTCGAAGTTTGAACGGCATACTATGCCTGCACGCGGGCCACGGGTCAACCGCGGAAAGAGCGAAGCGAGCGAAGCGAGCTGGGGAGCAGAGCAGCAGAGCAGCAGAGGAGAGCGTGCGAGCATGCGCGACGGCTTTGCACTACTGTCCATCAAAGCTTCCGCAGCTTCCTGATGCCTTCGCGCGGTTCGGATGGGGTTTCGTCCCCGTGTATTCGTGCTATGGTTGCGGCGATGTCAGAACCACCTTTTCACGTTATGGCGGTGATGGGCAGCTTGCAGCGTCACTCGGTTACCCGGGTTGTTGTCAGAGCAGCAGCGGCACAACTGGAGCAGGCGGGTTGCACGGTTGATGTGCTTGACCTGGCCGAAGAGCCGTTGGGGCTTTTTAATCCTGACCTGTCCCGTGGAAACCCAGTGTATGCGCCCCTGCGGCAAAGGGTGATCCGGGCGAGTGCTTTTGTGCTCGGGACACCGGACTACCATGGCGGGCCCAGCGGCGCGCTTAAGAATTTTCTGGACCATTTCTGGCACGAGTTCTCCGGCAAACTGTTCGCGACGCTGGTCGCCTCGCATGAAAAGGGACTTACCGTGACAGACCAGCTGCGCACGGTCGTCCGGCAATGCTACGGCTGGACGCTGCCTTACGGTGTATCGTTCGCGGAGCAGGTTGATGTCGCGGGCGGGGAGATTGTGAGTGAGGGCCTGCGGAGCAGGCTCGCCATGATGACCCGGGACCTTCGCGTCTATGGGCAGTTGCTGGCGCGCCAACGGGCCGAGGATCTCTCCGGCACCGACAACTGTTTCATGGCAAAGCACCGGTAACGAACCAAGACCGGGCGCCATGTCGCTAAGGATCCGGGCACCCCGCGGGCGCAGAGATTTCCCGTTTGACTTCATGGGGGGGGTGGCGATAATCGCCCAACAGAGAGCGACAAAATCTTATGGCGAAGCTTGTACTCCTCAGCGCCGGCCTGACGGGTCGTACCCACGAGTTGAAGGTGGAGAAGACCACCATCGGCCGGTTGGAGGACAACACTTTTCAAATCGCCGAGCCCTCTGTATCCAGCCACCACTGCGAGGTGCTTCTCAAGGGAAACGATGTGGTTGTTCGCGACCTGAATTCCACAAACGGGACATACATCGGCGCCGACAAAGTGGCGACTGAGGCGGTCCTCAAGCCAGGACAGATTCTGCGGCTGGGCCAGGTGGAGATGCGGTTGGAGACCGATGCGCCCGGCACGCCCGCCGGCAAGAAGGCTCTTGACACGACGCTCATCATGCAACGAGGGGTCAGCCTCAACGAACTCGAGAAGGGCGGGACCCGCGGCGGCTTCGACACGGCGAGCAAAGGCTTCTCCAAGAAGGACAACAAGGTAAACAAGATCTTCTGGGCGGCTGCCGCCGTGTTTGGTTTGTTGATCCTGGCTCTCATCGCCTACATGATCATCATGGTGAAGAGCTGACCCTCGAAGGGCTGGTTTGGGCCCGGGCGGTTCTCACAGACTCCATTGCGGCATCTTTCCTGCTTCAGGACTTCCCAGGCGTGACCGTCCCGGCCGCGGTTGCGGCCGGGTCTTGCCGCCAGGAAATTTCCCGAGCCTTCGGCCCCTTGCCGAAGCGCTCCTCCTGGTGGTATGTTGCGCGGTGGCCACCTTTAGTCACTGATGAATCGGTTGCCGGATAGAGCCCGGCTGGGTGGGCGGTGCGGTTTTGCGGGAACGATCGCGGGCTTCACACTCATCGAGTTGCTCGTGGTGATCGCGATCATTGCGATCCTCGCCTCTCTGCTGTTGCCGGCGCTGAGCAAGGCCAAGGAGAGAGGTCTGGCTGCCGGTTGCCTCAACAACCTCAAACAACTCCAAACCTGCGCGGTCCTCTATTCTGTCGATTTCAATGACCGTTGGCCCCCTAACAATTCCGTTGCCGATGTCACGGACGGGACGCCGATCATCCGGGGTTTTTCATGGTGCACCAACAACGCCCGCTACGACGTGGACCCGATCGGAATCCGGAACGGTCTGCTGTATTCTTATAACAGTGCCTTGGGCATCTATCTCTGCCCCTCCGACCGCGCCATGATTGAAAGGCCCGACGGCACAAAGCTGCCGCAGCGCCGGTGGCGCAGTTATAACCTCAGCCAATCCGTGAATGGCCACCCCGACCCGGATTCGCCGATCACACCCTTTCTTCCCACGAATGTGAAGTTCAGCCAGGTCAGAAACCCCAGCGCGTCCGGTCTGATCACTTTTCTGGACGTCCATGAGGATGTCATTTTCGATGCCCTTTTCGGCATTCCGACCCGGCAATTCTGGGGTGACCGGGCGGAGTGGTGGGACCTGCCGGCGAATCGCCACGGCCAGGGGTCCAGCTTTGCTTTCGCTGACGGTCATGCCGAGCGTTGGAGGTGGAGAGTGCCCAAAATCTCCAGGGTCAGGTTTGACGTGCAGCCTGTTCCGCCGGAAGAATTGCCGGACTATCGCCGCGTCCAGGCCGGATTCCGCCAACGCATGGATTAAGGGCGTGTTTGGAAAAGCGGGGCAGGGTTTCCACCTTGAGGGATTCTGCCGCCGCATTCTGAATTGGAAATGGGAGAAGCGGGTCCCACAGCCCAAGCAGTATGAATGACGGCGTTGACGTTCGCAGAGGACTTGGGTTGGAACTGAGGAGTCCGTGGGCTGGGCTAAAATCGGAGATGGGAAATATGGGAAATTGGAGATGGGAAAGGCGTGTGGTGTATCCCACAGCCCAAGCAGTAAGGGCCGGACGAAGTCCTCAGCCCTTCACGGTGTCCGTTGAGTGCGCATCACTGATCCACCGTAAGATCTTTTCCGCCGCTTCCCTTGCCCCGGTGCTCAGCACGTTGTGGTCGGCCGTGCGCACGATATGGTATTCCCGCAGAGCCTGGCAGTTTGCTCGCAGCCATCGGCGCACCGGCCCCCAGGGAACAACCGGATCCAGCATGCCGGTGATTGCGTAGATCGGCACTCTCACCGTGCGCGCCAAAACCCGTGGATCACTTTCCGCGATGAGGTCGAGACGGTGGTTCGCGGCCCGGATATCCAATGCTGTCCTCCGCGCCACAAACTCATGGATGCCGCAAAGGACTTCGGGTTCCTTGCGGAAGCGCCAGCGCGCTACTATGGCGTAGCCAAACAGCGTCCGCGTCAGGATTCTGAGCGGCAGGCCCCGAGCCATACGCCGGGCCAGGCGCACCATCCACTGAGCGGGATGAGTGACAAAGCCCCCGGCCAGGACCAGGCCCTGTGCCTGGAAACGGCCGCGTGCGAGCAGGGGCCAGGCGAGTTGTGACCCGAAGGACTCGGCCAGCAACCAGCCACCCGTGATATCCACGGCCGCCAATCCCTTCTCGATGGCTGCCGCGTAGTCCTCGAGGGACCAGGTCAAAGTGCGCGGGTAAGTCAGTTCGGCAAAGCGGACGCGACCGCTCACCGCCTTGCGAAATCCGCCGATAAGCGTCCAGTCGCCGTGCAGCCCGGGCAAATACACCAGCGTGGGGACGGCAGCTTTGGCCACTGTTGCTTCCGGCACGTGGACCCGAACCTGCAGGCGCTCGCCGGGTTCCCTCCCGTTCGCGGCCTGGTCCGTCGAACAGGCCCCGTTTTGCCCTGTCCATTCAGTCATTCAACGATTCGCTCAATCTCCGGTAATCCACTTTCCCCGTTGCGAGCAGAGGCATCTCGCGAACGGTCCTGAGTTCTCTCGGCATCGCCAGGTTCCCCAAACCCGCCGCGCGAACCGCTTCGCGGACTTCCGCCAGCGTGAGCCGCGGCTCGTTGGTTACTGCCACCAGCTTCTCGCCTTTGCTTTCGTCTCTCTGGGCAATCACCGCCACCGCGAACTTCGGGCCAAAGTGATTCAGCCGTGCCAGAGCATCCTCCACGGCGCCCAGGCTCACCATTTCACCGCTGATCTTGGCGAAGCGCTTCAGCCTGCCGAGCACCTGGACGAACCGGTGCTCGTCCACCCGCACGATGTCCCCGGTGTCATACCAGCCGTTCAAAGCCAGAAATTTCGCGTTCGGCTGTGGGTTTAGATAACCCCGCATGATATTGGGGCCGCGCACCAGCAGTCGCCCCACTTGCGGGTCACTCCCGGAAACACCTTCCACCGGTTCCAGCCGGTAATCGACGCCCGGCAGCAGTCGCCCGGCCCAGCCGGCCCGCGGGTTCATGGGCACGTTTACCGCCACCACCGGGCTGCACTCGGTTGCGCCGTAACCTTCCAGCACGCGCACGCCGAACTTCTGCATCCAGATCGTGGCGGTCGATTCCTGGAGTTTTTCCGCGCCGGCAAAGACGTAGCGCAAGGTGTGAAAGTCGTAGGCGTGCGCCTTGCGCGCGTAGCCGCTAAGAAACGTGTTCGTGCCAAACATCACCGTGGAGTTCAGGTTGTATATGGCCGCCGGCACCACGCGGTAATGCAGCGGCGAAAGATACAGAAACACAAAGACGTTCCGGACGAGCGGCAGCCACAGCCCGATTGACATTCCAAAACTGTGAAACAAGGGCAGGGCCGTGAAGAAACGATCCGTTTCGACCAGGTCGATGATCGAGACCACCTGGCGGATGTTCGCCAGCAAATTCGAATGACTGAGCGCCACAGCCTTCGGCTCGCCTTCCGACCCGCTGGTGAAGAGGATCAGCGCGGTGTCCCCGGCTTTCGCCGTGGAGCATATCAATCCCGGCATGATCCATTGCCGCAGCGTCTCGAGCAGCTTCCGGCCGGGGCTAATCTGGCTCCGAACGTCCTCGAGGTAAACGATCCGGATTCCCGCATTTTCCAACGCGGCAAGGTCCAGCCGCCCGCCGGTCACGAACGCTCGCGACGTAATCACCGTTTTGAGTCCGGCGACCCGGGAGCAGGAGAGCATGGTGGCAGGACCGCTGGTGTAATTCAGGATGGCGGGCACCAGGCCGGCCTGCCAGAGACTCAGCATCACCACCGGCGCGGCGTTCACGTTTGGCAGCAGGACACCGACGTGTTGTTCCTCTCGTGAGCGGGCTGCCGACTCGGTTGCCGCCTCGGCGTTGGCCGGTGGTTCCGCGTCGGAGGCCGGCGTCTCCTCCCTCTCGCCTGTCCCCAGCAGATTCCTCCACGCGCCTGCCAGAAGCCGGCTGCCGATGAGCATCCGCCGATACGTCAGCGTCGCCATGCTGGAATCCTGCAGAATCTTGCGGCCCGGCTGCAGTCGTGCCGCCCCGTCGAAGGCCTCCAACAGCGTGCGCGCACCGAACCGCATCTCCGTGGCGACCTGCTGCTCCAGCATCCGGTCCCGCAGCCAGTCGGTGAGCTGCGCGCGCGCATGCGCCGCGGTTTGGTGGTCGATGGGCGGCGGAGCCAGCACAGCGCTGAAGTGCGCCGATACCCGGGGGAAGATCTTCTTCTGGTTCGGATTGCGCGAAAATGGCAGCCGCTCCGCGTTGCGGATATACGCCGTGATCACCTTTGCTCCCGTCTTGCGGATCAGGAATCCCGTTCCGTCGTACAGCTTCATCAGAGTGCCGGACGTGGAAATCCGGCCCTCGGGAAAGAGCACCAGCCGGCCGCCTTTGTGGAGGTAGTCCGCCATGTGCTTCACCGCGTACGGCGAATTCATATCCACCGGGAAGGTGCGGCGGTTCACCATGATCAGTTTGTGCAGCCAGCTCGTTTCCGCCGCCGTGCTCGAGGTGACAAACCGCCAATCCGGGTCGAGACACGCGCCGATAAACAGCCAATCCCACCAGGACACGTGGTTGGGCAGCAGCAGGACCGGCCCCGCCGTCTTCAGCACGGGCTCGTTGTCCGCCCAAAAGCCGTAGAGCAACCGCAATACCCAGCGAACGAATCGTATCATGGCCAAAGCAAGGCTGTTCTAAGCCACGCCCGGCTGAAGTTCCATCAGAAACTCGTCCGCGGCAGTTCAATAATTCGAAGCGGTCTATCGAATTAGGTGATGGAGAGAGCTCCTGCTCACCGGCTCCTTCGCCGGTGGCCACCGCGCTTCAGGTGCTTCCCTGGCGCGGTCCCATGGTTTTCCTCGCTCGATGAGGGCCGGGTTGGTTAGCCTGCACGGGATGACCTCGGCTCAGCAACAGGCGGTGCTGCGGGGGTCGAATTGCGAGGTGGAATTCGGCCCGGCGGCGCGCCGGCTGTACTCGACCGATGCATCCATCTACGAGGTGGAGCCCGTGGCGGTTGCCTTCCCGAAAAGTGTGCGACAGTTGAGCGCACTGGTGGATGCCGCCGGACAGTCCGGTGTTTGCGTCATCGCCCGGGGCGCGGGAACGGGCCTGGTGGGGGGGGCGCTGGGGGAGGGGCTGATCGTCGATTTCTCGCGGTATTGCCGGGGCATCAGCGATTTGGACCGGGAACGGCGGACGGTGCGGGTTCAGCCCGGAGTGGTGCTGGACCAGCTCAACCGGTTTCTGCGGCCACACGGGTTTTGTTTCGGGCCGGACGTGGCCACCAGTTCGCGCGCGACGCTGGGAGGGATGATCGCGAACAATTCCAGCGGTTCGCACACTCCCTATTACGGGACGACGGCCGACCACGTTTGCGAGTTGGAGGTGGTGTTGGCGGACAGCACGGTGGTCCGCGTGGGCCCGAAGCACGACACGTTGCGGAAACAGCGTGAATTGCTGCAGGACGTGGTTCTGTTTCACGCGCTGGAAATCGAGGAGCGGATGCCGCGCGGACTGCTGAAGCGCCGGCCGGGTTACGCCCTGGATGCGGCGTTGCGCGAACCTGACAACCTGAATCATCTGCTCTGCGGCAGTGAGGGGACACTGGCGCTGATTGCGGCGGCGGAGTTGAAGATTGTGCCGATCCCCGCAAGAAAAGGGCTGGGACTGGTGTTTTTTGCGTCGATCGCCGAGGCGATGCAAGCCACGGCCGAGTTGCTGGATTTGAAACCGGCGGCAATCGAGCACCTCGACCGGGTGTTGCTCGACCAGACCAAGGGCCAGTTGGAGTTTCAGGCCGTGCGCGACTTGCTGGAGCTGGATTTCAAGCCGTGCCAATCCATCCTGGCGGTCGAGTTCCTGGAGGAGGTGGACGAACGCTTGGCGGAGCTTGCGCGGCGCAACCTCGGCTTGCGGACTTTGGTGCTGAAGTCACCCCGCGAAGCCGCGCGCGTTTGGGAGATGCGCAAAGCCGGGCTTTCTCTGCTGACGGGAATGAAAGGGGCGGCGAAACCGGTGACCTGCATTGAGGATGTGGCGGTAAGGCCGCGGGATCTGCCGGAATACGTGGCCAGCCTGACGGGCATTCTGGCTGGCGCGGGTGTGCAGGCTTGTCTCTATGGGCACGCCGCCGCCGGCTTGCTCCACGTGCGCCCGGTCCTGGATCTGCACCGGCCGGAGGATGTGGCCCGGATGCGCTCGATCTCGGAGGAGGTGTCGGCCCTGACCAGGCAGTTCAAAGGGTCGCTTGCCGGAGAGCACGGGGTGGGCATCGCCCGGACGGAATTCATGGCGGAGCAGGTGGGCGAAACGTTGCTTTCAGTGATGGGAGAGATCAAGGACGCCTTCGACCCGCACAATCTGTTTAACCCCGGGAAGATCATCCCCAACGGCCGTTACCTGCTGGATACGGACCTGAGGCGCACCGTGGGGGAGGGGCAGTTGCCGTTTCAGCCGGTATTGGCGTTTGCGGCCAAGGACGAGTCGTTTGCGGCTAATCTGGAGCAGTGCAACGGGTGTGGCGGCTGCCGCAAAGAGACGCCGGTGATGTGCCCCACCTTCCTGGTCACGGGCGCGGAG
>Ga0073934_10007226_pt1 | contig 15631 bp, 10 predicted proteins | sample LarsenN4metaG_FD_76834 | JGI IMG/M metagenome (GOLD analysis project Ga0073934, IMG submission 76834) | Hot spring sediment bacterial and archeal communities from British Columbia, Canada, to study Microbial Dark Matter (Phase II) - Larsen... ...
ATCGACGACATCGCAGCGGCCAAGCAGTTCTGCCAGGACTGCCCGGTCAAGGAGCCGTGCCTCGCCGGCGCGCTCGAGCGGCGCGAGCCGTGGGGCGTCTGGGGCGGCGAGCTGTTCGTCAACGGGAAGGTCGTCGCGCAGAAGCGCAAGCGCGGCCGGCCCCCGAAGGTGCGACCCGAGGCCGGCCAGGTCGAGCAGAGCCTCAGCGCCTGAACGGAGACACGAGACGGCCGGGGCCCCGGTGAAGGGCCCGGCCGGTGACGAGACCGCCCGACTGCGGGCCGGGGCGACGTTGAGCGAGCCCCGGCCCGCCGGCGCGTCCTGGACGACGATGTGGGCCCGGCCGGCCTCGAACCGACGACCTCTGCTTTGTAAGAGCAGCGCTCTACCAACTGAGCTACAGGCCCTTCCGGGGAGGGGCCAGTGTACGGCGGGTCGGAACCGCGTGCGCCGTGCGTCACGAGCGCAACAGGACACCGAGGAACAGCGCGCCCAGCGCGGCGACGCCCGACGACGCGCCCCACACTGCGAGCGCGGCCCGCGAGCGCGCCTGCGCATGCACGAACGCGGCCACACCCGACAGGGCGACGACGCTCAGCTTGACGAACAGCGTGACGCCGTACTCGCTCGACCAGTCGGGGTCGACCTCCAGGAGGTTCCACAGGCCCGTGAGGAACAGCACGGCGAACGCCGGCCACGCGATCCGGTTGAAGCGGCGCGCGACCGCCCGGGGTGCGTCCGGCGACAGCGAGCGCAGACCGGGTACGAGCCCCGCGAGGGTCAGTTGACCGCCGACCCATACCGTCGCCGCGAGGACGTGGAGGAACAGGCGGATCGTGGCCGCTTCGACGGGCAACATGGGGCCGATTCTGCGCGACCCGGGCGGCCGCGCGCCGCTCGGAGACGTTCGGTACCGGCGCTCGTCCCGGAGAGGAGCACGGCCCTGAGCGCGCCGGACCTTCGGGCTGGTCGTAGGCTCGCAAGCATGTGTCGCAACATCACGGAGTTGCGCGGGCTCGAGCCGCCCGCGACGCGCGAGGAGATCGAGGCCGCCGCGGCGCAGTACGTGCGCAAGGTGACCGGAGTTGCCAAGCCCAACCCGGTCGTGGCCGCGCACCTGGCGGACGCGGCGCGCGAGATCGCCGACATCACGCAGCGCGTGCTGGCCCTCGTGCCCGCGCGCCGCCAGCCGCCGCCGACCGTGCCGCCGTTGCGCCGCCCGGAGGTGCGGGCCCGCCTCGGGCGCGTCGCTCCGTGAACGACCTGCGATCGCGGACTCGCCCGCGGTCGCAGGAGCGAGCCGGGATCAGGCGGCTCGAGTGGACTCGGATACGACCTCGTCGACGGGTGGGGCGCGGTCGGGGACGTTCGTCCGGGCCGCCGCGACGGCGGCCGCGACTCTCGCCACGAGCGCCCCCTCCCGCAAGCGCTCCGCGAAGACCGCTCGCGCCAGCATCATGGTGAGATCCGGGTGCACGGCGTCCCCTCCCTCCCGGTCGGGGCCCGGACGGCGGTCGGACCCCGCACGCGTTACACGCGTGTCGTTCGTCGATGGTACGGACGCCCGCTGACAGCCTCTGTCAGCGAAAGCCAGTACGTTCTGAACATGCGTGCGAGCCGCCTGGTGTCCCTGCTCCTGCTGCTCCAGCACCGGGGCCGCATGACGGCGAGCGAGATCGCCGAGGCGCTCGAGGTGTCGGTGCGCACGGTGTATCGCGACCTCGAGGCGCTGGGCGCGGCCGGCGTGCCCGTGTACACCGAGGCCGGTCGCAACGGTGGCTGCCAACTCATCGACGGCTATCGCACGCGACTGACCGGCCTGACCCGCAAGGAGGCCGAAGCGCTGTTCGTCGCCGGCGTGCCGGGCCCGGCGGGCGAACTGGGGCTCGGGACGGTGCTCGGTGCCGCCCAGCTCAAGCTGCTCGCCGCGCTTCCCAAGGAGCTCGCCGACCGGGCGGCGCTCGCCGCGGGTCGATTCCACCTCGACGCCCCGGGCTGGTTCCGGTCGCCGCGCAACGAGCCGTTCCTGGCCGAGATCGCCGCCGCCGTCTGGGACGATCGACGCATCGACGTCCGGTACCGCCATCCCGCGTCCACCGCGGCAGCGTCACGGCGCCTCGATCCGTTCGGCCTCGTGTGCAAGGCCGGCGTGTGGTACCTGATCGCCCGGCGAGACGGCGAGCTTCGCACGTACCGCGTGTCGCGCATCCAGGAGGTGGCGGTGCTCGACGAGTCCTTCGAGCGTCCGGCCGACTTCGACCTCGCACGCTTCTGGGACGAGACGGTGGCGAACTACGAGGCGCTGGTACCGCCCGTCGACGTCGTGCTGCGCGTCACGCCCCGCGGGTTCGACGAGCTGCGTTGGATCGGCCGCCAGTTCGGCCGGGCGCTGCGAGAGCACGAGGAGCTTCCCGACGGGTGGACGCGCTGCGTCGTCGCGTTCGACAGCATCGACGAGGCCTACAACGACATCCTGCGCCTTGGTGCCCACGCGCAGGTGGTCGAGCCCACCGACCTCCGGGAGCGGATCGCGCAGACCGCGCACGCCGTCACCGAGCTGTACGCGACCGCCTGAGACGCGCGATCGCCCTCGGGGCGGGCCCGAGGGCGTCGCGCGTACCCCGGTCTCGTCGAGCCGTCGACCGGCGCGCCGTTGCTCTACCCGCTGCGCGACCGCCGAATCCTCCGAGCGACGTCACCGCTCCGTCTCGCGCTTGCGGATGCGGTGGAGCTCGTCGAGCAACGCGTCGCGCCGCGCGAGGGCCTCGTCGCGCTCACGGAGCAGGCGGTCGCGTTCGAGCAGCATCTCCTCGCGCGAACGCGGTGTGAGCGGTCGCACGACGTAGCCGACTCCGTGCACGGTGTGGATGATCGGCGCTCCGATGCGGTCGAGCTTGCGGCGGAGCGCGCTCACGTGTGCCTCGATCGCGTTGACGCGTCGCTGCTCGCCCGGCCACAACAGCTCCAACAGCTCCACCTTGGAGACGACGCGGTCGGTCTGGCGCATCAGCGTCGCCAACACGGTCATCTCGCGCCCGGTGAGGCCGACGCGCTGGCCGGCGTACACGACTTCTCTCCGAGGTTCGTCGATCGTCACGTTGCCCATGTCGAGGACGCGCCGGCGCGCCCGGCGCCGGCGTGCAAGCAGGTTCTCGACCCGTGCGATCACTTCCACGACGTCGTACGGCGCGACGACGTGGTCCGCGCATCCGAGGCGCAGGGTGTCGAGGCGGCTCGCGACGTCCTCCAGCCGCGTGACCACCAGGACCGGAACCGCGGTGCGCGTGCATATCCATTCCAAGGCGTCGCACGGCGTACCCCGAGCGGTGAGATCGACGATCGCGCAGTCGAACGCTGCCCCTCGCAGTTCCGGTTCGGTCGCACGAGTCGGCAGCGGTCCCGAGACGCGCACCTCGCAGCCGGCGAGCTCGCCGAGCAGCACGTCGAGCGCGCGGTCGGAGACGACGAGGACGGTCGCGTGCGCGTTGCCGTCGTGCGAGACCACCGGCGGCCGGTCGTCGATCACGGCGTCATTGTCGCCCGAACCAGCCCGAACTTCACGAGCGCGTCGGTCGCCGTTCGCGCACCGCGTCGACCGCGGCGCTCGCGGTGGTGGTAGGCATCGCCGTCTTGCGGCTCACGGTCCTCACAGGTCACCCTGGTGCCCGCGTCGTCTCGGGGGCGGAGGAGGGGCTGTGCGACATGGGACGCGGTGGTTGTTGGTCGCACTCGTCGCGGGTGCGTTGACGCTCGTCGCGGCCCGGCCTGCCGCGGCGCAGGCCTGCGATCTCACTATCGGAGGCTCGTTCGACACCGACGCCACGCTCGATCCCGCGAGCGGCGAGCTCGTGATCCCGGCGCCCGCGACGCTCGGCGCGTCGCTCAGCATCGCGGCGCCGATCATCCTCGACGGCGAACTGAACGACAACGAGGTGTTCGACCTCAACGGCGAGTTCACGGTGAACGCCGGCGCCACCGCGCTCACCTTCGTGGTCCTCAGCGGTGAGCTGATGCTCAACGACGGCACGCAACCGGGCACCCTCGACATCGGCGCCGAGCTCGTCAGCTCGTCGGCTGGTCCGGCGTCGGGCACGCTCGACATCACCGCGGAGGTGACGATCGTCGACCTCCTCCCGGACCCGACGCCGCTCGCAGTGAGCGGCGACGTCTCGGGCGCGGTGACGTGCGGCGCGAGCTCGCCCACGACGAACCGGCCGACGTCGCCGACGACGGCGTCCCCCGGTTCGTCCCCCGCGTCGGGAAGCGGCGGCACGAGTGCGGGCGCCGGTGCAGGTGCAGGCGCGGCGCCGGCCGCGGGCGACGACGACCTCGCCTCGACCGGGTTCGACCCCGTGCTGTTCGGCGCCGCGCTCGGCGCGCTGGTCGTCGGTGTCGCGGGCGTGGTGCACGGGCTCGGCCGTACGCGCATCGACCGGTCGTTCCCGCGGATGCGGCCCGCCGACTCGGTCGCCCGCCGGCGCGCTTGACCCCTTCCGGGCCCGCCCACGAGCATCCGGGTCGGCGTAGGAGGCCGCGATGCGCGTACCGCTGACCGTCAACGACTTCCTCGACCGCGCCGCGTTGGTGTACGGCGACCGGCTCGCGATCGTCGACGAACCCGACCAGCCCGCGGCGGCGTGGCCGGCGCTGACATGGCGTGCCGTCGCGCAGCGGGCGCGTGCGCAGGCTGCGACCCTCGACGCGCTCGCGATCGGGCGGGGCGAGCGCGTGGCCGTCGTGTCGCAGAACTCGGCGCGACTGCTGACCTCGTTCTTCGGAGTCTGCGGATCGGGTCGCATCCTCGTGCCGATCAACTTCCGGCTCAACGCCGACGAGGTCGACTACATCGTCGGCCACTGCGGTGCCTCGATGCTCCTCGTGGATCCGGAACTCGACGACGCGCTGCGCGGCGTCGACGCGAAGCATCGCTATGTCATCGGAGCATCGTCCGACACCGAGCTCTACCGCGACGGTGTCGAGCCGGAGCCCTGGGAACCCGACGAGGACGCGATCGCGACCATCAACTACACGAGCGGGACGACCGCGCGGCCCAAGGGTGTGCAGTGCACCCACCGAACCGAGTGGATCAACGCCGCCGTCTTCGGCTGGCACGCGACAGTCACCGACCGCGACGTCTACCTGCACACGCTCCCGATGTTCCACTGCAACGGGTGGGGGATGGTGTTCGCGACAACGGGCATGGGCGTTCGCCACATCGTCCTGCGCAAGGTGGACGGGGCCGAGATCCTCCGCCGCGTCGAGGAGCACGGCGTCACGCTGATGTGCGGCGCACCCGCGGTGGTGAACGCGGTCCTCGACGCGGCGTCGTCGTGGGACGGCGACATCCCGGGGCGCGGCCGGACGCGGATCGTCGTCGCGGGCGCGCCCCCGCCGACGCGCACGATCGAGCGGGTCGAGACCGAGCTGGGGTGGGAGTTCATCCAGATCTACGGCCTGACCGAGACCGCACCGCTGCTCACGATGAACCGAGCGCGCGAGGAGTACGACTCGCTGACGCCGGCCGATCGGGCGGTCCGGCTCGGCCGCGCCGGTGCGCCGGCGCTCGGTGTGCGCCTGCGCGTCGACGGCGAGGGCGAAGTGCTCGCCCGCGGTAACCATGTGATGGAGGGTTACTGGGAGCAGCCCGAGGCGACCGCGGAAGCGATCCGCGACGGGTGGTTCCACACCGGCGACGGCGGGCACCTCGACGGCGACGGCTACCTCACCATCTCCGACCGCAAGAAGGACGTCATCATCAGCGGCGGCGAGAACGTCTCGTCGATCGAGGTCGAGGACGTGCTGTTCTCGCATCCCGCGGTCGCCGAGGTCGCGGTGATCGGCGTTCCCGACGACAAGTGGGGCGAGACGGTCAAGGCGCTGGTCGTGCTCGCACCGGGCGCGACGGTGTCCGAGCAGGAGCTCGTCGACCACTGCCGCGACCGGCTCGCGCACTACAAGTGCCCGACGACTGTGGAGTTCCGCGACGCGCTCGCCCGGACGGCGACCGGCAAGCTGCAGAAGTACAAGCTGCGCGCGCCGTACTGGGAGGGGCGCGAGAAGCTCGTCAACTGAGCGCCGTGCGTCGGCGCCGGGTCGCCGCCGCCTGTCTCACCCGCCCCGTACGATCGGCTCGATGCCGGCGCGCCTCGTGATAACCGGCTACGGCCGTCCGGCGGCGACCGCGCTCCACCGCGAGGTCGCGGCCGCCAAGCGCGGCGATCCGCTCGCGCCCGTCAGCGTCATCGTCCCGGCCAATTCCGTCGGCGTCGCGGCGCGGCGGGCGCTCGCGGCGGGCGACCTCGGCGATCTCACCACGGGTGGGCGGGGCGTCGTCGGTGTGTCCTTCCTCACGGTGCTGCGGCTGGCCGAGCTCGTCGCGGCGCCCGGCCTGGCGGGTGCGGGGCGTCGCCCCGTGTCGACGCCCGTCGTCGCGGCCGCCGTGCGGGCCGTGCTGCGCCGCGCCCCGGGGCTGTTCGGGGCGGTCGCCGAGCACGCCGCGACCGAGGAAGCGCTCGTCGCCGCGCACCGGGAGCTGTCCGATCTCGCGCCGGGCACGCTCGACCAGCTCGCGCACCAGAGCCCGCGCGCGCGCGAGGTGGTCCGCGTCCACCGTGCGGCGACCGCGCTGCTCGCCCCGGGGTGGTACTCCGAGCACGACCTCATGCTGGCGGCGACCGACACCGTCGCCGTCCGTCCCGAGGTCACGCCGCCGTTGGGTCGCGTCGTCGTCTACCTCCCGCAGTGGCTTCCCGGTCCCCAGGCGCGCTTCCTGCGCGTGCTCGGGGATGCATGCGACGTGGTGGTGATCGCCGCACTCACGGGCGACGACCGTGCCGACAAACCGGTCGTCGCGACCGTCGCGGCGCTCGGCTGCAAGGTTCCCGACGACGAGCGCGCCGCAGTGTGCACGACACCGGCGACGCGCGTCGTCAGCGTCTCCGATGCCGACGACGAAGCTCGTGCCGTGGTACGCGAGATCGTCGACGCCATGCGCGCGGGCGTTCCGCTCGAGCGCATGGCGGTGTGCTACGCCGCGCGCGAGCCGTACGCGCGGCTGCTGCACGAGCACCTCGCACTCGCCGGCATCGTGCACAACGGCGCTGCGGTGCGTGCCTTGCACGAGTCCGTCGCGGGTCGCGCGTTGCTCCGTCTCTTGGCGCTCGCCGGATCGGAGTTCCGGCGCGACGACGTGCTCGCGCTCATCGCGGGCGCTCCGCTGCGGCGGGCGGATGACTCCTTCGAGCGCATCTCGCGGGCCGCCGGCGTCGTCCGCGGACTCGACCAGTGGCGGTCGCGCCTCGACGAGCACGCGGCCCGCCTGACCGACGACGGCTGGGAGGCGCGCGAGCGTGAGCGCGTCGTGCGCCTGCGAGCGTTCGTCGAGGAGCTGGCGAACGACCTCGATCTGGCCCGCGCGGGGTCCTCGTGGTCGGCGCGGGTGCGCTGGTGCCACCGGCTCCTCGCGCACTGGCTCGGCGAGGAGCAGCACCGCACGTCGTGGCCGGAACCCGAACAAGATGCGGCTCGGCGCGTCGAAGCAGCACTCGACCGGCTCGCAGGCCTCGACGGGGTCGAGGCGGCACCCTCGTTCGAAGTGTTCCGGCGCACCGTGGTGCTCGAACTCGAGCACGCGTACGAGCGCGTCGGTCGGCTCGGCGAGGGCTTGCTCGTCGGTCCCGTCTCCTACGCGCTCGGCGTCGAGCTCGAGCGGGTGTTCGTCTGTGGGCTGGCGGAAGGGACGTTCCCTGCGGTGCCACGTGACGACCCGTTGCTGTCCGACGCGGAGCGACGCGCGCTCGACGGCGAGCTGCGCCTCCGTAGCGCGCGGGTCGACGATGATCATCGGGCGTTGCTCGCGATACTGGCGTCGACCACCGGTGAGCGCGTCCTGTTCTTCCCGCGCGGCGACCTCCGGCGCAGCACCGAGCGCGTGCTGTCGCGGTACGCGCGCGGCGCGCTCGCAGTCGACGAGGTCGCGTCGTTCGCGCACGGGATCGCCCGCACCGAGTACCCGCCGACCGCACACGAGTTCGACGTGCGGGCGACCATGGCCGGCGTCGGTGTCGCCGCTCCCGAGCTCGACCGCTCGGTCGAAGCGGTGCTCGCGCGCCGGAGCTCGAGCTTCACGCGTTTCGACGGCAACCTCGGCTCGCTCGGAGCTCGCCTGCGGAGGATCAGCCCCGTTGCGAACGACCGGGTCGTGTCCGCCACGGGGCTCGAGCTCTGGGTCAGTTGCCCGTACGCGTACTTCGTGCGCCACGTGCTGCACGTGTTCCCCGCGGAGCGTCCGGAGGACATCGTGCAGCTCCGCCCGGTCGACCGCGGCTCGCTGGTCCACCTGGTGCTGGACCGGTTCGTTCGCGAGGGTGGGCGGGCAGGGGACCGGGCGCGCCTGCACGAGCTGCTCGACGCCGCGTGCGGTGAGCTCGAAGGTCGTGGCCTGGCGGGACGGAGGCTGTTCTGGCGACGCGACCGGCGCGTCCTCCACGACGAGCTCGACGAGTGGCTCGACGCCGACGAAGAGAGCCGCCGCGAGCGCGGGCTCGACACGCTCGCGACGGAGCTGCGCTTCGACGACGTCGTCGTCGACCTGCCCGACGGGCGATCGCTGCGCTTCCGCGGCGCCGCCGACCGCGTCGATCGCGACCGCGACGGCCGGCTCGTGGTGGTCGACTACAAGACCGGAAAGCCCGACGGCTACCGCGTCCTCAGCCCCGACGACCCCGTGCACGGGGGCGCGTTCCTCCAGTTGCCACTCTACGCGTACGCCGCGCGGGCACGGTTCGCGAAGCACGCCGGGCTCGACGGGGAGGCGCCGGTCGAGGCGCAGTACTGGTTCGTCGGGCGCGGCGCCAACGAACGCATCGGCTACGAGGTCGACGCGAACGTCGACGCGCAGTTCCGCGCCGCGCTGCACGCGATCGTCGACGGCATCGAAGCGGGATGCTTCCCGGCCCGGCCCGACCCGCCGGGGCCCCGGCTGTGGGTCTCGTGCGAGTACTGCGACCCCGACGGGCTCGGCACGGCCGACCGTTGGCGCGCGTGGGAGCGCAAGCTCGGCGACGGTGGGATGGCGCCCTACCTCGTAGTGGTCGCGCCAGGCGACGACGACGAAGGCGACGACGGCGATGGCTGACACGGTTCCCGCCGCTGCCGCGCAGCTCTCGCTGTTCGGCGCGCCGAGCGACGAGCCGGCCCGTGACGCGATCCGCACGCGCCTCGACCACACCTTGTTCGTCGAGGCGGGGGCCGGCACGGGGAAGACGGCGGCGCTCGTCGACCGGGTCGTCGCGCTCGTGCAGTCCGGGATCCCGATGCGCGCCATCGCGGCCATCACGTTCACCGAGAAGGCCGCGGCCGAGCTGCGCGACCGGATCCGGCGTGCACTCGAAGCGCGCGCGGCATCGGGCGACGAAGCGTGCCGCGTCGCGTTCGACGAGGTCGACCACGCCGCGATCTCCACGTTGCACGCGTTCGCGCAGGCGATCCTGATCGAGTTGCCGCTCGAGGCGGGTCTGCCTCCGAGCATCGAGGTCCGCGACGAGATCGCGTCTGGCGTTGCGTTCGACGAGCGCTGGAGCGAGTTCGTCGATCGCCTGCTCGAGGACCCGGCGTACGAGGAGACGGTCCTGATCGCCCTCGCGGCCGGCGTGACGCTCCCGAAGCTGCGGACGCTGGCGGAGAAGTTCGACGACAACTGGGACCTGCTCGATCGCGTCCCTCGTGGGCCCGCGATCCCGATCGACGCGATCGACGGCTGGATCGACGAGCTCGACGAGGTTTGCAAGCTTCGCTCGCACTGCCGCGCCGCCGACGACACGCTGTGCCGCAAGCTCGACGAGTACGCGACGCACGCGGATCGGCTCCGTCGCGCGCCCGACGGCCTCGAACGCTTACGGATCCTGCGCGCCGGCCCGACGTTGCGCGTGGGGAACGCGGGCCGCGCCGACAACTGGCCCGACAAGGCGGCGGTCCAGCAACGCGTCGCGCGCCTCGCGGAACGGCGCGACGCCGTGGTGGGCGCGATCGCGCACGCGACGATCCTCCGCATCGCGGAGGCCGTCGCGGCGTTCGTCCGCGACGCCGTCGCCGAACGCCGGCGTACGGGGGAGCTCGACTTCCACGATCTGCTCGTGCTCGCCCGCGCGCTGCTGCGCGACCCTCGGCACGGTGCGCGGGCGCGAGCGCGGCTACGCGCGCGCTATCAGCGGCTGCTGATCGACGAATTCCAGGACACCGACCCGATCCAGATCGACCTCGCCGCGTTGCTCGCATCGGGCGACGGAAGCGACGGCGCGCGTCCGTGGACCGAGGCGACCGTCGACCCCGGCCGGCTGTTCTTCGTCGGAGATCCGAAGCAGTCGATCTACCGGTTCCGCCGGGCCGACATCGGCACGTTCCTCGCCGCCCGGGACGCGCTGCCGGTCGAGCGCGAGCAGCTCACCTGCAACTTCCGCACCGCCGCGCCGGTCCTCGCGTGGATCAACCACGTGTTCGCGGAGCTGATCCAAGCGTTTCCCGGTTCGCAGCCCGCATACCAGCCGCTCGAGGCCGCGCGCCCGGCCGCGCCGAGCGGTCCTGCGGTCGCGATCGTCGGCGCCGACCCGCACACCGACGACCCCGACGCCGACACGCTGCGCCGCCGGGAAGCCGCCGACGTCGCGGCGACGGTCGCGGCTGCGGTCGACGAGCAATGGGCCGTGTACGACGCCCGTGCCGACGCCTGGCGTCCCGCCCGCCTCGGCGACATCTGCATCCTGCTCCCGGCCCGGACCTCACTCGGTTACCTCGAACGCGCGCTCGACGACACGGGTATCCCGTACCGGGCCGAGACGAGCTCGCTCGTGTACGCGACACGAGAAGTGCGGGACCTGCTCGCCGCCTTGCGAGCCGTCGACGACGCGAGCGACGAGCTGATGCTCGTCGAGACGCTGCGCTCCTCGTTGTTCGGCTGCGGCGACGACGACCTGTTCGAGTACCACGTGGAGCACGGCGGCCGCTGGAAGCTCGGCGCACCGCCGCCGGATTCGCTGCCCGCGGACCACCCGGTCGTCGAGAGCATGCGGTACCTCGCGGAGCGACGCGCCGAGCGCCACTGGTGCACCGCGAGCGAGCTGCTCGAGCGGCTCGTGCGCGACCGGCGCGTGCTCGAAGTGGGTGCCCGCACCGATCGCTTCCGCGACGTCGCGCGCCGCGTGAGGTTCGTCGTCGACCAGGCCCGAGCCTTTTGCGAGACGACGGGGGGCTCGTTGCGCGACTACCTCGTGTGGGCCACGCGGCAAGGCTCCGAGGGTGCGCGCGTCGTCGAGACGGTCCTGCCCGAGACCGACGACGACTCGGTGCGGATCCTGACCGTGCACGGAGCGAAAGGGCTCGAGTTCCCGATCGTCGTGTGCTCCGGCATGACGACGCAGGCGCAGGTCAGGCGCGGCGGCGTGGAAGTGCTGTTCCCGGCGTCCGGCCCGTGTCAGATCAGGTTCGGGCCCGGCGTGCAGACCGACGAGTTCGAGCTGCACAAGCCGATCGACGAGCAGATGGGCTTCCACGAGAAGCTCCGGCTGCTCTACGTCGCGTGCACGCGTGCGCGCGACCACCTCGTCGTGTCGATGCATCGCAAGCAGCGGAGCCTCAAGGACGACCAGAGCACATGGACGCACTCGGAGCTGCTCTGGGCGGCGGGCCAGGGCGCGCCGTTCGAGGCGATCGCACCCGGCGGGCGCGCCGTTCGCAGCCACGCGCCCGCGCCGACCGGCCCGCCGCCCCCTTCCCGCGACGCGTGGGAGCGGGAACGAGCCGCCGCCGTGCGGGCTGGGCGCCGGCGCCGGTTCCTCGCGGCGACCGAGCTCGCGCGCCGGGTCGACGTCGACGCGCCGGCCGACCCGGGCCTGGCGAAGGATGCTCGTGACCTTGAGCTGCCGCCGTGGAACAAGGGCCGCTACGGCACCGCGATCGGGCGCGCTGTGCACGCGGTGCTGCAGACCGCCGACCTCGCCGGGGGTGCCGGCATCGACGACGCGGCAGCCGCGCAGGCCGCGGCCGAAGGCGTGCTCGCCCACGCCGGCACGATCGCGACGCTGTCCCGGGCCGCGCTCGACGCACCAACCGTCGTGCGCGCCGCGGCGCGCCCCCACTGGCGCGAGACCTACGTCGCCGTGCCGTTCGACGGACTCACGATCGAGGGCTACGTCGACCTCGTCTTCCGGGAGGACGACGGGTCCCTCACCGTCGTCGACTACAAGACCGATGCGGTCGGCGACGCCGACGACCTCGCGCGCCGGATGGCGCACTACCGCGTCCAGGGCGCGGCCTACGCCCGAGCCGTGGCGGCGGCCACGGGCTCGCGGGTGGGCCGCTTCGTCCTCGTCTTCCTCGACCCGGCCGGCGCCCGCGAGATCGAGGTTGCCGCGGGCGAGCTCGACGGTGCGATTGCCCAGGTCGACGCCCTGCTCGCGGCCGAGCGGGCCGACCCGGCGCCGGTGGTACCCGGAGCGTTCGGCGAACCGTGAACAGCGCGCGCCGTGTGCCATCCTGGTGCGGCTCGTGAAGATCCTTCGGTTCCTCGTCCTGTTCGTCGTCACCGTCTGCCTGGGCGGAGCTGCACTCGGCGGCTCGCTCGTGCTGCTCGGGCCGGCCGGCGCGCAGCTCGACGACATCAGCACGTTCGAACCGATCGACCCGGTGGAGATCACCGCATCCCAGACGTCGTACATGTTCGACCGCAACGGCGGTCTGATGACTCCGCTCTTCGAGGACGAGAACCGGGTCCCCGTGCCGCTCGACCGGATCTCGCAGCACCTCGTCGACGCCGTGATCGCGATCGAGGACCGCAAGTTCTACGAGCACAGCGGCATCGACCTCAACGGCATCTTGCGTGCCCTCCGGGAGAACGTCGACGCAGGCGGCGTCACGCAGGGCGGCTCGACGATCACGCAGCAGCTCGTGAAGGTGACCCAGAGCGACTTGTACGACCGCACCCTGAAGAACAAGATCCGGGAGGCGTTCCTCGCGCACCGGCTCGAGGACGCGCTCGACAAGGACGAGATCCTCGAGCTCTACCTCAACATCGTCTACTTCGGGAACAGCGCGTACGGCGCCGAAGCTGCGGCCGACCGCTACTGGAGTAAGCATGCGAGCGAGCTGACCCTGGCCGAGGCCGCGCTGCTCGCCGGGCTGATCCAGTCGCCTGCGACGCTCGACCCGATCAACCATCCCGACCGAGCGGCGCGCCGCCGCGCTCTCGTGCTCGACGCGATGGTCGACATGGGCACCATCACGCGCGACGAGGCCGACGCCGCGAACCTCGAACCGCTCCCGACCGAGATCGTGGAGACGGTGAAGCGGCGCGACTTCTTCACGACCGAGGTGATCGACCGTCTCCTCAACGACGATCCGACGGTGGACGGCGACGTCGCGGAGGTCCTCGGCGGCGACGAGACGGAGCGGTACAACGCCGTGTTCCGCGGTGGGCTGCGCATCCACACGACCTACGACCCGCTCGCGCAGTTCATCGCGGCGTCGGCGGTGCTCCAGGAGTTGCCCGAGTCGGAGGTGGTCGCGGCGGTCGTGATCGTCGAGAACGAGACGATGGCCGTGCGCGCGATGATGCCCGGCTACGACTTCGCGACCGAGCAGTTCAACCCGATCACCACGAAGGGCCGGCCGACCGGCTCGACGTTCAAGGTGATCACGATGCTCACGGCGCTCGCCGCCGGGTACTCCCCGCGGGACCGCGTCGACGCCGGCGGGATCTCGATCGACCTCGGTCCCGGGCAGGAGCCGTGGACGCCCCGCAACTGCGGCGGCGGGACCGACACGTTGACCGATGCGATCGTCGGATCGCACAACTGCGCGTTCGCGCGCATCATCGCGTCGCTCGGACCGGGTCACTTCGCGCAGGACGGCGCACACCGGGTCGTCGAGATGGCGGGCCGGCTGGGCATCGACACGTCGCGGCTCGATCCGGTGCCGTCGCTCACGCTCGGCCCGTCGGACACGAACATGCTCGACATGGCCGAGGCCTTCGCAGTCATGCCCAACGACGGCATCCACAAGCCGCCGATCTTCGTGACGAAGATCGAAGGACCCGACGGCGAGGTCGTCTACGAAGCCGACAACGACGGAGAGCGCGTGCTCGAGCCCGAGGTCGCGCGCACGGCCGTGTCGATGCTCGAGGGAGTGATCCAGCGCGGAACGGGGCGTGCGGCCAACATCGGCCGGCCGGCGGCCGGCAAGACCGGCACGACCAACGAGAACTCCAACGCCTGGTTCGTCGGGTTCACGCCGCAGTACACGACCGCGGTCTGGATGGGTCACCCCGACGAGAACCGTTCGATGACGCAGTACGGCATCTCCAACGCCCAGGGCGGGACGTACCCCGCCCGAATCTGGTCGGCGGTGATGGAACCGCTGCACCGCGACCTGCCCGAGCTCGACTTCGTCGCGCCCGACGAGCGGCAGTGGCCGACCGCGCAGCGGATCCGAGAGACCGGCCGCGAGTTCACCCGGGACTTCGTCGGCGAGGACGCGACCACGACCACGACCGTCGCCGACGACGGCGCGACCACGACCGTGCCGACCGACGCGACGCCGACGACACCGCCGGTCGCGCCGCCCGCCCCGCCGCCTGCGGCCCCACCGCCGACGGCCGCCGCCCCGCCGCCGAGCCAGGGCGCCGTCCCCAACCCCAACGGCCCGTGAGCGCCGAGCAGCTCGAGGAGCTCCTCCTCGTGCAAGAGCGCGACCTCGCGCTGGACCGGCTTCGGCACCGCCGGGCCACGCTCCCCGAGCGTGCGGAGCTCGACGCGCGCGGCAGCGACAGAGCGCGCCGCGCGGCAGCCGCCACCGAGATCCGCGCCCGGCGCGACACGCTGCTGTCCGAGGAGCGCAGGCTCGATGACGAGTCGCGAGCGATCGGCGCGCACGCCGCGGAAGTCGAGCAGAAGCTCTACTCCGGATCGATCACGTCGCCGCGCGAGTTGCAGGCGATGCAGGCCGATGTCGACATGCTGAAGCGGCAGCAATCCGACGTCGACGACCGGGAGCTCGCCGTCATGGAGGATCGCGAGACGCTCGACATGCAGCTCGATTCCCTGGAGCGCGAGATCGCCCAGCTCGACGAGCAGATGGCTGCGCTGCGGGCGGCCATCGCGGCATCGGAAGCGCAGATCGACGCCGAGATCGCGTCCGAGGAAGCGGCGAGGGAATTGCACGCCGCCGGACTGCCACCGGCCCTGCTCGCCGACTACGAGCGCCGGCGCGAGCGCAACCGCGGGTCCGGTGCGGCGCGCCTCGTCGGCGTCACGTGCCAGGCGTGCCGGCTGTCGATCCCGTCGACCGAGGCCGAACGCATCCGCCGCGGGGGCGGCACCGAGGTCGCGTACTGCGACAACTGCGGAGCGATCCTCGTCCCGTGACGCAGGCGTCGCTGCCGTTCGACGGCCCGATCGACGGGATCGCCGCGATCGTCGTGTACTGCGACGGCGGCGCGCGGGGTAATCCCGGCCCGGCCGCGGTCGGTGCCGTCGTGCTCGATCCCGCCGAGGACCCGCCGCGGGTGCTCGCAACGGTGAGCGAGCGCATCGGCGTGACGACCAACAACGTCGCCGAGTACGAGGCGCTCATCGCGGGACTG
>Ga0073934_10007228_pt1 | contig 15630 bp, 14 predicted proteins | sample LarsenN4metaG_FD_76834 | JGI IMG/M metagenome (GOLD analysis project Ga0073934, IMG submission 76834) | Hot spring sediment bacterial and archeal communities from British Columbia, Canada, to study Microbial Dark Matter (Phase II) - Larsen... ...
TAGCCAAACTGTTTCACCCAGATCAAGTAAGGATCACCAGTTAACTATGCGAGCGGGAAATCCCACTCTTTAGCAGTGGGATGAAAGCCAGCGACAATTTAAATATTGACTATAACAAAAAGAATCGCTTTGAATCGAGCATATAAATTCCGTATCTATCCCACAGATATGCAGCAGGCAACACTCGACAGTACACTGGAAGCATGTCGCTGGTTGTACAACTACCTTTTGAGCAGGAAAATACAGTCGAAAGAAGACATGCAGTTCGCATTTACCGAATTGAAGGAGCAAAAGTCTTGGTTGAATAATTACCATAGCAAGATGTTGCAGATGGTGGTTCATAAGATAGATACGGCAAGGAAGGCGTTGATGGAACTGAGGAAGAAGGGATATGAGGCTGGCGTATTATCGGTTATCAAGCGTGGCGAATATAACACATTCACATACAACCAGTCTGGCTTCAAACTGGAGAGGCATGGCGACACTGATCTGCTATGGCTATCAAAGATTGGCTATATTCCGATCAGGCTTCATAGACCAGTCAATGGTACAGTAAAACAGGTAACGATAACAAAGAAAGCTGGTAGATGGTATGCTTGTATGGTTGTCAATGAAAGATTTATGATGCCTGTAATAGACTTTCGAAAGTCAGCTGGTATTGATGTTGGTATCAAGAACTATGCTTATGATAGCGATGATAATGCAACTCCTAATCCAGAGAATATTAAGAAGATGCTGAAGCCATTGATCAGGGCTCAAAGAAAAGTATCAAGGCGTGTCAAAGGTTCCAACAACTACAAAAAGGCAAAACGATGGTACCAGATAGTGCATGAACGTATAGCTAATCGTAGAAGAGACTTTCTACACAAGTTGTCAACTTATTATGCTAACAAGTATGATGTGGTATTCATGGAGAGGTTACGCATCAACAACATGGTGAAGAACCATAAACTAGCATGCGGTCTTGTTTTAGACCGTGATTACAATGCAAGCCTTAACATACTGAAGAAAGGCTTGCAGGTGCTACCGATGGAAGATCGGGAAGTTACGCCTGTGGAGATCCTGACGGGGTCGAGGAAGCAGGAAGCCAGTGCCTTGAGGCATTGGTAGTTCACTTTGTGGAAAGGCATACTTTCATTGAAACTTAAATCTCCTTCTTACATAGAACTTGATAGTATCAAAGACCTTGCCAGGCTTGCATGTGCACTTGAGCGAGCACCATTACCAATATTTTCCATGAAGTTTGATGGTGAGAATATACTTGCCACACAGATCGATCTGCTTATGGGCAAGCCTGTCATCTATTACGCTAAAACAGACTCCTGCGGAGAATTCCTTGCATACAGGAATACCTATGGTACGGAGGAGATCATACTGGTAGACACTCTTACGAATCCTGCCTTGGCATATGCACCAATCATACAGGTGGAGAAGGTGCCGGAGAGTATGATGAAAAACTCTAAAGCAGATAAAAAATCAGGTTACACCTGCATAAAACTAAAGGATCTGTCAAGCCTTGCAAAGGTCTCCTGCTATAAGATGATCTATGAAGAGCCCCCCCTCCCATTATTCCTCTTCAAGAATAATGAATGGACTCTTGGCACTTTCATGAGTACAAATGATGGGAACGACATCTCCTTCTTTTACTATATAAACATGGATCCTCCTCCAGAGCAACCATTCCTCAAGTATTCTGCCCAGAAACCTGAGAAACCTTCGTTCACAAGCAATATTGATGAGCACGGATACATATACATGAAAGTTATAAAGCTAAAGAAGGATCATCCGTTGGTAAAGATAGAATGAGCGACTTTCCTGCAAGGATCAAACAATCATCAAACAAGCACAGGAGCAGGATCGTTCTTGCCCTTGATATTGATTATGAGGAGAGAGATAATGCGCTGATATTTGCGGAGAACAACATCAATCTATTGAAGGATTACATTTGTGCAGTAAAGATAAACTTCCACCTGATACTCCCATTGGACCTGTATTCTGAAGTGAAGCAGATAACCGATCTTGTTCATTCATACGATTTACAGGCAATTGCAGATGTTAAATTAAATGATATAGGCAATACCAATGAAGTGGCATTATCGCATCTATGGTCATCTGGCTTCGATGCTGCAACTGTTAGTTCATTTATTGGGTATGAAACATTGAAGGAGGCAATAGAACATGCACATACCAACGAAAATGGCATAATATCTTTGGTGTATATGAGCCACAAGAGCGCCGCAGACACCTATGGGCTCAAGATAATAGATCCGAAAAGTGGCAGTACCATGAATATGTATGAGATGTTTCTTAACTGGGCAGATGAATTGAACGCAGATGGGATAATTGTTGGTGCAACCATTCCTGAAATAATAAAGCAGTGTTCTTCACGCATAAAGAACAAGGCACTGATATTTTCTCCTGGTATTGGTGTACAGGGTGGGGATGCAAGGCAAGCTATAGACAACGGTTCAGATTATCTTATAGTTGGAAGATCGATAATTCAATCGAAGGAGCCGGAGAAGGAAGCGTCAAGACTGAGAAGTTTAACGTGGCAATGAACTAATATGATGAATGTTATTTCATCACGATTAAAGAACGATCATCTGTATTGATTTTCCTTTAGAAACTGGTTTGCGGCATCGAGTATCATTTTGGCATTCTTATACGTCAGCTGTTTCAAAGCATTATCATAGTTAAGCCACACGTAACCCTTATGCTCAAATGATAGTTTTACATTCCTAACACTGGCTTTGGCAAGGTAAAATATCACTTCCTTATGCACCAGCTTACCACTTCTTTTATAATTATAGGCGATCTTCTTCCTGAAACCATCGATTATTTGAATATCATCGATCGATGTCTCTTCCCTTACCTCCCTTCTTACAGTATCAAGCTCCTTCTCCCCCTTCTCTATCTTACCTTTGGCAAAATCCCAGTGCCCTGTTGGATAGTGTAGCAACAAATATTCTATCATACCATCATTTTCGCTAAAGATCACTGCACCGGCAGAGCGCTCTTCCATCCATTTTATGCAAGGGGCAACCCTAACTAACCTTTTCGCTTTAAAAATTTTTTAACAACTATTTGCCGTACCTTCGCTTTCTCTTCTGATACGTTCTGATGGCTCTCATAAGGTCTATCTTCCTGAACTCTGGCCAGAAGACATCCATGAACACAAGTTCACTGTACGCACTCTGCCAGATCAGGAATCCGCTAAGCCTTTGTTCTCCGGATGTTCTTAAAATCATATCCGGCTCTGGTTGCGGGAGGTGCGATGTGTATAAACATGAATCTATCGTTTCCTTGTTAATATCATCAACATCAAGCCTGCCATCTTTAACCATATCAGCAACCTTCCTTACCGCATCAACCATTTCCATCTGACCTCCATAGGCTATCGCTATGTTCAGATAGATGTTATCATAATATTCGGTTACATCTTCAAGCTCCTTCAACACTTTCGTAATGCGCTCTGGCAGGAGCTCCACCTTTCCTATCGCTTTTACCCTCATCCTAAATCTATGCAATTTTGGATCGGCCAAAAGTTTCTTCAATCTCTGCTCTATCAAATCGAAAAGATATTCCAGTTCATCATCCTTCCTCCGAAGATTTTCTGTCGATAAGGCGTAAAGCGTAATTATCTTTATTCCTAACTCGTTGCACCAGTTTATCAGATCCTCAACCCTATCTGCCCCTCTATCATGGCCTATCTTTGGAAGGTAGAGATGCCTGCTGGCCCATCTCCTGTTCCCGTCAAGCACTATCGCAACATGGTTTGGTGCTATACCTTTTCTGATCTGGCTTGAAAGGTACTTCTCATAAATCTTGTATAACCCAGCTAAATGTAATGCATTATCAATTAATGCTTTAATTCCTCGTCACCTTTTCTCTTCCTGTAGTACTGGTAAACAAACGTTGCTGCCACCAACGCCAGTGCTAACCCTACAAGGAGTGAAGAGATCAGATTGAAGGGGCTACCCTCTCCAACCAACATCAATGTAAATTGCTGCATCGGTATGTAGAACAATGCTAATACAACAAGTCTAAGCACATCTCCCAATGCTCTCAAACTTCCCCTGAACCAATGACTGAGCAGCATTCCTCCAAATATTGTTCCCAACCCAATCCAGAGTAGGGTGAGCATTCCATTTGCAAAGTATCCTATTATCTGCGGATTCGTTACCATCTGCCATGTCTCCATCTCCAGGGCGATAAGGTTCTGTGGTATTGCAGCATATCCCATCTGCAATGATGCCAGTATGATCATGGTACCTCCCACAAGCGAAAAGACCTTGATGAAACTTGATGGCGTGAACCTGGCAAGATTCTTTATCGTCCTATCAAAATCGAATCCTCTTAGTATGAAAGCAGCACCCAGCACAATTCCCACTGCTGCCAGAGCATACCTACCCAGATCAAATATAGTTGCTAATGCTCCAACCACAAGCAAAGCTCCAGGCACGCCCAGAAAGAACCTGGAGTATCTGGAATCATAAATCAACGTCTTCAGGTATCTGCCCAGAACAGCGTATGAATATTCAACACTCCTGCTATGTTTGATTACAACACGCTGAACAGAAATTACCGGAACCATGTTCTGTATCACCGGGAGTACGGATTCATCATCCCCTCCATCGGAAACAACAACCGCACCATCTGCCTTGTACTTCTGCAGTATATCCTGCAACTGATAGGCAATCTTTTCATCCGCTTCAACACCCCTCTTGAAGGTTCCCGATAATACTGCAACTTCAGGGCTGTAGCCCTTGCTTAACAACTCTTCATACAACTTTATCGCAGCAAATATAGCATTAGAGTCCGCTTCCTCAGGGTCTTCTATCGCTAATCTTATTCCAGCATGGATACAACTATCCCTTCCAACAATGGGCGTCTTCACCCCTCCCTTCGATCCGATATCATCATCCCTATCTATGCATAGAACAAGAATATTCTTGGCTTTAGGAGCATCGGACATTGCTTTATCTTTCATGCACCGAACTTATTAATTAACCTAATTTATCAAAGATCTGTAATGAGATACTACCATTATAATTTACAACCAATCAGAAGGTTAAATCTATGATATGCCTCAATGCATAATAGCATCATGCATGTGAATTGCCTATGACCCATAAGATAATCCATCCTCCTCCGGGTCCAAAAGCAGGTGAGATTGTCTCATACATAAACTCCCATTGTCTGGAATCTACATTCACATACCCACTGGTAGTTGCAAACGGCTCTGGATGCTATATTGAGGATGTTGATGGTAATGTGTTCCTTGACTTTGCCTCGAATATTGGCGTATCCCAATTGGGGTACTCCCATCCAGACATAATGCAGGTTCTGGAGAAATATTCCAAGAAAAGTGCTCTAAAAATTGCCGGCCAGGACTTTTATTCGGAAGAACATGCAAACCTTGCTAAAGCAATACTATCAATAGTTCCAGAAAACTTCAAGGCATTTTTCATCAACAGCGGTGCGGAAGCAGTTGAAAATGCGATCAAACTTGCATACAGGAAAAGGGGTCCATTAACTGGGATATCATGCTATGGCGCATTTCATGGCAGAACCCTTGGCGCTTTAACCTTTACATACAGCAAACCAGTGCAGAAGAAAAACTTTCCAGAACTTCCCGTTAAAAGGATAAAGTTCTGTATCAATGATGATGATCCAAGCATAGATGATATCAGCATCATATTGAATGAGCAGAAGGATGTTGCATTTCTTATCACTGAAATTGTGCAGGGAGAGGGAGGGTATAATGTTGCAAGTAAAAAGTTCATCCAGAATTTGTATGAAGCGGCGAAGGCGCATGGCATACCATTGATAATTGATGAAGTTCAATCTGGCATGGGAAGAACGGGAGAATGGTGGGCCTGGCAGCATTATGGTATTAAACCGGATATAATGACCGCAGCAAAGGGGTTGCAGGTAGCAGCAACTCTTTTTGATGCTCAATATGATCCTCATGAAAAGGGAGTGTTATCAAGCACATGGGGAGGAGGTCATAGGATAGATATGGCTGTTGGCGCTACCGTGATTAATGTTATAAAACGTGATAAATTGCTTGATAATGCAAAGAGGATGGGCAGCATCTTGCTGAAGAGAATATCTGAGTTTGTTGGAAAGTATGGGGTGATAGATGCTAGAGGCATAGGCCTTATGATCGGAGTAGAGTATGAGAGGAAGGAGAGGAGGGATCAGGTTTTACAGAATGCATTCAAGAATGGGTTGATAATGCTTCCTGCCGGGGAGAAGGCAATGCGTATCATCCCTCCATTGATTATTACGGAGAAGGAGATTGATGAGGGGATTGAGATATTACATAGATCCTTTCATTCTGAATAAACCATATTGGATGCGCAAGTTTGGTGATATTAAACAATAAGGCAGTGAAAGGTTTAGGCATTGATGGCAATTTCAGAGATGCTGAAAGCGAGATCTATCATAGGAGTATCTTCCCACAACTATTTTATCACTCCAAGAGCAAGCTTATTACACATGGCAGGTTGGCAAACCTCCCACTCCATATGCTCACTAGCGATATACATCTGTTATAATGGATTCTAGAAGATTCTAGTATGATTCTACTCTTTTATCACTATTATAAACCTAATTCTATCTTATATAATAGACTATTCATCCAGCTCTCCTTATAGAATCGTATGGAAAAGCGTAGGTAATGAAGAAAATAGTTATTCCAACAATAGTACTAGCGACAGTACTCCTAGCAGGATTCATAACATTGATGCCTGTAGAGAGAGCAAATGCAGTACATACTACAATATTAGCAGCAACCACTGACGTTGTGGTTGATACAGTAGATGAAGATGGAGATATAGATAACGACTCGACATTAAGAGTTACATCAACTCAACCATTCTGTATTATGTCATTATATGTAGCAGATACTGATGCGACAGTTGAAGCTGCAGACTCTTGGAATTTTGACGTCGTAGATATCGATGACAATGAGGTAATACTTGAAGAGGACGGTACAGAACTATCTAATTTACATGACCCAGATACTAATGGTGACGATCTAGGCTTTGAAGTCCTCAGTCTGATAGGTAGCAGCGATGATGAGATTGGTGATGGAGCTATATGTGGCAGTGCTGAAATAGACTTTGATATAGTTGGTACAGGTGACCTTACCAACGATGTCGTAGACGCAAGGGTAGTTGTACTAACTGCTAGCTCTGCTACAGTTGCAGTCGACTTCATAGATGCGAACGACTAAACTCTCCTCTTTTTTTATTTTGGTGTCTGAAGGTGAAAACATGTCTCAGAATAATAAACCTGTACAATCAAGGAGAAATTTGTATCTAGCAATAATAGCTGCCGTAGTTGTAGTGTCAGTTACTATAGTTATTCGTTATGGAGATATAATTGGAGAACCCTCACCATATCCAGGAGTTGGCAAACCCGGTTCTGATCATCAACATGCAAAATTCAGAGTATATATAGATGGTAACAGAGTTCCATTTACTGATGAAAATTATTTTAAACGCAGTGAATACATATTTTTGGAAGAGGGTGACGGTAACACAATTCACAGGTTTGCTAGCGGTGCTACTTTAGCTATGTTTTTCAAGACCATTGGGTGGGAACTTACTGATACATGTGTTAAAACAGATAAAATATATGAGCATTTGAAAGTAAAGACAACAGAGTACTGCAATGAAGGAGATAGAACATTAAAGGTATACGTAAACGACAAACTCATTAGTAACGCTAAGGATTACGTGCTTTGGGAAAATGATAGAATTCTGGTAACATTTGGAAATCAGGATGAAGCTGCAATCAAGATACAATTAAGCACTCTTAAACCTCTTCCACTTCCACCTGGGGGAATTCCAGGATTTCCTTAAGTCTGTAGTTCTAAGAAACCTAAACTGAATAACTAATGATCTCTTTTACTCCCAGACTGGCTAGTGAACGAAGAAAATAACAATTCCAACAATTTAAATCATTAGCAAGGTGGATTTAATTTATGTTATATTTTGCATTCTTGAACCTGGTTAATGTTATTAATGCACCAATGGAAACGGCCATCACTATTGCTGCCAGTGTTGCGAACTCCGGCACAACTTGCACATTGAATGAAACCTCCTCATTTACAGAAACCGTTCCTACATCGTTAATTATTGATACCACCCCAATAATCACCTCAGCAGAACCAGTGGCATCTTCGGGGAAGACAACCTCAAACGTACCATTACCATCGCTTGTGCTCTGCTCCGAATATATCTCAATTATAGCATCATCCTGCAGGACAGCAACATCATAAACTACAGATGCATCATCGATAACCTGACCAGTTTCAGGATCAAGGAATTTTATGCCTATATCATACAACTGATCAGGGAGAACCTCTGGCCATGAAAGTTGCACCTTCACGCTACCATCATTTGTAACCTGCTCCATCACCGTAGGTTCAGCATAAGCGTATCCAATGAATAGCAATGGAAACAAAAAAACTGCCAACACTGCTTTCATGAGAATGCACCATTGATACACGTTCTTAAGACTTTCGTTGGTGTTTCCAATGGTTAGGAATTGGTTAAATACAGCGGAATATCATTTGAACAAACGGATATTATTTTTGGGTAAGAATTTCAAAAAATCGGAATCTCTAGTCCATAGCACAGCTCCATACCTAACTGTAGCGGCTATCAGTGCATCAACCAGATCTTCTTCGAAGGTTTCATCCTAGACGCTTCTTCCGAATCCATTTTTGTAAGGGGAACCACCTCTATCCCAATACTTTTTACGAACCCATCATATTTTTCACTACTCCTGTTAGCCAATGCATAACCCCAGAGTATCTGGAAGTGTGTAAGCACAGATATGCAAAACTCAAACGAAGAACGTGCCTGAACTATCTCTTCGCTTAATTCTCTCAGTCTTATATCACAGCGGTGATGTTTCCAGAAAGGCCTTCACTTAGAGCCCTCCCCGCTTTCTTGATATGTTTACACACTTTGGCTACATCAATGGAAAAATCCTCTATTGCAGAAATTAGCTCCGCGGGCTTTTCCCTGCGTTCTCTCAGTTTCCTGATAACTATACCACTCTCCCCTTCCTCAAGGATAACAGAATCGCCACGGTATAAGTATTATGAGAAAATCTATGTTATCTGATCTACTTCGATCCTCTCATCCCTTTTGCAAGTTCATCAGATGCATCTATCAACTGCTTGATATCATCGCTGTCATGCTCTGAAGAAATAGCACCCAACTTATGGGGCAAGAAGAATATTCCATATTTTGCAATCAATGCAAAATGGTACATCCTCTGCAACTCTCTATCACATTTGGCAACATCAAGGGCATTCTTCACATCAGATACTTTATCATTCAAGAAATGTGTAAGAAACAATGAGCCCATACCAGTTGTTTTTACTTTAACATTATTTTCATTCATCACTTTATCAATGCCATTCCTAGCGAGTTCTCCCAATCTATCTATTCTTTCATAGATACTCTCATTCTCTATTAGATGAGCCAGAGTTGCCAGACCGGCTGCCATGCCCAATGGATTGGCAGAAAAGGTCCCCCCTCCGATACTGCACCTTTCACCCTTTCCCTTCCCAATGGGATTTGCCAATTCCATAACCTCCTTCTTCCCGCAAACGATGCCTATAGGAAGCCCCCCTCCAGCTACTTTTCCTAAAGTAAAGAGATCCGGATCAAGAGAAAAGATATGATGTGCTCCTCTTAGCGATAACCTAAATCCAGTCACTATTTCGTCCAGAATAAACAGTGAATTATTATGTTTAGCATATTCCTGCAGCCCACGCAGATAATCAGGATCAGGAGGTATGCACCCAGCACCGCCGAGCAATGGCTCAACTATTATTCCCGCAAGACCATTCTTTACGCTATCCAGCACCTTAATCGATCTATCAAGATCGTTGAATGGTATAGATACAACATTCCTCATCTCTTCCTCAAGCAAACCTTTGCCCTCATCTTCATCAAATGGATAATTAACAGATTTCAAGAGATCGGTGTTAAAGCCATGCCAGCCTCCCTCGATCTTTGCGATCACCTTCCTGCCAGTATACGCTCTTGCAAGCCTTACAGCATGCATTGTAGCCTCAGCACCGGTATTGGCAAACCTCATCAGCTCCGCTTTTGGCATCAACCTGTTTATGGTATCAGCAAGCCTAACACTCAGCTCATTTACGGTTCCAAAAATAGTTCCTTCAGGAATTTTTTGCTTCAAGGCATCAACAACTGCAGGATGGGAATGACCAAGTATCAGGCTCCAGTGCCCCATCCAGTAATCAACATATGCATTATTATCAATATCATGAAGATACTTTCCATTTGCTTTCTGCGTGAAGAATGGATAGGGCTCGAAGAACCTTATGTTATGGTTTATTCCTCCAGGAAACCTTTTCATTGCTTGCTCAAACAATGCTCTTGATCTCATTGTCTTCTTTTCATAGAGCTGGATGTAGTGATCAAGCATCTCTCTTAAAGTTCAGCTATGCTCTTAATATTAGTTGACTTTACCCTCTCCAGTAATTTTGAATCAGCAGTATAGAGTAAGCAATTAAGATGGTTTGCGAGGGCAATATAGGAAGCATCATAAATCGTTATACCGTACTCATATGCAATAGAAACCGCTTCGGAAAACCATTGCTCAACAGGATGGAGCTTGATCTGTATGCCCAGCAGATCATCAAAAGCTTCCCTCACTTCATTTGCACCAATTTCAGAATTGTATCGTAAAGCATTAAGAACTTCGAAGACCATAAGCGGTGATGATACAAGAGTTAGTTCAGCTCTCAAATGTTTGTTCTTCAACTCTTCTGCCTTTTCCGAGTATTCTTCAAGATTGAACCATTTTATCACAATATTTGCATCCACAACAGCTAGCGATACTCTCTCCACTTCCTAATCTCCTCCGTACCGCTCCACTTCCCGCTGGTCTTTGACTTGATCTTTAACATATGTTTCGACGCCCTCAAAGCTCTGGCTTTGTTTATTGGCTTGCGGATATCTTCCTCGATCTCCAGCCTCCTCTTTATAGCTGAACGAATAACCTCGGCCCAATTAACATCACTGAAAAGTTCCATCTTCGACTTGGTTTCCTCGTCAACCTTGACGCTAACGGTTTTGGGCATACAAATAAAGTAGTAAAAGTAGTATAATAGACTTACTTTTAAGACCCATGGATTACTTGTTCTCAACGGCATCAAGGATTTGCAATCTCCTGCTCAATCCACTTCAATAATTTCTCCTTCGCCTTTGCTCTATAGAAGCAGGCCATGACTCATCACCCACCTTCATTCTTCCTTTGGTACAGCATCAAGCTCTGCATAAACAGGGTGAAGCGGAACCTCAGATCCGGAGGAGGTATAGCATAGGAATATCTCCCCGTCAACATACTGAAATCTTTTCAAAGACAGCATTGTAATCTCTCCTGCCGGGCATCCTGCTAAGCATATCATCTATCATGCCAGATATTTCCTTAATCGCTTCAATGGCACTTTCAAATTATATTTAATGCCAGTGATGGAAAATTCATATAGGTGCTCCTTTGAATAGTGTGTGATGAGCCATAGTGGGCACGGTCATGCTCATGAAGAGGAGGAACATGAGCACAAGCATACAGCTTTATGGTTGATAGTATCAGTCTTGACCATATCAATTACAGTACCGGTACTCTTGCTCTTGCTTACAGTGATAAAATAAATTTCCAGAAGGTTTATATTCATTTAGAGAAAGTAAATTGTTTTAGCGTAGCAGTTTGGCGGCGTCTGTAATTAGTAATGGATATGGTATCCATTTGATGCGTTACAGACCTCCAGTTGCGCTAACAATATGGGGATTCGATGAATAATTGAATCCGACATGGGTCACATGTTCACACTAAGCCCGGCCGTACTCTCTTTACAATAGTCAGACTCCGGTTGATCCTGCCGGACCCGACTGCTATCGGATTGAGACTAAGCCATGCGAGTCAACTAGCAATAGTGGCGCACGGCTCAGTAACACGTAGTCAACCTGCCCTGGGGACGTGGATAACCACGGGAAACTGTGGCTAAACCGCGATAGGTCATCGCTGCTGGAATGGGCAATGGCTCAAACCTACATGGCCCCAGGATGGGACTGCGGCCGATCAGGCTGTTGGCGGGGCAATGGCCCACCAAACCTGTAACCGGTACGGGCTCTGAGAGGAGGAGCCCGGAGATGGGCACTGAGACAAGGGCCCAGGTCCTATGGGACGCAGCAGGCGCGAAACCTTCGCAATAGGCGAAAGCTTGACGAGGTTAATCCGAGTGTTTCCTGCTAAAGGAATCTTTTGCCAGCTCTAAATAGGCTGGTGAATAAGGGGTGGGCAAGTCTGGTGTCAGCCGCCGCGGTAATACCAGCACCCCGAGTGGTCGGGATGATTATTGGGCCTAAAGCATCCGTAGCCTGTCTTGCAAGTCTTCCGTTAAATCCACCTGCTTAACAGTTGGGCTGCGGGAGATACTGCAGGACTAGGAGGCGGGAGAGGCGAGGGGTATTCCTTGGGTAGGGGTAAAATCCTCTGATCCATGGAGGACCACCAGTGGCGAAGGCGTCTCGCCAGAACGCGCTCGACGGTGAGGGATGAAAGCTGGGGGAGCAAACCGGATTAGATACCCGGGTAGTCCCAGCTGTAAACGATGTAGGCTCGGTGATGGGTTGGGTTTGTCCCAACCCAGTGCCGCAGGGAAGCCGTTAAGCCTACCGCCTGGGGAGTACGGTCGCAAGACTGAAACTTAAAGGAATTGGCGGGGGAGCACCACAAGGGGTGAAGCCTGCGGTTCAATTGGAGTCAACGCCGGGAACCTTACCGGGGGCGACAGCAGTGTGAAGGTCAAGTCGAAGACTTTACCAGACGAGCTGAGAGGAGGTGCATGGCCGTCGCCAGCTCGTGCCGTGAGGTGTCCTGTTAAGTCAGGTAACGAGCGAGACCCCTGCTCCTAGTTGCTACTATTACTCGAAGGAGTAGTAGGGCGAATTAAGAGGACTGCCGTTGTTAAAACGGAGGAAGGAGGGGGCTACGGCAGGTCAGTATGCCCCGAAACCCCTGGGCCACACGCGGGCTGCAATGATAGGTACAATGGGCTCCGACATCGAAAGATGGAGGCAATCCCCAAAACCTATCCCAGTTATGACTGAGGGCTGAAACTCGCCCTCATGAATATGGAATCCCTAGTAACCGCGTGTCACCATCGCGCGGTGAATACGTCCCTGCTCCTTGCACACACCGCCCGTCGCTTCATCCGAGTTGGGTTTGCGCGAGGTGGTGCCTTCTTGGTATCATCGAACGCGAGCTCAGCAAGGAGGGAGAAGTCGTAACAAGGTGGCCGTAGGGGAACCTGCGGCCGGATCACCTCCTTAGTTTAGTATAGCCGGGCGTGTAAAGAACATGTGATCCATCACAGATGCAACTCTTCATGAAAGTGAAGGGTGAAGGGTGAAGTGGATAACAGGCGTTATTCACGATTATCACCATGCATAGCCGCGTAAGTTCTAGGGTTACTGGTGTAAGGACGCCACTTGGTGGATGGCTCGGCTTGAGGAGTGATGAAGGGCGTGGCAAGCTGCGATAAGCGCTGGGTAGGAGCATGCAACCATTGATCCAGCGATGCCCGAATGGGAATCCTGCCCGCAAGGGCACTCCCTTACTTATGTAGGGGAAGGCGAACCACCCGAAGTGAAGCATCTGAGTAGGGTGAGGAGGAGAAATCAATTGAGATTCCCCGAGTAGCGGCGAGCGAAAAGGGAGAAGCCCAAACCGAATTCCCTGCAGCAATGCAGGGCAGATGTGGTGTATGCTGATGGCTTTCTTCAATGAAAGCTATCCTTGACATTTAGCTGAATCGCTCTGGAAAGGGCAGGTGAAGAGGGTGATACCCCCGTAAGCAAAGATGTTGGGGATAGTGCTATCAGCTAGAGTAACTGGCCTTGACAGTGGCTGGTGAATATGGGGGAAAGTAGCCTCCAAGGCTAAATATCTCTCAAGACCGATAGCGTACTAGTACTGTGAAGGAAAGATGAAAAGTACCCCGGAAGGGGGGCGAAAAGTGCCTGAAACCAAGTGGTTACAGACGTACACTGCCCGGAAGGAGCTTTTGTCAGATACTGCAAGGTTCAAAGATTGCTTTCATCCGCAAGGGTGCAAGTGATCAGCGGACTCTGTAGCCTGACTTCCAAAGCACTAGGGTGGTGTGATCCGTCTAGAAACACGGGCCAGTGAGTTTACTGCCATGGCGAGCCTAAGTGCAGAGGCACGAAGGCGAAGGGAAACCAACTTTCCGCAGCATAGCAATATGCGAGGGGATGGGTCTGAAAGGGCCTCAGTCATGACAGTAAGGCTAGAATCCGAGCGATCTAGTCCTGGGCAAGGCGAAGCTGGACGAAAGTCCGGTGGAGGCCTGAAGCAGTGCTGACGTGCAAATCGTTTGTGTGACCTGGGATTAGGGGTCAAAAACCAATCTAGCTCGGTGATCGCTAGTTCCCACCGAATTGGATCGCAGTCCTGCCTGGGTGGAGGTTGCTGGCGCTGTAGAGCACCGATAGGATGGCAAGGATCCGAAAGGGTTCACCATCTCTTCGAACTCCGAATGCGCTGGCTCCGTAGAAGCTCAGAGGCGGGTTTATGTGGGGTAAGCCTCATAACCGAGAGGGGGACAACCCGGACTGGAGTTAAGGCCCCGAAATGTTGGCTAAGTGTCAAACTAAAGGGCGTTTCCGGACAAAGACAGCAGGAAGGTAGGCTCAGAAGCAGCCATCCTTCAAAGAGTGCGTAACAGCTCACCTGCCGAGCCCGGAAGCCCCGAAAATGGACGGGGCTCAAGCCAGCTGCCGATACTCCAGACCTTTCCGCAAGGAAAGCGTGGTAGGTGGGCGTAGAGCTTGGGACGAAGTTGGGTCGTGAGATCCAGTGGACCGAGCTCTATTGCAGATACTGGTGGTAGTAACAGCATAGCCGGGTGGGAAACCCGGCCACCGTAAGGGCGAGGGTTTCCCGGCAATGCGTCGTCAGCCGGGAGTTAGTCGATCCTAAGAGTAGTCTCAACAGAGCTACCCGAACGGGAAACTGGTTAATATTCCAGTACCATGATAGTGTCGTTACCATCCATTTCTGTCACTTTAAGATAGGGTAGGCAGAACCGTCGTTCTGTTTAACTTACCAAGGACGGGGGAGTGTCGTAATGACGAGAACCTGCCCGAGGAAGGAATAGCCCTGCGTTAGCAGGGTCTGCTCAATTCTTGGGGGCAATGAAAGCAGATCTGGAGAGACGTTATCATGTTCGTACCGAGATCCGACACTGGTGCCCTGGTTAAGAAGACTAAGGTGTATCGGGAATACCGTAGGCGAGGGAACTCGGCAAATTAGCCCCGTACCTTCGGTATAAGGGGTGCCTGCAATTTTTACGAAGAGTAGGAACTGCAGGTCGCAGTGACAAAGGGGTCCCGACTGTTTAATAAACAGCAAGAGGCACCGGCCAAATAAGATAAAATGAATTAACATCAAATGCAAGTAAATGTTGGTATCAAATCGAACTTGTACAAGTTCGGCAAGGTTTACGGTATACAATTGTACCGTAAAGAGTACGTTGAAAAGTTTCGTGCA
>Ga0073934_10007229_pt1 | contig 15630 bp, 15 predicted proteins | sample LarsenN4metaG_FD_76834 | JGI IMG/M metagenome (GOLD analysis project Ga0073934, IMG submission 76834) | Hot spring sediment bacterial and archeal communities from British Columbia, Canada, to study Microbial Dark Matter (Phase II) - Larsen... ...
AGCGGCTCCTTGCGATGTCTACGTGCAAGTTCTTATTTATCAAGCGCATCAATCATTACTCACTAATCAATTTTCAATTCTCATCCGCAACCGGCGGTGTCAAGTGTGTGTAAAGATCAGGCCCTTTGAGGGGGAGAGCCGCCGGAGGCGGCAGGGGGTCCAGATCCGGATGAGCGTCGTCCACATCTCAGGAATTCCCCGCACGAGCGCCGAGACTCTTCAACGCCTCCGCCGCGATCGGAGCATGAACCGGATCGAAGTTCGGATTCAGGCTCAGGGCTTGATAGAGATGCTTCTTCGCTGCTTCGCGGTCGCCGGTTTTGGCATAGATCATTCCGGCGTGAAACAGAATGTTCGCATCCGGCGTCCGATGGCGCAGCGCCTTAGCGATCGTCTTCTTTGCATCGTCGTAACGGCCCGCTTTGTAGTAAGTCCAAGCGAGCGTATCCGCGGCAAAGACATTAGGACGCAACGCGAATTCTTCTTCCGCCAGCTTCACCGCTTCGTCGAGGTGAATGTCGTGATCCGCATAGAACCGGACCATCTGCATGTCGCCGCGGACGCCGTGCGCTTTGTTCATTGCATGTATGCGCTCGAGCAGCGCGAATTGCTGTTGCGCCTGCTCTTCCTGGCCTGTCAGGCGGTACAGCTCTCCGAGCGCGCGGACGGCCTCGTGCTGCGGAGCGATGGCGACGGCCTTCTTGTACGCGTCGATCGCCGCCGGATAGTCGCGCTTCGAGGCTCGGACTTTGCCCATGGCGACGAGGAGATGCTGGTTTTGCGGAGTTTGTTCCAGAGCCTTCACTAAAGTCTGTTCCGCCGCTTCGAGCGCGCCGGTTCCCCAGAGCATCAAGGCGAGTTGAGCCTGGCACCAGGCTGTGTTTTCTGCATAAGGAGCGCCCGCGGCGACGGCTTTCTCCATGAGCCAGAGAGCCTTGCGCACATCCCCGGACAGGTAGAGCAGGTGTGCGCCGCGACTGTAGGAGGCCAGATCCGGCCGCGCGTCGATCATCTTTTGATAGTGGTGGTAGGCCTTTTCGTAGTCGCCCATTTCGAGAGCCGCATCGCCCAGGACGCCCAGCGCCGCGGCATTGCCGGGATCGAGCTTTGTCGCCTTCGCCGCCCAGTCGATGCTTTGTTCGAATTCGTGCCTGCTTCCCGTGACGGCGGCCATGCCGATCATTGCCGGGACATTCGTGGAGCGGAGTTCGAGGGCTTTCTCGAATGCAGTTTGCGCCCGGTCGTAGTAGGCGAAGTCCAGAGTCTCGCGTCCCTTCTGCAGGTAGGCGTCGCCCAGGCTAGTCCAGCCGTCGCTGTTCTGCGGATTCTGTTTCAGCTTCTCGATCCAGCTCGCAATGAGCCGGTCCGACGCGGAGGCGTCGGTTGGGGAGCGTTCGTCGTTGAGCAGCTCGGCGGCCGCGTGGCTGCGGGGCGCCCAAGGGGCGAACTGGTAAAGAAAACCGATCGTGGCGAAGACGACAACAATAGAGGCCAATGCGAAGGTCCGCGCCCGGCGTTTGACCATTGCGATCATGATTCCTCCTATGAAAGTAAGAACAATGTGCGCGCGGTCTATGAAAGTGTGAACGAGTGCCGATTACTGGAGCTCTGCCCCCCTGCCGCCTTCGGCGGCCTTTTCTCCCCCTTCGAGGGGGAGAGCCGCCGAAGGCGGCAGGGGGTCAGAATGCGTCGTGCCGATTTGTTCACGTCTTCTATTGACCGCGCATGGCGACCCGGGTCAAGCCGGCCGCCTAGTTGCCGACGTTCAGCCCCGAATCCTTGCTGTTTCTGGGCCCCGCATGCGGCGTGGCGGAATATGGAAACACCTGGTGATACACCTGGTCATTGGCGGCGATGTTATCGCCGACGAGCGTAATGGGGTTGAATGCCGGGCCGCTTGCGATAGCGGTCAGCGCGATGTCGATGACGTCGTCGCCGAATCGGCGTCCGTTTGGCCATCCGCCCGGAACCTGTCCATTAGCGCCCGGAGTCGTGTCCCCGCCGAAGAGGCTGAGGCGATTAAAGGCCGCCTGTCCGGCAAGCGGGACCGGGCCCGTGGACGTATCGACTCGCAGAACGTCGGGGATATAGATGCTCACGAGATCCGACCGGTTGTTCGTCTGCAGATTCAGTCCGAAGACGAAATTGATAAGGGATGCGAGTTCGGGATTGCGGGCGTAAGTCGCGAAGTTCGCGTCGCGCGTGGGGGAGGTCCGGTTGTAGCGATCCTTGTCCTTCAACGCAACCAGCACTTCGTTGAACAAGGGATTCCCCATGCGATTGACTTGGACCCAGTTCTCGTGACGATCGTCGCGCTCTCTGTCGTCGTGTTTGTCAAACTTGTCTTTGCCGTCGCGGCCCGTGTCATCAAATCGGAGGGTCACGCGCTCACGGCTAACGGACGCGTAGACGCCGACGTTTGGAAAGCCCGGAACAGACTTCAGCAAATTGACAGGAATCTGGACGGCGTAGGCCAGAACGTTAAAACCCTTGAACCCGTCCACGCCGCCGCCCTGCTGGCCAAACGTGTTCGGCGGGCTGGGCATGACGATCCGTGGATCGAGCAGATCGAAGATGCCCGGCGTGTCGGCGTAGAATCCGTCTTCGCGCGGCCCGGCAAAGACGACTTCGCCCGAGTGCAGCGTGTAGATTGTCTGCCGCGTGTACGGGTCGAGTCCGTCCGGGGTTGTAGCGCCCGAGATGGCTCTGCCGGTCGCCGGATCGTTATAGAGCGGAGTCGTTCTCGCTCCGACGTTTGGCGGCGGCGTCAATAGCCGATGGCCCAGTTCGTGCCGGCGCCTCCATGAATCCACGCGCGTGACGGTATACGTCTGCGTGTAGTTCTGGCGCGCGTCGCCGACCGTCATGATCGGACCCGCCTCGGTCCCCAAACCATAAGAGAGGATCGTGTTGGGATTTTTCAGACCGGGACCTTCCAGCGGGTTGACCGAAGAAAAGAGGAAATTGTACCGAAGGAATTCGGCGCCCGTCGCCGGGTTCGTGATGTGGATGCTGTAGAGAGCATCATCTGCGAAGCGTTCATAGATGACGCCGTCGCCCGGCTCCGAGAACGGCCGGACATGTACGACGACATTGAGAACCTTTTCGCTCGGGTTGTTGTATTTCTGGCCGACGAACGTGTAGACGTCCGTGATATTCGCTTGCGGATCCTGTTTGATCAGCGGGGCGTCGCTGTGGCTAGCGCTCCAGAGCTGCACGCCGGCGAAAAAACCGATTCCGCATAACGATAGCCGGGCTGCTGTTCGAGTTACGCGTCTCATAGTGGCTCCTTTTTCAGTTGTCAGAACTGTCCGGGGTTATTTGCAAACCTGCCGATCAGGTCCTTGTTGTTGTCGAAGAGGTACACGTTACGCAGACGAATGGGGTCATGGGTCATGTTCACAATGCCGGCGGCAAAGTTTCCGCTCACGAGGGTGCGAAATACCGCGCCAGTGGATTTCTCGGCGAACAAGACGCCGGCGCCGGGATTAGGCGCTGAGTTGCCGGGAAAGTCGCCGACGCCGGAGACGCGGAAGCCCGTCCCCAGCACTGATCCGCCGTCGACCACTACCTTCGCGTTTCCGGCGACCTCAATTCCGAAGTTCGTATTCCCGTCGAATCGGCAGTTCTCGATCGAAACGTGGGAGTCGCCGAGAACTCGGATGCCGCTCGTCCAGTTTCGAATCGTCAGGTTGCGAATGAAGACGCGGCGATTGCCGGGAGAATTCACAATGATTCCGGGAGCGCCCTGGCGGGCGTTGTTTCCCGGATCGCCCTGCAGTACGGCGTCAATGTCGGCGTCGACGCCCGGCGCCGCTTGCAGGGTGACGTTTCCGTTGGCGCCGGTGATTTGTACAACTTCCGCGAACGTGCCCGAGGTCACGATCGTTACGCTTCCGTTCTGATTGGCGCCGGTAGCGTTCGCGAGAGCTGCCCTGATCGTTCCGAAGACGCGATCCCCGTCGCCGTCTTCCGCGGCGCCGATCCGGCCGTCGCCGTCGTAATCGCCGCAGGTTCCAGGCTGGGGAACGGAGTCCGCGTTCGGGGGAGGGTTGTTGCAGTTTCCTTCCACAAGGACGGGGTGATTCGCAAGCAAGATTCCTGCGCTAAAAACAAGAACACAGACTGCTGCGTACAAGAACTTCATCTGCAACCTCCTGGTTTAAGAGAATTTGGACAACAGACAACAAGCACTACGAGACGAACCGCAGCTTTGGATGGCAAAGACGGCGCAAATCGCGCCGGAAGCAGAAAATGCAGTCTTTCAGCGGAAACCGAGTAGCCTTAGTTGTTAAACGCGCTCGTTACAAGCGGAAGAAATGTTGATGAGGAAAGTGAGAAATGGCGGCGCCCTGGCGAAATGTTCTGAGCCCCTGCGCCGCGCTGCGGTGTACACTGTCACCAAAGGCGCGTACGAATGGACGGCGGAAGTGATCCAGTAATTGAAGAATTCCTGCGTCAGATCGCGCCCATTCGAAACCGGATCCTGCGTCTGATCCTGTTCGGTTCCCGGGCCCGTGGCGACATACGACGCCACGATGGAAGTTCTCTTCAAGACCCACCGTTTGATTTCTCTAAAGATCTATCGCGCGGTCGAGTTTGAAAAGTTCTCTGCACTTCCCACCCCTTTCTTCAGGAATGTGCTCTGCGAAGGACTGACGCTTGGATAAAGCCTCCCCGGAACTCATCAGCGCCCTGTTGGAGAAGGCGAAAGGCAAGTTGATGACCGTGAGTCCGGTGACTACGATATCTACTCCGGCATCGATCGCTCGGACGAAAACGCAGTGCGTGAGGCGCGAGAATTCCTGACCGAAGCCGAGCGCTACCTGCAGCCATTCCTGTCGTAGCTGTGGGACGCCGGCCAGCTTGGCGCCCCTTCCACGCATTCGGCCCCCCGGAGTCATGAATGAACGCTTCGTCGCAGCGTGTTCAAAGGATCTATCTGCTGCTGTTGATGCTGCACACGCTGGCGGCTTCGTTCATCTGGGGCATCAACACCCTCTTTCTGCTTGATGCGGGCTTGAGCAACGCAGGGGCGTTTGCGGCAAACGCTTGCTTCACGGCCGGCATGGTTGTGTTTGAAGTCCCGACCGGAGTCGTCGCCGACACGCGCGGACGAAGAACATCCTATCTGCTCGGTACGTTGACCCTGGCAATTTCTACGCTGCTTTATCTGTTGATGTGGCGCGTGTCGGCGCCGTTCTGGGCTTGGGGACTGACATCGGCTTTTCTCGGTCTGGGCTTCACATTTTTCTCGGGCGCCGTCGAAGCGTGGCTGGTCGACGCGCTGACGTTCACCGGGTTTCTTCGAGAGGGCGGAAGGCTCGAGTCCGTTTTTGCTAAAGGGGAAATTGTTGAAGGCGCCGCCATGCTTGGCGGATCCATCGCGGGAGGCGTACTAGCGCAGGAAACGAATCTGGGAGCGCCCTACATGCTTCGTGCGGTCGTCCTTGTCATCACATTCGTACTTGCATGGACCCTGATGCGCGACATCGGCTTCACGCCGAACCTCGGCAAAAGCCTCGGGCGAGAAGTGAGGCATGTGCTGGGCGCTTCGATCGAACACGGTTTGGGCAACCCGCCAGTGAGATGGATCATGCTGTCGGCGCCGTTTACCGGCGCGGTGACTATCTATGCGTTTTATGCGGCGCAGCCTTATCTGCTGGACCTCTATGGGAACGAAGAGGCCTATTCCGTGGCCGGCCTTGCGGCCGCCATCGTCGCTGGAGCGCAGATCGTGGGCGGCTTAATCGTGCCGCATGTTGGACGCTTCTTCCGCAGGCGTACTTCGGTATTGCTGGCCGGTACATCGCTAAGCGCCGCGGTGCTGGCAACCATTGGACTCGCGCCGGGCTTTTGGAACGTTATTGTCCTGCTTGTTCTGTGGGGATTGATGTTCGCGGCGCTCACGCCGGTGCGACAGGCGTACTTGAACGGCCTGATCCCCTCGAAGGAGCGCGCCACGGTATTGTCGTTCGACTCTCTGATGGGTTCGAGCGGCGCGGTTGGATTTCAACCGATACTAGGTCGAGTCGCCGACGTTTGGGGCTACCCGATCTCCTATGTCTGCAGCGCGGCCGTCCAGGCGCTGGCCATTCCGTTCATCCGGCTTGCACGCCGGCAACAAGCCTCGCCTGACGCGATTTCTTAACGAATAACGGCCGCGATCGGTCCCGCGACTCATGCAGCGCGATCGGCAAGCACAAGCGCACGATCCCGGCGAACGCGGCCTGCCGGTATGGACGCGTCGCCGATGCGCAGACGCGCCAGCATTTCGCTTTTCTCCTTCCCTGTAACAATCCAAAGAATTCGTCGAGCGCGATTCAGAATGGGATATGTCAATGTCATGCGACGCCTGCCTTGATACACGCCGGTTGGCGCGACGTCTCGGTCTGCTGCTTCGAGCACGGGATCGCCTGGAACCAAGGAAGCGGTGTGGCCGTCTGGGCCGAGACCAAGATGAACCAGGTCGAGCACGGCCGGCATACCGGCCAGTTTTTGAAGATCTGCCGCATAAGCTTTGGCTGCTGCGTCCAGGTCCGGCGACTCTACGGGCATTGGATGAACTTGCTCCGGACTGAGATCCACGTGATCGAGCAGGTTCGCCTGTATGTGCGTGAGATTACGGTCGGGGCTTCCTGCGGGAGCGACGCGCTCGTCGACCTGCACGAGATGCACGCGTTTCCACGGTATGTCCTGGTCTGCCAGCAGACGCAACATTCGCCACGGAGTATGTCCACCGCTGATGGCCGCGATAAAGCAGCCGCGCGCAGCCACGGATGCGCGCGCTTCCGCCGCGATGATGCGCGCGCCTTCCTGAGCCACTGCTTCGGCGTCGGCAAGCAACTGAATATTCATGAGACATTCCTAGGCGATCTTTTCCAAGTGGCCTCCGAACCCGTAACGCATGGCCGAGAGCACCTTGTTTTGAAAGTCTGAACGGCCGCGCGAACTGAATCGTTCGTATAGCGCGGCTGCGAGGACGGGAACGGGAACGGCTTCGTCAATCGCAGCCTTGATCGTCCACCGCCCTTCGCCGGAGTCGGAGACGCGGCCGCCGAATCTTGAAAGGTCCGGATCCTGGACGAGGGCGGCGGCTGTCAGGTCCAGGAGCCACGATGCGATCACGCTTCCACGCCGCCATACCTCGGCAACGTCGCGGAGATTGAAGTCGTATTGATAGTGTTCCGGATCGCGCAGCGGAGTCGTTTCAGCGTCCGCCCTCGCGTGGCCGCCCTGCTGTTTGCCGATGTTGGCCTCGTGCAGGACGTTCAAGCCTTCCGCGTAGGCCGCCATGAGGCCGTACTCGATGCCGTTGTGGACCATCTTGACGAAATGGCCGGCGCCGCTGGGGCCGCAGTGCAAGTAGCCTTGCTCGGCCGTGCTGCTGATTTTGTCGCGGCCGGGCGTGCGAGCGATCGCGCCGACGCCGGGCGCGAGCGCGGCAAAGATGGGGTCGAGACGTTGGACCGCTTCGGGCTCTCCTCCGATCATCAGGCAGTAGCCTCGCTCAAGCCCCCACACGCCGCCGCTGGTGCCGACGTCCACATATTGAATTCGGCTGGAAGCCAGCTCCTTCGAGCGGCGAATGTCGTCGATGTAGTGAGAATTTCCCCCGTCGATCAAAATGTCGCCGGGCTCAAGATCCGCGGCGATTGCCGCGATCACGTCGTCCACCGCCGCCGCCGGGACCATCAGCCACACGGCGCGCGGTTTCCTCAGCTTGCCCACTAGTTCGGTCAGGGAAGTCGCCGGCTTGGCCCCCTGCTTGGCCAACTCCTGGACGGGCTCTGGGGACCTGTTGAATACCACGCATTCGTGGCCCGCTTTGAGCAGCCGTCGCGCCATGTTTCCCCCCATCCTTCCAAGACCGATCATTCCGAGTTGCATCGTGATCTCCCTCCCAAAGTTGAAATCCGCCCCGAAACGCGTTGGCGTTGTCGCCCAACCGGCAGCCCGGCGGCAGCGATTTCAATTTGCGGACGTTTCCCCCTCCGAGAACGACGTCGTCGGGCAGCAGCGCGGCAGTCAGGCGGGCCACGACATCGGCTACGTAGCGGCGCCACTTCTTCAGGCCATGTTTCGTCAATCCACGCTGACCCACATAGTCCTCAAATGTGCCCTTCTTGTAGGGCAGATGTCCGAGTTCCATGGGCTCGACGATTCCATCCACAACAAATGCCGATCCCAGCCCGGTTCCCAGGCCGAGAAAGAGCATCCGGCCGCCTCTGTAGCTGCCCAAAGCTTGCATGGCGGCGTCATTGATCAGTTTCACCGGACGGTGGAAAGCGGCTTCGAAATCGAAGCCGACCCATCCGGATCCAAGATTATGAGGTTCCGCAACCGGCCTGCCCTTGAGCACCGGGCCGGGATATCCGATCGATACCACGTCATAGTCCCAATCCGCCGCGGTTTTTTGAACGCCGGCGACCATCTGCTCCGGCGTCATGTCCGGTCCGGACGGAAACCTCCGGCGGACGCGCCGTCCCGTCGCAAGAATCTTGACGTGGTTGCCGCCGATGTCCACAACCAGCACTCTCATGACAAGCCTTCCCGGCGAGAAGGATTTTAGCCGCAGATTACGCAGATCCAAATTGGCGTCCTTGGCGTCATTCGCGGCCGCCTTTGTCGTTTAGATGGATGTACCGACGCGCCGACATCAAATGGGACTCCTAACATCATCCTCTTTTCGGCCGGTAGATTCATTTCGCTTGCGGCATGGACCCCCTGCCGCCGAAGGCGCAATTTGGGGACAGAGACCAATTTCCTGCGCGTGAGGGACTCATCAGGCTTTACGTCGACCTTATGCGCAGGAAATTGGTCTCTGTCCCCAAATTGCGCCCCGCTAGAACCGGTATCCAATCCCGCCGACAATGTGGTGCGTCCGGACAGGGAATTCCACCGACGCAGTTCCCACTGACAAGTTCTGCTGCGAGTACGTGAACTTGTATTCCCCGAACGCATACACGTTTCTTCGCACGCGCATCTCGATGCCGCCTGCGGCCTGCGCGGCAGGCCCGCCGCTTTCGTAGCGGTCTGCGGACATGCCGAGCAGAGCGGCTTCGGTGTGCGACACGGTTGCGCCCGCGCCGGCGCGCGCCGTCAAGGCGAATCTCGGCGCTGCGGCCGCCCGGTCGAGAGGAACACGGACCAGGAAGTTGCCGAGGACGAGGTTCAAGCCATGCGATACGTTCAGCCGCTCCACGAGACGGCGCGCCGCTTCGTCCAGTTCTGCGAAAACCTTGAGGTGAATGAATTCCACTTCCGCGCCGACTCGGCCGGAGAACAGAAATCCGCCGCGCAGCCCATAGTAAAGCGGCGTATCGAACGACCGTGTTTCGAAGCGCAGCCCGTCCAGATCAATGCCGGCGGCGGTCGCCGGATCGTCGATGTAGACGTCGACGCGGAAGGGCGCGGCCCAGCCCACATAGGCGCCAAATGTCCACTGCGCCGTCGCGGGCTGGGTGCAGCCAAGCAGAAACATCGTCGACAAGAAGAGTCTTGCCGGCATGAAAGCACACTATAATCTCCGGGACTCATAGCTCAAGACTCGACGAAGTAGGAGGATCACCATGAAGCCGCGCCTTCTTGGTTTGAGCGCCTCGCTCGTGTTTGTAATTTCCGCGACTGCGTTCGGGCAGCAGGAGCCGGGAAACCCGCAGCTCGGATCGAGCGGACAGGTCGGACAACGCGAAAAGAATACGCCGGCGCGGCCTGCTCCGCGACGGCCGGACGGTCGAGTGCACCTTGGGCCGCCGCCGGGAGAGACAGGGTTGTGGCTGCCGTTCAACGGGGGCAGCGAACGTCTCGTGAATCCCGACAAGATGACCTTGGAAACATCCGCGCAATACCCCGACCGGCCCAAGCTCAGCGAAGTGCCGTTTCAGCCTTGGGCGCGAGAGGTGCACCGGGATCGCAGCTCCAACCAACTCGAGCCGCACACGCGATGCAAACCCTCCGGCGGGCCGCGACAGTTTCTGACGCCGTATGGAGTCGAGTTTGTCGAAATGCCGGAGCTTCAACGCATCTTCATCATGGACCTGGGCGGCCCCCACACGTACCGCATCATCTACATGGATGGCCGGCCGCATCCCGAGCATCTCGCGCCCAGCTACTATGGGCACTCCATCGGCCGGTGGGAAGGAGACACGCTGGTAGTGGACACGCGGGGCTTCACCGAAGGCTTCTGGTTTGACCGCAGCGGGCTGCCGCACACCGAACGGCTCCGCATGATCGAGCGGTTTACCCGCACCGATTCCAAGACCATCAAGTACGAGGTGACGATCGACGATCCCGGCGCCTACACGCGCACATGGTCCGCCGGATTCCTGCTCGGCTGGGATCCCCAGGCGGATCTGTTCGAGTACGTTTGCCAGGACAACAATATTGCTCCCGACCTGATGGTCGGCGGCCGAGAAGCTGCGGGCCGGACCAGCTTGTTTGTTCCGTGATCCAATCGGGGCGAAAATTTGAAATTGGACGATTCCTGCATCTCAGATCCGAAATCCGAAATCTCGAATTGGACTGTCTCTGCCGGCGGATCGAGCGTCCAATTTGAAATCTTAAATTTCGGATTTGAGATGCAGGAATCGTCCAATTTCAAATTTTTCCCGTGCCTCTTCCCGGAACTTTTGTCTCTCCAATCTCGTCTATAGCTCGACGAGGACAACGCATGACGGCCCTATGGCAGGACATTCTTTATGGCTGCCGGATGCTCTTCAAGAATCCCGGCTTCACGACGGTCGCCGTAATTTCTATCGCGCTGGGAATTGGCGCGAACACCACCATATTCAGTCTCATCAATGCAACCCTCCTGAGCTCGCTGACGTTCCCCGAGCCCGATCGCCTTGTTGTGATCTGGAACGTTCCTGTCCAGAACCGGACGCAGCGCGGCGGCGTCTCGGCGGCGACGTTTCTGGGGTGGAAGGAGCGGAGCCGTTCATTCGAGCATGTCGGAGCCGTGTACAACTATGTCCGGAGTCTGGGTAAGGGCGATGACGGGTCTCCACCTGAGCAGGTCCAGAGCCAGCGCTTTACGCCGGGCATGTTTCACGCGCTCGGCGTCCGCCCGCTGTTGGGACGACTGTTTACGGACGAGGAGGACCGGATTGGAGATGCTGCGCCGGTTGCGCTGATCAGTCACGGCTTCTGGCAGCGCAAGTTCGCCGGCGATCCGAACATCGTCGGAAAAACCATGCGTCTGGACGGCGTCGTGTACACCGTGATCGGCGTCATGCCGCCGGACTTCGGTCTGCTGAACCAGGAAGCCGATCTGTGGGAGCCGTGCGGAATCAGTCAAACCCAGTTGCAAAGCACGGCCAGCTACCTCGTCGCCGCCGGCCGTCTGAAGCCTGGCGTCTCGATCGCGCAAGCGCAGGCCGAAATGGACGGAATCGCGGCGCAACTCGCGGAAGCGGACCCCGCGCGGAACAAGAATCGGGGCGTGAGGCTGGAACCGCTTCAGGAAGTCTACTTCGGCGGGCTGCGCGAGCCGCTGTTCGTGCTGCAAGGCGTCGTGGCGTTTGTCTTATTGATTGCCTGCGCCAATGTCGCAGGTCTGCTGCTGGCGCGCGCTTCGTCGCGCCGGATCGAAGTGGCCGTGCGATCCGCGATCGGCGCGGATCGATGGCGGATCGTCCGGCAGCTTTTGACCGAAAGCGTGCTGATCGCGATGTTGGGCGGGTTGTTGGGCGTTGCGGTGGGCTGGGTCGGGCTGCGGCTGTTCATTGCAACGGCCCCGCCGGGGCTTCCGGGGCTGGATGATTTTTCGATCGACGTCCGCGTCCTGGCGTTTACGGCGGCGGTCTCGATCGTGACGGGACTGGTCTTCGGTCTTCTTCCGGCGCTGCAAAGCTCGAAGGCGAATCTTGCGGGAGCGATCAAGGAATCGGGGCGCGGCGCCATGGGTGGGTTGGCGCGTCATCGTCTGCGAAGCGTTCTGGTGACGGGACAGATCGCGCTGGCGCTTGTTCTGCTGATCGGCGCCGGACTGATGATCAATACATTCGTGCGGCTGCAGCGGAACGATCTCGGCGCGGATCCGAGGGGCGTGCTGACGTTCGAAGTGCGATTCCCTGAGGATGAAATGATGAAGGTCGTTGGACGATACCGCGGCGTGGGCTTGTGGGAAATCAGTCCCGTGACCGCTCTCACCTTCAATCGCATCTTTGAGCGCATGCAGGGACTGCCGGCCGTGCAGTCGGCTGCAGGCAGCACGTTTCCGCCTTTGAGCGGCGCCATGGCGATGAACTTCATCATTGCAGGGCGGCCGGCGCCGGCCCCGGGAGGGACGGGAGCGACGTCACAGCCGCAGACAAACGCCGCGTACCTCGCGGTCACGCCGAATTTCTTCGCGACCATGAAAATTCCGATTCTCCGCGGCCGCGACTTCAACGATCGAGATACGCAAGCCGCCCCGCCGGTCGTGATCATCAACCAGACGATGGCGCGGCGGTTTTGGCCGGACGAAGATCCTATCGGCCAGCGCATCACGCTGGATTTTGTTCCCGATGAACAGCCGCGCCAGATCATCGCCGTCGTCGGCGACACGCGCTTCAGCCCCTATGAAGAAGATCCGCCCGCGGTGATGTACGTTCCTCACATGCAGCAGACGCCGCGCTGGCAGGGCCCTTCCTGGAATGCGCGGGCCCGCATGACCTTTATGCTGCGGACGGCGGGAGATCCGATGGCCCTGATACCGGCAGTGCGGGCCGCGGTCGCTGAAATCGATCCCGGCAAGCCGGTGTCGGAAATCCGGACGGTCGAGCAATCGTTGAATCAGCGGCTGCAGGGAACGCGCCTCTACACTGGACTGCTCGTCGTCTTTGGAGTGATCGCGGGCCTGCTCGCGGCGGTCGGCATCTATGGCGTGATGGCGTACTCGGTCGGGCAGCGCACGCATGAAATCGGTGTGCGCATGGCGTTGGGCGCGATGTCGCGCGACGTCATGGGGCTCGTGTTCCGTCAGGCTGCACTGATGATTGTGTTTGGACTGGTGATCGGCCTGGCAGGTTCCTTCGCCCTGACACGGTTTCTGGGAGACGCGCTCTGGGGCGTCACGCCGACGGATCCTCCGACATTCGGCGCCGTCTCACTGGGACTGATACTCGTCGCAGCGCTCGCCTGCCTGATTCCGACCCTCCGTGCGATGCGCGTCAATCCGACGATCGCGCTGCGATATGAATAAGGGAGTTGCCGCTGCGGTCAAGCCATCTGCTGGCCGTCGCCATTCTTGCTTTGGGCGTCAATCCAGCGCTGCAGCAGATTCCCGATGGTAGTGAAGCGCTGTTCGGGCGTCATGCTGGCTCTTCTTACATTTTTGCGACAACGAACAGAACGGGGTTGCATGCAGCTTCATTAGCACTTAAGGGTAGTGTTGTTGCCTGTCACCTTCTGGCAAACTGCGTTACCGGTTTTTTGCGACCTAGGGGGTGACTCGCCGTGACAAGAAACATGCAGGCAGGCCGGCGGCGCCGTCGGATGTTGGCCGCCGTTGTTTGTATTCTCACGGCGGGTCAGGCCTGTTTTGCGGGTCAGTCCAATTCGGGTCTGCGAGTTCAGATTATTCAGGGGAACGGCGCCCGGAACAAGGTGGGCGAGATACCGCCGGACCCGATCACGGTTCAGATTTTGAATCGGCAGAACCGGCCCGTTCCGAATGCCACCGTTACATTCACTGCGCCGCTCCAAGGCCCGAGCGGCAGTTTCGCGAACGGCTCGAATGTGCTTCGCGTCACGACGGACTTCGAAGGCCGCGCACTGGCGACGTTCTATCAAGCGAATTCCATCGAGGGGCCGTATCTCATTCAAATCCGCGCGGAGTACCAGGGACTGAGCGCGACGGCGGCAGTGCGGCAGAACAACGTCGCCGTGCGTGAAGCCGCATCTTCTTCGAAGAAGAAACTCATCATCGTCATTCTTGCCGCTGTGGGAGCGGCCGGCGCGGCCGCGGTCGCCGCGGGCGGCGGCGGGGGTGAGTCATCCAATCCGAACTCCGGCCCGCCGCCTGCCGGACCGCCGGCGATATCGTTCGGCGGCGCCACTGTAGGAGCGCCACAGTAATCTGATCATGCGACTGCTTGCCTGCCTTCTGATCGTTCTTGCATGCGCCGTCTGCGTGTGTGCACAAACGGCGTCGTTTGGCGGCCCGAATCTTGGATTCGTGAGCGATCCCGCGGGAACGACGCTGCGCCCGATTCTCGGAGTGCCGGGCGCGTCGACGATCGGTCCTCCAGTCGGGTTGGGCGCCGCGATCCGCGGCGCCGTCATCTCGCCGAAACATGATTACGTGATGGCGCGGAGCGGCGAAGCGGACGCGGTTGTGTTCTTTCAGTTGAGCGTCGGCGCGGCGTTTCAGGTCGTCGATGGGATTCGTCCCGACGTCGTCGCGATCAGTCCTGCAGGTTCCGCGGCCGCGTTTTACAACCACGACGCGAAGACGCTCGAGATCCTGGAAGGCATGCCGCAGAGTGCACGCGTCGCCTGGAGATTCGACGCGTCGGTGATCGCGGGACGTCTTGTCCGCATGGCGGTCAGCGACGACGGGATTCTGGCGCTGCTGAATTTTGCGGACGCGGGCGCTCGGACGCTCTGGTTGATCGATCGTTCCGGGGCCTTGCGCCGCTTATCCTCTATTCAGCCTGCTGTTTTTACCTTCGTCGAGAACCGTCATGACGCCGTCGTCGCCGACGAAGGCGCGCGGCAGGTGTACGTATTCCGCGACATCGACGGCGCCGCCTCTCGCATTCCGTTGCTGCCGGTCGGCAGTCCCGGCGGCTTCACCGCCGTCGCCGCCTCCGCAGACGCCCGCCGCGTTTTCATTGCGCGCGAGCAGGCCGGCGGCGTCACGATCGTGAATCTGGACGGATTCACCAGCGTCACGATCCCCTGCGGCTGCCGTCCCACGGGTCTGCACCCTCTCAAAGGCGCCGCTTTGTTCCGGCTGACCGAACCCTCCACGGATCCAATGACCATTCTCGACGCTTCAACATCACCTCCGCGCACGCTCGTGATTCCACCGTCTGTTTGGGGAACGAAGCCGGAATGAAGCGGCTTGGGGCGTCACTGAACATTTTGGTCCTGCCCATCGCCGGGTTGCTAGGGACTATCGCGGTCGTCATGCTGGCGCCGGGGAGCGTCTACGGCCAAGCGCTATCCATCACGACTCCGTCGCCGTTGCCGACTGGGGCGGTTGGCGCTCCCTATTCGGTGACGCTGGCAGCTTCGGGTGGCGTGGGACCCTACACGTGGTCCGTCGCAGCCGGGTCGTCGTTACCGAACGGGTTGATCTTGAACGCGAATACTGGAGTATTGAGCGGTACGCCCACCACTGCGGGGAGCCCGACCTTCACTATTCAAGTAAACGACGCAGCGTCACCGGCGGTCACGAAGCCGTTTTCGATGACGATCAACGGCGCGCTGACGATTGCGACTGCGTCACCGTTACCGACGGGCGCGGTCGGTGCGCCGTACTCTGTGACTTTGGCAGCGACCGGGGGCGTGGGATCGTACACGTGGTCGGTGGCGTCGGGCTCCTCGCTGCCGGTGGGGTTGAGTTTGAACACGAGTACGGGAGTGATAAGCGGGACGCCAAGCGCGGCGGGGAACCCGAGCTTCACGATTCAAGTAAAT
>Ga0073934_10007231_pt1 | contig 15626 bp, 15 predicted proteins | sample LarsenN4metaG_FD_76834 | JGI IMG/M metagenome (GOLD analysis project Ga0073934, IMG submission 76834) | Hot spring sediment bacterial and archeal communities from British Columbia, Canada, to study Microbial Dark Matter (Phase II) - Larsen... ...
CGACGAGCGCCGGCCGCCCGAAGCCAACGCCGTCGATCACCTCCAGGTGCATCTTCCGCACGAGCGGGTCGAGCCCCAGCACGAGGTCGGCGAAGCGCCCGGGAGCGATGAACGCGTCGTCGACGCGGATGCGCTCGATGAACGTCTGGAGGTGCGGCGACGTGTAGAGGCCGGTGCGCAACCCCGCTGCCTGCAGGATCGCCTGCGCGATCGCGCTCGTCGATCCCTTGCCGGCGCTGCCGCCGACGTGGATCACCGGCATCGCCCGGTGCGGATCGCCGAAGTGCGCGAGGAGCTGGCGGATGCGGGCCTGCAGCGCCCGCTCGACGGGCACGATCGGCAGTTCGTGCCACAGCCGCCGCTGCAGGTAGTCGACCGCCTCGCGGTAGCGCTCCATGCCGGAATGCTACACGCGGGCGGAGCATGTCAGGGCTTCAGGACTTCAGGACTTCAGGAGTTCAGTAGCGCGGGCCTCTCATGAATTCCCTCAGACGGTTGTGGAACGCCGGTACGACGCGCCGCTCGAGGCGTCCCGGCGTCCCGGCGGCAATCAGCGGGTAAGATCACCGCATGGGTGAGCAGGACCGCGATCCGCAGCTCAAGTTCGAGGGTGTGGTCGGCTTCTCGACCGGCGACGCGGAGGAGGCGGTGCACTTCTTCGAGCACACGCTGGGGCTCGACCTGAGCGCGTCGGAGGGCGCATTGCGCTTCTACGCGCTCGATGGCCGGCTGGCGCTCGCGGTCGACATCTCCGGCGGCAGCGCGGGCGAGCCGCCCTACCTCATCTTCAGCTCGCCCGACCTGACCGCCGCGGCCGAGCACTTCATCGAGAAGGGCTGCCAGGTTCGCGAGCTACCCTGGGCGACCGGCGCCGGCTTCATCGCCCGCGCGCCCGAGGGGCACACGGTGTGCGTGATCGCCGCCGGAGACGAAGCGAAGGAAGCCGACTAGGGTGAGCGGCGCGTTCATCGTCATCGAGGGCGGCGAGGGGGCCGGCAAGTCCCGCCTCCAGGGCGCGCTCGTCGAGCGGCTGCTGGCGCAGGGCCACGACGTGGTCGCCACGCGCGAGCCGGGCGGCACGGCGCTCGGCGAACGCATCCGCGCCATCCTGCTCGAAGGCGCATCGCTCGACGACCCGCTGGCGGAGCTGCTGCTGTTCGAGGCGGCGCGCGCGCATCTCGTGGCGAGCGTCATCCGGCCGGCGCTCGAGCGGGGCGCCGTCGTCGTGTGCGACCGCTTCACCGCATCGTCGGTGGCGTACCAGGCCTACGGCCGCGGGCTTGGCCGAGAGACCGTCGAGCGCGCGAACGCCATCGCGACGGGCGGGCTGGAGCCGCACCTGACGCTGCTGCTCGACCTGCCTGTCGAGGTTGGCCTGGCGCGCCGCGCCGGCGATGGCGGCGCCAACCACTTCGAGCGGGAAGCCCTCGCCTTCCACGAGCGGGTGCGCGCCGCCTACCTCGATCTGGCCCGCGAACGGCCCGAACGCTGGCGCGTCATCGACGCCATGCGCCCGTTCGAGGCCGTGCTCGATGATGCGTGGGCCGCCGTGACCGCCGCGCGCGAAAAGATCGCCTGAACGCCGGCGACGCTACTCGCAGTTGAGCGACGTCTCGATGTCGTTGTCCTCGGCCACCTGCACGAGGTCTAGGCATGCGGTCTCGAAGCGGTTGTTCGCCTCGACGTATGCGTCGTCGTTGTCGCCAGCCGTGATGAAGTCCTCGATCGACGCCGCATCGGCGGTCTCGTCGAGGATGCGCTCGAACTCCGACTGCACGTCGCGGCCGGCCTCGATCGCGTCGTTGTGCGCGTCCTGCACCTCCTCGGGCGGGTCGATCGCCTCCAGCGCGGCCACGAAGTCGCCGATGATGCCCGGAAACTCTTCCATCGCCGCCCGGAAGCTGCCGGGGTCTTCGACGGAGACGTCCTCGAAGGCCTCGTCTGAGCGCTGGCTGAACTCCGCATCCAGGTCGTCGATCTCCTGGAAGTACTCCTCGAGCGTCAGGCTGCTGCCGCCGCCGCCATCGTCGTTGCATGCCCAGCCCGCGCCGGCGACGCTCACGGCGACGAGAATCACGCCGGCGGTCTTGATGAGATGCACGTCCGTCCCCCTTCGCAGCGGCCTCCGCCGCCCGCGCGGCCGAAGAGCCGTGCGAGTATAGCAGCGCGAAATGCGTAGGCGCGTCGAAATGGCGTTCAAGCTTCATACGTCTCGATGCCGTCCATGTCCGCCTCAACCTCCACCGAAGCAGAGCCCGACCTCCGGCATCCGACCTCCCACCGGCCCTCAAGCCTGCGGCGAAAGCTCCGCCGCCTCGGCCTTCTCCAGCTCGAACGCGTCGTGCAGCGCGCGCACGGCGTCGCCGATGCGGTCCTCGGGGATGATGCAGGTGATGCGGATCTCGCTCGTCGAGATGATCTCGATGTTGATGCCCGCTTCGGCGAGCGTCGCGAACATGCGCGCCGCGTAGCCCGGCGCGCTCTGGATGCCCGTACCGACGATGCTCACCTTCGCCATGCGCTCGTTCGCCACGACCTCCTTCGCGCCGATCTTCTTCGCGACCGCCTCGACGTGCGGCAGCGCGCGCTTGAAATCATTCTTCGCCACCGTGAACGTCACGTCCGTGAGCTGCTCGGCGCTGGCGTTCTGCACGATCGTGTCCACGGAGATATGCGCCTCCGAGATCGGCTCGAAGATTTCGGCGGCGATGCCCGGCCGGTCCGGCACGCCCCGGATCGTGATCTTCGCGACGTCGATGTCGTGGGCGATGCCACGCACGCGGTTGAAGCCTTCCATGTCAACGCCTCCGTGAATGAGCGTCCCAGGCTCCTCGGTGAAGCTGGACGCGACGTAGATCGGGATGTTGTAGACGGCGCCCAGCTCGACGGCGCGCGGCGCCATCACCTTCGCGCCCTTGCTCGCAAGCTCCAGCATCTCTTCGTACGTGATCTCCCGCAGCTTGCGCGCGTTCGGCACGACCCGCGGGTCGGCCGTGTACACGCCGTCGACGTCGGTGTAGATCTCGCAGCGCGCATTGAGCGCAGCGGCGAACGCGACGGCCGTCGTGTCTGAGCCGCCGCGGCCAATCGTCGCAACATCCTCGTTCTCGGTGTAGCCCTGAAATCCCGCAACGATGACGATGCGCCCGCGATCGACCTCCTCGCGCACGCGGCGCGGCTCGACGGCGAGGATGCGCGCGTTGCGGTGTTGCGCCGACGTCATCAGCCCCGCCTGCCAGCCAGAGAGACTGATCGCGTCGCAGCCGAGCGCGTGCAGCGCCATCACCAGCAGCGCGCTCGACACTGTCTCGCCGGTGCTGAGGAGCACGTCCATCTCGCGCTCCTCGGGGTGCTCGGTGATCTGGTGGGCGAGCGCGATCAGCTCGTCGGTGGTGTCGCCCATGGCCGAGACGACGGCGACGACGCGGTCGCCGCTGTCGGCGCGCCGCTTGATGCGTTGCGCGACGTTCTTGATGCGCTCGGCGGACGCGACGGAGGAACCGCCGTACTTCTGTACAACGAGAGCCATGAACCTGTCCCGGCCATCCTGGATTGTGAAGTGCGCCGGCTGCTTCCGTGCCGCCGGCGGGGTCGCATCGCGCACGGTGGAGCGTACGCGGTGCGCGGGCATGATAACGGATGGACGGGAAGCGAGCGGCGGGAAAGGGCCCAGTAGAAGCTGGCGCCATTGCCGCGTAGAGTGCGCGAGATGGGAGACCAGGCCTTCAACCTGCACGACTTCCAGCGGCTGGCCGAGGCGCGCATGGACCCGGCGCAGTACGCCTTCTACGCCGGCGGCAACGCCGACGAGGTGACGCTGCGCGAGAACGAGGCCGCGTGGGCGCGACGGCGGCTGCGCCCGCGCGTGCTCGTCGACGTCTCGACGATCGACACGCGCACGACGCTGCTCGGGACGGAGGTGGCGTACCCGTTCGGCATCGCGCCGACGGCGCAGCACGGCTTCGCGCATCCGGACGGCGAGTGCGTGACGGCGCGCGTCGCTGGCGACGCCGGGGTCGTCTTCTGCGCGTCGACGCAGTCCACGCGGACGCTCGAGGACATCGCCGCGAGCTGCGGCGGGCCGTCGTGGTTCCAGCTCTACGTGCAGGACAACACCGGCCCGCGCACCGAAACGCTCGTCGAGCGCGCCGCGGCCGCCGGCTACCAGGCGATCGTGCTCACGGTGGACCTGGCCGTACCGGGACGGCGCGAGCGCGAGTGGCGCGCGGGCTTCGACTGGGACGCCTGGCCGCGGGGCAACTTTCCCGAGCCAGCGCCGGACGAGCCGCCGCTGCCGCTCACCTTCTCGTGGCGCGACCTCGCATGGTTGCGCAAGGTGACGCCGCTGCCGCTCGTGCTGAAGGGCATCATGACGGCGGATGATGCGCAGCTCGCGGTCGAACACGGCGCCGACGCGGTCTGGGTGTCGAACCACGGCGGCCGCCAGCTCGACCGCTCGCCCGCGACGATCGACGTGCTCGAGGAGGTCGTCGATGCGGTGGACGGGCGCGCAGAGGTGTACATCGATGGCGGCGTGCGGCGCGGGCAGGACGTGGCGACGGCGCTCGCGCTCGGCGCAACCGCGGTCTTCGTGGGGCGGCCGGTCCTCTTCGCGCTCGCGTGCCAGGGCGAGGCGGGTGTGCGCTCGGCGATCGGCATCCTCGGCGAGGAGTTGCGCTACGTGATGGCCCTGCTCGGCGTGACGTCGATCGACGGCATCACGCGCGCGCACGTAACGTAGTAGCGACTGAAGCCTACGAGGAGGGCGCATGGCTCGCGAGTTCGTGGAACGCATCCACATCAACTCCCCGCCGGAGCGCGTGTGGGCGGTGCTCGCCGACGTCGAGCGGTGGCCGGAGTGGACGGAGTCGATGAAGAAGGTCGATCTGCTCGACGGCGGGCCGCTCGCAACGGGCAGCCGCGCGCGGCTGCGCATCCGCGGCTCTCTCGCGACGCCCGCGTGGACGGTGACGTCGTTCGAGCCAACGCGCTCGTTCACCTGGAGCGCCCGCATCATGCCGGGCGTCACCTCGCACGCCGACCACGAGCTGACGCCCGCCGAGGGCGGCACGGACGTGACCTTGCGCGTGCGCATGGAGGGACCGCTCGCCGGCATCGCCGCCGTCATGCTCGCCCGCGTCTCCCGCGAGAACATGCGCATGGAGGCCGAGGGACTGAAGCGCGCGTCGGAGGCGTAGGCCGGCCGGAGAAGCCCTATCCGAGGGCATCAATGCCGGGCGTTCGCCTTCGCCGACCTCGATTGACACTCTCTCGGCGGCTTCGTTACGCTGCGGGCGCCATGATCCTGAAGTCGGACTACCGGGGCGCTGGACGCAGGCCGCGTCGCTGAGGCAGACGTCGGTTCCGATTGTCCGCGAGCCACGTCAGCCTCGGCGACGTGGCCGCTTCGTTTCTAAGGCCATCACCACAAGCGACCAAAGGAGTCCGACGTGACCACCCAAGTGGGCGACCAGTACCTGACCGAAGTCGAACGCACCGACCCCGAGCTCTTCCGCATGATCAAGGACGAAGAGCGCTACCAGGTCGAGTCCATCCGCCTCATCCCGTCCGAGAACTACACCTCCCGCGCCGTCATGGAGGCGACGGGTTCCGTCCTCGCCAACAAGTACTCCGAGGGCTACCCCGGCAAACGCTACTACGAGGGGCAGCGCTACATCGATGAGATCGAAGTGCTCGCGCAGGAGCGCGCCAAGCGCCTGTTTGGAGTCGACCACGCGAACGTGCAGCCGTACTCCGGCTCGCCCGCCAACCTCGCCGTCTACATGGCGCTGCTCGATCCCGGCGACACGATCATGGGGCTGGCGCTGCCGCACGGCGGGCACCTCACGCACGGCTGGGACGTCAGCGCGACCGGCAAGTTCTGGAAGCCCGTCCGCTACGAGGTCGACCCTTCGACCCACCTCATCGACTACGACAAGGTACGCGCGCTGGCGAAGCAGCACCGGCCGCGGATCATCGTCGCGGGGGCGACGGCGTACCCGCGCCAGTACGACTTCGCGAAGTTCGCGGAGATCGCGCGGGAGGTAGACGCGTACTTCCTCGCCGACATCTCGCACATCAGCGGGCTGATCGTCGCCGGCGTGCACCCCGATCCAGCCCCCGTCGCCGACGTCATCATGACGACGACGCACAAGACGCTGCGCGGCCCCCGCGGCGCGATGATCCTGTGCAAGGAGGAGCACGCCGAGCGCATCGACAAGGCCGTGTTCCCCGGCCTGCAGGGCGGCCCGCACGAGAACACGATCGCCGGTGTCGCCGTCGCGCTGAAGGAGGCCTCGACGCCTGACTTCGTCGAGTACGGGCGCCAGATCGTCGCGAACGCGAAGGCGCTGGCGGCGGAGCTGCGTGAGCGCGGCTTCGACCTGATCACGGGCGGCACGGAAAACCACCTGATCCTGATCGATCTCACTGGGAAGAAGGTGATCGGCAAGAAGGCGGCCAAGGCGCTCGACCGGGCGAACATCGTCGGCAACTACAACACCATCCCGTTCGACGCGCGGAAGCCCTTCAGCCCCAGCGGCCTGCGCATTGGCACGCCGTCTGTCACGACGCGGGGCATGAAGGAAGACGACATGCGGCAGGTCGCGCGGTGGATGGACGAAGTGATCGAGCACGTGAACGACGAAGAGGCGATCGACCGCGTCGGCGCGGAAGTGCGCGATTTCTGCCGCAACTTCCCTGCGCCGGGCATGCACGTGGTGTAGGCGCGGGGCGACGCTACTTACACCGGCAGCGCGATCACGAATTGCGCGCCGCCCCCCGGCGTCGAGGCGGCCGACACGACGCCGCCGTGCGCTTCGACGATACCGCGCACGATGGCGAGCCCGAGTCCGGCCCCGTCGCCGGAGCCGGAGCGGTTACGCGACGTGTCCGCACGGTAGAAGCGCTCCCAGATGCGGCCGATGCTCGCGTCGTCGATGCCGGGGCCTGTGTCGGATACCGTCAGCGACACGTGCCCATCCGCGCGGCCGACACGAAGCTCGATGCGGCCGCCCGCGGGCGTATGCTCCAGCGCGTTGCGCACGAGGTTCGCGATGGCGCGCTCCATGCGCGCCCCATCGATCAGGACCTGGGGCATGGGCGTATCGGCTACGAGGCGAAGCGAGAGCCGGCGCTCGGCGGCCTGCGGCTTCATCGCGTCGACGACATCGGCAGCGATCTCGTCGATGCCGAGTGGCTGCAGATCGAGCTGCAGCGCGTTGGCGTCCATGCGCGCCAGCTCCAGCAGATCGTCGACCATGCGGTTCAGCCTTTCAATCTCGCGGCGCAGCGCACCGTGATATCGCGCCACCTCCGCCGGGTCATCGACGATCTCGTCGTCGAGCGCCTCTACGATCGCCCGCATGCTCGCCAGCGGCGTGCGCAGGTCGTGCGAGATAGCGGCGGTGAGGTCGCGTCGTTCGCGTTCGATCGCGTCGCGCTGGCGTTCGGCCTCGTCGAGCTGTCCGGCAAGCGTGTTGAGGTCGTCCGCAAGCGCCGCCACCTCGTCACCACCGGCGATGTGCACGCGTGAGCCATATTCGCCGGATGCGAGCGCGCGCAGCCCGCCGGCGACGCGCGAGATGCGCCCGGTCACTGTCGTCGCCACCCACAGCGTGAAGCACACTGAGACGACGCCGCTGAACGCGATCAGTGCGAGCAGCAGCTGCAGGTCGTGCGCCGTCGAGACGAACATCAGTTGCGCGACGATGAGCACGTTGAGCAGCGCGACCCCGTTCGCCGCCATCGTCGCAATGAACGTCTTCGCGCGAATGCCCGGCTGCCAGGCGCGGTCAAGCGCGCGCAGCACGGCCCAGCCAGCTGCGAGCGTCGCGGTGCCGGCGAGCGTGAGGTACACGGCCAGCTCGCGCAGCTCCCCCGCGGGCGGCGCCATCAGCAGCTCCGTCGTGAGCAGCCCTGCCATCACCGCGGCGGCGAGCGCGACCGCGCCGCCGAGCGCGGCGCCGACCCACTGGCCGCCCGCCCATGCCGCCGCCCGAACGCCCGTATCGTTACGGCTCAAACTTGTAGCCCACCCCCCAGACCGTCTTGAGATGCCGCGGCCGCGACGGATCGCGCTCCACTTTCGCGCGCAGCCTGCGCATATGCACCGTTACCGTGCTCGCGTCGCCCGGAAACTCGTAGTCCCACACCGACGAGAGGAGCTGGTCGCGCGTGAACACCTGCCCCGGATGTCGCGCCAGGTGGTACAGCAGATCGAACTCGCGCGCGGTCAAATCCAAGGCGCGCCCGCAGCGCTCGGCGACGCGCGCCACCGGGTTGATGCGCAGCTCGCCAACGCGCACGGTCTCGCCCTCGCCAGCTCGGCGGGGCGCGGCACGCCGCAGCACGGTCGCGACGCGCGCCACGAGCTCGCGCGGGCTGAACGGCTTCGTCACGTAATCGTCGGCGCCGAGCCCCAGCCCTACGAGCTTGTCGACCTCCTCGCTCCGGGCTGTAAGCATGATGATCGGCGTGTCACCGTGCTCGCGGATGCGGCGGCAAACGTCGAACCCGTCGATCTTCGGCAGCATGAGGTCGAGCACGACCAGGTCGGGTCCGAACGTGGCGAATTCATCGAGCCCGCTGCGACCGTCGCCAACCGTGCGCACCTCGTAGCCATCGCGCCGGAGGTAGCGCGCCACTACCTCAGCCACCATGTGCTCATCCTCGACAACGAGCACGCGCCGGCCGTTGTCCGTTTGCCGCTGATCCACGTGCCTCATCGTAATGGCCATTCCTTACGTATTCCTTACGCCTGGCCGGTGCGGCCGGGATGCGTAAGAGACGCGTACGGCTGGTCATCTGCCAGTCACACCTCGCTCCTGGGCACATGCACAGCGATAGCCCACTGAAAACCGGCGGCCCCCTTCCCTCGTGCTTGCGGCTCAGTTGCGCCGCGCTCGCAATCGCCGCGGGGCCATTTCCCAAATACGCGCCGGCCCGCTCCACAATCGAGCCCGTAGCGGCACCGGCGGAACAATCCGCCGATGGCGGGCGTCTGATCCGATCGCAGCGGGGCGCGGAGGTGTGCGATGCGGACCCTGATTGCAGGAATGACGGCCGCGGCCGTCGCCATTGGCGCGTTCATGCTCAGCCCGGCGATGGTCGATGCCTGCGCCGGCCTCATCGGCTCGAACGGCGCCGTGAACCTCGGGCGGACGACGACGCTCGCGGGATATTCGAATGGCGTCGAGCACTACGTGACGTCGTTCGAGTTCCAGGGAGGCGGCGGCCAGTTCGGGACGCTGATCCCGCTGCCCGGCGTCCCGACGAAGGTCGAGCGCGGCGGCGCCTGGACGCTGCAGCGCCTCGTGCGCGAGACCGACCCGCCGCCTGACCTGCTCAGCGCCGGAGCGGCCTTCGACGAAGCGGCGGCGCCACGGAGCGCGAAGGTGCTACTCGAGGCGCGCGTCGATGCGCTCGACCTCACGGTGCTGGAAGGTGGCGGCCCCGCCGTCGCCGAGTGGGCGCAGGAGCATGGCTTCCGCCTCTCTCCCGACGCGCCCGAGGTGCTCGACTTCTACGCCAGCCGCAGCCCAATCTTCCTCGCGGCCGTCTTCGACGGGGAAGCGGCGGCCGCGCGCAGGCAGCAACTCGGCGACGGCACGCCCGTCCACCTGACGATCCCCACCGACAACCCGTGGGTGCCACTGCGCATCCTCGCGCTCGGCAAGCAGCTCGACGACCGCGTCGAAGCCGACGTCTACCTGCTCACGGACGGCGTGCCCGCGCTGCTGCCCGATGGCGGCGAAGGACTGCGCGTCGCGCACAGCGACGAGGCGACGCAATCGCTGCTCGATGACCTGCGCGCCGACGACGGCATGGGCTGGGTGCCCGAGCAGGCGTGGCTGACGAAGGTCGAGATCGACGCGCGCGCCGGCGACCTGCGCTACGACCTCGCCGTCGACACGACCGAGGCGCGCTCGCCCTCGATGCTCGACGCCGGCCTCGACTTCTCATCGCTGCACGCGGAGGAAGGCTCCGCTGCATCGGTCGCCTTCGTCGTCATTGCCGTCGTCGTCGCCTCGTTCGCGGTGGTGCTGCTCGTCCAGCGCTGGAACTCGCCGATGGAGCCGCTGTGAACCCGGCGTTCCTGGCAATCGCGCTCCTCGCGGCGCTCGCGTCCATTGCCGCGAGCGACTGCGAGCGCGCGCGGCCACCGTCAGCGGAGCGCACGATCGAGATCGCGTACTCGAAGTTCGAGCCGCCGTTCGTCACCGTCCCGGCCGGCGTGCCGGTCACGTTCGTCCTCCGCAACGACGACCCCATCGAGCACGAGTGGATCGTCGGCACGGACGACGTGCACGCGCGTCACCGTACCGGCACGGAGCCGTACCACGACAAGGTGGCGACGGAGGTGACCCTGCCCGCGTTCAGCGAGCGCACGACGACGGTCACGTTCGAGGAGGCGGGCGAGTATCACTACATCTGTCACCTGCCCGGCCATGAGGGGTACGGGATGACTGGCGTGGTGCGCGTCGTTGGCGACTAGGACGCCAGGCTGTCGAACACGCTGCGGGAGCCGCGGCAGGGGACGTTGTCGTCGTACTCGTCCTTTGCCTGCGTCAGCCCGCAGACGGCGCACGTCCGGCCCAACGCGTGCGTGATCCACTCGTGCCGTTTCGGGGTCGAAGATTGTGCGGGCACTCAAGCCTCCGTTGGCTTGACCGGGAACAGGGGACGGACGCGGGATGAGGGTGGAAGTGAACATCGTTCATCTTCCCCGGCGAGCATCGTAGCACGTTCTGTCAACCCCACGCCACCAAATGCCACATTAAATTCTTCCCGCGACCTGCCGACAGATGCGCCACATCTGTACGCTCGTCATCGATGGTCGGATCCCCGCGATGACGGGCGAGATGCTCTCCGCGCCCGCGCGTGACACACTACGCACCGTGACTCTCGTATGTGACGGCACTCGCGCGAAGGCGGCGCCGCTGTGAGCGGCGAACAAACGCGCGCCGACCGGGTGTGCGTCGCCGGCATGGGGAAGGTCGGCATCCCGCTCGCCGTGCAGTTCGCGTCGAAGGGCGCGCGCGTCGCCGGCTACGACGTCGACGCCGCCCGCGTGACGGCGATCAACGCCGGCCGCAACCCGCTGCCGGGCGAGCCAGGCATCGACCAGGCCTTACCCGCGCTCGTCCAGGCCGGCAGCCTGCGCGCGACGGCCAACGCCCGCGACGCCGCCGATGCGGACGTCATCGTGCTGATCGTGCCCGTCGACGTGGACGTCACGCTGCGCCCAGACTTCGCGCACCTCGACGCCGCCGTCGAGGCGCTCGCGCCGCACGTGCGGCGCGACGCCCTCGTCATCGTCGAGACGACGGTACCCGTCGGGACCACGCGGTACCGTGTCGCGCCAAAGATCATGGAAGCGACCGGCATGAAGCCGTCCAGCGACTTCTTCGCCGCGTTCAGCCCCGAGCGCGTCTCGTCCGGCCGCGTCCTGCGCGACCTCGCCACGTACCCGAAGGTGGTCGGCGGCATCGACGACGAGAGCACCGCGCGCGCCGAGGCGTTCTACCGCCGTGTGCTGGACGCGGACGTGATGGCCGTGCGTGACGCCGAGACGGCCGAGTTCTCGAAGCTGATCGAGACGACCTACCGCGACGTCAACATCGCGCTCGCCAACGAGTTCGCGCGGATCGCCGATGAGCTGCACGTCGACCTCCGCGAGGCGATCGCCGCCGCCAACTCGCAGCCGTACTCGCACATCCACGCGCCCGGCGTCGGCGTCGGCGGCCACTGCATCCCCGTCTACCCGTACTTCATCGCCGCGCCCGGGACGGAGCTGATCAACGCCGCCCGCCGCATCAACGACGACATGGCCCGATACGGCGTGCAGCGCCTCGCCGGTGCGCTCGGCTCCCTCGAAGGGGCGATGGTCGTCGTGCTCGGGCTCGCCTACCGCGCGAATGTGAAGGAGCCGCGCCATTCGAGCGCGTTTCGCCTCGTGAACGAGCTTGCCGCCGCAGGGGCGACCGCCTACGTCCACGACCCGCTGTTCACGGACGACGAGATCCGCGCGCTCGGCCTGGCGCCGCCGCCGGCGTGGCCGCTCCGCTGCGACGCCCTCATCGTCCAGGCGTGGCACGACGCGTATGCCTCGCTCGACTTCGGCGCATTCGATGGCCTGCGTGCCGTCCTCGACGGCCGCGGCGCGCTCGATCGACGCGCGGTGGAAGCGGCGGGGGCGTCATATGTGGCGCTCGGCGCCTAGGCATTCGAGTGCATGCAACGAGCTCGAAATGTGCTCATTAGTGTTGACAATTCCCGGGCGATTCGATAGCCTGTGGTAGCACCGCCTCGTGGGGGGGAAACCCGTCACGAGCCAACGAGGCCGCCACAGGGCGGCCTTGTTCCATGTCTGGGGGAGTGCGAGTACGTGGCCTCTGCGGCGCGCGTCGCCGTCTTCGTTGATGGCGCGAACTTCTACAATCGCCTCCGCGAATGCAGCTGGCCGACCCAGGTGGACATCGGTCGATCCGCCGTAAGGCTCGCCGGCCACCGCAAGCTCGTCGGTGTCTGGTACTACAACGTGCCACCGCCAGCAGAGCGCCCCCCGAGCCAGATCAGGCGCCAGGAAGCGTATTACGCGCGCGTTCGAGAACATCCGCTCGTGACCTTCACGCTGGGATACCTCCAGAGACGCGTCGTGGATGGCGCACCCCTCTACGAGGAGAAGGGCGTCGACGTGGCGCTCGTCGTCGACATGCTCACCGGGGCGTTCGAGGATCTGTACGACACCGTCATACTCGTGTCATCGGACGGTGACTTCAAACCGGCGGTCGAGGCGGTTCGGCGTTACGGCAAGAGAGTCGAGTACCTCTACTTCGGTGGCTCACGCCGTTCGTCTGCGCTGATGCAGGCCTGCGATGTACCACGCCGCTGTCGGCGCTCCTGGCTGGTCATGCTAGACGACGAGGTCGTGCGGCACTCGTGAAATCGCTACGCTGTAACTGATGACCACGGACGTCACCTCCGGACAGGAGGCCTTCCTCGCCGAGCTGGACGCCTGCCTCGACGAGATGCGCCCCTACGTCGAGTCCCACGGCGGCATGCTCAACCTCGTCGACTGGCTCCCCGACGAGGGGCGCCTGCGCCTCCAGCTCGCCGGCTCCTGCGTCGGCTGCCCGATGAGCATGCTGACGATGAAGCTCGGCATCGAGCGCATCGTGCAGGACCGGTTCCCGCAGGTGAAGGTGGTCGAAGCGATCAAGGTCGATGACTTCGACTATCCCGAGCTTGGTGGATAACGCCGGCAGGCGCCCGGAAGGCCACGCCGATCCACGCCGATATACTGAATATGTCCAGTGATCACAACGCGCGCCCGCGCGCGCTCGAAAGGGAACCCATTGGCACTCGAATCTGAGGTGTCGACGCTGCCGAACGGCCTGCGCATCGTCACCACGTCCATACCCACCGCGCAGTCGGTGAGCGTCAACGTCTTCGTGGGCATCGGCTCGCGCGGCGAGGACCGCCGCACCAACGGCCTCTCCCACTACATGGAGCACATGCTCTTCAAGGGCACGGAGCGCCGCCCCGACGCCATCATGATCGCCGAGGCCATCGAAGGCGCCGGCGGCATCCTCAACGCCTTCACCACGCGCGAGCTGACCTGCTACTGGAATCAGGTGCCGTTCGACAAGCTCGAGCTGGCCATGGACGTCCTCGCCGACATGTATCGCCACTCCCTGCTCCAGCAGGAGGAGATCGACCGCGAGCGCACCGTCGTCCAGCAGGAGATCCGCCGCTCGTTCGACCAGCCCGGCGCCTGGGCGTCCGAGCTGCTCGCCCGCGCGGCCTTCGGCGACCAGCCCATCGGCTGGCCCGTCGCCGGCACGCTCGAGACCGTCGGCGCGCTCCAGCGCGACGACTTCGTCGAGCATGTGCGCACGTACTACGTACCATCGAACACAGTGCTCAGCGTCGCCGGCAACACGACCCACGAAGACGTCATGCGCCATGCTGAGCGCCTCTTCGGCGAGCTGGACGGCCAGCCCGCGCCGGCGCCGCCGCCGGCCGTCGAGGCGTACGCGCCCGAGCGCGTCGTCGTCGAGAAGCGCGAGATCGCGCAGTGCAACGTCGGCATCGCCACGCACGCGGTGCCGCGCATGGATCCTGACCGCTACCCGATCACGGTCATGAACACGATCCTCGGCCGCGGCATGAGCTCGCGGCTGTTCAAGGAGGTGCGCGAGCGGCGCGGCCTGGCCTATTCCGTCGGCTCCGGCGTCGCGCGCTACACGGACATCGGCATCATGACCATCTCCGCAGGCGTCACGCTCGACAACCTCGAAGAGGCGACCACCGTCATCCGCGACGAGCTGTTCAAGCTCGCGAGTGACCCGCCCGCCGAGGACGAAGTGGCCAAGGCGCGCGACTTCTCCATCGGCAACTTCCGGCTCAGCCTGGAGTCGACGATGGCGCTCGCCCAGCGCGCCGGCGAGTCGCTGCTGATGACGGGCGCCATCGAGACGATCGACGAGGTCGTCGAGTCCGTGCGCGCCGTGACGCCCGCCGACGTGCAGCGCGTGTCGCAGCGGCTGTTCAAGCCGGGCGAGTTCGCGATGTCCGTCGTCGGCCCCGGCGGCGACGCCGAGCGCCTGGAGCGCATCCTCGCCGCCTGACCGCGCCTTCACGACCCTTCTATAGGGGCGAACTCATGGCCGGCGGCTCAGGCGCGCACGTCTCCGCCAGCGGACCGCCGTGGCCGTTTTCAGATAGTTTCCCCTCCCCCGCGCGCCTACAGTGGCCGCGGAGGTGCGATCATGACGACGATGACCCTCACACACGCCGGCAGATCCCCCGACGATGCCCGCTGGCGCGCCGTCGCGGCCCGCGACCGCAGCGCCGACGGCGCGTTTGTCGTCGCCGTGCACTCGACGCGCATCTACTGCCGGCCCTCGTGCCCATCACGACTGCCGCGCCGCGAAGGCGTGACCTTCTTCGCCACGCCCGCGCAGGCGCGCGCCGCCGGCTACCGCGCGTGCAAGCGCTGCCACCCTGACGACGCGCCGGCCGATCCCGCGGCCGCTCTCGTCGCGCGCGCCTGCGCATTGATCGAGCGCGAGGGCGCGCCGGGTGCCTTGTCCGCGCTCGCCGCGTTCCTTGGCGTCAACGAGCGCACGCTCCATCGCGCGTTCAAGCGCGTGCTCGGCCTGACGCCGAAGCAGTACGCCGACACGCTGCGCCTGCGCCGCCTCAAGGACGGCCTGCGCGTCAACGGCGACGTAACGCGCTCGCTGTACGACGCCGGCTACGGATCGCCGAGCCGCCTCTACGAACGCGCGACACAGCGCCTGGGCATGACGCCCGCCACGTACGGCAAGCGTGGCAAGGGCGCCGAGATCGCCTACGCGATCGTGCCCTCGCCGCTCGGGCGGCTGCTCGTCGCGGCGACGCCACACGGAGTCTGTTCGATCATCATGGGCGACGACGACGCGGAGCTCGAAGCGAAGCTGCACGCCGAGTTCAGCGCCGCGAAGACGATCACACGAGACGACGACAGCATCGGTGACTGGGTGCGCGATGTCACCGCGCGACTCAGCGCCCGCTCGCGAACGCTCACGTCGTCGCCGCTGCCGCTCGACGTGCGGGGCACCGCGTTCCAGCGCCTCGTC
>Ga0073934_10007232_pt1 | contig 15622 bp, 9 predicted proteins | sample LarsenN4metaG_FD_76834 | JGI IMG/M metagenome (GOLD analysis project Ga0073934, IMG submission 76834) | Hot spring sediment bacterial and archeal communities from British Columbia, Canada, to study Microbial Dark Matter (Phase II) - Larsen... ...
CGACAAACGCAGCGTCGCTGGCAGCGGCTGGCCGACGTACTTGAAGCTCGTCAATGCTTGACTCAATTCTTTGGCGCCCTCTTCGCGTTCAGCGTCCGAGGGCTGATGATCGAATGAACGATAAAGCTTTTTGCGGATCGAATCGCGGTTGCCGGGCAGGCTGTACATGATGAACGCTGCCTTGCCGCGCAGCGAATTCAAGAACGGCTGAATGACCTGGCGCGTATGCCGGCCGGCCAGGTGGTTTTTCTCCACAGTGCAAAAATCGGCTGCCCCGGCGGGCTCCGGCGTCCTCCAGCCTTGGCCATCGTCCACGCCCCACGGATGCACCATGATGACGGCGGTCTCAGCGGCGCGGAGATGATTGGGCATCTCAATGATGCCGCGAGCGTTGTAAGAAAAACGCCAGGCCCGCACGTGCAGGTCGGCCTTTTCATCATCGACCACGGCTGCGGCTTCGTAGCGAATCCGTTCACGGACCGGCTCGACGAATTCCGGGTAATCGGCCAGAAGCGGCGGAGGATTCGCCAGCTTTTTCAGGCGATTGTCGTAGCTTCGAAGAGCCGGCGGCTCCGCGAGCCCGGCGCCTACGCCGCAACACAACATGAGAAGAGCCAAACGGCGCATGGCAAGCCCTCATGATCGCTGCCGCTAGCGGCTATTTCTCGATTTTCACTTCTTTCAATTCCATCGTCCCTTCGGTGCCGGCAAGGTTGAATTGCTGCTTGACGATGCCTACATTCGGAGCGAACCAAGACTTGGATGTGATCTTTTGCCCCATCAATTCCATTTCCATTGAAATAACCACGGCATCGTATTTCCCGGCGGGGACCGTTACCTTTTCCTCGCCTTCGGTCTTCATGCTCGCGGAGAGTTCCTGGCCCATGATCTTGAACTTACTGGTCCAGGTGTCGCCTTTCTTGACCGGTAATTGCATGATCAGGATCGGTGGATCGACGTCGACGCCTTGATAGCTGTGGCGATAGATCCCCTTTTCCGTGCTGCTCATCTGTTCGTTGATCGATTGGCCGGCGATGGTGGTCTCAATCGTCGCGACATCTTTGCCGTCTTTCTTTTCAATCTTGGTCACTTTTTGGCTGGCCGCGATTTCCATCCCGCCGGCCTTGACTTCGTAATTCCAGGTGTTGCCGACTTTCAGCGGCAAGTAGTTCGTCGTTGTTTTTTTCTCCTGCGTCAGTGCGAGCGACGGCAAGAGGAGCGCTGAAACACAAACGGCGGAAACGAATATGGGCGTACGCACGGTATGATCCCTCGGTGAATCATGATGGTCAACTTGCGAGACGCAAACAGTCTACGGTTCCGGCCGCGCGGAGAGTAGTAGCGAGGCGATCAAGGCGGCGGGGCCGTTTTCGCTTGAAGAAACGCAAACAAATCACGGAGTTCCTGCGGCTTCAGCGCTTTCAACAGATTCTCGGGCATCAACGAAACATCCGTCGGGTTCATTTCGTCGATCTGTGCGCTCGCAATCGCAACACGCTCCTTCGACGGGGTGAACAATGTGACCCCGCTCGGTGACTGTTCGACGATCAAACCACTTAAGGAGCGCCCGTCCTTTGTCTGTGCGACGTGGGTCATGAACTCGCGGCGGATGATGGCGCTGGGATCGACAATGGAAACGAGCAGGTAATCGCGGTCGAGGCGATTGGCGTGCGTGAGATCCGGGCCGACGTTCACGCCTTCATCGAACAGCTTGTGACACGCAGCACAGTGTTGCTTGAACAGGGCCCGGCCCGTTTTCGCATCGCCGGTTCCCGCCCGCAGGTCATTGTTCAGCCGACGCACCTCTGCCAGCTTCTCCTCCGGCGTGGCGACCGGCAGCGCGCCCCAGTGCTTGCGAATCAGTGCTTTGGTCTTCTCGTCGGCGGACGCGGCCAGCGGGCGAAGTTCCTCGATGGAGATATCCTTGGCGGGGATTCGACCGGCATTAACGGCTTGCAAGAATGCAATTGCCCATGCAGGCCGGGCAAGGAAATTCCCTCGTAATCTCTGTCGCACCAGAGGTGCGAGTTTCGCATAACGCTCAAGCAGGTCGTGCGCGAAATCGATGTCTTTCAATCGTTGCAGCGCGTCGATCGCCGCAATTTGGACTTCGATTGGTTCTGCCGGCTGTACCGAACTAATCAGATACCAGACTCGTTCGGAGTCCACGGCGGCGACTGCCCGAATGAGCAGCACGCGTTCGGATGCCTTCAGTTTTTCGTCACGGCACTCATTCCAAGCTTGCGCGATACAGAATTTATTCAAAAGTCGGACGCCAATTCGAAGGATGCTGGTGTCTTGGCCGCCAACTCCGATATCGCGCCCGATTTCCTTGATCCACAATTCCCGGCTGTTTTCTGACACTGAAATCGGCGGTTTGTCCTCTAACGTGCTCTCGACGACCGCCAGCAATGACTTTCGATGCGACACTGGTGTTAATTGCCACAATCGAAGTGCGACCCGCCAGCAGTTGTCCGACTCGACAGATAGAAGTCTTCGGATGGCACGGGGTGCAAGTTCAGAGATTACGGGTGCCGCGTCCCAGGGTCGAATTTCCGAGAACAAGGGAAGCCACTGATTTGGGTCATGCGGCAAATGCGACTCAATTGCCCACCATAACAAAAGCGATACATACGGGTCGCGTTCGATGCCTTTCCGCTTCATCATCGAGTATACGATTGGCATCGCCCCTGTTGGGTGCAACCTTCGTGCTGTGCTAGCCAACTGGCAAATCACTGGCAAATGCGACTCAGCCGACGCGAGCAAGGCGAACCGAGTCGCAGCGTCGCCTGACAATACCGGCTCATCCCCCAGCAGCCGCACGGCCCAGTAGCGCACCATGGGCGTCGGATGCTCGAGCAACCGACAGCCGAATGCCTCGTTAAACCCGCCGCTCACGTAGAGCGCCCAAAGTGCATTCAAGGCGGTGGAATCTTTGGACTCCATCACGCGAGTGCGTAACGGCAGGATTACGTCCGGGTCGCGTCTGGCCGCGAGGAGCCGCCGGGCCGTCCGCGAATACCAGGCGTTTGGATGATCGAGCAACTTCACCAGTTCCGCGCTGCTTAACTGTCCCAAATCCGTCGCCGCTTGCGGCGTCGCGTTGGCGTGCGCAATCCGGTACACGCGGCCGTTGCGGCGGTCCCATTCGGCGTCCGGATCCGGGTGCGCCGTCCGCTGATCGTGCCAGTCGGCCACGTAGACGCAGCCATCTGGTCCCAGCGCCAAGTCGCTGGGCGCGAACCACGTGTCGTTGGCGAGCAATAGTTCGCCTCCGTGCCGCGTGCGAAACGTCGAGCCGTCGGGCAGGATGTCGTGCCAGTACATGGCGTGCCCAAGCAGATCGGCGGCGATGTACTTGCCGCGAAATTCAGCCGGGTATGCGTTGCCCTGGTATACCAACCCGCCGACCGTGACGTGTCCGCCCTTGAAGTTCTGGTGTAGCGCATGTTCGAAGTAGCCATACGCGTATGGGTTGTGCAGGTTGCCGTGCTTGCCGAACGACTTCCAGTAATAGCCGCCCTGAACGCCGTGCAGGAGCACATGACCGCCGACATTGGTGCTATAGAACAGATGGCCGTCGCGGTCGAAATCGAGGCCCCAGGAGTTGCCGCCGCCCTCGCAAAACAGCTCGAATCGACGCGTGAGCGGATGATACCGCCAGACGCCTTGTTGAAATTCGATCAACGAATCATCGGGCCTGGCAGGGTTACGAATCTTCGCTGTCACAGTGCTGCCCTGGCAGCCATAAAGCCAGCCGTCCGGTCCCCAAGTCAGCGAATTGGCCACGGAATGGGCGTCTTCCATGCCGAAGCCGGACAGCAAAACTTCCGGATCGCTGTCGGGAACATCGTCGCGGTCGCGGTCGGGATAAAAGAGTAGGTACGGAGTCTGCAAAATGAATACGCCGTCGTGGCCAAACGCAAACCCGCTGGCGAGATTTAGTCCATTGACAAAATCCTTCGCTCGATATTTTCCAGGCTGATTCTCGATCGGCTGCAAAATCGTGAGCCGGTCGGCGCCCTTCGGGCCCTTGGGCGGCGGTTCCGGGATGCGGTCGTATGCCGTACGTGAATAACGATCGACTTTGACGCGTTTGAGACCGGCTGGATTTGGGTACTGCAAATACTGCATCACCCATAATCGGCCGCGTTCGTCGAAGTCGATGGCGACGGGTTGGCGAATTTCGGGCTCGCATGCAACCAGTTCAACGTGAAATCCAGCCGGCACGGTCATGCGCTTGGCGGCCTGGAGCGGCGGGTACCCCTGCGCCGCCGCCTGGCCGGCGACCGCAAGCATCACGATGCAGGCGAGTCGTTGCATTGGATGCACTCATTGCTTTTCAAAATCGATCGGCCACGCCAAGCCAGCCGTGAAACCGCCGTCCACATAGACGATCTGACCGGTCATGAAGGCCGAGGCCTCCGACGCCAGGAAAATGGCCGCGCCGATCATGTCTTTCGGTTCGCCCAGGCGTTTCAGCGGGCAGTTGGCGTCGTTCCAGGTCTGCATGTGCGGATGCGACCAGAGCTTTCGCGTCAGGTCGGTGATGATGAACCCGGGCGCGATGGCGTTCACCCGGATGCCGCGCGACCCCCATTCGAGTGCGAGCGCACGGGTCATGTGGCCCATGCCCGCTTTGCTCATTGCATATGGGGTTACGCCTTTCAACGGCCGGTCGTTGTTGAGCGACGAGATATTGATCTGGTTGCCTTTGCCGCGTTCGAGCATGTGTTTGCCGACGGCGATGGAAGTCAAGAAAGGTCCCTTGAGGTTAATGTCGAGAATGTAGTCGTAGTCGGCTTCGGTGACCTGTTCAGTCGGCATCCGGCGATTGACGCCGGCGACGTTGATGAGCGTGTCGATTCGGCCATATTCCTTGATCACGGCGGCAACGAGCCGATTGATCGCTGCCTTGTCGGAAACATCGCAGACGATGCCGCGGACCGGATTCGCGGGGGTCGATATTTCGTGCGCGGTCTGCTCGACCGTCGTGCTGTTTCGGCCGGTGACAATCACCTGGGCGCCGCGGGCTGCAAACCCCTCGGCAATCGCGCGGCCAATACCGCGACTGCCGCCGGAAACGAGGACGACTTGATCAGCGACAGAAAAGAGCGGGTCAACCATGGCTTAAGCGATTATCTCCGTTACGACTCGACCGGCGACATCGGTGAGGCGGAAGTCGCGGCCGGCGTAGCGGAATGTCAGCTTTTCGTGGTCGAGGCCGAGCAGGTGCAGGATGGTTGCGTGCATGTCGTGCATATGGACTTTATCCTGCACTGCATGGTGGCCGAATTCGTCGGTCGCGCCGTAAGCAAATCCTTGTTTGACGCCGCCGCCCGCCAGCCACATCGTGAAACCATCCGGGTTATGGTCGCGGCCTGTGCCGTTCTTTTCGGCATACGGTGTCCGGCCAAACTCGCCACCGAACCAGACCAGCGTGTCGTCGAGCAACCCGCGGCGTTTCAAGTCGGCGAGCAGCGCGGCGACTGGTCGATCCACCGCCAACGCATGTTCGGCATGCTTCGGCAAATTGGAGTGCTGATCCCAGGCTGGGTTCGCGGTGTTATCGCCATAGTTGACCTGAATGTAGCGCACACCGGCTTCCGCAAGTCGCCGGGCCATCAAGCATTGCCGGCCAAAGTTCTCGGTAGCTTTTTGATCAATGCCGTAGAGCGACAGCGTCTCTTTGGTTTCGCGATTCAGATCAAGGACTTCCGGCGCGAACTGCTGCATGCGATAGGCGAGTTCGTAGGAGTCGATCACTGCCTCCAGTTCCGGTTCGCCTGGCGGTAGTTGCTCGGAATTCAGCGCTCGCAATAGCTCCATCTGCCGTTTCTGGCCGGTGACGGATAACCGCTCATTCGAGAGATTTCGAATCTTCGCCTCGGTGGCTGGTAGCCCCGCTCGGCCCAACGCGGTGCCCTGGTACACTGTCGGTAAAAACGCGTTGCTCCAGTTGCGCGGACCGCCGTTGCCCATCGATGGGCTGATCGTGACGAAGGCGGGCATATTCTGATTTTCCGCGCCCAAACCATAGGTCACCCAGGAGCCTACCGAGGGCCGAATCAGATTGATCGAACCGGTATGCAAAAACAGCGTCGCCGGTCCATGCGCAATTCCTTCGGTGTGCATGCCGTGCAACATGCACAGGTCATCGACATGGTTCGCCATTTGAGGGAACAAATTGGACACCCACTGGCCGGACTGGCCATAACGGCGGAAGTCCCAGAGGGGCTTCATGACGCGATGCGTGACGATCTTTCGTGTCTTGGCCAGGGTGCGGGCATCGTCGAACTCGAGCATCTTGCCGTCGTCCTTGATGAGGCGCGGCTTGTAGTCGAAGGTATCGACATGGCTCGGCCCACCCTGCATGAACAGGAAGATCACGCGCTTGGCGCGCGGAGCGTGATGGGACGCTTTACTTGCCAGCGGATTCGCGCCACGGGCCAAATCGGCCAACGCGAGATAGCCGAACCCGCAAGCCAGCGACTTGAACGCCGTACGGCGCGAAACGGTCCATGAACGAGGAAACGTCATAGTGCTCCGGCTCCGCTTGTCAAAAATGGCGCGATGCGGCCTGGGCCATGGGTGTGAATGACATTCTAGTGCTTTGGCCGGCTTTGTGAAAGTCGGAAAAGAGGCGAGTCCCGCTTAGGAAGCAGAAAGTTCGATTGTTCATTTACAAAATCGGTCTAATCGGGCGCGCAAGTGCCGGTACGCCTCTTGGCTGCCGTCACGGCGAATCTTCTGCAAAAGGTCGCTATCGAGCAGCGGCTTGAACGAGTTCAAATAGTCTTTCGGTGCATCGCGCGATTGGGCGATCAGCGCGTCCAGCGACTTGTCATCCAATACCGCAACGAGCAGTTTTAGCAGGTCGCCGGAGCCATCGACGGCCTCGTGCAGCCGGTTGGATGCGTTCCAGCGCGTGGCGGGGTCTTTGCTGATCAGAAGCTTTCGTTCGCAATCCACGACCATGTCGAAGGATCGCATCGGTAATCCGCGGGGCTTCGTGATATCGGAAAGTTGAAGGCATGAAAACTGTTCCAAAATGCGTTCGAGCCGGCGTTTCGTTTCCGGCGTTGGCTTTGCTGCCAATGCCTCCTGAAGAGCATTGCGGATGGAAGGACCCTGTCGGGACAGTTCGCGATGGGCCTTTTCGCGAATGGCGAATTTTTGATGGTCGAGTTCTTCAATCCAAGCCGCAATCTGCCTGGCGCTGGCCGGTTCAGCGGCCGACGGCAAATCCGGGATAAACACTTCGAGCCGAACTTGCAGAGTCTCGCTTGGTTGATTCGCCGGCCGGTTCGGAAAATCAAAGTGACGAGAATACGTGAGACGCGCCCGCCAGTCGCACGAAATGCGTCGTCCGGTCATGTCCGTAATGGCGCCTGCGCCCGGCAGCAGTACGACTTCAGCCTTCGCGGTCCCCGGGAGTTCGGCGAGGGTTCGCAACAGGAGGTTCAAATTCGCTGCGTCCCCTCGATAGGCAATCGTGAACTGATGATGGTCGCTGCCGAAACCGCTCGAACCCTTGTCGCGCCAATACTCGCGGCCCGGCGCATTCAAAATCGTTGCGATTTGCTTCCAGGCGCCGTCCATTTCCGCTTTGAATGGCTCGCGGCCATGCTGCTCGTGGTCGTGCATCAACACCAAAGCCGACGCCGGTGAAACGGCGAGCACGAGTATGACAAATGCAAGGAATATTCTCGGCATCGCGAAACGCTCCGAAAACTGATCGTTTACCATACCCCAATGGTGCGTTTTTCACCCATTTGATGGGCGGCAACGCCTGTCACCCCCCGGATTTGCCGTGCATCGAATTGCATCGCATTTCTCATTTTTCCGACCGCCATCGGCCATTTCACCGGTTCGAAGACTGCACTATACCTTATTTGCGCTTGAGAGCCCCAGTGAGTCGCTGAAACCACAATGTTGAGCGATCGTCGGGGCATTCTCGAAACATTTGTTTCGTAAATCGAATTTTCCTTCGCTGCCCCTTGCGACAGTATGCTGGGCCGGCTACACTTCTTTCCATCGGCGGTTGCTCCCGCCGGACCTCCTGACTGGGCGCCCACGCTGCCCGGCATCGCGGAGGTAAAGGGGATATGTGTCCTCGAGCGGCTTTCTATTTGCGTTGTTGAACGGCTTTCCTTTTCCTGGAAGCCGGATGGCGTGGGAGTCTGGACTTTCGGAGTAGGGAAGGTTCAACAATGACTCAACGAAAACACTTCAAGCAACTCGTTCGCACCCGTATGGAGAAGACGGGTGAAAGCTACGCCACGGCAAGGCGAATCGTTCTTCGGCACGCGCCTGCCGGAGATCGCAAAGCGATTCGTCATTTCGCAGGCAACATCCCGGCGACCACGGCGCTGCGGATCCTGTTGACGCAGTTCGGCATCCGCAATCCGATCACGATGGCGCCGTTTACGGAGGAGATGCTCTTCGGCATCGCAGGCGGGATCGGGGCCGGTGCTTTTTCGTTTCTGTACGAGAAGGAAAACTTCGCCTGTTTCTTCATTGCCGGTCGCCACATGTGGATGGACGACGAAGTCTACCTGAAGGAAGCTTGTCAACGACTTGGGGTCGAGGCCGTGGTCAAAGAATCGACTGCGGCGAAAGCTGCCGAGAAGCAACTTCGCGAGACGTTGGACGAGTTCGGCGCCTGCATCGCCTGGGTCGACGCTGCCACGTTGCCGCATCGCGCCATGCCGGCGATGTGGAGCGGCGGCGGCTACCACCTCGTTACCGCCTATCGGATCGACGATGAATCGGGAACGGTTCTGATCGGCGATTTGACTGATGAACCGATTGCGATTTCAATGAAGGGCCTTACCGCAGCGCGCATGCGGATCAAGAAGCAGAAAAACCGCTTGCTGGCAGTTCGCGGCGAAAAAGGGGACCGTGATCTCGGCAAACTCGTGCGATCTGGCATTGAGGCCTGCATCCGCGGGCTGACCCGCCAGCGCATGAAGAACTTTACGATCGACGCGCTTCAAGAATGGGCCGATCGGCTTCATGGTTCGAAAGATAAGCAAAGCTGGGAACGCGTCTTTACGCCGGGAAAGCGCCTCTGGCAAGGGCTGACGTCCATCTACGATTACATCGAGCACTATGGAACCGGCGGCGGATTGTGCCGGCCAATGTTTGCCGATTCTCTAAATGAGGCGGCCGATGCGCTCAACGATCCGAGGCTGAGCGAAGCGGCATCACGTTACGAAGAACTCGGCCGCGCCTGGAGCGAGCTGGCCAAAGCGGCTCTCCATCCTGGCGTGCCGTTGTTTCGCAAAGCGCGAGAATTGTTCGCTGAAAAGGCGGAACTACTTGCCGCCGGCGCGCCCGCCGATGAAGTCCGGGGCGTGTGGACGCAGATTGGAAAACTTGCCGATCAAGCAGCGGAGTGCTTTCCGCTTTCCGATAAGCAGGTCGTCAACTTGCGGATCGAGTTGCAGCAAAAAGTTCGTGCACTTTACGAAGGCGAACGAGCGGCGCTCGAGACTTTGCGCCGTCTCGTTGTCGCGTAGCGGCTAGTCGAGATATCGAAAGTCGATACAGCCGAAGAGCGCCTGGTAGAACCGCTGCCAGGCCTCTTTTTCTTCTTCCGCTTTCTCGGTCACGAATTGCAGCGCAATCGCTCGTTCACGCTCGGTCGGCGCGCGGCCAATGGCGCGGCGATACGCCCGATCGATCCTCTCTCGCGGGGATAGCCCCGGTGTTGCGAGCTCCCGTTCGGCGGCGTGTCGCGCCTGCTCGACGATGAACGGACTGTTCAAGAGAAACAGCGCCTGCGTCGACACCGTGCTGACGTTGCGCTTGCCCGAAACGAGATTGGGATCGGGGAAATCAAAAACTTCGAGAATCTCGGAAAGACGGTTGCGAAACACCGGCGTGTACACACTGCGACGCGTATCGTCGAACGAGTAGGCCACCTCCGTTGTCGTGCCCGGCTTCCAGTTCGGACCGCCATACTTCAGGTCGAGTTTGCCACTGACGGCCAGGATCGTATCGCGGATCGCCTCGGCGTCGAGACGCCGGCGATTGGCCCGGCTCAGCAGGCGATTCTCCGGGTCGGCGGCATGCGGTTTTGCCGCCGCCAACTGGTAGGTGTGCGACAAGACAATGGAGCGAATCATCTTTTTGACCGACCAGCCGTCGCGAACGAACTGGGTCGCGAGATAATCCAATAACTCCGGATGCGATGGAAGCTCGCCCGTCGTCCCAAATACATCGACGGTGCGGACGATGCCGGCGCCGAAAAGATAATGCCAGATGCGATTGACCATCACCCGGGCCGTCAATGGATTATTCGAGTTACCCAGCCATTCGGCCAATTGTCTGCGACCGCTTTCGTTCGCGGGAATCGTTGGCGGAGGAGCAATCGTGGCCGCTTGCAGGAAGCCGCGCTGGACCGTCTCGCCCCGGTTGTGAATGATCCCGCGAATGCAGACGAAAAAGTCTTCGATCTTCGCGGCTTCGCGAACGCTCATCGTCTGGGGCCGCGGAGGGGCGCGATCGGTAAGTTTTTTCAATTCGGCTTCCAGTTCCTTGGACTGCAGCGGTGCTTTTTTCGGCGTTTCTTTCGCCGGCGCCGGTTTGTCCTTTTCCTCCGGCAGAAACTGGACCGCATCGACCGTCACGTGCCCGGATGTGTTCTCGTTGGAGACGATAACAAACCACTGATTCCCTTTTTCGAATCGAAAAGTACCGAGTGAAACAAAATGCCCGTCGATCGGAGGCGTTTCCTTTTCGTTCACAAAGAAAGTCTGTTCGCCGTCGGCATGCAGGATGGTGACCGGGACCTTTGGAGCACGATTGCCGCCCGCAGTGTACGCGAGGCGCACCTCATAGCGGCCGCTTTGCAGGAACTCGGGGTTGAATGTCAGCGTCTTCTCGCCCTTGCCGGCATCACCGTCGTGGAGGTAGCCTTCGCCGACGTAGTGATTCGAGAATTTGGAATGCGTCCAGGCGCCGACTTTTTTTGCCTGATCGTCGTCGATGACAATTCCAGGCAGTTCGCGCGGATTGATAATGCTCTTTGCGAAAGGTGATACGGCTTTTTTCTCGGCCTCTTTTGCGAGCCGTATCTGCTCCTTCAGTGCGGCGATCTGTTGGTCGTACTTCTTGAGAATTGCTTCCTGCTCCGGCGGGACCGGCAACGGCGTGTCCACCCATTTTGAAACGTTGTCGTGGATCAGGGTCTGTGTGCTGCGCATGATGCCGGCGAGCGCGTAATAGTCCTTCGTGGGAATCGGATCGAATTTGTGATCGTGGCAGCGAGCGCAACCGACTGTCATCGCGAGAAACGCCCGGCCGATCGTATCGAGTTGCTCGTCGATCACGTCGGTTTCAAGGATATCCTTGTCTTGCCGCTCGTAATTCGTCGGACCGAGGACGAGAAAAGCCGTAGCGACCAATTGCTCTTCGCGTTGCTTCGGCGACGAGTACGGGAGTAGATCGCCGGCGATCTGCTCGGCAATGAATTGCGGGTAGGGCTTGTCGCGATTGAATGAATCGATGACGTAGTCGCGATAGCGCCAGGCGTCGGGGAACATCAACGATCGGCCGCCGCCGCTGGACTCGGCATAACGGGCGACGTCGAGCCAGTGCCGGCCCCAGCGTTCGCCAAAGTGCCGCGACGCGAGCAGTTCGTCCACCACTCGAGCAAAAGCATCCGGTTTTTTATCGTTCACGAATGCATCGACCTGCTCCGGCGTCGGCGGCAAACCGATCAGGTCGTAATAGACGCGCCGGATGAGCGCAGTTCGATCGGCATCGCCGACGGGCCGCAGACCTTTTGACTCCAATTTGGCGAGGATGAAGCGGTCGATGTCGGACCGTGACCAAGTTGCGTCTTTGACAGACGGGATTGCGGGCGGTCGCGGCGGCTGGTACGCCCAGAATTTCCGGCCTTCCTCTAATGCCGTGTTAATCTTCGCGATCGAACTGCCGGTCCGTGGATCGGGCGCGCCCAGAGTGATCCACTTTTCGAAGTCAGCGATCACCGAGTCCGGCAACTTGCCCTTGGGGGGCATCTTCAGCTTGGGTTTGGTGTAACGCAACGCTTGGATCAGCTTGCTCTCACCAGGTTTGCCGGGAACAATCACCGGCCCTGTTTCACTGCCTTTGCGTACGCCGTCTCGCGTATCCAGCAGCAAACCGGCCCGCAGACGCTTCGCCTCTGCCGAATGGCATTCGTAGCACTGTGTCGCCAGCACCGGTCGAATGCGCTTTTCGAAAAACTCGATGTCCGGATCGGCAGCAGCCAGGCGAGAAGCCGGCAGAAGAATCGCGATAACTGTCAGCAGGCGGCGACGCATGATCGATCAGTTCCTTAAGTTCCGCGAGACGTTGACAAAACGACGTCGGTTCATCGAGTTCAGTTTACTTCTTTACCGAATCTGTCAGGAATCTGCGGCCCTTTGGGCTCGGACTTACAAGGGTGCTTTTCATTCGTGGCGAAGCCTTGTAGGGATTGTACAGCGGATCGCCAATAAGCGTGCACATCCAACTGGTGACATTCAGTGTCCGTGCATAGCACTCCACCAACGTGTATTCGCCGGTTATCAGGAATCCGAAAAACTCGGCAGGTTTGGGAAAGCCAAGCGTGAATGGCTCTGCAACCGGCCCGATCGTGGCACAGCCGCCGTTCTCGAGAATTCGCTGGCACCAAAGCGTCGAGTTCTTTCGCCGCAATGACACTGCTTCGGAACTGGCGAGATGCCACGCGACAGCGCCTTTGACGAACGTGCAACTATCGACGTAATTCGCGTGTGAATACCAGCCGCAGTAAAGGGCGCATTCGGGGCAGGCGCCTGGCGCGAAAACGCTCGACTTGTTATCCAGAATGACGTCGAGTTTGGCCTGATCCTTGAGCAAGCCGGCCATTTCGCGCATCGATTCGTCGTATCCGCCGTAGCCAAAACCGTTCGGATCCGTTTTTGGATCGTACCGCTGATCGCGTGCATCCACGTAGACTTTTCCTTTTAGTCCGACTTTTTCGATTTCGACCGCATCGGCGACCAGCCTCTTGGCGATTTCGGCAGTCGGACCATCCAGCCGAGCCGTCATGATCAAAGGCGGATGGTCCTTCACTAGCGCGGGCGGCGCCTGGAAGTGCAGCAGGTTCAAACAGGGGCCGGCGCGGTCGTACTCGTCCCACCAGAGGTGCATCAGTTCGCTGTCCACGCTGGCCACGCTCTGCAACGTGGTGCGAGCGCTGGCGATGGCCTGGTTGACCTTGGCTTTCTCGGTTGCTTCGGGCCCTTTGGGATTCGCCTTCGCGGCTTCTTCCAGTTCCTTGAGGCGTTTTTCCAGCATCTGCAGCCGTTCCCTGCCGTTCAGGAACATGAGCGGCTTCTGGGAGGCCGGAGTTTTGACGCCATCTGTCGGCAAATCGGCGCCCACGCGAAGCGGTACGCCATAGACACAGAGCACCACCTGAATGCGATCCTTGCGGTCTTTCAAGGCGGCACGCAACGGCGACACGAGTTTCTGGCGATAGTCCGCGATGTTGATGTCTTCGGTGATTGGCAGGTCGAGTCGAACGATGTTGGAGCGGGGAACGCCGCGTTTTTCGCAGTAGAATTCGGCGACTTCCTGCGATGCCGGCATGTTGCGGTTGCACACGATGGCGACGTCCGCTGGCTGGATAGCGCGTACAGCCTCGGACACAAGGCAGCACAGGCCAAGAGCTGTCAGCATCGATTTCGATGTTCGCACGGCGTTTTTCCACTTTGGATGTTGGCGATGCTTACCGTATCATACAGAAGTATTTTTTGCGAAGTGCGGCGACGATCTGTCCGAAACAATTTCAAGGCAGGATGTCTGTCGTCTGTCATGCAAGGACGCGCTGGGCTGGACGGATTTTGCAAAGTGCGGTAAAAGACCGGCTTGCGTCTCTCGCGCTTCTGTTCTTTTGGAGGCTGTTCGCACCTGCGATGCCAACCCTCACCGAACCTCCTAGTAGTCTTTCATCAAGTTCAACCTGGGCCGAGTGCGTCCAACAACTGAGTCGCCGACTCATGGCAGCACAACGGCCGATCCGCAGCGCGGAAGCGCTTGCTTGGGATTCCCAAACCGAGCATGAATTCTTGGCGGCTGGCGGCCAGGTGTTGCCGCGACTGGACCGCGAGTATTACCGGTCGCGGCGTTTACCGTTCGATCCGAGCCGTAAGCAAGAAGAGCTACAGGACTTGGAACGCGATACGCAACGATTGCTCGGCGCCGATTCGCCCGCCGGCCGGATTCTCACGCGCATTTGCCGGGAACTGGTCTGCGAGGTTCGACTGCTGGTCTATCGTGGAACGACGACCTTTTCGCAGATTTCGCAGCGGCTCTATGGCTCGTCCTTATCGACGCAGACGGAGGCCTGGCTCCAGGTTTTGGATGAATTGGAACGTTCGTTCCCGGTAAACGTGCGAATGCATGAGCCAAGATGGACAGCCAAAGAGGCGGCCGAGGTATTGCGTCATCGGCTGGCGTGGCTGCATCCAGCTTGCAACTCAGCGGTCCAAGTGGTCGATTCCTTGGACGCTCACTGCGATACGAACAACCTGCGGCTGGATCGAGACCGAAAATTCTCTGCACTCGACGTGCGCTTTTACGAGTCATACTACGGCTGGGCGCAATTTGCCACGCCGTACAACGGCGATCGTCAATTCGTTTGCTCGTTCCTGGCCGTGCCTTCCGCAAGTGCTGCGGGCACGCAGGAAGCCTTGGCACGATTGACCGCATTCGCGGCCGGAGCCATGACGGCAGAACGCGTCCAGCCGCTTCGGCAAACGATTGCGGCGATTCGAATGGCCGAGGCCGGCGCCAATTTCTGCGAGGTATTCGATTATTTTCGCAGCGACGGCGGCGATGAACGAGTGTGCTATCGCAAAGCTCAACGAGTTTTCGCGGGCAGCCTGCCTGCCGGCTGCGGGCCATTGACCAAAGAACTGCGAGCCGCGGCCGCGTTGTATCAACTGCGGAATGCTTTTCGGTCGGAAGGGCCGATGGAATTACTCCCATTGCTATTCGCAGGGGTGACGGCACTCGAGGATCTGCCTTACCTGCGTCAATTGTCCGATGAAGGATGGTTGAGCCCGCCGCAATTCCTGCCGCCGCTCGATCTTTATTCTGATATCGGAACAACTCCGCCTGATGATTTGTTGCCGAATTGATGGTCGGCAACGTTTCACGTTGCATCCCATTTCATTTTTGGGATGCGCATGCTCGGTCACCTGCACGTATGGTGCATCGACGCATATCGTATCAGCGAATCTTGCTCTTCAAAAAGGTGACAAGATGCGGGCATACCTCGCGGTTTTGATCGCGTTATTGACGCTGCCGGTACTGCGTGCCGAGGAGCCGCCGCCGAAGTCGCGACTGGCGGTGTTGATCGTCTTCGATCAGATGCGAGGCGATTTTCCCGAGCGCTGGTTCGAGCTTTTCGGCGATGGAGGCTTTCGCAGGCTGCTGAACGACGGCGCCTGGTTTCAGAATTGCCATTACCCCTATGCAATGACCGCGACCGGGCCCGGACATGCATCGCTTTTGACCGGCTGTTCGCCTCGAACTCACGGTATTGTCGGCAACAACTGGTTCGATCCAAAAACCGGCTCGTCGGTCTACTGCGCAA
>Ga0073934_10007233_pt1 | contig 15621 bp, 16 predicted proteins | sample LarsenN4metaG_FD_76834 | JGI IMG/M metagenome (GOLD analysis project Ga0073934, IMG submission 76834) | Hot spring sediment bacterial and archeal communities from British Columbia, Canada, to study Microbial Dark Matter (Phase II) - Larsen... ...
CGGGTGGCGTCCGTATCGGGGGCGCTCCAAGGTTCCCTCAAGCTCTCCTTCGATCATCGTCTGAATGAAGCCGCGCACCCGATCACGCACCGCAGCTTCAATCGGGTCGAACCAATCGTCGAAAAGAGCCACAGCCGTATCGCCGACAGGCTGCGCGGAATCAGGCTTCGTGGTCATGCTCTTCATGGCGTGGTCTCCTATCCGACGCTCCTACGCCGGATGATTCGAGGTTGATCACCCCGGAGACTACGCCACCTTCAATTCCAACCAACTCCGCGACGGGACTTTGCGGGAAGGCCCGATCCGCTCCATTCGTGCTGATGACGACGTATACTCGCGACCAGCGCCGACGTTTTCCTTGATCACAGCCGAGGGGCATCCCGTGCCACGTCCGCATCGCGCTGCTCTCTCTCTGCGACCATCCGGCCAAACGCTACAGGCATCAATGCGCGGGACCACGCCGGACAAGAGAACTCTTGCCCCCATCCGCCATTGAAGGGCCTAGCGAAGGTATCCTCTCCAACGGACCGCGCTCGTCATGGCTTTCGAACTGGCGCAAATCGCGGAGGAAAACTGGTCCAACTCGCGTGGCCCCACCCATTGCCGAAGCTGATCCGAGAAGTAAAGTTCAACGACGGAATCGAGCGTGTCAGTTCAGATGCTCAAACCGCTGCTGCCTGATCTCGATTGTCACCACGATTCGGCGATGGCTCAGAACTGCGCCCTCCTCCTCATCCTTCTGCTCCTGGCGCCAGCGGCACAGGCGCGGGAGTTCCATTTGCGCGTCGGGCCGACCGGCGAGTTCCCGTCCCTTTCATCAGCGATCGAGCACCTGGTCGCACAAAAGCGCGGGCCAGTTGACGCTCGGATCAATGTCGATCCCGGCGTCTATAGCGGGGAGTCGATCGTTCTTCGACCGCCGGACACTCTGCGCTCGCTCAGCATTGCCGGTGAAAAGGCTGTTTTCGACGGCATCGCCAACCAGGCCACCTTTTTGAGGCTGATCGGGATCGTCGGTCGACCGACGCGAATCTCCATTTCAGGGATCACCATCCGTCGGTACAAGACCGCTATCCTGCTCTACGGCAGTCGTGAAGAACGTGCCAGATGGAACTCGGACAATGTAATCCGGGGCATCGCGTTTGAGGATATCGGCGCGCGCGCAGCGGATTCCCCGTCTACCGCGGTCATCGGACTGTTCAACTCGCGGCGCAACACGATTGAAGGAAACACGTTCGTTCGCGTCTACAATACGACCGGATGCGGAGCCATGCATGCGCTCTACCTCGCGCACTTCTCTTCCGAAAATTCGATCAAGAGAAATTGGGTGGAACAGCCGTGCGGGGATCCCGTCCGGTTGCGAGACGCCTCCGACAACAATGTCGCCGAAAACAATGGATTCGCGAACGCGGCGCATCATGCCTACTTCACTGAATGGTTTTGCGATCGAAGGCGACAGGCGAACTGCACGAAATTGAGCGGGGAGTGCCCACCGCTCGGCAACGTATTTCGCCAAGACGGCATGACGGCCAGAAGCGGCGATCCGCCGGGGCCGGTCTATGCCAATCTTTCGGCGCCATCGACGGGCTGTTCGCCTGACCATCCTTGACGCTCTCTGCCGCCCCGGATCGCGACCGGGACGGAAGCCGGCGCGCCGCGCCGCCAGTCCCGGCATCAAGAGCACCATCGCGTTGCCCTCGACGGAGAAGTTCAAGCGGGCCCGCAAGGCAGAACTGCAAGCCCGGCCGCAGGCCCGCGAACACGCACCATGGCGCGTCGAAGCCCCGCACCAAGCCGCAACGTCAGGCCGGCAGCGGATCGCGATTCTCGGCGAACGTCGCGTGCTGCCGGACCGGCTCCGTTTCCGTCCCCGCGCCGGCATCGCCCGAAAGCCGGACGCGGTCGCGGAACCCGAGTGCCCTCAACGATTCCATCTGGTGGAACGATATTCCGTAATCCCTTGACCCTGCCGCGCGCCGCGCGCCACCCTCTTCCCGAACGCCACGCCGGGCCTGGCCATGGACTTTTCCCTGTCGAGTGAGCACCAGCAGCTGCGCGATCTCGTCCGCCGCTTCTGCCAGACCGAGATCGCTCCGCTCGTTCACCAGGCGGAGGAGACCGAAACGTTCCCGGTCGCGATCTTCCGCAAATGGGGCGAGCTTGGCCTGCTCGGCGTGCGCTATCCGGAAGCCGACGGCGGCTCCGGCATGGACAAGGTCGCCGACTGCATCGTGCGCGAGGAGATCAGCGCCGTGGCGCAAAGCTTTGCCACGGCCTGGTCGGCGCACAGCCATCTCGCGCTGTGGCCGATCTGGCGGGCCGGCACGCCGGCCCAGAAAGAACGCTACTTCAAGCCCGGCCTGGCCGGTCGCGCGATCGGAGCCTTTGCGCTGAGCGAGCCCGACACCGGCTCCAACATTCGCGCGCTCACGACCAAAGCCGAGAAGTGCACCGGCGGATACCGGTTGCGCGGCAGCAAGCTCTACATCTCCAACGCTCCGATCGCGAACTTCCTACTGGTGGCCGCGCGCACGCGGCCGGAATTGACGGCCGATGCCATCAGCCTGTTCATCGTCGATGTGCCGCACCCGTCGGTCGCCATCGCCAAGCTCAAGAAGGAAGGCATTCGCGCCTCCGAGACCGGCCTCATTCATTTCGACGACGCCTTCGTTCCCGATGACGCGCTGCTCGGCGGACGCGAGGGCACCTATCCGATCATCCTCGACTCGCTTTCGGAAAACCGGGTCGGCGTCTCGGCCAACGCCGTCGGCATGGCGCGCGGCGCATTCGAGGCGGCGCTCGATTTCGCCAAGACCCGGCTGGTGGCGGGCAAGCCGATCCTGCGTTTCCAGGCGGTCGGCCACCGGCTCGCGGACATGTCGGCCGACATCGAGGCGGCGCGCTGCATGGTGATGTACGGGGCCTGGCGTGTAGACAACAACACGCTCGATCCGGCGACCGCCGCGCGCGTGAAGCTGATCGCCACCGAAGCGGCGGTACGGGTCTCCGAAAACGCCATCCGCATCCTCGGCGGTGCCGGCATCATGCGCGAGTATCCGGTCGGCCGCTTCCACCGCGACGCGCTCGTCTACGTGATCGGCGAGGGCACCTCCGATATCCAGCGCAACATCATTGCCCGATCTTTCGCATGACGATGAAGCACAACGGCGACCATCGGCTGCCGGCGGCAACCAGCCGGCGCATGTGCGTCCTGTTCGGGCCGCGTGGCGACCTGGAGACGCTGCAGCCGCGGATCGAGGCCGCGCCATGATCACGTTCGAGGATTTCACGCCTGGATCGCTGCTGGGCGAGCGCGGCTTTCTGCTCGACCGGGAGGCCGTCGCGCAATGGACCGCGCTGTTTCCCGATGACGGCGAAAGCCTGCCGGTGATGCCGGCGGCCATGATCGCCATGGTGGTCATGCGTGCCTTTGTCGATATCCTCGATGAGCGGCCGCGCGGCAACATCCACGCCGCCCAGACGTTCTGGGTGCGGCGACTCCCCTGTCTCGGCGAGCGCCTGACCACCCGCCTCTCCTGCCTCGGCAAGGAATTCAAAGGCAACCGCCGCTGGGTCACGCTCGGCAGCGAAACGAATGACGCTGCCGGCGCGCTCCTGTTCCGCGGGCGGATGACGACGATATGGGCTGCATGATGCCGCCGCTTGCGCTCATCGAGCGACGCATGCGCATCGATCGCGAGGCGATCCGGCGCTATGCCGAGATCACGCGCGATTACAATCCGATCCACCTCGATCCCGAATTCGCCGCCGCCACCGCCATGGGCGGCATCATCGCCCACGGCATGCTGTCGCTCGACCTGGTGTGGCAATCGCTCGCGGCCACGTTCGGCGCGCAGAACCTGTCGGACCTGCTGCTTGATATCCGCTTCGTGCGTCCGGTGCGGGAGAATGATCTCGTGGTCGCCGGCGGCGCCCGGAGCGGCGAAGACGTCTATGACGTGTGGGCGCGCGCGGAGGCGCCGGGTCGATGCGAGACGGTGATCACCGGGACGGCCGCATTTGGCGCCCGCGCCCGCGGCTTGTCGTCGGATCGGGCGGCCGCGCGCGACGTCCCCTTTCAGCCGGAGGAGCCTTCGCCATGAAACCGAAAGTCAAGGTGGCGCTGTCGCGGGCCAGCGACAACAAGTGGGAGAACAAGGGTCTGCGCGGTTTCCTGGAATATCGCGACCTGGGCGCCGCGGAAGCGACCGACGGTCGCTTCGGCGCCAATGTGGCGCGGGCAACGCACGCCAAGAAGGCGACCGACCATGCCGCGCTGCATTACCATACGCTCGGCTTCCATCTCACCTACATCCTGCGCGGCTGGATGCGCACCTATTACGAGGGCCTGGGCGAAGTCGTCCTGCACGCCGGCGACTGCGTCACCTATTCGGGCGAGGTGCTGCAGTCGCACACCGAGCATTCCGACGACTTCGAAGTGTTGCAGGTCACCATGCCGGCCGATTTCCCGACCGTGCCGGTTGAGAGCAAGCCGTCATGAATGCGGCGGGCCAGAACGCGCTGCGGCCGCCCGGCCGTGGGTCGCCGCCGCCGGTCGACGCCCCCGCGGCGTCGCACGACCCGGGCGGCGGCCGCCGCGCTGCCCCGCGCGACCGCAATTTCATCGAGCCGCTCGCGCGCGGGCTGACGGTGCTCGAGGCGTTCACGCCGAACGACTGCTGGCTCGGCAACCTGGAAATCGCCGCCCGCGTCAAAATGCCGAACGCGACCGTCAACCGCCTGCTCAAGAGCCTGACGCGCCTGGGCTATCTCTCGTTCTCGCCGCAACTGCGGCAATACCGGCTGGCGCCCTCGGTGCTGTCGCTCGGTTATGCTGCGGTCGCCAACAGCAACATGCGCCGGCTGCTGCGCTGGCACATGCAGGAACTGGCCGACCGCCTCAACGTGTTCGTGACCTTCGGCCAGCGCGACCGCCTCGACATCGTGCTGCTCGACGTCTGCCACAGCAATTCGTCGCTGGTGACGCTGCGGCTCGAGGAGGGCATGCGCCTGCCGATTGCCGAAACCGCGATGGGCTGGGCGCTGATGGCGGCGCTGCCGGAGGAGGAGCGCGTCTATCTCATCACCCACATCAAGCGCCGCTACGGCGCGAGCTGGGGCGCGGTCGAGCGACGGATCGCGCGCGCCTTCGCCCAGATCAGGCGCAGCGGCTATTGCACTTCGCTTGGAGTCTGGCGCGCCGAGATCACCACCGTGGCCGTGCCGCTGGTGCCGGTCGACCGCTCGGCCGCGCTCGTGCTCGGCTGCGCCAGCGCGGCACCCTACCTGCCGACGGGCCGCATCAGCCAGGAAATCGGTCCGGCGCTGGTCGCGCTTGCGCGACACCTGAGCCAGGAACTGCCCCACGATGACCGCTGACCTGTCGACGCCGGGGCCGCGCCCCGGTCGCAACGGCTTGCCGCCGGTCACCCAGACACTCGAGCGCGGCCTCGAGGTGCTGCGCGCATTCCGCTCCGAGCCCAAGCCGCTCGGCAACCGCACCATCGTGGAACGCACCGGCCTGCCGAAGGCAACCGTGTCGCGCATCACCAGCACGCTGGTCGCGCTTGGCTATCTCAACCGCGTACCGGCGACCGGCCGTTACCAGCTCGGCAGCGGCATGGTCGGCATCGGCCGCGCCTTTCTGGAGAGTTCGAGCATCCGCCGGGCGGCGCGCCCGCTGATGCAGCAGTTCGCCATGCGCCACGATGTGTCGCTGGGCCTTGCGGTGCCCGACCGCCTGAACATGCTGTATCTGGTATGGTGCCCGAGCCACAAGACCATGACGCTGCGCCTGACCGCGGGCTCGATCCTGCCGATCGGGCGCACCGCCGTCGGCAAGGCCTATCTGTGGGCGCTGCCGGAGGCGCAGCGACACCAAGTGATCGCCCGCATCAAGGAGGCGGAAGGCCCACGCGCCGGCCCGGTGCTCGCAGGCATTCGCAACGCCTTCGACGATCTCGACCGCAACGGCTACTGCATCGCGCTCGCCGAGTTCCAGAAGAATACCTTTGGCATTGCGGTACCGCTGGTGTTCGACGACGGCCAGACGATCATGGCGCTCGGCGGCGGCGGTGCGAGAATCGATATCAAGGAAGACGCGCTCCGGCAGGTCATTGCGCCGAAATTGATCCGCACGGCGGCGCAGGTGCATGCGGCGATCGCCGAGGCGCACGACTGGGACGGCTGACGCGGAGGCGCAAGACCAACCATGACCATCATCGACGTGCACTCGCATTGGGGGACACGGCGCGGCTATGTGCTACAGACGGAAGCTGAGCTCGCGCAGCAGCGCGCGACCTGGCGCTCGGAGCCGACCTATCATACCGAAGCCGAGATGGCACAGTATTTTCGCAACAACGATGTGAAAGCGATTCTCGATTTCGGCTTCAGCAAGTTCCGTCCGCTTGACGAGATGCGCGCCCTGCACGATTACGCGTTCGAGACCGAGCGCACGCATGGTGACGTGATCCTCGGCCACTGGTTCCACATCGATCCCAAAATGGGCGCCGACGGCGTGCGCGAGCTTCGCCGCTGCATCGACCGACGCATCGGTTTTGTCGGCTACGCCGTGTCCGGCTCGCTGTCGCCGCCGGCGAGTGACCCCTCTTACGATCCCTACTACAAGCTCTGCATCGAGGCCGGCATTCCGGTGCTGATCTTCGTCGGCACCACCGGGCTCGGCGCCGGGCTCCCCGGCGGCGGCGGCGTCATTCTCGACCATTGCCATCCGCGCCATCTCGATCTGGTCGCCGCGCGCCATCCCGAGCTGACAATCGTGGCGGCGCGGCCCGGCTGGCCCTGGCAGGCCGAAACCATCGCCGTGCTGATGCACAAGCGCAACATCTGGTACGAGCTGCACGGCTGGTCCCCGAAATACCACACGCCCGATCTCAAGCACGAGATCCCGCGCCGGCTGAAGGACCGCATCATGTTCGGCGGCGATTACCCGCTGTTCACCTACGACCGTCTGGTGCGGGAGTGGCGCGCGGAGGGCTATCCCGAGGACGTGCTCGACAATCTGTTCTTTCGCAACGCGCGGCGCTTTGCCGAAAGCCTGGGGCTGACATGGACTTGAAACTCAAGGACAGGATCGCGATCGTCGGCGGCGCCAGCATGGGCATCGGCTACGGCATTGCCCGCACGCTGGCACAGGAAGGCGCCCGAGTCGCGATCACGGCCCGGCGCGAGCCCGCGCTGCGCGAGGCGGCCGACAGGATTCGGGCGGAGACCGGAGCCGAGGTGCTGCCGGTACAGGCCGACAGCCGCCGCGCCGAGGACTGCAAGCGGGTGGTCGAGACGGTGGTCGCGGCCTGGGGCGGCGTCGACATTCTGGTCAACAACGACGGCGCCCCGCCGCTCGGCGACATCATGACGCTCGACGACACCGCCTGGCAGAAGGCGGTCGAGCAGAATTTTCTGTATGTCGTGCGCATGGTGCGCGAAGCGGTGCCGCACATGATCAAGCGCGGCGGCGGCAGCGTGCTCAACATCACGGCCATCTCGGCCATTCAGCCCTACGCCGGATTCGGCCTGTCGGTGGCGAGCTGGGGTGGCGTGATCGGCTATGCCAAGACACTGTCGATCGAACTCGGCCGCGCCGGCATCAACGTCAATACCATCTGCCCGGGCTACATCGAGACCACGCGGCTGGAAAAGGTCTTCGCCGGCGGCGGCAAGGACCCGAGCGTCATGCGCAACGAGCTCGTGGCACAGATCCCGATGGGACGCATCGGTTCGGTCGATGATGTTGCGAGCCTCGTTGCATTGCTCGTCTCGCCGCGCGGGAACTACATTACCGGCACGACCATCCAGGTCGACGGCGGGCTGTTGCGGCACGTCCGCTAGGGAGGACGACCATGACGTTTCAGATCGTGCTCGAACCGGAACTCGCCAAGAGCTACAAGGCGCGCGGCCTGTGGACGGGAGAAACGTTCTTCCAGGTGCTGGCGCGGCGTGCGGCCGCACATCCGGACCGCGAGGTGTTCGCCGACGCGAAGGGCCGCATCACCTATGGCGAGCTGAAGGACAAAATCGAGCGCTGCGCCGAATTCCTGCGCCGCATCGGGATCAAGCGCGGCGACGTGGTCACCGTCCAACTGCCCAATCGGATCGACTTCCCGATCGTCTTCTTCTCGCTGGAGCTGATCGGCGCCGTCGCCAACAAGGTCAATCCCGACTTCCGGGCGCGCGAGCTGGAATACATCTTGAGGTTTTCCAACAGCCGCGCCTTCGTCTGTCCGCGCGAGTTCAAGAGCTTCGATTATGTGGCCATGGCGCAATCGCTGAAGCAGGCGGTTCCCGCCCTCGCCCACATTATCGTCGCCGGCGGCGCGGCCGAAGGCGCGCACGATCTCGATCGGGGACTGCGCGAATGTCCGCCGATTGCGGACGAGCACCGCATCCATATGGACCCGGACGAGATTTTCCGCATGGCGTTCACCTCGGGCACGACCGGCGACCCGAAATGCGTCCTGCATTCCTTCAACAGCACGCTCTACGCAGGCTACATCCTCAACGAGGATATGCAGGTCACCGAGCGCGACGTGATGCTGATCTATCTGCCGGTGGGCCTGAACTGGGGCTACCTGTGCCTGCTGCAGACGATCATGGCGGGCGCCCGTGCCGTGCTGTTCGAGCGGTTCACTGCGCGCGGCGCCCTCGAATTGATCGAGAAGGAGCGCGTCACCTATATCGCCACCGCGCCCGCCTCGATCGTCGCGATCTTGAATGACCCCGAGCTGGACCGGTTCGACACCAGATCGCTGCGCGTCGTCATCACCGGCGGCGCTTCCGCCGCGATCGAGACCATCCGTGATTTCCAGCGGCGGATGAACGGCCACCTGATCGAGCTCTACGGCATGCTGGAGACCGGGTTTCACACCTACACCCGCCTGACCGACGATCCGCAGGAGGTGAACGGCACCATCGGCCGCGTGGTCGGCGCCATGGAACTGCGCATTGTGGACGAGGTCGGCAACGACGTTCCGCATGGGGATGTCGGCGAGATTTGCGCGCGCGGGCCATCCGTGCATCTCGGCTACCACAACAACCCTTCCGCCAACGCCGGCGCGTTCCTCAAGGGCGGCTGGTTCCGCACCGGCGATCTCGGCCGCTACGTCGACGCGCAGGGCAACGTGCAGATTACCGGCCGCAGCAAGGAGATCATCAACCGCGGCGGCAAGAAATTCTTCCCGCGCGAGGTCGAGGAAATCCTCTACACCCATCCGAAGATTCTGCACGCGGCCATGGTCGGCATTCCCGACCGGCGTCTCGGCGAGCGCAATTGCCTGTGCGTCGTGCCCAAGCCCCGGCAGTCGCTCGCGCTCGACGAGGTGGTGAGCTTTCTGAAGGGGCAGGTCGCCGATTACAAGCTGCCGGAAATGCTGGAGCAGTTCGACGACCTGCCGATGACCGGCACCGGAAAAATCCGGCGTCACATCCTGCGCGATCTCGTCACCGCCCGCATGGCGCAAGGCGCGAGCAATCCACAGGCTTGAATCCTACCCCGGCACGATGCCGACAAGATCGATCTCGACGCGACAACCCTCGACCAGGAGTCCGCTGGTGCCGACGGTGGTGCGGGGCGGCGGATTCCTGAAGAACTCCTTCCACACCTCGTCGAAGGCGAAGAAGTCGTTGAGGTCGGTGAGAAACACCTGCGCCTTGACCACGTGATCGAGCGAACTGCCGGCGGCGGCAAAGGTGTTCCTGAGATTCTCAAGGATGTAGCGCGTCTGCTTCTTGATCGGCGAACCGTAGTAGGGAAAGGCCGGGTCGACGCGCGCCTCCGGGGCGACACCGGTAGCAAAGTCCGAGGCGAGCTGGCCGGCGGCAAACACCAGATTGCCGGCGCGGAACGCTTCCGTGTAGTTGGCAAGCGGCTTGGGATTGCCCGAGACGATCGGCTCGCGCTTCCAGCCGCCGCCCGTGCGCAGCCCGATCAGGTCGATCTCGACCCGCGTGCCGGGCACCAGGAGCCCGGTGGTGCCGACCGTGGTGCGCGCAGGTGGAATCTTGAAGTACTCCTTCCAGACCTCGTCGAATCCGTTGAAGTCGTTGAGGTCGGTCATGAAGACCTGCGCCTTGAGCACGTGGTCGAGCGAGCCGCCGGCCGCCTCGAACGTGCGCTTCAGATTGTCGAGGATGTAGCGCGTCTGCCGCTTGATGTCGGAGGCGTAATAGGGAAACGCCGGGTCTTTCCTTGCTTCCGGGGGCACGCCGGTCTTGTAGTCGCTCGCGATCTGGCCAGCGGCAAAGATCAGGTTGCCGACCGTGAACGCTTCAGAGTAATTGGCGAGCGGCTGCGGCGAGGAGGAGCGGACCACCTGTCGCTCGACGCCTTGGCCGGGCACGAAACCGATCAGATCGATCTCGACCAGCGTTCCCGGAACCAGCAGGCCGGTGGTGCCGACCGTGGTGCGCGGCGGCGGCAGCGTGAAGTATTCGCGCCAGACCTCATCGAAGGCCTGGAAATGGTTCAGATCGGTCAAGAACACCTGCGCCTTGACGACGTTGTCGAGCGAGCTGCCGGCCGCTTCGAACGTCTTCTTCAGGTTGCCGAGCACATAGTGCGCCTGCAGCTTGGTGTCGGACCCGTAGTAGGGAAAGCCCGGCCGCTTGCGCGCCTCGGGCGGCACGCCGGTCTTGTAGTCGCTTGCGATCTGCCCGGCGGCGAACACCCAGGGGCCGACCCGGAAGCATTCGTTGTAGTTCGCAAGCGGGCGCGGCGCGCTCGACTTGATGATCTCGATGGTCACGGGGAACCTCCAGCGTTGCGCCGATCGCCGGCCAGCGGGCCCGCGGCCCGGCCGGCGAGGCAGTGCTCAAAGCGTGAGATACTTGGCCTTCACCTCTTCGCGTTCGCTGCGAAAGCGGTCGAGCGGCGCGTGATAGACCATGCGGCCCTTGACCATGACATAGACGACGTCGGCCACCGCCTCGGCGAGCCGCAGGTTCTGCTCGACCAGAAGGATACTCACCCCTTCGCCGCGCAGCCGTGCAATCAGGCGCGTCAGCTCCTCGACCACGAGCGGCGCGAGCCCCTGCGAGGGCTCGTCGAACAAAATCACCTTCGGATCGGTGACGAGCGCGCGCGCTACCGCGAGCATCTGCTGCTCGCCGCCGGAGAGCTGCGATCCCTTGCTGCGTCGCCGTTCGGCCAGCGCCGGAAACAGCGCGAACAGCCGCTCCATCGACCATTGCCGCGCGGGCACGCGCTGCGCCACCTGGATGTTCTCCACCACCGTCAGATCGGGAAAGATCATGCGCCCTTCCGGCACGTAGCCCACCCCGACGCGCACGATCAGATGCGGCGGCCAGCCGGCCACGTCTTGCCCGGCGAGCAGCACGCGACCCTGTCGCGGCTGCGCCAGGCCGACGATCGAGCGCAGCGTCGTGGTCTTGCCGACGCCGTTGCGCCCGAGCACGACCGCGATCCGCCCCTCCGGCACCTCCAGGTCGACGCCCTGCAGGATGTGGCCGTGTCCGTAATAGGTGTGCAGGCCCTCGACGCGCAGCATCACTCGGTCCCCCCGAGATAGGCGCGGCGCACGTCGGCGTTGGCGCGTACCTGGGCCGGCGGGCCGTCGGCGATGACGCGGCCGCGGTGCAGCACCGTGATGTTGTCGGCGAGCTTGAACACCACCTCCATGTCGTGCTCGACCAGGAGCACGCTCAGGTTGCCGCCGCGCAAGAGGTCCTTCAACGTCTGCACCGCGCGGTCGGTTTCCTCCAGCGACAGGCCCTGCGTCGGCTCGTCCAGCATCAGGAGCCGCGGCCGCTGCGCAATCGCCATGGCGACTTCGAGCAGCCGCTGATCGCCGTGCGACAGCATGGAGGCGGGCGTATCGGCGAAACGCGTCAAGCGGATTCGCTCCAGCACCTCGTCGGCGATCCTGGCCGACTGGGCCAGCACCCGCCCGCCGGCGACGAAGCGCCAGCGCTGGTCGTCGCGCGCCTGCGCGGCGATGCGCACGTTCTCGCGCGCGGTCAGCGCCGGGAAGACGTGGCAGAGCTGAAAGGTGCGGGCGATGCCCTTTTGCGCGACCGCATGCACCGGAAGGCCGGTGATGTTCTCGCCGGCAAAGATGACCTCGCCGGCGGTGGGCCTGAGCACGCTGGTGATCAGATTGAATACGGTGGATTTTCCGGCGCCGTTCGGGCCGATGACGGCGCGGATTTCGCCCGTCTCCACCGTCATGTCGACATTGTCGACGGCCACGAGCGCGCCGAAGTTGCGCACCAGGCGACGGCATTCAAGCAGCGGCATCGGTCGCCTCCTTGCCGCCGGCCGCGTTCGGCGCCTGCGGGCGCGCCTTGAAGCGGTTGACCAGGATGCCCCAGATGCCCTCGGGCGCAAACATCACGAAGGCGATGAAGATCGAGCCGAAGATCAGCGGCCACAGGTCGGTGACCTGCGACAATTGGTGTTCGAGATAGACGAAGAACACCCCGCCGATAATCGGGCCGATCAGCGTTCCGGCGCCGCCGACCACGACCATGATCAGCACGCGGCCGGAGGTGAGCCAGAAGAACAGTTCCGGCGAGGCGAAGCCGGCAAAGCCCGCATAGAGCGCGCCGGCAAGGCCGCCGAAGGCGTAGGACAACACCACGGTCGCGATCTTGTAGCTGCGCGTGTTGTAGCCGAGCGCGATCGTCTTGGCCTCGTTCTCGCGAATGCCCGCCAGCACGGCCCCGAACGGCGAGCGCACGATGCTGCGGCACAGGAGATAGGATCCGAGCAGGCAACCCAGCACGAGATAGTAATAGCCGATCTTGTCCTGGAACCAGGTCATGCCGAACGGCCCGGCCGGCTGCGGAATGCCGACCAGCCCGTCGGAGCCGCCGAGCGTGTCGCGGAAGCGGAACAGCATGGCGTAGCCAAGCTGGGCGAAGGCGAGCGTGAGCATTGCAAACGACACGCCGGTCGAGCGCGTGCAGATCCAGGCAATCGGCACCGCGAACGCAACGGTAACCACCACCGCCAGCAGGATGCCGATCGGCAGCGGCAATTGCAGATGAATGAGGATGAGCGCGGTCGAATAGGCACCAAGCCCGTAGGCCGCCGCATGACCGAATGAATAGAGGCGGCAATAGCCGACCATGAGATCAAGGCTCATGGCAAAGAGGCCGAAGATCAGCGCCTCGATCAGAATGGTGAGCGAGTACTGCGGCACCAGGAACGGCAGGACCACGCAGGCGATCGCGGTGGCAGCAAAGCCGAGCTTCCAGTTCACTCACTCCTCCTTGCCGAGCAGGCCGCCAGGCCGGATCACCAGCACGACCAGCATGAGGAAGTACATGAACGCGAGCGCCAGGTCCTGGAAGTAGTAGGCGCCGAACACCTGCACGAAAGCGACCAGCACGCTGCCGATGATCGAGCCGAGGAAGGACCCCATCCCGCCGATGATGACGATGACGAAGGCGTCGATCACCACCGTCGTGCCCATGCCGAGGAAGGCCGTGACGAGCGGCGCCGCGAGCACGCCGCCGACGGCGGCGAGCGCGCAGCCAAAGCCGAATACGCCCGTGCGCACGAGATTCACGTTGGTGCCGAGCGCATGCACCATCTCCGGATTCTGCGACACCGCGCGGATCAGAAGGCCGGCGCGCGTGCGCTCGAGGAATTGCCACACCGCAATCGCCGAGGCGACGCCGAGAATGATCAGGAACAGCCGGTAGAGCGGGAACGGCTGGTCCAGGATCAGGACGATGCCGCGCAGCGCGTCGGGAATGCCGGCGCTGAGCGGCGGCGTGCCCCACACGATGCGGATAAGCTCGCTCAGCACCACTGCGAGGCCGAAGGTGAGCAGGAGATAGGCGCCGCCATCGCGCCGGCCGTAGAGATGGCGCAGGAATACCCATTCGAAGGCTGCGCCGACGACACCGACGAAAACCGGTGCAAGAATCAGCGCCGCCACGAAGCTGTCGGTCAGCATCTGCGCGGTGTAGCCGGCGTAGGCGCCGAGCATGAACACCACGCCGTGGGCGAAATTGACGATCCGCATGATGCCGAAGATCAACGTCAGCCCGCAGGCGATGAAGAACAGGATCGCCGCCTGCGAGAGCGCGCTCAGGCACTGCGCCAGGATGAAGCTGAGAAAGGTCATCGGCTCGCGTGCGTGCGCCGCACAGCATTCGAGCGGCCCGCGTGTCGCGGGCCGCCCGCTGCATGCCGCATCAGTTGCTGTAGCTGGCGCTGCGGCAATCCGGCGTCGTCAGTTCGCGCGGATAGATCTTGATGATCTCGCCGACCGGCTCGGGGAACTTGTCGGTCCTGGCGACCTTGACCACGAAGCCCTGATTCTCGCCCTGATGGTCGCACTTCCGCATCTTGATCGGGCCCTTGACGCTCGTGACCTCCAGGTCCTCCATGGCGGTGACGATCTTCATCGGCTCGGGCGAGCCTGCCTTCTCGATCGCGGCGAACAGGATCATCAGCGCCTGGTACATCTCGCCGTCGGACCAGTCAGGCAGATCGTTCTTGTATTCGGCGCGGAACGCCTCCACGAAGGCCCTGTTCTGTGGAATGTCGTAGGTGATCGGATAGCGCGAGGAGCCGATCAGGCCGATCGCCTCCTTGCCGAGCACCTTGATGTCGGCCTGGGCGACGATCTCGGTGAAGAACTGCACGCGCTGGGACAGGCCGTATTGCGATGCCTGCGAATAGAAGGCGCGCGCCTCGTCGCCCTGCAGCGCCACGTAGCAGCCCTGGGCGCCCGACTGCAGGATCTTGGTGATGTAGGGCGAGTAATCCTTGTTGGCGACCGGGGCGAAGATCTTGTCGACCAGCTCCTTGCCGACTTTCTTGATCTGCTCCTCGAAGGCGGCGTTGCTGGAGCGGCCCCAGGCCGCGTCCGAGGCGATGGCAATGAACTTCTTCTGCGGTGCATCCTTCAGATAGAGCGCGAGCGCACGCGCCCCCATCGGCGCCGACGTGTTGGCGCGGAAGAAGCGGGGCACGAACAGTTCGGCCGTAAGCCGCCCGTCGCCGTTGCCGTGCGAGATGAACATGGCGTTCCACTGCTCGAGCTTCGGCAGCATGGCGGCGGCCTCCGACGACACCACCACGCCGGTGAAGATGCGACAGTTGTCGCGCTCGACCAGCTCCTGGCACTTGCGCACGCACATGGCGGGATCGCCCTGCGTGTCCTGATACAGGAATTCGATCGGATGACCGATCAGGCCACCCTTGGCATCCATCTGCTTCTTGACCAGTCGGCAGGTGCGCATGATGTGGCTGCCGAGCAGCGCATAGCCGCCGGTGATCACGGTCGGGATCCCGATCTTGATCGGGGTCGCGGCCGTCGCATGGCGCAGATAGGGCGGCGCGAAGACCGCCGCCGATGCGGCCGCGGCGCCCTTGAGCAGGCGGCGCCGCGTCAACGATTGATGCTTCAGCATGACTTCCTCCCTGAGCGAACGCTTCACGGTTTAAGGTTTCAAGCCGACCCCTTCGGTCTCAGCTCGATCAAATCCGGACAACAGTTGGGCGCCGCCTGTGCGGCAAAGACCACTGCCTCCGCCACCTCCTGCGGCGTCAGCGGATCGAATTTCCTGGCGTTCAAGGCGGCAATCACCCGCGGGTGATCGCTGAAGCGGCGGATGTCGGTGTCGACC
>Ga0073934_10007234_pt1 | contig 15621 bp, 15 predicted proteins | sample LarsenN4metaG_FD_76834 | JGI IMG/M metagenome (GOLD analysis project Ga0073934, IMG submission 76834) | Hot spring sediment bacterial and archeal communities from British Columbia, Canada, to study Microbial Dark Matter (Phase II) - Larsen... ...
GCGACAAGCAGCATTGAAATCATCTTCTCTCTCCTCGCGCCGATTATGGCGGCTCACGGCGAGCGCGCGTGGGTTGGTGCGGTGGGCATCAAGTAACCTCGGCAGCGTGACACCATCCCCCTGGCACTGCGTCATTGCGGCGGGCGGGGCTGCACCGGAGGAGATCGCCCAAGCCACAGGCGCGAAGACGAAGGGCGCCGTTGACCTCCTCGGCGCAACCAGCCTCGTCCGCGTGCTCGATGCCTGTCGGGCGGCAGGCTTCGAGTCCATCGCTATCGTCGCCGATGAGGGCGCCGCGCGCGACGCAGACCTCAAGCAGGGAGAACGCGTCGTCCAGCCCGGCGAGACCAACATCCAAAGCACCCTCAACGGGTTGAGCGGACTGCCCGACCACGCCCCAACCTTCCTCACGCCATGCGATGTGCCCCTGATGGAACCGAGCCACATCAGGCGGTTTCTCCAGGCGGTCGAAGAGCGGCTGCCAGAGGCCGGCGACGAGGGACGGTGGTTCGCCGTGGGACTTGCAGACGAGCCGGATGTCCGCCGCCGCTATCCGGAAGTGCCGTACCGCTACGTCAAGTTCCGCGAGGGGCGATTTGCCGCCGGCGCGCTCTATGCCTCGACCCCCGCCTCCATCCGCCAAGCCGCGCAGCAGTTGGGCGTCGGGTCGGAGCGCAGGAAGTCCGTCCCCAGCCTGGTGCTTCAGGTTGGGGTGCTCAGCCTCGCCCGCTACCTGCTCGGGCTTGTCTCGCTTGCAGAGGCTGAGCGCCGGATTGGGGGGTTGCTGGGCGGTGAGTGCTACATCGTTACCGGCTGCGACCCCGACACCACCATGGATTTCGACACGCTGGACGAACTGCGCCACGTCGAGCGGCTGCTGCGCGAACAGGAAAGGGGTTGACGGCTTAGGGCGCGAAGAGGCGTAGCGCCTCGGGGCTCCCCGGCTCGATGCCCGCCTGGTCGAACGTGTCCAGCGCGGCAGAGAGGTTCCGAAAGAGCATCTGCTCACCGGCAGGCGTCAACGGCTCGCCCTCTTCCAGGAACGCAGTCGCCGAGCATGCCGCCGCCAGTTCCTTCGCTGTGTGCAGCGCGGCGCGAAGCGCCCCCTCCGGGTCGGGGTTCGCGGCTACTTGATAGCCCACGCCGACGCCCTCGAGCGTCCCGTGCCGTGATGGGTCGAACTCCGTTGCGTTGCCGAGCGGAAACACGGCGAGGAGCGCCTCCGGCCAGCCGCTCTGGCGATACTCGAGCAGTTGGCTCGCCCCGAGCCGATAGCCAAGCGCGTAGGCGGTCTTGACGACGACCTCGGTGCTCAGTCCTCCAGCGTTCATCACCGCGATGTCCACGCCGATGTCCATCGCGTCCCGAAACTCTTCGAGCGCGGCAGCGCGGCTGGCGGCGTCCTCCGGCATCGGCAAGGGCACTGCCTTGCGGTTCAGACGCGAGGCAACCTGCTCGCACCGCTCCCACAGCGCCTTCGCCGACGCCTCGCTGATTCTTCCCCTCGACGAGACGAGGTCCCACGCGAGCGCGAGGCTGTCGAACGCCGCGTCTTGCTCCCCCTGCCAGAGCACCTTCCACCTCCGGTCGAGAGGGCTCATGACGAACACCTCCGGCTCGCCGAGCGAGGACTGGGCGCCTGAAGAGAGCAGTTCCTTCGCCGCCTCAGCGGGAATCGGGTCTCGCCCGACCAGCTCGATAACGTACTGCACCTTCAAGTAAGGTCCTACGGTCGGCTCGAAAGGCGGAAGCCGGAGCGGCTGAAGCTCACGCGTCGGGTCGGCTCCAAGTTCCTCTCCGAGGGCGGCGAAGAGTTGCTTTTCGGTCACGCGGCTCGACCCTCCATCACTCGGGCTGCTGCGGCAGGGCGAGGATGCGCAGGCAGTTGTTGCACGTTTCGATGGAGTCGCCATCCATCAGGGAGTCAATCTGCGCCTTCGGGACGGAGATGCCGCACGCAGAGCAGGTCTCGTCCACCACCTCGGCGATGCCGACGCCCGCGCGCTTCTTTCTGACGGCTTCGTACTTCTCAAGGAGCTCGGGGTCGCAACGGGAGGCTTGCTCTTTGCGCTTCGCGATGAGGGTGCGAGCCTTAGCGACGAACTTCTGCTTGACCTCTTCATACTTGGCTCGGTGCTGAGCAAGGAGGGTCTCCGCCTCCTGGAGAAGCGCCTGCTTCTCGTTGAAGTCCTTCTCGACGGAGGGCAGCATCTCCCACAGCTCCAGCACGCGCTCATCGGTTTGCGCCCGGCGCTGCTTGAGGTTGGCGATCTCGCGGTCTATGGCTTCCGCGTCCTTCGCGTTGTACACGCCGCCGGAGTAGAGGCGCTTGGCTTCGGACTCGATCTTCTGTTCGATGCCCTTGGTCTTGAGTTGGAGGTCCTCCACCTCCTGGCGCATCTCCTTGAGTTTCGCCTCAGCCGCCTCCTTTGCCTCTCGTGCCAACTGCACGGCGGCAGCGAGCTTCCGCCCGGGGTCAATCGCCGCGAACCGCGCCTCGAGTTCGTGAATCTCCGTGTCGATCTTCTGGAGTTTGACGAGGTCGTTGAGCGCCTGGGTGAGCATGAGTTCCTGGCTCCAGTATACAGCCCCAGCGCAGAATCCCGCCGAGTGTGCCAAGATTGACTCAATCAGGGGCACGGAGCGACCCCTCCGCTCCGTATCTCATACGGAGGACGCGATGGCGGAAGAAAAGAGCGAACAGAAGAAGTTGAGTCGGCGGCAGTTCATCACGGGCGCCGGGGTTACCGTCGCCGCCGTTGGCGCGGGGGCGGTCTTCCTGGGAAACGGGCGAAACGCCGAGAAGGCAGAAGACGCCGAGCAAGCGAGCCAGGCGCTGGAAGGCGCCGTGCCCATCACGCTGAAGGTCAACGGCAAGGCGCACAACCTGACGCTGCAGCCCAGGGTTACCCTCCTCGACGCGCTACGCGAGCGGCTGCAGGTAACCGGGCCAAAGCGTGTGTGCGACCGAGGGACCTGCGGCTGCTGCACCGTGCTGCTCGACGGTGAGCCGGTGTACGCCTGCCTGATGCTCGCCATCGACGCCCAGAGGCACGAGATCACCACCGTGGAAGCCCTCGGAACGCCCGAGCAGATGAACGCCATCCAGCGCAAGTTCGTCGAGAAGGACGGCCTGATGTGCGGCTTCTGCACCCCGGGCTTCGTCACGGCGGTGCACGCCGTTCTTGCGAAGAACCCAAACGCCACCCTGGACGAGATTCGCAAAGGCCTGCGCGGCAACATCTGCCGATGCGGAACGTTCAACCGCGTCTTCGAAGCGGCGGTAGAAGTTGCGCGCGAAATGAGGAGAGCATAAATGGCACAGAACGCGCAATGGCCGGACAGACAAGCAAGCCGATACCTCGGCAAGGACATCCCTCGTGTTGACGGACCCTCTAAGGTAACCGGCGCGGCGAAGTACACCTACGACATCGTCCTTCCGGGGATGCTGTACGGAGTTATCCTTCGATCCCCGCACGCGGCGGCGCAGGTTCGCTCCGTTGACGCCTCCGCGGCAAGAGCGATGCCCGGCGTGGTCGCCGTCCTCACCGATATCGGCCGCACCGCGCGGTTTGCAGGCGAAGAGATCGCAGCCGTCGCCGCAGAAACCGAGGAGATTGCTCGCGATGCGCTAAAGGCGATCAGGGTGGACTACGAAGTGCAGCCCTTCGTGTCGAACACGCTACGCGGAAAGGACATCCCGGATCGGGTGGGCGAGCCTCAGGTGAACAGCCGAGGCGAGGACCCCGACACGCTCTGGGCACTGGCGGCGGCGGTCGTCGAAGGCGAATACTATGTGCCCGTTCGTGAGCACCTTTCACTTGAAACGCACGGCGTCGTGGTGCGATGGGACGCCGAGGATGCTCTCACCTGTTGGTGCAGCACGCAAGCGGTTCACGGCGTCGCCGGCGAATTGGCAGCGGGGCTCGGTGTCCCACGGCAGAACGTGAAAGTCATCTGCGAGGTCATGGGCGGCGGATTCGGAAGCAAGTTCAGCCCCGGCGTCGAGGGATTGACGGCGGCGCGCCTCGCCAAAGCCGCCGGGCGACCCGTGAAGTTGATGCTCGACCGCTACGAGGAGCAGGTCGCAAGCGGCAACGGCCCAGACGCGTATATGCGGTGCAAGGCTGCGGCGACGTCGGACGGGCAAATCCTCGCCATCAAGGCGGACCTCTTCGGCACGGGCGGCTACTCGAGGCGATGGGCGGTCCCCTTCCCGTACAGTACATACACCGTGCCGAACGTGCGGGCGGCAATGCACGGCGTCCAAACCAACGCGGGCAGCCAGCGCTCCCTTCGCGCACCCGGGCACCCTCAAGGCTGCTTCCTAACGGAGACCGTGGTGGATGAACTTGCGGTCGCGCTGAAGATGGACCCGCTCGAGTTCCGTCTCCGCAACGTGCGCGGCGGCGTCTGGGATCAGCAGTTGCGGCTCGGCGCCGAACGAATCGGCTGGAGCCGACGAGCCTCGCTTCCGAAGAGCGGCCGCTTCCGACGAGGAATGGGCGCCGCGTGCACAACCTGGGGCGGCGGCGGAAGGGGCGGCTCCGTGTGCGAAGTCCGCATCGGCAATGACGGCTCGGTCTGGGCGGGCATCGGCACACAAGACCTCGGCACGGGCACCAGAACCTACGTCGCCGCGATCGTCGCCGAGGTCCTCGGCCTTCCGATCGAGCGCGTGACTGCCGACATCGGCAAGTCCACGCTCGGAAACTCGGGTGGCTCCGGCGGCTCCGTAACCACGGCGTCGGTCTCTCCCGCTGTGATGATGGCTGCGCTCTCTGCGCGCGAGCGCTTGGCTCAAACGGCTGCGGCGATGCTCGGCGTTCCGGCTGGAGAGGTGCGCTTCGCGGATGGCAACGCGTCCGCGCAAGGAAAGAGCGTCTCCTTCGCGGAAGTCTGCGCCAAGCTCCCATCCGGCGGCATCGAGGTAACGGGCCAGTGGAACCAAGCTCTTCAAAGAGGCGGGGTCGGCGGCGTGCAGTTCGCCGAAGTCGAGGTGGACATGTGGACGGGAGGCATCCGCGTGATCAAAGTCGTTGCCGTGCAAGACTGCGGCTACTATCTCAACAAACTGGCGACCGAGAGCCAGGTCATCGGCGGCGTGATTCAGGGCATCGGCATGGCGCTGCTGGAAGACCGCAAGATGGATAACGGCACCGGGCGCCAGTTGAACCCGAACATGGAGACGTACAAGGTGCCCGGGTCGCTCGAGATTCCGGAGATTGACGTCCTGCTGTTCGACACGCACAACCAGGTAACCGGGATTGGCGAGCCTCCCGTGATTCCCACGGCTGCCGCAATCGGCAACGCGGTGTTCGATGCGACCGGCTTGCGCATGCGCCGCCTTCCGATGACACCGAAGCGCTTCTTTGATGCGCAAGAAGGGAGAATGGTATGAACAACTTCGCATGGTTGGAACCGAAGAGCGTCGCCGAGGCTTCGCAAGCCCTCAAGCAGGGTGGAGCGGCACTCGGAGGCGGCATTGAGTTGCTGTGTCTGCTGAAGGACTCACTCGTAACGCCCGCAAGCGTCGTGAACCTGAAGAGCGTCTCGGGTCTCAACGGGATCACAGCCAACGACGGCGTCGAGATTGGAGCGCTGGCGACGCTCACTCAGATCGCGCAGCACGAGCGGATACGCGGTTCGTACCGCGCACTGGCGCAAGCGGCTGAATCGGTCGGCTCTCCTCAGCTTCGTAACGTCGGAACGCTGGGCGGCAACTTGTGCCAGCGTCCTCGCTGTTGGTACTTCCGCGACCCCGAGGTGCATTGCCTGAAGAAGGGCGGGGCGAAGTGCTTCGCCGTCGGTGGAGACAACGAGTATCACGCCATCTTGGGCGGGGGACCTTGCTACATCGTTCACCCGAGTGACCTCGCCCCCGCGCTTATCGCGCTGAACGCGAGCGTCTCGACGAACAACCGAGCCATGCCGCTGGAGGAGTTCTTCCGCTTGCCCGCGCAGCGGATGGACAGCGAGACCGTGCTCGAGCAGGGAGAGATCGTTACCGGCGTCAAGGTTCCTGCCGAGATGGCGGGATGGAAGTCGTACTACTACAAGGCGCGCGAACGCGAGTCGTTCGATTGGGCGCTCTCAAGTTGCGCCGTCGCCCTTCGAACGAGCGGCTCAAGCGTGCAGGAGGCGCGGGTCGTGCTTGGCGGCGTCGCGCCCATTCCTTGGCGCAGCAAAGAGGCAGAGGCGGCGCTTCGAGGGAAAACCCTGGACGAGTCGGTCGCCGAGGCTGCGGGTCGCGCCGCCGTCGCAATGGCAGAGCCGATGAGCGAGAATCGCTACAAGGTCGCCCTTACACGGAACGTGGTGAAGATCGCGTTGCTGGAGGCATTGAAATGAATCCTCGCGTTTCGGCGTGCGCGTTTCTGCGCTGCAAGCAGGACACGTACGACGACCCGTTCGCAGAGGACGCGGCATGGGAGTCCGCCATGCCTCGGGCGTGGTGGTGCGGAAAGACGTTCAAGGACATCGGCCCCGACGGCGATGAGGCAGAGGTGCTCGCGTGCCAAGCAAGCCGGGAGTGCTTCTGCTCAAGCATCGGAGAGTGGGAGCCACGGTTGAGCGAGCCGGAGACGTAGCGCGCCACGGGCACAGGCGGACCGAGACGTTCCTTCATCCCCCTCCCCCTCGAGGGGAGGGCTGGGCTGGGGTCCTACCGAGTTACGCCCCCGATTCGTGCCTCTCTGAGGGAGGGCGAGAGGGGATGTAGGGGCAGGGCGGCGCGAGCCGCGCCGCCCTGCCCCCATCAGTCGCAGTGCGTCAGTTCAGCCAGACCCACTGTCCCAGGTCGAATCGAACCCGAGGGCTTACCGAGGTGAAGTTCCAGTAGGAGACGCGCACCTGCACCTGGCCGCCCAGGCCGACGTACTTTGCGGGATCGCAGGAAAAAGTCACGGTGATCTGCTTCGCCTCCTCTTGGCTCTCCGAGGCAGCGCCGCGATCCATGTCTACGGCGTCCCAACGGTTGTCGGTGAAGTTGTAGAACTCGATTCGCTGGATTACACCTTGGTCGGTTGCGTGTGCCTCCAGCCGGAAGGCGAGTTCAGTCACGGTGCCGTTCGGCAAGGTGCCCGTGAGCACGACCTGAGCCTGCGTCAGCTGCGTCGTGTCGGGGATGACGCTGTAGCGCACGTTGTCAGCGGCTGCGAACGCGCTGATGCCGCCGCTGTCATGGGACCCGATCACGATTTGAACGCCCGTGACCGCGACTGTGTTAACCGTCTCCGGTCTCCGCATCGCCGTCAGCATGTCGCCGTTGCCTGTGCCCCACAAGCCGGCGAGCACCGGCCAGCCCGGAGCGAACAAGGCGATGGCGTTCCCGCCGTCCCTCGCCGCGGTCGCGAGGATCTCCGCCTCACCGGTCGGGAGGCTCCAACGCGCGGTTCCGTCCTGCCTGTAGGCGACTGTGGCAACGTCGCTGTTCGGGTTGAGCGGCGGCTCGAACCGAATCCAACCCGTTGCATAAATGTTGCCCAACCCGCGCACCGCCAGGGCGCTCGCGAAGTCGCGCGCTGCCGTTGGGTTATACCGTACGACCGGGTCAGGCGTCCATGTGGGCGCCCCAGTGCCTGCCGCGAGCCTTGCGACGCCGTACGCAGTGTTGCTGAACGAAACCTAAGCCCACTCACCGGCGATGACAGCGGCAATTGCGGCACCCGAAGGGTCGCACTCAAGGCGGATGGCGTTCGCTCGGTCATCACCAGCCGTGCTGTTCAGCACCGTCCCCGGAAAGCCGTCCAAGTTCCACGGCTCATCGCCGTCGCTGAGGTACTTCTGCGCGGCCATCGCAAGGTCGGTGGCATCTCCCTCCGCCATGTCCACGTATCCACAAACGTAGATCGAGTCGTCCTTGTCAATCACCAGATCAGTGGGTGCTTCGGTTTTCTGGACGTCTTCCGGACTGCCAATCAAGTTGCCGTACTCACGAGACCACACCGTAGTGCCATTTGCACTGTACTGGATCGTCAACCATTGGCGGTCACGAGTTTGATCCAGGGCGACTTGCCCCGTAACGACTGGCTTGCCCGTGCTGTCGACGCCGATGGCGACACCGAAGTCATCCTGGCCGTTGTGGTTCAGTTCTTGCGGCCAGCCAGCACGAATCGTGACGCTTGCAGGGTTGATCGGGTCCTGGTCGTAGACCACGGTGTAGTAGTCCCAGGAGCCGCCTATGTTCGGGTTGCCGACCGAGCCGGTCACGAAGACGTTACCGGCCTCGTCAACGAACATGTCCGCGGCCTCCTCGTCGTTGGGTTCGCCAGTCCGGATGCCGTTGTTGAAGATGTTGGGCCCGTTAGTCCAGACCGGCGCGCCTGTGTCTGCGTTCAGTTTCAGGACGACGTAGTCCTTCCGGGTGTCGGTTCCACTCCAGGTAGTTCCGAACACCCAGACGTACCTCGCCGCCTTGTCCACATGGATGCGGACGGGGACGTCGTCGGCATCGCCTGAGCCGTTCCACGGAAACTGTTAGATCGGGCTGCCGCCGTTCCGTCCGTACTTGAGGACGACGATGTTTTTACCCTCGTTCTGGTTGCTCGTGCCGTAGCCCACGACGTACGAGTTGCCGTACACATCCACTGCGACGTCAACCGCCTCGTCGAGCTGCCCCTGATAGTCGAAGGGCTGCAACCACGGCGCGGTCTGAGCCGACGCCGTCTGCATTGTCATTGCAACGCCGGCGATGCCGGCGATTCCAAGTGTGATTGCTTTCGTCATTCGATATGTCCTCCTGCTTTGTATGTGCGTTTCTTTTCTCCGCCGCTCGGGGCGACGGAAATCGTCTTCTCACTTCAGCTTCTTCAGCTTCTTCAGCTGAAGTCCATTCACGTAGCTGTGGGGCCAGTACTGTGGGTTTGAGGGCGCCAGCACCTCTACCTCGATCACCCCGTCTATACACCACACCCTGTGCACCGCATGCGTGATGCCGCGTCGAAACTGCCAGTCCGGCGGCATGCGACCGGTGGAAAGCTGCGGGTTCTCGGTCAGAGCCCCAGGAACAGTCACCTCGACCGGCACGTAACGGTCCTCGTACGGTGCGACACAGTAGGTGTACACCTCGTACAGCCCCGGTTCGAGGCCCTCAAACAGGATGACGCGAACCGGAACGGGTGGAAACAACTGGTGTGAGACCCCGACAACCCCGGTACGTCCCGCGTCGCCCATCAGCATCCAGAAGTCGTCGTTCGCTTCTCCGAATGTGAAGCGCCGAGGGTTCTGCCATGCGCCGCCCGATCCGTAACCGCCCCAAGTGCGGTACGTTGCCGGGGTCCAGCCGCCCCCCAACGTGTAGAGCGGCCGGGGGCCAGGGCCGGTAGCGCTGACGAGATTCCAGAACCCCGGCTGATCGGCCGCTGCGCCGAAAGCGTCCGTGGGCGTCCCGATTCCAAGACTCCGTGGACCGAACAACGTGTCCAAGTCCACATTCAGGCTCTGCGCCGAGCTGGCGGTGCCCGCCAGGCTTGCCGCCGCCGCCAGCGCACACAGCAACAGTCGTCTCATGCTCTAAATCCTCTCTCGCCCGATATTCTATCCGATCCTACGCGAAGATACAAGAGTTTTTTCGCATAACCGGGGCCTATCCGTACGCACTTCGCCACCTTGTCCACATGGATGCGGACGCGGGGCTCGCGCCAGGCCCGCGGCTGCTTCGAGTCCTCCTGCCGGCAATCTCTTCATTGTCTACTGCTCCTTCTTGCATATCAGTGTATCCGATTCGACGGCGAAGCGCACCCCCTCCCCGCCTGCGGGGAGGGCTGGGGTGGGGTTCTGTGGAAGCCGGGCGCCCGCGACCCCCGAGGGAGGGCGAGCGTCCCCGCGAGCCTTTTGCCGCCTTGCGTTCGGTCGTGCATCAAAGGGATGTTCGCGAGGAAGCGAACGCTCCCTACGGCCATTCGAGGGATGTTCGCGAGCGCTCACGCTTCCTGGGCCGTGTCGAGCGGGAAGCGGCTCTACCGAGTAACGCTCCAAACCGCCTGGTCTACTCTGCCCTCCCAGGCGAGGAAGGTAACTCCGCGGTCGTGGAACTGGATGCGAGCCTTCATCATCCCCGTGCCCTGCTGGATATATGGTTGAGGATTGGGCACGATAACAACAACGGTAGTTGAGTCGCTCTCGGTGGCGGCTCTTTCGTCCACAGTCTCCCACACGCCTTGCTGAAAGTTGAAGAACTGAATTCGCTGCAGCGACGGCGAGCCGGTGCAGGAGGCGTTGAGGACGAATCGAAGCTCCGTCGCGTTGAAGCGGGTTGTCGCGCCGCGCACCTCGACCTCTACGGACGCCGCCGCGATCTCGGTCGGCCTTCGCGCCTCGATCACGAGGCGGTCGTCGTCGTCGAACCTCATTTGCTGCACCCCGCCCGCAAGGTGCAGCCCTCGAATCACCTCGAAGTCCGTTACCGGCGCGGTCTGGTCCATCGAGTCGCTGATAAAGGACGAGTAGGCCGCGACGCGAATATCGCCCCAGATAGAGCCGTACTGCGGCGGCGGGGGCCCTCCGCCGACATTGCCGACCCAACTGTGAATCCCAATCACCTTGTGCTCTCCGCCGACGAGCATCAGCGTCGCGCCGCCTGAGTCTCCGCCGCCGAGCGTAACCTCCTCTTGCGTCGGGCCTCCGTCGCCCCAGGTGTCAATGCCGTTGCCGTCGAAGTCGCCGATGAGGAAGGTTCCTCGAACGGAGCCGAGGTCGAGGAACTGCTGGAACGTCATGCGATTCGTTCCCTTACGCTTGGTTCCATAGCTGTTCGTGTATTGCCACTGCGACCCGTTCCACGTGCCCGTGTTGCCGTAGCCGACCATCGTGCCGACGGAGCCGACATCGGCGCTACCGGTGTACGGCTCGTACCAGCCGGGCAGCGGCTTGTCCACCTTGACCAGGGCGATGTCGTCCGTCGCATGGCGCACAACGAGAACGGAGTGATACTCATCCGGGTAGTCGTCCAGTTTGAACTTCCAGCCGGTGTTGCCGGAAGAGCCCACCGTGTGCCTCGCCGTCATCACCCAGTAGGGACCGACCGCGACCGCAGAGGTGTTGAACGTCGAGGTGCCCCACTTGCCGACCCAGGGGAACTCCGTCGTATCCGTTCCCGGCAGAATCGCCGGCGCATACATCGCCGTGGCAAGCGTGATGAGAAAGACGAACGTGCGGCTGTGCTTCATGGCTTGCTCTCTGTTCAGTATACGACGGGCGGCGCGCTCGTGCGGCTCCGACTTTTGCCGGATTCATGCGGCGTGGCAACCCGCTACCGGTTCTGCGCCTCTGTAACTACGCTGCTAGGGCGAGCGCGCTCCAGCGCTGCGCCGACAAGCCCTTGGAACAGCGGGTGGGGGCGGTTCGGGCGACTCTTGAACTCAGGGTGAGCCTGGGTCCCAACGAAGAACGGGTGACTCGGCAGCTCGATGACCTCGACGAGCCGGTAGTCGGGCGACACCCCTGAGCAAACCATGCCCGCGGCGCCCAGCGCCTCGCGATAGTCGTTGTTCACCTCGTAGCGGTGGCGGTGCCGTTCGGTGATGCGGCTCTCGCCGTACAGTTTCTCCGCGAGGGTGTCGTGCAGCACCTTGCACGGATAAGCGCCGAGCCGCATGGTGCCCCCCTTCTTGCGCACGCCGTGCTGCTCCGGTAAGAGGTGAATGACGGGGTGTTTCGCCTCCGGGTCGAACTCTTCGCTGTTCGCGCCCTCGATGCGGCAGACGTTCCGAGCAAACTCCACGACCGCAAGCTGCATGCCGAGGCAGATGCCGAGGAACGGCAACCCGCTCTCTCGCGCATGGCGGATGGCTGCGATCTTGCCCTCCACGCCGCGCTCGCCGAAGCCTGGCGCAACCACCAAGCCATGCAATCCGTCGAGCAACTCCGCGACATCCGCCTTCTCGATTTCGCGCGACTCGATCCACACCACGTCCACTCCGGCGCTGTGTGCGACTCCTCCGTGAATGAGCGCCTCGTTGATAGATTTGTAGGCGTCGCCGTTGTCCGTGTACTTCCCGACGACGCCGATGCGGCAGCGCGCCCTCGGGTTCAAAACGCGGCCCGCAATCTCCCTCCACTCGGAGGTGTCGGGCTCGGTGCGAGGCAGGTTCAGCCTGTCAACGATGAGGTCGCCCACGCCGTACTGCTCGTACAGCAGCGGCACCTGGTAAATGCTGCTCACGTTGAGCGATTCGATGACCGCTTCCTTTCGCACATCGCAGAACAGCGAAATCTTGCCCTTCAACTCGTCGCTCAGCGGCAATTCGCTACGGCAGATGAGAAGGTCGGGCGCAAGGCCGATCTCGCGCAACTTCATCACGCTGTGCTGCGTCGGCTTCGTCTTCACCTCGCCCCACGGACCGACCTGCGGCACCAGGGTTACGTGAACGTACATTACGTTGCCGGGCCCGACATCGGAACGAAACTGGCGAATCGCCTCGAGGAACGGAAGGCTCTCGATGTCGCCCACGGTGCCGCCGACTTCCGCGAGAACAACCTCGGCGTCATCCACTTCGCCCACTGCGCGGATGCGCTCCTTCAGTTCGTTCGTGATGTGCGGAATGACCTGAACCGTCGCGCCGAGATAATCCCCCCGTCGCTCCTTCTCGATGACCGTTTGGTAAACGAGACCGGTCGTAACGCTCGATGCGCGCGAGCAGTTGACGTCCATGAACCGCTCGTAGTGCCCGAGGTCGAGGTCGGTCTCCGTCCCGTCGTCGGTGACGAACACCTCGCCATGCTGATACGGGTTCATCGTCCCGGCGTCAACGTTGATGTATGGATCCAACTTGACGGGGGCGACGCTGAAGCCGCGATTGCGGAGGAGACGACCGATGGACGCCGTTGCGATGCCCTTGCCAATCCCGCTGACAACTCCACCGGTTACGAAGACGTACTTTCGCTGTGTCACCCTCTGCGCTCGCACGGGATAGTATACTAAGTCCGCGACACAGGATGGGGGATTCGTTCATTCGGCTACCGGTTTTTCGTTCGGCGCCCGCCGCGCCGGCGCTCCTTGCGGCGGCAGCGCTCCTCTTGTCGCTCGCCGGTGGGTGCCGCGCCAGTAGGGACGAAACCGTCCGAGAACGAGACCGGCAGCGCCAGGAAATCGCCCGCACCATGCCGGGCAACGACCTGCCGCAGGACCCAGCCGACCTGGGAGACCGCGCGCCTACCGACCCCGCCCTCGACCAGGACAGCCGCTAAACCGGCTCCCCAATGGAACAAAACCGGCGGTTACGCAATCCTTAACGTAGATAGAGGCACACTCCAAACGTGCGAGCAACGCCAGACGGCAACCTCCTGGTAGGCGGAAGAGCCGCCCGCCACACAAGCGCAACCTCGCACTCCCTCACCTGACCCCGCGGAGGGCGCGGTCAACCCCGCCGCGCCCTCACCCTTTCTGAAGGCGCTCGAGCAGCCACGCCGACAGAGCGGCGATCGGGACCTCGGTTTCCTCGCCCGATTCCATCCGCTTGACGCGTGCGGTCTCGCGAGCGATCTCGTCTTCCCCCAGCGTGACGGCGAATGGCGCGCCGCTCTTGTCCGCCTGGCGGAACTGGCTCTTGGCGGAGCGGCGATCCGGGTCGCTCTGCACGCGGATGCCCGCCGAGCGCAACTCTGAGAGCAGCCGCTCGCCCGCTTCGCCCGGGGTGAGGATGACGACGAACACGTCCGCGGTCGCCTCGGCAGGGGGTAGCGAACCCGCGGCGGCAGCAGCCAGCAGGGCGCGCTCCATCCCCATCGCGACGCCCGTCGCCGGTGTCGGAGGGCCGCCCATCTCCTCGATCAAGTTGTCGTAACGCCCGCCGCCACACAGCGAGTTCTGCGCCCCGAGGGCGTCGCTCTGCACCTCGAACACCGTCCGCGTGTAGTAGTCCAGGCCGCGCACCAAGCGCGGGTCCACCTCGTAGCGGATGCCGAGCGCGTCGAGCAAAGCGCGCAGTCGGTCGAAGTGCTCACGCGAGTCCTCCTCAAGGAACGGCTCCAGCGTCGGGGAGTCAAGCAGGCGCTGCTGAAGGTTGGGGTCCTTGGTGTCGAGCAGCCGGAGCGGGTTGCGCTCATACCGCGCTCGCTCCCCCTCCTTCATGTCCGAAAGGATTGGCCGGGCGAATTCGAGCAGCGCAGCCCGATACCGCTCGCGGCACTCCGCCATGCCGAGGGAGTTCACCTTGAGGGACAACTGCTCGATGCCGAGCGTCCGGTACCAACGGAGGGTGAGGTCCATCACCTCGACGTCCGCCTCAGGCGCGGCGGAGCCGATCAGTTCGACGCCCGTCTGGTGCGCCTGGCGATAGCGCCCCGCCTGGGGACGCTCATAGCGAAAAATGGGCGTGATGTAGTACAGCCGGGTAACGCGCCCCTGCCCGCCGAGGCTGTGCTCCAGATAGGCGCGGATGGCGGGAGCGGTGCCCTCCGGCTTCAGCGTGAGACTTCGGCCCCCCTGGTCCTCGAAGGTATACATCTGCTTGGTGACCACCTCGGTCTGCTCACCCAGGCCGCGGTAGAACAGTTCTGTGCTCTCGAAAGCAGGCGTGCGTATCTCCTGATAGCCGTACACGGAGCACGCCTCGCGGAAGGTGCGCTCCAGCCACTGCCAGCGCTCGCTGTCGCCGGGCAGGATGTCTTGGGTGCCTCGCGGGGCCTTGTATTGCATCGGAGCGGAGTTGGAGGATCCCGTCGAGCCTCCAAAAGGAGATGCCCCGCTGTGCCGGGTGCCGTCAATGTCCGGAAACCCCGAACGAAACGGGTGGAAACGGCCGCCCGCGAGGGGCGAGTCCGTCTCCCAAGCGTGTGCTTGTCGGCTCCGAACAGGTCGGGCAATCCCGCACACCGCAGGGCTCGGTCAGTGTACCTCGGCGAGAGCGCGCAACCCTCGCCGCGGCTTTCCCGCGGAAGGGTGACCGCTGTGGAGAGAATGATCTGGCGTTGCGCCTATCCCGGCGCGCCCTGCGTGTCCAATCGCTCGCTGCTGAACGACGACCAGTCGAGCGTCTCGGCGGACGCCTTGTTCGCCAGCATCAGCACATACCGCGCTACCGCCTCACGGTCGTCGTCGCTCTCCGGAACGAACTTGAAGCCGAAGGTCGGCACGCCGTTCTCCTGGTTGACGTACCGCACCTCGCCCGGCAGGAAGAGCGACCCGTCCTCGGAGCCCAGTTCGAGCATCAGCCGCTGGTTGTGCGGCGGGGGCGCCTGGCTGCGAAGTTGCAGCCCGCCCATGCTTGCATTGGTGACCAGAACCGTGCCGAGCCTCCTGGGCCCATCCGCCCCGTCCTCCCAGAGAACCCCGCACTCCAGCATGCCGAACCGAGGCACGTTCCTCCGCTCACCATTCTTGGAATACCCGTTGCTGCCCGCGTTTCCATCCATACCCGAGGGAGATTGTCGGCTCCTGCGCCACTCGACCCGAGGGGGCGCGGTCCTTCGTCTGCCGGGATGGCAAGGCCCGCGGTCTGTCATCGGTACAATGAAATGAGCCGTCGCCAGGACAGAGACATATGCGCATTCACCGGCCGTTCCCCTCCGCCTATGTCGCCAGCGATGCGGCTGATGTGGCTACGGCAGGCTATCCGGTTCTCTACGTGCCTGGCGACAGCCCCGTTGGCCGGGACGGGCCAGCCGTCCTCATCGAGCCGC
>Ga0073934_10007235_pt1 | contig 15615 bp, 12 predicted proteins | sample LarsenN4metaG_FD_76834 | JGI IMG/M metagenome (GOLD analysis project Ga0073934, IMG submission 76834) | Hot spring sediment bacterial and archeal communities from British Columbia, Canada, to study Microbial Dark Matter (Phase II) - Larsen... ...
AACAGGCATGCGGATTCTGCTGCTGAACGAGTACTACCCTCCCGACACTTCGGCCACGGCGAAGATGGCCGAAGCCATCGCGGAAACGCTGGCCCGGCGGCACGAGGTGACTGTGCTCGCGGGGCGACCGTCCTACGACCCGACGGAACGCCATCCCTGGTACGCGTTGCGCCGCGAAGCGCGCGGCGCCGTGACGGTAGAACGCTTGGGCTCCACGGCGTTCTCGCGCTTGCGCATGCCCGGCCGCCTCGGCAACTACATCAGCTACTCCGCGCTGGCCGCGCTGCGCGCTCTGTTCCTGCGCGCCGACGCTATCCTAGTAATGACTGACCCGCCGTTTGCCGGAATTGTTGGCGCGGCCGTTGCCGCCCTCAAGCACAAACCGCTTGTCTACAACATCCGCGACCTCTACCCGGACATGGCTCTCGGCGGAGAGCTCCTGCGGCCCGGCGCAGGTGCGCGCTGGTGGGAATGGCTGCACCGCTGGGCTCTGCGCCGGGCGGAAAAGGTGATTGTGCTGGGCGAGGACATGCGGGAACGCATCCTCGCCAAAGGCGTGGCCGCAGCCCGCGTCGTTGTGATTCGCGATGGCGCGCCGGTTCCGGATCAGCCCGTTTCGGCCGAACATCCCATCGCGCGCGAGATTCGTGCCGGCTTCTCATTCGTTCTGCTGCACGCCGGCAACCTCGGCTTTTACGGCGCCTGGGACACACTGCTCGAGGCCGCGCGTCAGCTCCGCAGCGATGGCGTGGGGTTGGTATTCATTGGCGAAGGCGCGCAGCGTGCTCGCCTGGAAGCTGCGGCGAACGGCAATCCGGCAGTGCGGTTTCTGCCTTTTCGGCCGGCCAGCGAAGTGCCATACGTGCTGGCCGCCGCTGACCTGCACGTGGTTACGGTGCGGCGGGGGCTGGAGGGGGTCGTAGTGCCCAGCAAGCTTTATCCGGTTCTGGCCGCGGGCCGGCCTGTGCTGGCCGTGGCTCCGGAAGAATCTGACGTGGTGCGCATCATCCGCCGCGGGGACTGCGGCGTGGCAGCCAACCCGGACGATCCCGCCTCCGTGGTGCGCGCGGTGCGCGGAGTTTACCAGGACGCAACGCGGCTGGCCGCGATGGGCCGCAACGCCCGGGAGATCGCGCGAAGTTATGATAGATTCGACCAGCTCGAAAAGTTTCTTGCCGAGTTCGAGCCCTTGGGCCGGGCCACGACCAGGAGCAGGCCTTAGGAGGAGCGGTTGGGGTCGAGGCAGGGGGACAGCATCTGGGCGGGAAAGCTGGCGCTAGTCACCGGCGGAGCATCGTTCATCGGTTCGCACCTGGTGGACCAGCTCGTGGCGCGCGGCGTCAAGGTCCGGGTTGTGGACGACCTTTCGAGCGGCCGCCTAGAGAACCTGGCGCAGCACTTGCGAAACGGCAGCATCGAGTTTCGCGAAGCCGACCTGCGCGAGCCGGGCGTAGCCCGCGCGGCGCTGGCTGGGGTCAGCATCGTGTACCACCTAGCCGCTGACCACGGCGGGCGTGGCTACGTGGATCTGCACCAAGCTGGCCCGGCGTCGAACCTGTTCCTTGACGGCCTGATCTTTGCCGAAGCGCTGAAGAATAAAGCCGAGAAGGTCGTCTTTGCCTCCTCCGGCTGCGTTTACCCGAACTATTTGCAATCCGACCCCAGCCGCGAACTTTACCTGACCGAAGACCTGGTCAAGCCCCCGCACGACGCCGACAACATGTACGGCTGGGCCAAGCTGATGGGCGAGCTGACGCTGAAGGCCTATCACAAAGAGCATGGGCTGCGCGCCGCGTCGTGCCGGTACTTCACCGTGTACGGCCCGCGGGGCGTCGAGAACCACGCTGTGATTGCCATGATCGCGCGCGCGTTTGTGAAGCAGAATCCCTTCGAGGTCTGGGGCGACGGCACCCAGGTGCGCAACTGGACCTACGTTGACGACATCGTCCGCGGCACCGTCCTGGCGGGGGAAAAAGTAGACGACGGGACGGCAGTGAACCTGGGCACTATGGAGCGCATCCGCGTGCTCGATGCGGCGCGCATGGTCCTGGAGTTCACCCACCACCAGGCCGAAATCCGCCTCCGGCCGGAGATGCCTACAGGCCCGCTGAACCGCGTGGCGGACGACGCGCTGGCCCGCCGCCTGCTCGGCTGGAAGGCTGAAGTGCCGTTCCGCGAGGGCCTGCGGCGCACAATTGACTGGTATTTTTCTGTCAGGAAAAAAGACCAAGTGAAAGCCATACTGGATCGCATGCTGACCGAGCGTTGACCGGGGGACGCAGTGGCTGCTGACCTGCTCGCATTCACGACGGCGCTGGTGGTTTCGTTCAGCCTGACCGTGCCGGTGCGGCGGCTGGCGCTGCGCATCGGCATGGTGGACATGCCCAGCCCGCGGAAAGTTCATCGCACGCCGATTCCGCTGCTCGGCGGGCTGGCCATCTACTCTAGTGTGATTCTGGGCCTGTTGGTCTCCATGCATCCGAGCGCACGCACGCAGGTCGTCGGCGTGCTGGCCGGCGCGACGCTCCTGGTGGCCGTCGGCATTTTGGACGACCGCGGTCTGCTCCACCACCAGATCAAGCTGTTCGTGGGCATGCCCCTAGCCGGAGTAATCCTGCTGGCATCAGGGGTCCGCGCGGAGGTGTTCTCCGTATTCTGGCCGGGAACTACCGGGCAGTGGCTTGACGCGGCGCTGACCATCTTGTGGATAACCGGCATCACCGCGGCGTTCAGCATCCTGGATCACATGGACGGACTATGTGCGGGCACCGCAGCCATTGCTTCCGCATTTTACGCCGCGCTGGCCGTGCTCAACGGCCAAGTGCTGGTGAGCACACTCGCCGCGGCCGTGCTCGGTGGGGCTCTCGGTTTCCTGCGCTGGAATTTCAACCCGGCGAAAATCTTCCTGGGCGATGGCGGAGCCATGTTCCTGGGCTTCCTGATGGCCACGCTGGGGCTGAAGCTGCGGCTGGCGGAGATGCCCTGCGAAGCCACTTGGATGATTCCCGTGCTGATTCTCGGCGTTCCCGTGCTCGACACCACGCTGATTTCGATTTCGCGCTCCCGCCGCGGCTTGATCCCGTTCACCTCACCGGGCAAGGACCATGCCGCGCACCGGCTGGCAGGCCTGGGGCTGGGCCCGCGCGGCGCGGTCCTGAGCCTCTACGCCTGGGGGGCGCTGTGCGGCTTGCTGGCCCTCCTGATCAGCCGACTGGCCGCCACGCAGGCCTGGACGGTGGCAGCCATGTGGCTCGTGGCCATGCTCGCCGCCATCGCCGCGCTGGAAGCCGTACCCTACGAACGCCAGTCGAAGAAAACGACCTGACGTTCCGCTCTCGCATCACCTCGAGCGCGAACTGCGGCCCGACTCGTGGGCCAAGTGCGCTCAGGTGACTACGCTGGAAAAGAACCCTGCTCCCGTACCTCCCGCTGGGGACGCTTTCGGAAAACAGGCTGGCAGAAGTCGAGCAGGGTTGCGAATGGCTCTTGGCTTGCTCTAAGTCGACTCCGTGGCGTCAGAAAGCAAGACAACACCTGACACCAGGGAGCCCACGCCGCCCATCACTGATGCTTTGCGGAAGGCGGGCAGTTGGTTATACTGCTCGGCCACCCGCCTGCACCATGGCTGCGGTGGGCTCCCTCGAGCTTACGATCTCTGGGGGCGATCCCTTGGGCCGCGACTTTCCTTCCCGTCGGCGTCCAAGCCGCCGTTCCTGGAAGGAAGCCGGGCAAACGGGTGAGCTTGCAGCACCGTTGCTGATGAGCGTCAAGCCGCGTACTTCGGAAAACGTTTCCATCGTCGGCGGTTCGGCCGCCGGATTCTTCACCGCCTATCTACTCACGCGCCGCGGACTGCCGGTGGAAGTGTACGAGCAGGGCGAGGCTCTGGCGCCGGCCGCCCGCACGCTGATTGTCACCCAGCGGATGCGCGATCTGCTCGGCCCACTGGGCGAGGGCGCCGTGGTGAACGAGATCCGGCGGTTCGAGCTGTTCACCGACGGGCGCGCCGCGGCCGTCCCGCTCCAGCAGCCTGACCTGATCATCGAGCGCGCCGCGTTGATTCGCGGGCTGGCCGCGCACGCGCAGGAGGCCGGGGCGCAGATCAAGCTGGGCCGGAAGTTCGTGAACCTAGAACCAGCCGGCAACGGGCTGCTCCTCCGGCTGCGCCGGAACGGCAGCGGTGAAGAGTTCGCGCAGGCACGCACGGTAGTCGGCGCCGACGGCGCCGCCAGCCGTGTCGCACAGGCTGCTGGCTGGCCGCGGCAGCACACGGCACCGCTGATCCAGGCTGTCGTGCGCCTGCCAGCCGACGTCCCAGCAGATACCGTGCGCGTCTGGTTTGTGCCGCAGGATACGCCGTACTTCTACTGGCTGATTCCGGAATCCCGCGAACAAGGCGTGCTGGGCCTGATCGGCGAAGACGGCCAGGAGACGCGCCGCCGCCTGGACGCTTTCCTTGCGCGGCACGACCTCGCACCGCTCTCCTTTCAGGCCGCGCACATTCCGTTGTACACCCGCTGGACGCCGGTCGAGCGGCGACTGGGCCGGGGACGCGTGTTCCTGGTGGGCGACGCCGCCGGACAGGTGAAAGTAACGACGGTGGGCGGCATTGTTACCGGCTTCCGCGGCGCGCTGGGCGTGGCCGAAGCGATCCTGAACCACCGCGCAGGCCCCACGCTGCGCAGTCTGCGCTGGGAATTAACCGTCCACCTGCTGCTGCGTCGCGCGCTCCACAGCTTTTCACAGAACGACTACAGCCGCCTGCTCGACGTGCTGAACGGCGCCGCGCTGGGCCTGCTGGGTCGCCATTCGCGCGACGAAGCCACGCGCGTGCTCTGGCAGTTGTGCAGCGACCAGCCCAGACTGCTGCTGTGGGGCCTGCGCGCCCTGCTCACCGGCAGCTTCCCGCGCCGCAACAGCGCCTGACCGCGTTGTCCCTCGGTCAACTCGCTCTGCTTCGTGCTTGCAGGGCGGCCCGATTCAGCGAGAATAGCAAGCTTCGCAGGCCCGGGCTTGCGGGCCAGTGGGGTCTTCTGGGATTCCACGGGGAGGTGACCTTGAAGCTTTCGGTGATTGGCACCGGTTACGTGGGACTGGTGACGGGCGGCTGCCTGGCGGAAATCGGCCACCAGGTGCTCTGCACGGACAGCGACCAGGCCAAGCTGGGGCTGCTGCAAGCCGGCCAGTTGCCCATTTACGAGCCGCACCTGGAGGGAATCGTCCAGCGCAACCGCACTGCCGGCCGGCTCTGCTTCACCGGTGACATCGGCGAGGCGGTTCGCTTCGGCGACGCCATCTTCATCTGCGTGGGGACGCCTCCGCTCGAAACGGGCGACGCCGATCTGAGCGCCATTGACCTTGTGGCGCGCGCCATCGCCGGCGAAGCGCGCTCGCCGAAACTGGTGATCGAGAAGAGCACCGTGCCGGTACAGACCGGGCAGCAACTCCAGCGGGCTCTCTCCATTTACGGTCGCGACACGGGCACCACCTTCCGCGTGGCTTCCAACCCAGAGTTCCTCCGCGAAGGCACGGCCGTGAGCGACTTCCTCCATCCGGATCGCATCGTGGTCGGCGTGGACGATGAAACCGCCGAACAGCAGCTCCGCGAAATCTACCGCCCACTGACCGAACGCACGTTCAACTGCCCAGTGCACGAAACCTGTCCACCGGGGGAAGGGCCTCCGTTTCTTGTCACCACGATCAACAGCGCGGAGCTGATCAAGCACGCCTCGAACTCGTTCCTGGCGCTGAAGATTTCCTACGCCAATATGCTGGCCGACCTGTGCGACCGGCTCGGCGCCAACATCGAAGAGGTTACCCGGGCGGTGGGGCTTGACCCGCGTATCGGCCCGCACTTCCTCCGCGCGGGCATCGGCTTCGGCGGCTTCTGCCTGCCGAAAGACCTACAGGCCTTCGTGCGGCTGGCCGAGCGCGCTGGGGTGGACTTCCGTCTGCTCAAGGAGGCCGAAAGTATCAACCAACAGCGCATTGACCGCTTCGTGGAGATGATCCGCCAGGCGGTGTGGGTGATTCGCGGCAAGCAGATCGGCCTGCTCGGCCTGGCCTTCAAGCCGAATACCGACGACATCCGCTTTGCGCCTTCCATCGAGCTAATCACCCGGCTGCTGGCCGAAGGCGCGCACCTGCGCGCGTATGACCCGCAAGCCATGGAGAAAGCGCGGGGCGTTTTCCCGCAGGTGAGCTACGCCGGCGACGCCTACGAAGCCGCCGAAGGCGCGGAAGCGCTGCTGATTGTCACCGAGTGGGAAGAGTTCCGTGCGCTCGACTGGGCACGCATCCGTGATTCGATGGCCCGGCCGCTGGTGCTCGACGGGCGCAACCTACTCGACCCCGCGGGAATGCGTCGGCTACGCTTCGAATATTTTTCCATGGGCCGCCCCGCGCCTTCCTCTTGAGGACTATGCAGAAAGGAGGGTGCGGTACAAGGCCAGGTGCTGCTCGACCATAGGCTCCCACGTGAAAAGCCTCTGCGCGCGTTCCCGGGCGCGTTGGCCGAGCCGCGCCGCCAGCTGTGGCTCACGGATCACTCGCTCCAGGCAAGAAGCCAGTTGTTCCGCATCCCCCGGTGCGAACACCATTCCCGCGTCGCCGAGCACCTCCACAAGCGAGCCCAGGCTGGAAACGATCACCAGTTTGGCGCGCATCATATTCTCGGCCACCACCAGGCCGAAAACCTCTCCCGCGAGCGACGGCAGCACAACAGCCGCGGCCCGGCGAAGCGTCCCTTCGAGCGCCTCGCCGTGGAGCGTGCCGGTGAAAACCGCTTCCTCCGCCAGGCCCAGAGCCTGTGCTTGTTTCTCTAGCGCCGACCGCTCCGGGCCATCGCCGACCACACACACGCGGAACACCAGACCCCGCTGCTTGAGCCGCAGCGCCGCGCGCAGCAGCACGTCCACACCCTTCGTGCTGACCAGCCTGCCCTGGAAAACAAACGTTGGCGGTGCATGCGCTGGCGCGGACCCTACGGGCTGTGCTTGGATCCCGTGGAGAATCGTGCGGCTACGCGGAAGTTTCAGCAAGCTCTCGATCCATTCGGTCGGCATCACGTTAACGGCGACGCAACGGCAAAGCCACCGCCGCGGGAATGTAGCCAGCCAGAGCCGCAGGTTGCGCAGGCTGTGCCAACGGCTGTGCCCGGCACTGCACCGCAGGCATTCGCCGTGTCGTCCGGCCAGGAAGTGCCCCGGGCAGGGCGTCTGCGTGGGCTCATAAAACATCTGCCCGTTCGGGCATGCTGCCTGGAAGCCGTGATGCTCGAGGACGACGCGCCTGCCCAGGAGCACGCTCAACGCCAGCGGAACAAACGCCGGCCCTGACAGGTGCACCACGTCGGCGCAGCGCATCAGCCGCGCGAGCTGCCAGATCCTCGCTCCGCGCACCACGAGGAAGCTCCATTGCCGGTCGAACTCGGGTGCGGCACGCGTGGCCGTGACCACGGTTACCTCAACGCCCCCGCGCATGGCCAGCCCTTCCGCCAGCAGGCGGACAAACATCTCCACACCGCCAATCTCCGGGAGAAACTTTCGCGTGTAAATCAGGATCTTCATGTCCGGGGAGGAGCCTGGCGGGCCTGCCGGGCTTTTTCGACCGCCACGATGAGCGCTTCGATGTTGTGCTCCGGCCTCCAGCTTTCCATCCGCTCGCGGGCGCGTTCGCTCAGGCGACGCAGTTGCGCCCGATCAGCAAGAGCTTCGTGCAGAACCGCGGCGAGCGCCTCGACGTTGCCCGCAGGGAAGATGAACCCGGTGCGGCCCGGCACGACCAAGTCCGGGCCCGCGCCCACTCGGTCGCTGACGGCAACGGCGCAGCCGCACAGCATCGCTTCGTTCACCACAACGCCGAAAGGTTCGTACCCGGAAGGCAGCACGAGCAGATCCGAAGAGGCATAGACGGCAGGCAGTTGGCTCTGGTTCACGAATCCCAGGAAACGCACCCGGTCGGTCACGCCGAGCCGTGACGCTTCCGCTTCAAGCTCGCTGCGCTGCGGGCCTTCTCCGGCAAACACTAAGTGTGCCCCGCTGACCCCGGCCAGCGCAAACGCGCGCAAGAGGTCCAATGGCCGCTTCCACGGCTGGAGCTTGGCGCAGAAAAGTGCTACTGGGTTATCCGCCGGCACACCCCACGCGGCGCGCACCACGCGGCGATCCACGGCAGCCGCCCGCTGCTTCCACCAGTCGTTGTCCACCGTGTACGGGGTGAGCACGATGCGCTCGGCGGGAATGCCCAGGTCGCGCATCAAGCGCACCCCGCCGCTCGAGGGCACGATAACCACATCGGCCATGCGAAACAGGCGGGGCCACAAGCGCCGCTTCAGGCTCTCCTTCCACGCGCTGCCATCACGCGCGCGCAGGGAAGTAGCGTCAGTGCCGAAGAGCACCGGAATGCCAGCGGATTTCGAAGCAGCCAGCACGATCCAGAAGCTGGCGCAGACGTAGCCGGTCCAACAGACGACGGCGTCGAAGCCGCCGTCGCGCACCAGACTCCATAGCCCGGGGTTCACCAGCCCGAAGAACGCCCCCGAACGCGGCCGCAGGGCGCGATTGGGCACCTCCCGCCAGGGATAGCCTTCCAGCAGAGGCACGTCCCAGACCACCTCGACGCCGAACTCCGGGTCGAGCTCCGCCCGCGCCCCACGCAGGCTGCAATAGGCGACCAGGATGTCGAGTTGCGGATGGCTCGCCATGCGGCGCAGAACGGGAGCGCTGTACTGGGTGGGGTGCGCGGCGACCAGCAGCAGGCGATGCTTGCGCCCTTCCATGCCCCCTACTGTACGTGTTTCAGGGATGGAGGACTAGGCATTGGCAGAGCGCAGGGAGGCAACCTGCTCGACGCGCCCAGCCCGCCAGCGGTAGCGCTCGAGCTGCGCCGTTTCCACTCCTCGGCCCACCAGGGCCTGCACGTCCAGCGTGCGCTCGGCCTCGTCCAGCTCTTCCGGCCGGGTGTGCAGCACCGGCACGCGCGGCAAAAAGGCGGGGCAGCAATCATGAAACGGCTCGGCAGAGATATCGTAGGTGCCGATGCGGCGAGCCAGGGCCAGGATCTCGAGTTTGTCCTCGCCGACCAGCGGACGAAAGATGCTGAGGGAAGATCCGGCGTCCACAGCCGCCATGTTATGCAGCGTCTGGGACGCCACCTGGGCCAGGCTGTCGCCGGTCACCAGTCCCAAGGCGCGTTCGCGCCGCGCAAGCCGCTCGGAAATGCGCAACATCAGCCGCCGGTAGAGCAGCACGCGGTAGTTTTCCGGGGCGCACTGGACAATCTCGCGCTGGATAGACTCAAAGGGCACCAAGTAGAGCCGGGCGGTAAACTGGTAGGGCACGAGCTTACGCACCAGTTCACGGGCCACGTGCAAAGAGGACTCGCCTGGCTGCGCGCCCGCGCCGTAGTAATGCACGAAGCAGACGTGCGCGCCGCGGCGCATCATCTTGTAAGCTGCTACCGCGGAGTCAAACCCCCCGGACAGCAGGCAGAGCACCCGACCAGCCGTGTTGGCCGGCATGCCGCCCGGCCCGGGTAGCTTGCGAGCGTAAACCAGCGCGGGCCCGGCGGTGATCTCGATGCGGCAGGTCAGTTCCGGATCGTTGAGGTGCACGCGCACTCCCCGTCCGGCAGCCCGGAGCCGGTCGAGCAGCACGCGGCCCACCTGGCGTTCGATCTCTGCAGCGCGCAGCGGGAACGACTTGTCGCTGCGCTTAGCCCGCACGGCGAAGGTCGTGAACGCCTCCGGCGCGACTTCCTCCCAGGCCGCTTCCGTGATTTCCTCGATGCGGCGCGCCACCGGACGCGCAACGGCAAAATAGGCAATGCCGAAGACGCGCTGGAGCCGCTCAATGGCCAGATCGAAGGGCACGCCTTCGTCCAGTTCCACCAGCAGGCGGTCGCCCGGTTGGTGCAGCCTCTTGATGGGCAGGTCTTCCAGGGCGCGACGCACCGCCACCAGCAGCTTGCCGAGGAAAAACCGCCGGTTGCGGCCCTTAAGCCACAATTCGTGGTAATGGATGACGATCACCGGCGTCGCAGACACAAGAACTCCTGCTTGGTCACCGCAGTTCAGCCAGTATAGCACCGCCGCTGACCCGCTCGCAGACCGTCCCCCAGCCGCCCGCGTGCCGCGCAAAGGTTATTGACTGTTCCGAAGCACAAGCAACGACGCTGGTTGCCGGGGGTTAGAATCCACAAGACTCGATGGAATGGCAGGGGGTCTTCCCGAAAGCCAGGCGACCCTGCCCGCCGTGCTCGCATCGAACAGGTTGTGGGCCCGCGGAGAGCAAGGATGTGGAACCGGCACGATTGGCACGAATTCTTTGAGCGGACCAACCGCCCCTGGGAGCGGCTGCGTCCGCTGCGGCCTGTCCACCGCGGCGACGCCGGGCGCGTGGAGCCGGCCGCGGGCTTCAGCCTCGCAGAACTGCACGAAGCCGGCATCTCGCTCGATGCGGCCGAAGTACTTGGCCTGCCGGTGGACGCCGGCCGGGTGAACGCCTACGGGCCCAACGTCTCCGCCCTGCGGGACTTCCTGCGCGCTGCACGTCACCTCGGCTAAACTGGACGGCTAGTACGCCGGGGTGTCCTCCGACCGGGCCCCAGCTTGACGCCGAGCCCGTTTTCGGTACACTGCGGCTCTTGCAGATGGCTACAATCCCAGCGACGAACCTCGAGGAACGAGACCTGGAGTTCCCGCAGCGCGAAGCAGCCTTTTTCTACGGCCTGTTCCTGCGGGGCTATCCGGTCGAGGAACTCCGCCGGGATATCGCCGTTCCGCAGGAGGTGCTGGCCAAGTGGGGCCGGGAGGCGGAACGCCAGCCAGAGCAGCGCGAGACCTTCGAGCGCATCCTCGAATACCGCCGCCACGTGCTCGCCATTTTTGAATCCCTGGTCAGCTACGACGCCCAAACCCAGCGCCTGCAGTAGTCCTCCGCCCCTCTCTTCCTACAGGTTGCGTGTGGTCTCCCTGGCCGATGCTGCTGGCTCCGGCCGGGAATTTATATGATTTCGCCGTGGGCGCCGCGAGAGAAACGGCCCTCCTTCGGCCCGCTCGCAACAACCTGACCAGGGAGGGGCTAGGTAGCGCGGAAGAAGCTATGGGCGAAAGGCCATTCGCGGTCCATCCACTGCGCTTGGCAGTCAAAGCCGGTGCGCGCGGCCATTCCGGCCACCTCGTCGAGGTCGTACTTGTGCGAGCTTTCCGTCCAGATGGTTTCCCCGTTCTCTAGCGTAACGACGAGATAAGCGCCGGGAACCCGCGCGGTCTGGCGCACCGTTGAGAGCAGGTGCATCTCGATGCGGCGTTCCCGCACGTTGTACTGCACTAGGTGGCGAAACTGCCGGAGCACGAAATCGCCGGCCAGTTCGCGGTTGATCCGCGCCAGCAGGTTCAGGTTGAACGCCGCGGTGACGCCGAGCGGGTCATCGTAAGCCAGCAGCAATTGCGGAATGGACTTTTCCAAGTCGGTGGCCAGCAGCAGGGCGTCTCCCGGCTCGAGGATGCGCCGGACGCCACGCAGGAACTCTTCACCTGCGGGGCGATCGAAGTTGCCGATCGTGCTGCCGAGGAAAAGCACGAGCAGGTGCTCGCCGGGCCGGCGAAGCGCGGCCACTTCCAGCAAACCGTCGAGATATTCCTTCTCGCAGCCCACCACGCTGAGGGAATCCATCCCGCTCAACTCTTTCTCGCACTGCGTCAGGGCGGCGCTGGAGATTTCGATCGGACAGTACACGGTGCGCTGGCGGCCCCGAAGCGCCTCGAGCACCCAGCGCGCTTTCTTGCCGTTGCCGCTGCCCAGGTCAGCTACGATGGCCGGGGAGCCCACGCGGCGCGCAACTTCCTCGGCGTGCTTGCGGAGCAGGCGGACGTCGGCCCGCGTCAAGCCATACTCCGGGAGCAGGCAGATCACCTCGAACAGGGCTGAGCCGACATCATCATAGAGATACTTAGAGAACAGCTCCTTTTGCCCCTGTTTGGTCAGGCCTGCGCGCACGTCGGCGGCAAAGTCGGCAAAGGAAACTCCCGTGAAGCCTGCGGTGCGCATGGCGGCTCCTGGGACCTCAGGCATGGTTCCGCACGCAGCGAAACTTGGCGTACACGTAGGGATAATGCGGCTGGAACCAGTTGCGGAAAGACCGCCGGAGCATGCACGCAGCGGTCCGCGCTGAGCCTCCTTTCATCACGTAGTGCTTGCCGTCGAAGAAGTCAGCGGAGTAACCCGGATAAAACGAGAAGCGCGTGAACCCAGGGAAGGGCCCGAACACAGTCGAAGTCCACTCCCAGCCGTTGCCGACTAGATCGTACACGCCGAAGGCGCTGGCGCCAGCGGGATAAGCGCCGACGGGTGCAGGGTCCCAGCGCGCGAAATCAAAGTTGCCATGCCGCGGCTCGGGGGCCTGGTTTCCCCAAGGGTATTCGCGCTCGTCGCCGCTGGCCGTGCCATAGGCCGCGCGGTGAAATTGCCGTTCCGTGGGCAAAGATTTGCCCAACCAGCGCGCGTAGGCGGACGCTTCAGCGTGGCTGACATACACCGGCCAGTCCAGCGGAAGCGGGATTTCCTCGAACATGCCGCGGTAATGCCAGCAGCCGCTCCGTCGAATCCAGAATCCGGGATGGGTGAGGCCCTGCCTGTCTTTCCACTCCCAGTCAGCATCGCTCCACAGACTGCGTTCCTGGTAGCCGCCGCTGCGCGTGAACTCGAGGAAGTCTCCGTTGGTGACGCTGCAGGCGTCGATTTGAAAAGCAGGCACGTCCACCACGTGCGCTTCGAACTCATTGTCCCAGGCAAACCCCGCGTCGCGCGGACGGCCGAGCGTGGCCCTCCCGGCAGGAATGCGGCACAGGCCTGGCTTCGCGGCTGACGCCGGCGGCGCCGAAGTCGGCAACGCAAATTTCCGATTGAAAGGAAGGCGGTGCAGCATGTACGCAAGGGTCTCCGCATGCATCAGGCGGTGCTCAATAGCCACGTGCAGGACGAGCCCGTCCCGGAGCAGCGGCTGTGCCGGGTCGGCAAGAGAAACGCGGTTCAGTGCTTCGTCTAGCGTCTGCCGCACGCGCAGGTTGTATTGCTCGACTGCGGTCCGCGCAGGCCAGTCCTGCGGCTGGTCCGCAGGCAGGCTTCCACCGACCGGGTCTATACCGAAGGCAAACAACCGGTCGAATTCCTTGTGGAACGTCGGGACGCCTAGGACGGGCGCCAGCAGGTTCCAGTCAAATGCTTCCAGGTGGCCGAGGTAAAAGATGATCCGGTGCCGCTCGGGTATCGGGCGGTCGTAGAAGGCTTCGGGATGCACGAGCTCAAACAGGGCGTCGGTGCGGGCGCGCGCCGCGGCCAGCCGGCCGAGCAACTGCTGGCGAACCTCCTCCCAGTTGGCTTCCTGCTTCACCGCAGGTTGGGTCACGAAGGGAAATCCTCCCTTTGAGTTCGATGCGTCTCTGGGCTAAAGTGGGAAGCTGTCATTATATAACCCCTCGATTCACCGTCACCGACAAAAAGGCACGCGCATAGGTCTTCGATTCTCGTTCGCCCATGGAGGAACGCCCTTCCAGACGGCAATCTCCGTTTGTCCGCTCTTGCCGGAAGCAAGCGTTCTACACGCTCTCAATACTTGGCAAGAATACAGCGGATGCTTCACGCGATTAACCTTCAGCGTTGACTTTCCGGTTGCCGTGATCTTGCACCTAGCACTTGGTTCCCTCGGATTCAGAGATCGCTTGGATTCCTTTCAGAACGAGTCTAAGCGCGTTTACATCGTCTCGGTTGTGTTGAATTAGTTTTTTCTTGAGTGAGGGGCTCCTTGTTTGCAGAAAACGCTCGTATACAGATGGGACTTGAAAGCCACCTATCTCCGGATGCTTGTATCTATAGCCGAAAAAGGCGGCGAGCGTTTTGAGCTTGTAGTTGGTCACGGGGAGGGCCACGCTGCTTGACACCGGCCAAAATAAATCCAGGATCGTACCCGTGATCATGACAGGTAATCCATAAGCGGAAAGCCTAGCCCTTAATACCCGCTCTTCGAACTTACTCCCCGAGTAAGAAAGTAAGCTCAAGTCACGGGGTGACTGCACAAGGGTGAGAAAGTTTTCCAGCACTTCCTTTTCCTTTGCCCACGTGGGGGCGAAGAAGCTATGGAATTTGTTTTCGTTCTCCAAATAAACACCGATCAGGAAGATACGCTTGCCGCCCAGGTCCGTTTCGATGTCGAGGAAGGCCCTTTGGCCACCTGGGACACACAGAGAACCAACCGAATGCGCCTTGCGATCGAGGATTGCCTTCGCGCGAAGCGTGAGGAGCTCCGCTTGCTCTCGGCTTGTTTTTACTGTGTGAGCAACGAATTCTACGGGAGCTCGGCTAAGATCCGCGAGACTGTGAATGCCAGCTGCTTTTAGCATCTCTGTGCGAGACCGCCCGATGCCCAAGATCGCGCCGACTTCGTAGAGGAGTTCCCACTGGATAGTGCTAACACGCGCCCCCTCAAGCTCGATGATGGCAACTCTTCCTGGTTCTCCGTAGTCATCGTGGGATGCCGCGTTAACGACGACGGCTTTCCCTAAGTGTGCGCATTGCCCGCCGCAGCGGTGTACGTGCCCCGAGACGACCAAAGCCACATCGCGCTTGCCGCGGACGAACTTCTGCAGTGCGAGCGAGCCAATGTTCCTATTCCCGTAGCGTTGTGCCCGGTCGAGAATCTTCCTCGGCGGGGCGTGAGACACAACAATTAGTATTTTCCCAGGTACTTTCTTGGCCGCAGTCCTCAGGTGTTTGGCGGCTGATCCTTCCCGATATGCAAGCGGATAAATGAGCTTGGGGTTATAGGGGGCTCCCTCAAGGCCGATGACTGCGTAGGGACCCAAGATGACAGGACGGCAGTGTACATCCCAAACTTTATTTCCTCTGATCAGAGGTCCCGTGTGCTCCGATGGGCTGTCATTCCCAATGACCGCGCATACTCCGTAGGTGGCGATTCCTGCCAATTCCTCAAAGAAATTCAGTTGCGGGGTCGGGTGAAATCGCTGGACGTCATCACCGGCATAGAGTATCAGGTCCGGTCGCGGCCGGAGACTTTGGATAAAATTACAAAGATGATCCAGCTTCTGGACGCGGTAGTCTGAAAACGCTACTATACGAAGCGGACCTTGGTGCTTTCCCAGTTCAACTGGTTGTCCCACGCCTCCCATGCCGCTGATACACTTCGAGGTCATTTTAGTATCGACTAAGTATACATGTGGAAATACTGTGTCGCAGCGATCTTAGCCTTCAGCCGCACGTGGGTAACACACGGCATTAACCGCCTTGAACGGTCAGGGTAGGCTGCGCCGAAACCAATCCACAGTAGTCGGGCGAATGGAGGGCAGAGCAGGCGAAGATCCGGATGCAGGTCCGAGCCCACCAGCAGGTCAATGGCGGATACTTTGAGCAGGTTGTCCGAATCCTCGAACTCGCGGAAAAGCACATCCCCTGTTTGTTAAACAGAGCGCGGAGGAGAAGCGAAAGCTTCTCCATATCCTGCTATCGAGTTGCAAGTTGAGGGACGGAAGTCTTTCCTCGACTTGGGGGAAACCCTTCGACCTGATAGCCCAAGGGGTCTACACAGAAAACTGGCTCCCCG
>Ga0073934_10007236_pt1 | contig 15607 bp, 14 predicted proteins | sample LarsenN4metaG_FD_76834 | JGI IMG/M metagenome (GOLD analysis project Ga0073934, IMG submission 76834) | Hot spring sediment bacterial and archeal communities from British Columbia, Canada, to study Microbial Dark Matter (Phase II) - Larsen... ...
ACTGGTAGCATACCACGAAGCTGGTCACGCTTTAGTTGGGGCGCTGATGCCAGACTATGACCCTGTGCAAAAAATTAGCATCATTCCCCGTGGTCGTGCAGGCGGTTTAACTTGGTTTACACCCAGCGAAGACCGTATGGATAGCGGTTTGTATAGCCGTTCCTATCTAGAAAATCAGATGGCGGTAGCATTAGGTGGTCGTATCGCTGAAGAATTAATTTTTGGTGAAGAAGAAGTTACAACCGGTGCTTCTAACGATCTACAACAAGTAGCACGCGTTGCTCGCCAAATGGTAACTCGCTTCGGTATGAGCGATAAACTCGGCCCAGTTGCCCTTGGTCGCCAGCAAGGCAATATGTTCTTAGGTCGCGATATCATGTCAGAACGTGATTTCTCTGAAGAAACTGCTGCTGCTATTGATGAAGAAGTTCGTCAATTAGTGGATTCAGCTTATGCGCGTGCTAAGCAAGTATTGACAGATAACCGCCACGTTCTCGATCAACTTGCACAAATGTTAGTTGAGAAGGAAACTGTAGATGCCGAAGAGTTACAAGAACTTTTGGCAAACAACGATGTGAAAACAGCAGCTTTTGCGTAATTTTTGGGGAGTCAAGAGAAAAATAATTAACTCTTAATTGTTAACCCATAACTCTTATATATCAGGGCAATTCTTGGATTTCCTAAGATTGCCCTGATTTTTTAAGTTAGGTGGTAATTGAGGAAAATCCTATCTGATGTGTGAGAATCCCAAAGCTTAGATCCCCCAAAACGCGATCGCGAATTCGAGGCTTAAGTCAATTTTTAACTGAACCGTATTGTACTATCAGCCAATAGTTAATTCAGGGAGTGCGATCGCTTAGACTCATTGAAGCACCTACTAGCTTGTGTTACCTAATTGATGCGATCGCCCAATCCACAAATATCAAATTTTTGTTTAAAAATTCACTTCAACATTGCTTCGCCCCGACGATAAATCTCACGTGCATAATCAGTCCAAGTTCCTTGTCCCCAGTAACGGAAACAACTGGTTTGCAACAACAAATTATATAATAAAGCTTCTTGATAATCTGGACGCTGTGTTACTAAAGGATCTTGCTGCACCAACGAGTCATATTTTTCATGAAACATGACACTGAGTTTTTTCATCGGGTCTAAGACATTCTCATAGCCTTCCACCCAACTTAAATTATTAGTCCAAGATGCACCATCCATGTGAAATTGATGGTCAGTTGCTTTTAATTCTGCTATTACCTTTTCTACAGCTTCCGGTGTAGCATTGTCTGGATCGACTTGCTGCCAGATTTTATGCTGATGGACAGCTTGACAAGTTGGATAATCTTCACAATTAACACCTGCTGCTGCAATTAGTTCCAGATATTCTGTACCATTGAGAGCAACCACACCTGCATAATTATTGCCTGCATCGCGGATTTCATGATAAACCCTAAAAAAATCGCGGGGATATTCATTCATCATGACACCGCCATTTTCTCCATCGGCAATTTGGGTAACTAAAGAGGGGACTGTCACATTGCCAATTTGCTGCTTATTCTTACCTTTGGCTTCAAAATAAGGTTGCATTTGGGCAACTAATTTCGTATCCGAACCTTGTGTTTTAATTAACGCTGTAATACTAATAGTTTCGCCATGAGAATTACGGGCAAGCAAACGATTGGGAATATATTTATCCTCGTGCTTTAACCCAGAACCATCAAGACGTTCTAGAGAATGTTCTTGCACCATTAACCAGCGATACCCGCATTCTTTTAAAGCTTTGATGTATTCAAACAGAGTATCTGGATGATTGGGCAAATGCATTTCTGGAGGAGAGAAACCTTTGACTCCCTTGAGGGCATCGTAACCGAAAATAGCTGCAAAGTGATGTTGCCAAGCTTGGATATGCAGTTTGATATCGGGAATAGGTGTGGAAGGAACTACAGCATGACTCCACATCGTTCCCAACCATTCTACATAAGGCTGATATTGGGGGTCAGAGGTGATACGCTTGAGATTATTAAAGATATCGTCGCGTCCCATTTGCCGCAAACCCCACAGTAAGTTGCCTGAATAATCAAGCATGATACGAGGGTTGCAGCCTTGGGAAATTAGCTGCGGGATAAATTCGCCCATACGGCTGTAACACCAAGCAAAAGCCCCAGCATTATGGTTATCTCCATCATAAGGATGTTCAAACATATACTGGATATTACTGATGATTTCGCCGTTAATACCTGCGGGTATGCTTGGCTGATGCATGTGTAGAGCGCAAGCAAACCCAGCCGTGATATTTTCCAACTTGAGATTAGTAGTATTTAAATATACTGGTTCTTCTTGTTTAACTATTGACTGAATTGCCGCTTCCCAACCGCAGATATTGGGCAAACCTGATCTTAATTCTGTCAGTGCGGGTAGATTGAAGGATTGTGCTGTAGCAGTCATAATATTTCATGTTGAGTCTCTGATCATTGTTGCTTAATCAACAATCTTCGAGATAAATGAAGTAACAATTTATAGTTAAACGTGTTAGTTTGAAACAATAAAATTTAGGTATTGTCATCACATTCCAGTGTCTTGTAAAAAAGAACACAAACAAACACACATAATTTATCGGTGTTCATCTGTGTGCATCTGTGTTCGATGATTAAATCAGGTTTATTGCGAGATAAAACCAGCTACCAAAAGAGGCAATAGCAGCAAGATAGATACTATCAACAACAAAGTTCCCGGATCAATTTTTGTCTCTGGGTCACGCATTGCTTTACTTGGGAAAAATAAGTATATCTATTCAGCTTAGAATATATGGTCTAATTTCTCAAAATTATTTGCTGAAAGGGGAGTGAATATTTAGTTTTATGTCTATTCAAGTCTACGGAATTCCCAATTGTGGAACTTGCAAAAAGGCTTTGAAGTGGCTGCAAGAAAATGGTGTGGATTATGAGTTTATTAATACAAAAGACCATCCACCTAGCCGTGAGATGATCCAAGCATGGGTAAAATCTTTAGGTTCACAACCTATGCGAAATACCTCTGGTCAATCTTACCGTTCGCTTGGTGATGAGAAGAAAACTTGGACGGATCAGGAATGGATAGAAGCATTCACGAAGGATGCTATGCTACTCAAGCGTCCCCTTTTTGTTAAAGATAAAACGGCAGTGTTAGTTGGTTTTAAAGAGCAAGATGAAGTGATTCGACAAAAATTGGGGCTTTAGAATAGCGCTTTCTGGAAGCACTATTCTATTTTCCCCTTATCCTCAAAATGCAACACTATTTTGAAGATAGACTCTCACGGGCAATAGTCCACAAATAGGGCATGAAATTTTAACTCTTCCTACACCCCTACACCCAATTTTCTACCTTACCCTTTACCATATTTTCAACATAGATCTAAAGACGATCCATTGGCGGTGTATTCGTTTCATCTAAAGGTAAATTACCTTCAGTTTGAATATCTAATTCTTCACGACGAATTGTTTCTTGGGCTTCAACAACGTCTTTGTCTATGATTTTCTTAACCCGGACTTCCTCGCGTACAAAAGCTTCTTTACGAATTTCGGGTGTTTCTTCGTAGATTTCAATGCGTGCTACTTCACCTGATTGAAATTGTGCTTCGTCGGGGCTAACTGCAACACCTTCTGTTGTGGATGGAACTCGCTCAATTACAACTCTTTCTTTCTCGATTGGTACTGAAACTGTTGCGGTTTCTGTTTCAATATGCTTACCAACGGTTAATTCCCCGGTTTTGATGCGATTTTTGTTAGCAATTAACCGTTCCTCATACAATTTGAAGTTTTGATGGTTCTGCTCATTCAAATTATATAAAGGTGCATCATTTTCGTAGGTGTAGCTATTGCGATCGTAACTTAGATTTTGTTGGGGGCGATAATTCCTGCGTACCTGTTCTTCATAATCATAATCAACAGTCATGTCATCTTTGTAAACAGGCAAATTTTGTACTTGTTCTCTGCTTAACCCATCAACATATACACGCTGTTGATTATAATCTATGCGAGAAAGACCTATGGGGAGCAAGATTCTTTTATTATCAAAATCTGACTCAGTTTCTATAACTAAATAGCGAAAATGCCCTTCTGGGTCTACTAGTGCATCTGCAACTGTACCGATTTTATTTCCTCCTTGAGTATAGAGAGGCAAACCTTTAATATCATCACCACCGAATGTATCTCGGTAAGTGGGATCAAAATCTTCAAGCTTGTAAAGAGGCATAATAAAATTACCTATGAAAGCATCTATACTCTTAACATAAGAAGAAAGTTATTTTTTTTCCTCTTGCTTGCGACTGAATTCTTTTAATTATTAATTTTTCAAAAAGGGTTAGTTAAGAGCCAAAGAATAATCATGGTTGAGTTTTAGCTGGTTTATTATTAATAATCATATCTATCTTTGGTTAGATTGAAGAAAAGTCCAAAGTCAGTGTTACTCCTACTTATCTTAGACAATATTATTTTTAAGCTAATTGTTAATTTACTGTCCCCATGTCTGATCACCCTTGGTTAACACTGGTAAAAAAACACAGAGCGATCGCAGTTATTCGCGCTTCTCAATTAGAACTTGGACGCCAGATGGCTTTGGCTATGGCATCTGGAGGTATAGAATTAATTGAAATTACCTGGAATAGCGCTAACGCTTCAGAATTAATTACTAAACTCCGTTCAGAATTACCCGAGTGTACCATTGGCACAGGCACTTTGTTAAATTTAGAACAACTTGACAACGCAATTTCCGCAGGGGCACAATTTCTATTTACACCCCATGTTGACCCAACTATGATCCAAGTAGCAGTTGCGGAAAATATACCTATTATCCCTGGTGCACTTTCTCCCACAGAAATTGTTACGGCTTGGAATTATGGTGCTACTTGTGTGAAAGTATTTCCCGTGCAGGCGGTAGGTGGAGCAAGCTATATCAAAAGTTTACAAGGTCCACTCGGTCACATTCCTTTGATTCCTACAGGGGGAGTTACTTTAAAAAATGCCCAAGAATTTTTGCAAGCAGGAGCGATCGCAGTAGGTTTAAGTAGCGAGTTGTTTCCGAAACAGTTTGTAGAAACTGGAAATTGGCAAGCAATATCTCAGCAAGCAAAAACCTTAGTCAATAGTTGTTTAGTCAAGGAACCGTTCAGTGAATAACTTCTGGTGAAATTTGATGAAGTGTAAAGACGTGCCATGGCGCATCTCCATATTGCTTAAGGTTTACTTTAGTCAATACTTGTTTAATTAAGGATTTATTAATAACAATTAAGATGACTGCATGAGCCAATAATGTTAATTATTGGCGGATTTTCTCCTGTGAATAAAGTTACATAAATTAGATTTTTCAACAATTCCTCATCTGTTTGTCCTTTGATAGTTACGAATGAGGACATTTGCTATAGGATGAAATCAGGAAAACCTACGCCTGTTGCAGCAAAAAGCTAAAAGTCATCAGAGAAAAAGAAAATTTCCCTTAAATAATGGCATTATGGTGTAATAATCATGGAAAAGCCATCTTCTTCCAGTTGGGTGCGTTCTCTAAAGGTACTCTTTGTTGGTGCAGCACTCGCTTTGAGCATTTTTAGTACCCCTTCACAAGGAATTTTAAAACACCCAAAAAGAAATACAATAAGGCAAGCAGTCAGTAACCTCAAACAATCTCAACGACGCTGGATACAAATTGATCTTTCCGAACAACAACTGATTGCTTGGGAAGGTAGAAAACCTGTGTACAAAGTGGTTGTCTCTACAGGAAAAAAATCTACTCCCACTCGTACTGGTGTTTTTCAGATTCAAACCAAGCTGAGAAAAACTCGGATGCGTGGTAGAGGCTACAACGTTCCTAATGTCCCATATACGATGTATTACAAAGGAGGCTATGCTATTCATGGAGCCTACTGGCATCGAAGATTTGGGACACCAGTTAGCCACGGTTGCGTGAATTTACCACCTAAACATGCTAGATGGCTATACAGATGGGCGTCGATAGGTACGCCGGTAGTTGTTCAAAGATAGTTTCATAACATGTTCGCTTGCATACTTATACTATCGCGTAGGCTGGTAATGGGTAATTAGGTATAAAGATACTGATGATTTTCCCATGCCCAATGCCAAACAACGAAGCATAATATCGTCAGTAATTAGCCGAACTTGGTATCACTAGTCAGTTGTTAGTTGTTAATGGTTGGTAGTTTTGCCAAACAACCATCAACAAAAAACCATCAACAAACACATTTTGGGCATTCTCTGCGAATTAACAAGTTAAGATAATGGGAAACTGGATTGGCAGTAGTTGGATCGCTTGGTTAACTACTTTCTTAGCATCTGTGGGAATTTTGCTGGGGGCTGCTTTTAGTTCTTCCAATTCAAAGACACCTATTTCACATTTTTCTTATCATATATTTGATCGCAACTCTATCAACGAAGCTGATATCTGGAAAGAATTACGCCCTCCTCGCAAAATCGAAATTGATTTGTCACAACAACGTCTATACGCTTGGGAAGGTAGCCAACTTGTGTATTCGATAAGAGTTTCCACAGGAAAGCCTTCGACGCCTACAAAAAAGGGTAAGTTTTTGATTGGCTCTAAGCTTCGCTCTACTAGAATGCGAGGACCTGGTTATGATATTTCTGGTGTCCCATATACTATGTATTTTTACGAGGGATATGCAATTCATGGCGCTTTTTGGCACGATAGATTTGGTACACCCGTCAGTCATGGTTGCGTAAATTTACCAGTGAAAGAAGCTCGTAAACTTTTTAATTGGGCTGAAGTAGGGACGTTGGTAGTGGTGCGTCAGTAAGTAGTTGAGGAAGGGAGTAGGGAACAGTCAGCTAATTAAACCATTGGAATTTTCTCTAACAAACCCCTATTAGGTATTTAAAAAACACAAAAAAGAGGAAGAGATTGGCAAAATTACACATTCAGCAATTGCGCGTGAGATCGTTTCACTATAAGTCTAATACATCTAACGGTATGGCAAGGCAAGGGGGACAAGGAGGATAAGGGGGAATATTTTTGATAAGTTCTGCGCTTCATCGTGTCTTTTCCCAATCCCTTATCCCTATTCCCGGTTCCCTTTTCAAAACACAAATCCCCGACTTGTTAACAAATCAGGGATCTAGAAAATTTGGGAAGTTCTAATTTCTCAGTGCTTTGATGAACCTCTGCAAACCCCTAAATACACTTGGCTTTTTCCCTGGTACTGCTGCGGTAGTTTCTCCTTCTGCTATTGCAGTTGCAGCTTGTCCCTTAGCAAGAATTATGTCTAAGTCGTCACCGGAGGGTTTTTGTGGTAATTCAGCGATTTTTTGATACTCTCCGTTATTTTCTACCAAAATTTCCCATAATCCGGGATAACAACGAAATAAGGCTACATCTGGGTATACAGAACGCAAGTAGTAACAAGATTCTATCGTGCTGAGAAAACGGATGCGGGTTTGCCTAGCAGCGTAACCGATACCTATTTTGCCAGCATCTTCCAGGAAAGGATTTAGCATTACTAAGGGGCGATCGCCTATTACCGCACAAATTTTTTCTAATTGCGGGACTTCTGGTGAACCGGGGGCGATAAACAAGAAAATTTCATCTTCTGGTTGAACTTTGGACTCAATAGAGGCAGCTCTACCAGTACCGATATCGGTGATTTTAAATCGTACATCTGTCCAGTCGCGACGGGCAAGACCAGCACCACCCGCATCTGCAAAGAAAACTTTGAGTTTGTCGTTGTATTGTTCAAACATGGGCAGAAATTGCTGGGCTACCTCCATCAATTTCAATTCTGGAAACAACAACTCAACCTGTAACCGAGTATAGCCATCAGCGATCGCGGCTTGGGTAGCTGTACGTGCTTGGGCGATCGCATCTTCTAAAGAGTTTGGTAGTTCAGCCATATTAAAAGATTTTGGAATGAAATTGTTAGTAGTTAGTAGATAGTGGTTAGTAGTTTATCTAACCACCAACCACCAACCACTAACTAATCACAACCAATTCTACAGGTGATAGTCGCTGCAAAACCTGCTTGAACACCATCGCCACCCAATCTACATCTTCTACAGTAGTATCTCGCCCTAGTGTCATCCGCACACTGGCGAAAGCTGCTTTTTCTGAATAACCCATTGCTAACAAAATCGGGCTGGGGCTGAGTTTACCACTATTACAAGCAGCCCCAGCACTAACTCCAATCCCAGCACGGTTTAATTCTCGCACTAAAGTTCTGCCACTGACTTTTTCACCATCGGCGTGTTCTAAACAAAAGCTGACATGGTGAGGTAAACGATGAACTAAATCACCTGTAGGAATTAACCCGGGGATATCTATTAACTGCGAAAACAGGCGATCGCGCAACTGCATTAACCTGGGTGTTTTGATTGGCATTTCTTGAGCTGCTAATTCGGCGGCGACACCAAACCCGGCGATCACGGGTACTGCTTGTGTTCCGGAACGTAATCGCTTTTCCTGTCCACCACCACCCAGCAAGGGAACCAATTCTAAGCCTGGACGCACATACAGCGCCCCTGCACCTTGGGGCCCGTAAATTTTGTGACTAGAAATACTCAGTAAATCCACAGATAAACTTCCCACATCAATAGGTAAGTGTCCTGCAACTTGGACTGCATCTGTGTGAAACAAGACACCAGCACTGTGGGCGATATGTGCCAATTCGGCGATTGGCTGGACTGTACCTACTTCACTTTGCCCGTAAATTACTGACACTAATATAGTGTTGTCTTGCAATGCTGCTTTTAAATCTAAGGGGTTAACTCTACCTTGGCTATCAACAGGGAGGCGAGTCACTTCCCAACCCCACTGTTCTAATAACCGTGCAGGTTCAGAAATCGCGGAATGTTCAACACTAGAAATAATCAGGTGTTGGGGTTTGCTATACAAACGGGCAACACCCATAATTGCTAAATTATCTGCTTCTGTACCACCAGACGTAAAAATAATTGATTCCGCAGGTGCATTGATGAGTCCGGCTACTTGCATTCTAGCTTGTTCTAATACAGTTGCTGCCCGTTGTCCCCACTCATGCAAGCTAGAGGGATTACCCCACTGTTGAGTGAGGACTGTTTGCATTGCTGCGATCGCTTCTGGGCGAGTAGGAGTAGTAGCACTGTAATCTAAATAAATTTGCATAGATTCTCTAGTCAATACACTAGGCAACGGGCTGTTTCTATTTTCAGCTAATACAGTAAATTTTTCTATTTTTGACAGTCAGGGGAATTATATTTGCTGTCCTGTACGTTTGATAACCTCACACCATGGGAATGATAAATGTGTCCAATCAAGTAACTTTTATCAAACACCTGTGTCTTTTTTCTCTACCCAACGGCGTTTTTATTCTATATTTTTAGTAATACTAACTTTAAGCGCTTGTCAACGAGCCAAGTATGACAATAAGCGTTTAGAACCACTGCCGCAAGATCCATTTGTACAAGTTTACTTCAACCATTCTCAGTCTTCTGAATACGTAGAACCATATCGTCACCAAGCTCATCAGGGAGATGATTTAGAAAAATTAATTGTTGAGACAATTTTGCAAGCAAAATCAACAATTGATGTGGCAGTGCAAGAATTACGTTTACCTAAGATAGCACAGGCACTTGCATACAAGCAAAAAGCAGGCATAAAAGTCAGAGTAATTTTAGAAAATAACTATAGTCGTCCTTGGAGTAGTTTTACGGCTAACGAGGTTAATCAATTAGATAAAAGAGAACAAGAACATTATCAAGAATATAGTTTATTTGCAGATAGTAATAAAGATGGAAAGCTAACTCAACAAGAAATTAATCAGACAGACGCTTTAGTCATTTTAAAGCAAGCCAAAATACCTTTAATTGATGACACTAGTGATGGTTCTCAGGGTAGTAGTTTGATGCATCATAAATTTGTAATTGTAGACAATCGTTTTGTGATCGTCACCTCCGCCAACTTTACCATGAGTGACATCCACGGAGATTTTACTAATACTAACAGCTTGGGTAACGCGAATAACTTATTAAAAATCGACGGCCCCGAAATCGCAGATTTATTTACCAAAGAATTTAACCTGATGTGGGGTGACGGAGTGGGGGGTAAATTCGACAGTAAATTTGGTTTGCAAAAACCTTTACAAAAATCTCAGCAATTTGTATTAGGCGATAATAAAATCACAGTTAAATTTTCACCTAACTCTCCTACACAACCTTGGAGTAATAGCAGTAATGGTTTAATAGGTAACACCTTAAATTCAGCTAATAAATCTATAGATATAGCTTTATTTGTATTTTCTGACCAGCGTTTAGCAAACATACTCGAAATGCGCCACAAAAACAACGTGAAAATCCGCGCCTTAATCGAGGGAAGTTTTGCCTATCGTTCCTACAGTGAAGCATTAGATATGATGGGGGTAGCTCTCAGTACAAAATGTAAAAATCAAGTCAACAATCGTGCTTGGGAAAACCCTATTACTACCGTAGGCGTACCGATTTTAGCCAAAGGTGACTTATTGCATCACAAATTTGCCGTTATAGATAATAAAACAGTAATTGCTGGTTCCCACAACTGGACAAAAGCAGGCAATAACAGCAATGACGAGACACTTTTAGTAATAGAAAATCCCATAATTGCCGCTCATTACCTGCGAGAATTCGATAGACTTTACGCCAATTCCAGATTAGGTATTCCACAAAAAATTCAGCAAAAAATCAAAGCACAAACCAAACAATGTCATCAATAACTCATCATTAATAATTCCTAACTACTAGTAATAACCATAACTCTCAATCACACATTTTTATGACGTGAATACAGACGAAAAAACATCTGTGTTCATCAGTGTGCATCGGTGTTCGTCTTCTAAAACATAATCTTAGTCATAGCTTTAACTTTCATCAAATCTAGGAAAAAACTTTAACTTCTACCAAAAATAAGATATATCCATACATCTGTGAAAAAAATATCTTTATAAATAAACCCTTCTCCAGAAACAACAAAAACACTCATTTCATTTACATTAATATCATCAGGATATTGTAAAATTTTTTGGATATAAAAAATCATGAAACCAAACCTCTACTTTGGATAACATCGGCATTTGTAATTGTAGAGGCGATCGCATTAATTATCCAACCTTATATCGATACTCATTGAATTGAATGTAATTAAACTTTGATATTATGCAAAAAACTAACTCACACCAGAAAATCTCTCTTCAGTCCAAACCCCACACCATCGACGACTGGCAGTGGATTATTCGTGTGAACTTAGTCATAATATTCATATCGCTTTTCTAAAAACAATAATTAATTCACATAAGACATAAATTACCACTCTAGATTAAGCCATATCTATGCTTCCAGAAAGAGGAGAACCAGTCTTGCAATTTTTACGATAAAACAAGACTGATTTTGAAATAAACTTATTCGGAGCGTAATCATGAATGATATCAACTTAAAGCAAACAGAAGATCAAGATATTGGCATCACAGAAGAATCACCAGAGTCAATCAAAAATAACAATGCTGGGGTTTTAACCGAAGAAATCAAAGGAGAATTACCTCAAGAAGCTCAACAAATTTTTGTTGCTGCTTTCAAAGCTGCCCAAAGTGATGGTATGAGTGAAGAGGGTGCTCGTCAAGTTGCTTGGAACAGCGTGAAAAATCAATATGAGAAAGGTTCCGACGGAAAATGGCACGCTAAAGGCGAAGTTACTGCCCAACATCATAAAGCCGTCACCTCCGGCGGTAACTAACTGCCATAACGCACCCTAAAAATCAGACTTAGCGTCTTAGTGCCTTGGTGGTTTAATAAAATTTATTTTTCACCACCAAAACACGAAAAAATAGAAGGCGGTTTGTGATAACTACAAACCGCCGATTGAATTTCATACTCTTTGTTAAGAAAAATCCTGAAATAAATTATTAAACTGATAGAAGTTGCCCTACTGGGATACACAGCCCATTAGACACATGAGCGAACATAAAACAAGAATCTGTATACTGGGTGGAGGCTTTGGTGGTCTCTACACAGCCTTGAGGCTGAGTCAGTTACCTTGGGAGTCTTTACCCAAGCCGGAAATAGTTTTGGTAGATCAAAGCGATCGCTTTGTTTTCTCTCCCCTGCTTTACGAGTTGCTAACTGGTGAGCTACAAACCTGGGAAATTGCCCCTCCTTTTGAAGAACTATTAACAGACACGGGGGTACGTTTTTATCAAGCTGCTGTGTCGGGAATTGATACACAACAGCGACGAGTATATTTACAAGATGGACCGGAAATTGGCTATGATCGCCTAGTTTTGGCGCTGGGTGGCGAAACGCCTTTGGATATAGTGCCTGGTGCTACTTGCTATGCTTATCCTTTCCGTACAGTTACTGACGTCTACCGCTTGGAAGAGCGCTTGCGAGTGTTGGAAGAGTCTGACACTGATAAAATTCGCGTGGCAATTGTTGGTGGTGGTTACAGTGGTGTAGAGTTAGCGTGTAAACTAGCAGACAGACTGGGGTCAAGAGGACGCTTTCGGTTAATAGAACTTACTGATCAAATTTTGCGAACTTCGCCAGAATTTAATCGAGAAGCAGCCAGAAAAGCTTTAGAAGAACGTGGTATATTTATTGACCTAGAAACTAGGGTAGAAGCGATCGCTCAAGATACGATTTCCCTGGAATATAAGGGTCAGGTAGATAATATTCCTGTGGATTTAGTAATTTGGACAGTGGGAATACGAGTCTCGCCTGTAGTCCGTAATCTTCCTCTCAAGCAAAATCAACGCGGTCAAATTACGACTACACCAACTCTCCAAGTCCTAGATCATCCAGAAATTTTTGCATTGGGAGATTTAGCAGAATGTCGTGATGCGGAAGGACAACTAGTCCCCGCTACAGCCCAAGCAGCTTTTCAACAAGCCGATTACGCAGCTTGGAATATTTGGGCAAATCTGACTCATCGTCCTCAAATTCCATTCCGCTACCAACACTTAGGTGAGATGATGGCATTAGGGACAGACAACGCGACTCTGACTGGTTTAGGTATCAAATTAGAGGGTTCTTTGGCTTATGTAGCTCGTCGTTTAGCTTACCTGTATCGAATGCCAACTTTAGATCATAAACTCAAAGTTGGTTTTAACTGGCTAGCTCGTCCTATTATAGAGACATTGTCACAATAGTAGATGGTGTATTCAGCGTCTGTTTTCAAACAGCCTAACACCCTTTATACCAAGTTTGGATTTTGGATTTTGGATTGAAAGTCTTTGCTAAAAGGCTATTCCAGCAATCTTAAGTAATAATGCTTATCTCTCTTTGGTATTAAAGGTGAACAGTAGTCATGACAACGGGTGAAATTCCCAACATCGTGCTACTTCGGCTAGACAAACTAAAAATCATGATTTGGGCTTTGCATGTGTAACTCAGGTTTGGATCTGTGAGATGATTAGCTTGAAAACACGCTTATCGTCATGTCTAACGACAAGACGCTTTACACCGAATATATTATTTCTTCAAATCTAAACTCCAAAATAGTCATAGGTTGATGGAACGACCGAAAGTTATTTTTTTAGATGCAGTTGGCACTCTCTTCGGCGTCAAAGGCAGTGTGGGCGAGGTTTATAGTCAAATCGCACAGGAGTTTGGTGTCGAAGTTTCTGCCGAAACTTTGAATAAAACATTCATCCAAAGCTTTAAAGCTGCACCACCACCTGTGTTTGCAAATGCCCAAGAACAAGATATCCCTCAGTGGGAGTTCGAGTGGTGGCTTCGCATTGCCTCCGATACTTTTCAAAAAGCAGGTGTTCTAGAGAAATTTTCTGATTTTTCGGCTTTTTTTAGCGAAGTTTACATCCATTTTGGCACAGCCGAGCCGTGGTTTGTCTATAGTGATGTTTTACCATCTTTGACAAACTGGCAAAAGATGGGGATTGAACTGGGGATAATATCAAACTTTGATTCCCGCATCTATTCTGTACTACAGGCTTTGGAATTAAGAGACTTTTTTAATTCCATTACCATTTCTACTCAAGCAGGCGTAGCCAAACCCGATCCCAAAATTTTTACTATTGCTTTAGAAAAACATAACTGTCCACCAACAGCCGCATGGCACATTGGGGACAGTATTGCAGAAGATTATCAAGCGGCAAAAGCAGCCGGATTAAGAGGTATTTGGATAAATCGTGAAAAGTAGAGGTGCACCTCTACTTTTGTTGGTTAGTGGTTAATGGTTAGTGGTTAAATATTTATCATTCACTACTAACTACTAACTACTAACTACCAACTATTATTTGCCTTGCCTCATCTTCTAATAAACGAATGAGAGTTTGATCTCCTTTTTCTCTCGCCACTTGCAGGCGATGTTCTAAATTACGGCGGATATGATCAAGGTGAGTATTTGTTAACTCTTGGCCAGTTTTTTGTCCTGTTTTTTCAGTAGCGATCGCTTCAGGCTGTTTGCGTAGCTTCATTGCTTCTACATCTAGGGAATCGCCAACGCAATAAGGTACTCCACGATACTTTAACTCTGCTACTGGTTGAGGTATAGGGATGTGTCTGGGATAATGACGTCTCCATTGCTGACCACGATACTTACCACCCATTTCCCCTGGAGTCATTTCTACAGCCAGAGGATTTGATTCATAATCTACACCGCGATAGGTTAGTTTCATTTGCTTCGCCTCGCTTTTAATTTTTTTTGCAGGTTGGAATTGAGTAGAGGCGCGTTCCTTCAGGATTTCTCCCTACTTCCGTCTCTTAAGCTGATTTCCTTCCTCGCTGTCATCAAAAGCGTTATTTTGTCATTGGTTTGTAGTAGTGCTTAGGTGTTACTACAAATCCAATGTGGTCTCACAGTCTTCAAGAGATGAACGATTTTATTTCTGTATTTATTGTAACATTTTTGAGCCAAAGTCAAGAAATTTGCATAATAATTTAATTATTTAAATCTTGCCTTGAAATAAATTTGGGGTTAATAGCCGATAACGAGGAATGAAAAATCGACCACCGATGCACACTGATGCACACGGATGGATCATGGGTTTGCTGTGAAGTTGATCCCCATTACCTTTTGACTGGCATCAAATTAAATTTGTAACAACTTAATTTTTATCTATATGCTGGGTATTCTGACTTTATGAGCATTTAGCAATCAGTACAGGTCTGCCGATCATGTCTCAAAAATATCAACTTCGCCTGTGGTTTATCGGTCTATCTTCTGCTTTTTTAGTGTTAGTAGCACCAACAATGACTGAGTTGTCAGGAAGCAAGCTGCTAGCACAGAATGTTGTTTCTCAGAATTTGGAAGCAGCTAGTTATTTTCAGCAGGGGGTGATGCGCTATCATCATCAAGATTTTTCTGGTGCAGAATCTGCGTTTCGTCAAGCTTTGCAGATAGACTCTAATATTGCTGCTGCACATAATTACTTAGGTAACATTATGTTACAGCAAAGTCGTTTCGATGCAGCTGTACAAGAATATGCAGAGGCGATTAAACTAAATCCCAACTTGGGCGAAGCCTATTATAATTTGGGCTTGGCATTGCATAAACGAGGACAAGCTGACGCTGCTATTACTGCTTACCGTCAAGCCTTAATTATTAATCCGACGATGGCAAATGCTCAGTATAATTTAGGTTTAGCTTTGTATGAAAAAGG
>Ga0073934_10007239_pt1 | contig 15605 bp, 17 predicted proteins | sample LarsenN4metaG_FD_76834 | JGI IMG/M metagenome (GOLD analysis project Ga0073934, IMG submission 76834) | Hot spring sediment bacterial and archeal communities from British Columbia, Canada, to study Microbial Dark Matter (Phase II) - Larsen... ...
ACAGGAAGGCCAGACCGGCCAGAAGAAGATCACGCAGTGGACGCGCTACCTCACGGTCGCGCTGGCAGTCATCCAGTCGACCGCGATGGTGTTCGCGCTGCGCCGCGGCGACGGCGGGCTGCTCTCGTTCGCGAACATCGACCTGCAGGGCCGCAACCTGATCGACCCGTTCACCCCCTGGCGGGCGCTGATGATCATCATCACCTGGACAGCGGGCACCGCGCTCGTGATGTGGCTCGGTGAGCTGATCACCCAACGCGGCATCGGCAACGGCATGTCGATCCTCATCTTCACTTCGGTCGTGTCGAGCCTTCCGTACCAGGGCGCGTCGATGCTCGATGCGTCGGGCGGGATCAAGTTCGCGGTGATCGCGGTGATCGCCGTCGCCATGATCGTCGGGATCGTCACGGTCGAGTCGGGTCAGCGCCGGATCCCCGTCCAGTTCGCGAAGCGCGTCGTCGGGCGCCGGATGTACGGAGGCCAGAGCACCTACATCCCATTGAAGGTCAACCAGTCGGGTGTGATCCCTGTCATCTTCGCGAGCTCGCTGCTGACGTTTCCCGCGCTGATCGCCAACGTCCTGCCGTGGGACAGTTGGAAGAAGTGGATCAACGACAACCTGGTCGGCCTGAACTCGATCTCGTGGTTCTACATCGGCGGCTACGCAGTCCTGATCCTGTTCTTCGCGTACTTCTACACGGCGATCGCGTTCAACCCGCAGCAGCAGGCCGACGTCATCCGGCGCCAGGGCGGATTCATTCCCGGCATCCGGCCCGGCCCGCCCACCGAGCGCTACCTCGCGAAGGTGCTCAACCGCATCACGCTGCCCGGGTCGCTGTTCCTCATGGTCATCGCGCTCGCACCGTTCCTCGCGTTGAAGCTCTGGGACATCCAGAACTTCATCTTCGGCGGCACGTCGATCCTCATCACCGTCGGCGTCATGCTCGAGACAATGAAGCAGATCGACAGCCAGCTGATGATGCGCAACTACGAAGGCTTCCTGAAGAGCTCGTGACCATGGCGATACGCCCTCGCCTCGTGTTGCTCGGCAAGCAGGGGGCCGGTAAGGGAACGCAGGCCGCTCGCCTCGCGGCGCACTACTCGATCGCCCACGTCTCGACCGGCGACATGTTCCGGGCACAGGCCGCGCAGGGCACGGCGTTCGGTCTGGAGGCGAAGCGCTACATGGACGCGGGCGAGCTGGTGCCCGACGACATCGTGATCGGCGTCATCGAGGAGTGCCTGGCCGAAGGCGGCCCGCTCGCTGATGGCTTCGTGCTCGACGGATTCCCGCGCACGCTGCACCAGGCGAAGGAGCTCGACCGCGTGCTTATGGGCGGTCGCGGGCTCGACCTCGTCATCAATCTCGACGTCCCGCGCGAGATCGTGCTCGACCGCCTCGCGGGACGGCGCGTGTGCGAGAACTGCCAGCGCGTGTACCACGTGAACCTGCCGCCGAAGCAGAACTGGACATGCGACGACTGCGGCGGCAACGTCGTGCAACGGGCCGATGACCACGAAGAGGCCATCGACCGCCGGCTCGCCTTGTACGAGCGTGAGACCGTACCGATCGTCGACTACTACCGCGGCCAGGGGCTGCTCGTCGTGGTCGACGGCGTCGGCGACGGCGAAGAGGTCTTCGAGCGCCTCGTGAAAGCCGTCGAGGCCCGCACGAGCTAGTGGTCCTGCGCAAGAACGTGCAGCAGATCAAGCACATGCGCGCCGCGGGGCGCATCGTTGCCGAGATGCACGAGGTGTGTGCCCGCGCGGCCAGGCCGGGGGCGACGACCGCCGACCTCGACCTCGCCGCGCGCGAGGTGCTCGAACGGCGCAACGCCCGCTCCAACTTCCTCGGCTACCACGGGTTCCCGGCTGTCGCGTGCATCTCTCCCAACGAGGTGATCGTGCACGGGATCCCGGGTGACCGCGTGCTCGCCGAGGGCGACATCGTGTCGATCGACTGCGGTGCGATCGTCCAGGGCTGGCACGCCGACGCCGCGATCACGGTGCCCGTCGGCAGCATCGACGAGACGTCGCAACGGCTCATCGCGGTGACCCGTGCCGCCCTCGACGCCGCGATCGAGCAGGTCCGGCCCGAGGCTCGGCTGGGCGACGTCGGTGCCGCGTGCGAACGGGTCGTCCGTGCCGCGGGCTTCTCGGTGGTGCGGGAGTACGTCGGCCACGGCATCGGCACCGCCATGCACGAGCCGCCCGACGTACCCAACACGGGACGCCCGGCCGGGGGATGCGACTCGCAGAGGGCGTCGTGCTCGCGATCGAGCCGATGGTCAACGCGGGCAAGCCTGGCACCCGCCTCCTGCCCGACAACTGGACCGTGGTCACGGCCGACGGCTCCCGGGCCGCCCACTTCGAGCACACCGTGGCGGTCACCGACCACGGCCCCGAGATCCTCACCCTGCCGTAGCGCGTTCTTGCGCCGAAACCGGTGCTCGGGGCCGGGGATCCGGCGCAAGAAGGCGGGCGCGCCACGGTCGGTGGTCGTTGGGAGTTCCCGGCCTGGTCATGTACACTGTCCGGTCGGCCCCCAGCCCGTTCGGCGCGTTTCGGCGCGCCTCTCCTGTTCCGTGGTGATGCGCTCTGGCGAAACCGAAGGACGACACGATCCTGGTCGAAGGGACGGTGGTCGAGCCGTTGCCGAACGCCATGTTCCGTGTCGAGCTGGAGAACGGGCACAAGGTCCTCGCACACATCTCCGGGAAGATGCGGATGCACTACATCCGCATCGCGCCGGGTGATCGCGTCCAGGTCGAGCTGACGCCCTACGACCTGAGCCGCGGGCGCATCACGTACCGCTACAAGTAGCACGAGGAACCGCAGATGAAGGTCCGCCCTTCGGTCAAGAAGATGTGCGACAAGTGCAAGGTGATCCGTCGCCACGGATCCGTGCGCGTCATCTGCGTCGACCCGCGCCACAAGCAGCGGCAGGGCTGAGAGGAACGCATGGCTCGTATCGCAGGTGTCGACATTCCCCGCGAGAAGCGGCTCGAGATCTCGCTGACCTACATCTACGGGGTCGGTCGGACGACCGCCCAGCAGATCTGCGACCACACGAACATGTCGCGCGACACCCGAGTGCGCGATCTCACCGAGGAAGAGGTCTCGCGCCTGCGCGCCTTCATCGACCAGAACGTGAAGGTCGAAGGTGACCTGCGCCGCGAGGTCAGCCAGAACATCAAGCGCAAGATGGAGATCGGCAACTACGAAGGGCTACGGCACCGCCGCGGTCTGCCGGTCCACGGTCAGCGCACCCGCACCAACGCCCGCACCCGGAAGGGACCGAAGAAGACGGTCGCCGGGAAGAAGCGGGCCCGCAAGCACTGAGCCCAGTGCGCACCGAGTACTGAGAGGGTCTGAGGAGCAGTGGCGAAGCCTGCAGCCGGCGGACGGCGGCCGAAGCGCAAAGAGCGCAAGAACGTCGCCTACGGCGTCGCGCACATCAAGTCGACGTTCAACAACACGATCATCACGTTCACCGACCAGGGCGGCAACACGCTCTCGTGGGCGTCGTCGGGCAACGTCGGGTTCAAGGGCTCGCGCAAGAGCACGCCGTTCGCGGCGCAGCTCGCGGCGGAAGCGGCGGCGCGGCGCGCGATGGAGCACGGCGTGCGCAAGGTCGACGTGCTCGTGAAGGGACCCGGCTCGGGGCGCGAGACCGCGATCCGCTCGATCCAGAACGCGGGCATCGAGGTCGTCGGCATCAAGGACGTCACGCCGATCCCGCACAACGGGTGCCGCCAGCCCAAGCGGCGGAGGGTCTGAACGATGGCGCGCGAACTGATCGGCCCCGTGTGTCGCCTCTGCCGGCGTGAGCGGATGAAGCTGTTCCTCAAGGGCACCAAGTGCGAGACGATGCGCTGCCCGATCGAGCGGCGCCCGTACCCTCCCGGCCAGCACGGCCGCGGCCGTCTGCGGGAGAGCGAGTACCTGCTGCAGCTCCGTGAGAAGCAGAAGGCCCGCCGCATCTACGGTCTGCTCGAGAAGCAGTTCCGCAACCTGTACGGCAAGGCGGTGCGCCAGTCGGGAATCACCGGCGAGAATCTGCTGCGCCTGCTCGAGCTGCGACTCGACAACGTCGTGTACCGCGCCGGGTTCGCGTCGAGCCGCAACCAGGCCCGCCAGTTCGTCCGCCACGGCCACATCTCGGTCGACGGGAAGCGGGTGACCATCCCGTCGTACACGCTGCGCAAGGGCCAGGTCGTCACGGTGCGCGACAAGGCCCGCAAGATGATCGTCATCCGCCACAACCTCGACACGCTCGACCGCCAGGTCCCGCAGTGGCTCGACGTGAAGGGCGACGACTTCAGCGCGACCGTACGCGACCTGCCGATCCGCGAGCAGATCGACGTGCCCGTGCGCGAACAGCTCATCGTCGAGCTCTACTCGAAGTAGTAGCCCACCCCCAACAAGCAGAGGGCTGCCCCATGCTCATCATCCAACGTCCCGAGATCGAAGAAGGCCCCGCGGAGGGCAACGTCCAGTCGTTCAGCATCTCGCCGCTCGAGCCCGGGTTCGGTCACACGCTCGGTAACAGCCTGCGCCGCACGCTGCTGTCGTCGATCCCCGGCGCGGCCGTCACGCAGGTGCGCTTCGACGACGCCCTCCACGAGTTCGACGTCATCAAGGGCGTGAAGGAAGACGTCACCGACGTCATCTTGAACCTCAAGGATCTCGTGTTGCGTTGCACTTCCGACGAGCCGGTGACGCTCCGCCTCGACAAGCGGGGCCCGGGCGAGGTGCGCGCGTCCGACATCCAGACGACGGCCGACGTCGAGATCCTCAACGCCGACCTCTACATCGCGACGGTCAACGCGCAAGGCCGCCTCGCGCTCGACCTCACGGTCGAGCAGGGCCGCGGCTACCTGTCGGCGGAACGGAACAAGCGCACGACGACCATCGGTGTCATTCCGGTCGACGCCATCTTCTCGCCCGTGCGGCGGGTTTCGTTCACCGTCGAGCCGACGCGCGTCGAGCAGGCGACCAACTTCGACAAGCTGACGATCGAGATCGAGACCGATGGTTCGATCTCGCCGCGCGACGCGCTCGCATCGGCCGGCGATACCCTCCGCAAGCTGGTCGACCTCGTCGCCGACATGTCGGAGCAGCCGCGCGGGCTCGAGCTCGGCGAGGTCGCGTCGCCCACGTCGACGTCGCCCGACCTCGACCTTCCGATCGAGGAGCTCGACCTGTCGGAGCGGCCCCGCAACTGCCTGAAGCGCGCCCGCATCGACACGATCGGCCAGCTCGTCCAAAAGACCGAGGACGACTTGCTCGCGATCACGAACTTCGGCGCCAAGTCGCTCGAGGAAGTGATCCAGAAGCTCGACGAGCGCGGACTCGGCCTGCGGGTCAAGGAGTAGCGACGATGCCGGCCCCGAAGAAGGGCGCCCGCTTCGGGAGCGGGCCCGCGCACCAGAAGCTGATGCTGGCCAACCTCGCCGCCAGCCTCATCATCTCCGAGACCGGCGCGATCACCACGACGCAGGCGAAGGCCAAGGCGTTGCGACCGTACGTCGAGAAGTTGATCACGAAGGCGAAGCACGGGGGTGTCCACAACCAGCGCCTCGTCGTCGCCACGATCCACGACAAGGACGCGGCGCACCGCCTGTTCGTCGAGATCGGCCCGCGCTACGCCGACCGCAACGGCGGCTACACCCGCATCCTGAAGCTCGGCCCGCGCCCCGGCGACAACGCCCCCATGGCGCGCATCGAATTGGTTTGAAGACCTAGGGCCCCTGTCGGGCGCGAAGCTCGTGACACTGTTCGACGCCGCCGGACCTTCGCAGGTGCGGATGGTCGTCGCCTACGACGGGACGGACTTCTCGGGGTTCGCGCCGCAACCAGGCCAGGCCGGCGTGCGCACCGTCGGCGGCGTGCTCGCCGGCGCGATCGGCAAGGTGCTGCGCCACGACGTCGAGCTCACGTGCGCGGGTCGCACCGACGCCGGCGTGCACGCGTGGGGGCAGGTCGTGTCGTTCCCCTCCGAGCCGGGCCTCGACCCGTGGCGGCTCCAATCGGCGATCAACTCGATGCTCGGTCCGGAGGTCGTCGTGCGCGAGTGCGAGCTGGCGCCTGCCGCCTTCGACGCGCGCCGTTCCGCGCAGTGGCGGCACTACCGGTACACGATCGTCAACCGCAAGGTGCCCGACCCGTTCCGCGATCGTTTCGCCTGGTGGATCGCCGAGCCGCTCGACCTGCGTGCCCTGCGGCTGGCAGCCGACCCCTTCGTCGGCGAGCACGACTTCGCGTCGTTCTGCCGAAAAGGCGGCGAGGGTGCGACGACGGCGCGCACGGTGCTCGAGTCGCGCTGGACCGACGAGGGCGACGGCATCCTGCGCTACGAGATCCGGGCGCACGCGTTCTGCTGGCAGATGGTGCGGTCGATCGTCGGCACGCTGGTCGACGTGGGGACCGGCAAGCGCACGCCCGGCGACATCATGGCGATCATCCGAGCCACGGACCGCGCGGCCGCCGGCCAGGTGGCGCCTCCCCGCGGCCTGTGCCTCTGGGAGGTCGGCTACTGACCCGTTGGCCGCCTGCTCCGGGGTCAGGCGGGCCGGTTGCGAAGGATGCAGAACTCGTTGCCCTCGGGGTCCGCGAACACCACCCAGGTCTGCTCGCCTTGGCCGATGTCGACGCGCCGGGCGCCGAGGGCTTCGGCCCGGGCGACCTCGGCGTCGCGGTCGTCGGGCGGAGGTCGAGGTGGACGCGGTTCTTGACGACCTTGTCGTCGGGGGTGGTGCCGAACAGCAGGGTCGCACCGTCGGCTTCGACGACCCAGTCTCCGTCGTCAGGCCGCGCGCTCGACCGCAACAAGTCCGCCCACCAACGGGCCAGGCCCTCGGGGTCGCGGGCGTCGATGGTCACCGTCTCGACACGCAGCGCCATGGCCCTAGACATGCCACGGACTCACGCCTCGGGCGGGTTGGTGTAGGACCGCACCGGTGTGACGAGTACCGCGGCTCGGCGTTCATCGGCCATGACTCGGTCGAAGGTGTCCCAGTCGTCGTGGGTGCCGCCGGCGGCGCGGAAGATCTCTCGCAGCAGGGTTCGCAGGCGCTCGGGGCCGACGGAAGGATGCGGGTCGTCGGGGCCGACGATCTCGGCGGTCCCCTCCACCGCCACCCAGCGCCATCCGGCGCGAGCGACGATCGTGGCTCGGGGATCGGCCCGCAGATAGCCAAGCTTGCGCGCGCGCCCCGCCGCGACGAGCCCCACGACGGGTTCTGCGCGCACCGGATGCGGGAGGACGCCGGCGTTGACGACGGTCGCCTGCACCGTGCCGTCCCGCCGCAACGTGCTGAGCACGCACAACCCGTGGTCCAACGGGATGAGCTCCGCGAAAGCGGCGAGGTCGATCACGACGCCGCTCCCGGGCGCGACGACGGCTGGAGGTGCGCGGCGAGGTTCGCGAGCGAGCTCGCGAGCCCGGCTGCGTGATCCTCGGCGGAGATCCCATCGGGGACGCCGTCCGCGGTGACGTGGACCCGGGTGCCGCCCTCGACGGCGGTGAGGTCCCACGTCACCACCATCGTGCCCGCGAACGAGGGATCGTCGGAGACGAACTCCACCGCCTGCACGACGCGCGTACCGGGCACGAGGTCGACGAAGCGTGCGTCGACCACGTCGCTCGCCGCGGTCGTCTTGCCCGGCGCACCGGCCGCGTCGGCGTAGGTCAGCACAAGCCGGTAGGAGCCGCCTGGCCGCGGATCGAAGCGCTCGAAGTGCGCGGTCATACCGTCGGGCGGGAGCCAGGCTACGAGCGCGTCGGCGTCGACCAGCGCCGCGTAGACGCGCTCGGGAGGGGCGGCGACGACGTGAGATGCGCGGTCGGTACGCGGCATGGCGCAGGCTACGACACCCCGAAGTACAAGAAGCCGTAGCCCTCGTCGCGGAACTTGATGCCGGCGTCGCGCAGCGCGACGTCCCAGTCGCCGGTGCACGACGGGTCGGTTTCCTCCATGCCGTGGTCCGCGACGAGCACGAACGCGCAGTCGTCGACGACGCCGGCTCGTTCGAGTGCCGCGAGGATCTCGCCGAGACGCCCGTCGCTGTCGCGCAACGACGCCGCCGCGATCTCGGAGTGAGGGCCGCCCTCGTGCATCGCGGAGTCGGTGAGCGTGAAGTTGCACCACATGAACCTCGGGAGCGGGTAGGACTCGTCGCGGTACCTGCCGGAGAGGATCCCGACCGCTTGATCGACGCCCATGTGGTCGACCACCGACGACCACGAGTAGTCCTTCGACGGCCGCACGAACCGCTCCGTCGTGTGTGGCAGACCCTCAGGGCTTCTCGGGATGGGAGGCACATCGCCGCGGCGGAAGAAGTCGAACGTCGAGTAGCCGGCACCGCTGTCGCACGGCTCGTTCACCGACGCGGTGAAGGCGTCGGGCCACGTGCGCCGCACGGCGTCGTGGACGGTCTCGACACCGGGGGCGAGGTGTTGCATGCACCACGGCCACGTCGCCGACGAGTTCGTGATGACCTGCTCGCCACGCGCGCGGTCGTACCACGCGTTGTGCAGGATGCCGTGGTGGCCCGGGTGCGTCCCGGTGAGGATCGACGTGTGGTTCGCGAGCGTGACCGTCGGCAGTGACGACATCGCGCCGTGACCGAACGCTATCCCCATGTCGATCAGCCGTGCGACGTTGGGGAGCTCACCCCGCGCCACCATGTCGTACATGACGTTCGCGTTCGTTCCGTCGAACAAGAAGCCGACCACGTGTCCGGGCCGCTCGCTGCGGTCGATCGCCTCGTTCAGCACCCGGCCGTCCTGCCCGGCGAGGTAGGTGCCGTCGGCGCGCGGCGCGCAGCCCAGCAGCTCGGCGATCGTGGGTGCGACGTCGACGAGGCGCGCGGACTTCGGCACGACGCCGAGACGCTGCACGCCCTTGCCGGCGAGGACCATCGGCGCGCGTGCCTGCACGATGCCGATCGAACCGTGCTCGCCGAGGTGGCCGCCCTGGTCCGCCCAGTTGTGCGCCGCCGAGTGGATGACGCACAGGTCGGGTGCCGCGGGAGCATCGAAGAGCTGCGCCACCTGCTCATAGGCGTGGGGGTACGCGTTGGCTCGGCGGTGCGGATGCTTGTGGTCGAGCTCGGCCTGCAGGGGCGAGAACTTGTCGGTCGCCTGGTCGGCGAGGGGATCGTGGCCCTCCGACTCGAGCACCTCGAAGCCGCGGTCGGTCCGGCGGAAGGCAACCCGCCCGTCGTGCGCGAGCGCCTCGTAGCGGCCGTCGCGCCGTGTGAGCACCATGTCGACGATCGGCTCCAGGGCGGAGTCGAGCAGCACCTCGAGGGCCGTCTCGGCGTCGGCCCGATGGGCATCGGCGATCTGGTGGGGTGGCTGGTGGCCGGGCCTGGCCGGTGCGGTCGTCACGTACCGAAGGTACCGCTGGGGACCAGGGCGCGTCAGCTGCTACGATTCCTCGTTCGTCTCTCGTTTCCCGGGCGTTCCGCGCGCCCGAGACCCGGCAACGAAAAGGCAACCGAGTGCGCACGTTCACGCCCCGCCCGGGCGACATCACGAGGCAGTGGCACGTGGTCGACGCCGAAGGCGCGATCCTCGGCCGGCTCGCGACCGAGGTCGCGACTCTCCTGCGCGGCAAGCACAAGCCCATCTTCGCGCCCCACGTCGACACCGGCGACCACGTGATCGTCGTGAACGCGGCGAAGCTGGCGGTCTCGCCCCGCAAGGCTGCCGGCAAGCTGTACCACCGCCACTCCGGCTACCCGGGCGGTATCCGCACCGAGAGCCTCGAGCACCTCCTCGCCCGCGATCCCGAGAAGGTCGTGCGGCTGGCCGTGCGCCGCATGCTGCCCAAGGGTCCGCTCGGCCGGCGCATGCTCAAGAAGCTGAAGGTGCACGCCGGGCCGACGCACCCGCACCAGGCGCAGCAACCGGTCGTCCGGCGCCTCCCCGACCGCGCGTACGCGCGCACGACGAGCTGACAAGGAACTACACGTGCCCAAGCCCCTGATCCAGACGACGGGCCGCCGCAAGGAATCGGTCGCGCGTGTCCGGCTGCGGCCGGGGACCGGCAAGATCGTCGTCAACGGGCGTCCGTTCGGCGAGTACTTCCCGATCCTCACCCACCAGGTCATCGCCAAGGAGCCGTTGCGGCTCACGCAGACCGAAGAGGTGTACGACGTCGAAGCGACGCTCGACGGCGGCGGGGTGAGCGGTCAGGCGGGAGCGATCCGGCTCGGCATCGCGCGTGCGCTCGTGGCGCTCGATCCCGACACCCGGCCGGTGCTCAAGAAGGCAGGTCTCCTCGTACGCGACGCGCGTGAGAAGGAGCGCCGCAAGTACGGCCTCAAGAAGGCTCGCAAGGCACCGCAGTACTCGAAGCGGTAGCCGAGGCCGGATGCTCCGGTTCGGCACCGACGGCGTGCGGGGCGACGCCGAGAACGACCTGACGTCGGCGCTCGTGTTCTCGTTGGGCCGGGCCGCCGCGCGCGTCCTCGGACGCGAGTTCGTCGTCGGACGCGACACGCGCGAGTCGGGACGCCGAATCGAGCGTGACTTCAGGGCTGGCGTCGGATACGAACGCGGCACGGCGCGCACGCTCGGCGTGCTGCCGACACCGGGAGTCGCGTACTACGCGCAGCGGTTCGGTGCCGCGGCGGCCGTCATCTCCGCGAGCCACAACCCCTGGACGGACAACGGCATCAAGTTGCTCGCGCCCGGCGGTCGCAAGCTCGACGACGGTGTCGAGGCGCGCATCGAAGCCGAGATGTCCGAACTTGACCCCGCCCAAGCGCGCTGGTCCAGCGAGGCTCCCCGTAGACACGGCCACCGCGAGTACGTCGAGCACCTCGTCGACGCGCTCGACGGGCGAAACCTCGACGGCATGAGGGTCGTGCTCGACTGCGCGAACGGCGCGGCGTGCGAAGTCGGTCCGGAGGCGTTCGCGGCGGCCGGTGCCGATGTGACGGTCATCCACGCGGCGCCCGACGGGCGCAACATCAACGCGGGCTGCGGTTCTACCCACCCTGGGTCGATGCAGGAGGCAGTTCGGTCGACCGGTGCCGATGTCGGGCTCGCGCTCGACGGTGACGCCGACCGCGTCATCGCGGCCGACGAGCGCGGCGAGCTCGTCGACGGAGACCAGATCATGACCGCGCTCGCGCTCGACCTGCAGGCACGCGGCCGGCTCGACCAGGGCGCGATCGCGGTCACGGTCATGTCGAACCTCGGCCTCCGGCGCGCCCTGCACGCGGCGGGGATCGAGGTCGTCGAGACGCCGGTCGGAGACCGCAACGTGCTCGCGACGTTGGACGAGCGTGGGCTCGCGCTCGGCGGTGAGCAGTCGGGGCACGTGATCGTCCCGCGGCTGGCAACGACGGGTGACGGCGTCCTGACCGGCCTGCTGCTGTGCGATCTCGCCGCCCGCTCGGGCCGGCGGGTCTCGGAGCTCGGGGCGCAGATGGAGCGCTTCCCGCAGGTCCTCGAGAACGTCACCGTCCGCGGGCGCCCCGACCTCGGGTCGGCCGACGAGCTGCGCCGGGAGGTCGCGGCCGTGGAGGCCGAGCTCGGCGACCGGGGCCGCGTGCTGGTCCGGGCCTCCGGAACGGAGCCGCTGATCAGGGTGATGGTCGAGGCCGCGACCGAAGACGAGGCCCGAGCTGCGGTCTCGCGACTCCGCAAGGCCGTGGAACGGGCGTTCCCGGCCGATCAGAATTCCTGAAGACGCCGACCAGGAGGCGCAGCCGATGTGCGGGATCGTCGCAGTGGTGCGCCGACCGAGCGACCGGACCGAACCCGTGCTCGGGGACGTGACGGCCGCGCTCGTCGACGCGCTCGCGCTCCTCGAGGCCGTCGGATCGCGTCCGGAGGCCTCGGCCGTGTTCGAGGTCGCCCGCCGCCTCACCGAAGTGGAGGCGGCGCTGGCGGGTGTCGCCGGGGTCGTCGCACTCGCACGCGATCCTGTGGGCGCGGCCGCGCTCGCGCACCACGCGGACCAACTCGCGCCCGCCATCGCGCGGCTCGAGGCTCGCCTCGACGACGCCGCGCTGACTCCCGACGACGTCGAGGCCGTCAACGCGGCCGTCATCGCCGTGAAGGACGCGGCCTGGGCGCTTGCACGCGACCGCGTGCGCGGTGCACGTGCGGTCGAGGAGCTGGCCGGACCGGCGCGCGGCCGTGCTGCGCTGGAGGCGTACGAGTCGATCCGGCTCGCACTGTCGGCACTGGACCGCCTGGAGGTCCGCGGGCGCGACTCCGCGGGCCTGCACGTGATCGTCAGCGGGCACGGCCTCGACCTCGACGACCCGACGATCGCCCGTATGGTCGCGGCACGGTCCGACGCGCTCTTCACCGCGTGCTCGGTGCGGGCGCCGGGCGGTGCGCTCGCCTTCGTCTACAAGGTCGCGGCCGAAGTCGGTGAACTGGGCGACAACACCGAGCGCCTGCGCACGCAGATCCGCGACGACGACCTGCTGCGGCTGGCGGTGACGACCGAAACGGCGAAGGCCGCCGTGCTCGCGCACACGCGGTGGGCGAGCGTCGGCATCATCTCGGAACCGAACGCGCACCCGCTGAACCACGAGGAGGTGGGCCGCGACGGTCCGTACGTCGTCGCGGCGCTCAACGGCGATGTCGACAATTACGCCGACCTCAAGGCGCTCGAGTCGCTGCAGATCCCGGCCGAGATCACCACTGACGCCAAGGTGATCCCTGCGCTCGTCTCGCGCCGTCTCGCGACGGGTGCGGACCCGCTCGAGGCGTTCCGCGCGACCGTCGCCGCGTTCGAGGGATCGGTTGCGATCACGGCACAGGTGGGCTCCGACCCCGACCTGTTGCTCCTGGCGCAGCGCGGCAGCGGCCAGGCGCTGTACGTGGGCATCAGCGACGACGCGTACGTCGTCGCGAGCGAACCGTACGGGGTCGTCGAAGTCTGCGACCGGTACGTCCGCCTCGACGGCGAGACCATGCTCGAGCCGAACAATCCTTCGTCGCAGGGCCAGGTCGTCGCCGTGCACGCGAGGGACGGGATCGATCGTCGCTCGTACGACGGGCGAATGCTGCCGCTGGGCGACGACGAGTGGCTGCGCCCCGAGATCACCACGCGTGACGTCGACCGCGGCGACGCACCCCACTACCTGCTGAAGGAGATGTTCGAGTCGCCCGCGTCGTTCCGCAAGACCCTGCGCGGCAAGCTGGTCGAGGACGACGGGGGCATCGTCCTACGCCTTCCTGGCGAGACGATGCCTGCCCCCGTGCGCGAGCGGCTCCGGTCGGGCCTGGTGCGCCGCATCCTGGTGATCGGCCAGGGAACCGCTGCGATCGCGGGGCAGGCCGTCGCCTACGCGCTCGAGCGCGTACTCGCCGAGCGTCCGATTGCGGTCGTGGCCCTGCCGGCGACCGAGCTTTCGGGCTTTGGACTCTCCAACGACATGAGCGACACGCTCGTTGTCGCGATCTCGCAGTCGGGAACGACGACCGACACGAATCGCACGGTCGACCTCGTGCGAGCGCGCGGTGCGCACGTAATCGCGATCGTCAACCGGCGCAACAGCGACCTCGTCGACAAGAGCGACGGCGTCCTGTACACCTCGGACGGGCGCGACGTCGAGATGAGCGTTGCTTCGACGAAGGCGTTCTACGCGCAGGTCGCGGCCGGCTTTCTCCTCGCGCACGGCATCGCGGTCGAGGTCGGTGCCGATGCCGACGGCGAGATCCTCACGGCGTTGCGCGAACTTCCCGAAGCCATGGGCTCCGTGCTCGAGAATCGCGCGGCGATCGGCGCGGCCGCGCAGCGGCAAGTGCTCAGCCGCCGGTCGTGGGCCGTCGTGGGCAATGGCGTCAACCGTGTGGCCGCCCAGGAGATCCGGATCAAGCTGTCGGAGCTCTGTTACAAGTCGATCTCCTGCGACGTCACCGAAGACAAGAAGCACATCGATCTGTCCGCGGAGCCGCTCGTCGTCACGTGCGCAGCCGGCTTGCGCGGGTCGAACGCCGACGACGTCGGCAAGGAGATCGCGATCTACCGCGCGCACAAGGCCGCACCGATCGTCATCGCCGACGAAGGCGAGACGCGGTTCCCGGCTGCGCTCGAGACGATCTTCGTCCCGCGCGTGCATCCCGACCTGTCGTTCGTGCTGTGCGCGCTCGCGGGACACATCTTCGGCTACGAGGCCGCGCTCGCGATCGACGCGACGGCGCGACCACTGCGCGCGATTCGCGGCGCGATCGAGACGATCGTGTCGGGTGCCGACCCCGGTGACGTGATGCCCGCGCTGACGACGGCGATCGCGCCGCACGCGTCCGCCTACTTCGACGGTCTCCAGACCAACGTGTACGACGGTGCGCTCGACGCGGGCACGGCCGTGCGGCTCGCATCGCTGTTGCGGTACGCGACGGGAATGGTTCCGCTCGACGCCTACCAGGTGGAGTTCGGCAAGGTCGGTACCCCGAGCACGCTCGTCGAGGACCTCATCGGGGCCCTGTCGAAGGCGATCGACGAACTGACCCGGCCCGTCGACGCCATCAAGCACCAGGCCAAGACCGTGACGGTCGGCATCTCTCGGTCCGACGAGACGTTGCTGCAAGTCCGGTTGGTCCAGGAGCTGCTGGCGGCGGGAACCTCGCGCGACGCAGTGAGCTACCGAGCGCTCCGGACGCTCGTCGCGCTCGACGCAGCCGTCGAATCGGTCGTCGGGTGGACGCGGTACCGCATCGAAGGCGACCCCGCGCGAGGTGGCGCGACGATCCACGTCGTCGACAAGGGTGGGATCGCGCGCGACATTCCCTCGCGGACGGCCGACAACCCCGCCCTGCGTGGCTCGAAGCACCGTGCCGCGTTCGAGCGCGAGGTGACGGTCGTGCGGGGACGAGCCGACGGCCGCACGCTCATCTTCGTGCCCGAGGTGAAGGCCAACCAGACGACCGGGCTCACGCTCCTGCACGTGCGGTTCCACCACCGGCTACCCGCCGACGCGGCGCGCCGTGTGCTCGAGGGGTACCGCGACCGCTACCAGGCGATTGCCGACCAGGTCACCGAGGTCGAGCCGGTCATGCGCGACGACGTGCTCGCGACGATCGACCTCGTCGACTTGCTGACCGAACCTGTCGTGCGTCTCGCGGATCATTGGCGCCAATGACCGTTCGTGCGCTGAGAACGCGGTTCCAGCACGCAATTTCGACGCAAGAATGAACGCGTGCGGCCTGTACTGACGCCAGCGGAGATGGCCGACGCGGATCGGCGGGCGATCGCCTCCGGAACGCCCGAAGCCGTGCTCGTCGAGCGGGCGGGCCGCGCGCTCGCGCGGCACGCGCTCACCATGCTCGGAGGCGGGTACGGCCGGCGCGTGACGGTCGTGCACGGCAAGGGCAACAACGGTGCCGACGGTCGTGTCGCGGCGCGCGTGCTGCGCGGACGCGGAACGGGCGTCGACGCGTTCGCACTCGCCGACGGCGTGGGGCGCGCCGCGTTCGCGCGCGCGCTCGGGCGCGCCGATCTCGTGATCGACGCCATGTTCGGCACCGGCTTTCGTGGGGCGCTGGAGGGCGACGCGCTCTACGTCGCCGAGGTGCTCTCCGACGCGGACGTTCCCGTTCTCGCGGCCGACATCCCGTCAGGCGT
>Ga0073934_10007241_pt1 | contig 15603 bp, 6 predicted proteins | sample LarsenN4metaG_FD_76834 | JGI IMG/M metagenome (GOLD analysis project Ga0073934, IMG submission 76834) | Hot spring sediment bacterial and archeal communities from British Columbia, Canada, to study Microbial Dark Matter (Phase II) - Larsen... ...
CTGGAGTTGGAAATCGTGACGTTCGGTGCGCCGGTGGCATTGGTGTCGGTGACGTTTTGCAGGCGGAGATCGATGCCCCGGCTGAAGCTGCGGGAGGCCGTGTTGTTGTTGAGCACAACGGAATCGATGTTGTGCAGCGCGGATCCCGCCAGATCAACCAGGATGCCGGATCCGCCGTTGCTGCGGTCGACGTCGTTGTTGATGAGAGTGATGTCGGACAGCGGCAGCCCCTTGGTCAAGAGCGCGATGCCGTTCCGGCTGCTGTTGATCACGTCGTATCCGGCGACGCTGACGTCGAGATTCTGCGGAGAGCCGGTGAGCGACGTGAAGTTCACGAAAATGCCGTCGCCGTTCATGGAGTTTTGCACCATTCCGCCGCCGTTGACGGCCACGAAGCTGGTGATGTTCTCGCTGGCGAGGTTGATGGCAATGCCGTTGTTGCCGCTGTCGTGGACGACGGCCCGGCTGACGCGCGCAGAGGTCGCGGTACCGCTGGCAAGATCGACGCGAATGCCATCGAGCTTGCTGTTCAGGACCGAGCCGCTGCCGCCAAGGACGTGGACGTTTCCGAGAGTGGCCGTATTGCCGGCAACCAGGATGCCGTAGCCATTGAGGCTGTTGGAGACGCCGCTGTTGCTGACGGTGACGTTCGGCGCACCGACGACACGGTTGAGGTTCAACCGGATGCCGTCGGAGAAGCTGTTGGATACCCGGTTCTTATCGAGTGTGATCAAGTCGATGCTGTGATCGACGGTGCCGCCGAGGTTGAGAAAGATTCCCTGCCCGCCGTTGCTGCGGTCAACGTTGTTGCTGGAGACGATGACGTCACCCAGCACAACATTGTTGGCCTGCATGTTGATGCCGCGCTTGCCGGACGTATTCACCTTCGTGTTGAGGATGGACACGTCCGGGGCGCCGCTGGTGGTCACCAGATTGAGCAATACGCCATCCGTACCGCTGTTGGAAATCGAGTTGTTGTTCAACATGATGGAGTTGACGGAGGTGCCCAGGAACAACTCGATGCCTTCCTGTCCCACACCGTTGTCCATCACGGTGTTGTTGGTAAGGCTCACATTCCCCAGCGCGGTGCCCGGGTTCGTGATAAAGATGCCGTTCGCACCGTAGCCGTTGATGGTGTAGTCATTGATGCTGACGTTGGGATTGTTGGCGACATTGTTCATCTCGATGTGAATACCGTCGCCACCGCTGTTGAGGATGGTGCCGGCCCCGATGAAGTTGATGTTGGCGTTGCCGGTCACATTCGTCAGCTGGATATTGACGCCGTGGTTCATGGCGCCCGTCACGTTGACGTGGTCGACCGTGATGCCGTCCGCGATATTCACGTTGGAGAAGATGATGTTCAGGCCGGAGCTGCCATAGTTGCCGGTGAAGGTCGGGTCAATCCGGTAGTCGGGCGTCTGGCCGCCATTCTGGTTGATGTTGAGTGCCTGGCCGCCCGCCATGCCGATCAGGATGTCGTTATCCACCTCGGGATCGCCGATCAGGAAGTCGACCGCGACGCCCATGAAGCCGGTGCTGCCGCTGAAATCGGACCGCACGCCGTCGTTGCCGCTGTTGTCGGCGAGGAAGTGCAGCAGTTTGAACTCGTAGTCGTTGGGATCGGTGGAGCCGTTCGGCGCGGCCACGCCGTCGCCCACCACGCTGTCGAACCGCAGATGCAGGCCGTCGTTGCCGCTGTTGTCGATGGCAACGCCGTCGACGGTCAGACTGTTGACGTCGGTGCCGAGCGCCTGGATCGTGACGCCATTGTTCCCGCTGTTGTCGATCCCGATGCTGTCAAACACTTCGATGAAGGGCTTTTCCCCCGGCATCCCAAAGTCGGGATTGTTTTCGAAGTGCAAGGTTCCGTAATTGACAACGGCGAGGTCTAGCCGGCCACCGACGTCGGTGAGAAGCACGGCAATGCCATCGTTGCCGCTGTCGGTCACCGTGGCCGTGTTTTCGCCGTCGATCATCACCGACTGCAGCGAGCCATTGGTAAACGCCACGTTGATGCCGTTGAGGGCGCTGTCGGAGACCGTCAGGTTCCGGATGAGAACATCGCCGGCGGCACTGTCCATGCCCGTCAGGCTGAAACCGTGTCCGAGGCTGCCGTCGATCGTGTTGTCGTCGGCGGTAAACGTGGTGAAGCCATTGCCCGTGCCGAAGAACTCGACGTGGATGCCGTCGCCGGCCGTCGGCAGCGTGCCGCTCACCGAGTTCCCGGAGATGGTCACGGCATCGATAAACGAATCCTGGGCCACGAGCGAAATACCCGACGTCAGGCTGTTGGTGATGATGTTGTTGCTGATGTTGGCCAGGCCAATGCTGGACGGGTCGATGAACACGTTGATCGCCGTGTCGTAATTGCTGATGGTATTGTTGGTGGTCGTGACGCCGCCGGTGCCGCTGATGTCGATTCCGACAACCGAGATGCCGTCCTGTCCCGGAACAGGGACAGTGCCGGAGTCAATGTTGAACGAATCGATGAGCACGCCGTCCGACGAGGGCAGGTCGGTGCCGAAGAACGTGTTGAACGCCACGTCCACCGGTTCCGGCAGGCAGTCGTTCGCGGGGTCGTTGTCGGTAAGCGTGAGGACCGACAGCGGGTCCAGCCCGGCCGGGGCGCCGAAGTTCCCGAGCGCCACGTTGGTCATCGTGATATCGAAGCCATCGTCGCCGTTGTTGAGCATCTGGGTCAGGCCGGCGATGCCCTGCAGCTCGACGGCGGACGGCGAAGTGAAATCGGACAGCTCGATGTGCACGCCGTCGAGGCCGTTGCCGCTGATCGAAGCGTAGCCTTCGACCAGGATGCCGGCGGAGCCGGTGCCGTCGCCGTCGAGGTCGATGAAGATGCCGTGGCCGCCGTTGTTGTCGATGGTGTCGGTGCCGTCGCCCGTGATCGTGACGATGGCGGTGCCGACGTTGCTCATTTCCACGTGGACGCCGTCGCCGGCCATGTTGTTGAACGAGCCGGAGAGCTGCACCAGGGCGAAGCCGGTGTTATTGAACGATTGGAAGATTGGTCCCACGCCGTTGCCGCTGAGGTCGTTCGTGCCGGTGGGGATGAGCACACCTATCGCACCGTTGGTGGACTCCATGTACACGCCGTAGCGGCCGTTGCCGGTGGCGGTCACGTTGTCGATGCGTGCAGTCATGTAAGCGTCGTCGTCGGCCTCAAAGTGGAAGCCGTCGCGGGCGTTGTCGTTGGCGGACGAGGTGCTGAACAGCAGCCGTGCCACCGTACCCGTACCTTGGGCGCGGACGAACACGCCGTCGAAGTCGTCGTCCACCGGCAAGGCAAAGTTGCCGTTGCCATTAAACTCCGAGTCCACGGCTCGGAAGTTGATATCCGCTCCCGTCTCCACGAACGCGGCCAATCCCTGGGCACTGTTCGAGTTGGCCGTGCTGTTCCCGAAATGGACGTTGATCTCCGTGCCATCGTCGGCGCCGGCGAAAGACACGCCAGCGAGCGGATTGACGTCGAACGTGGAGTTCAGAATGCAGGCATTGAGCGTGCCCGCGGCCGAGGCTTCCCCGCGCAGTCCGTAGCTGCCGGAGTTCGAGAAGCTCGTCGTGTCGAATTCCAGGTTGACCGTTCCACCGACGGCCTGTGCCAGCACGCCGCTTGAGGCGGCGTTGTCGCCGGTCAGATCGGTCAGCGTGACCGACGTGGTGCCTCCGCTCGCGGCGCCGGCGAACACGGCATTGGAACCCGCGTTGTCCAGGCCGCCTCGGAGCATGGTGACGCTGGCAACCCCAGAGGTCGTGGAGGAGACCGCCAGGCCGCGTCCGGCAGCGTTCGTCAGGGTGCTATCGGTAAGGGTCACGCTCGCCGTGCCGCTGTTCGTCACCGACAGGTCCAGTCCGTCGTCGCCGGCCGACCCCAGAGTGGAATCGAGGATGCCGAGCAAGGCGAACGAACCGACGCTGTCCACGGAACCGAACACCGCGTCGCTGCCGCTGAAGTTCAGGTTTCCATCCTGCACCTGACCCACGAATCCCGCGCCGCTGAGCACTTCAAACCGCAGTCCGTTGCGGCCGCTGAAGCTCATGTTCGTGGGATCGACGAACAGCTCGACGTACGCCCCGTTCTGCGAGACGACATTGATGGCATCTACACTGTTGCCGGAGAGATTGCTGTCGAGCACGTTCACGCCGTCGAATACCGCGTTGCCGAAAGTGCCAATCGTCGAGTTGTCGGCAAAGATGCCCACGCCGTGCACCGCGTTGGAGATGGCCGTGATGGTATCGAGCGTGACCGCGCCGGCACTGCCGTTTGTCGCCGAAAATGCCAGTCCCGAACCGGTCTGGCTGTTATTGAACTGGCTGTTAATGATGTTCACCACGAAACTGGACGACGCGGTCCCGGTCAGATTCAGGTTGTCGCCGACGTTGCGGTTCACTACGGATTGAGTGAGCAGAAGATTCAGGGCCCCCGCATCCAGGTCGATGTTGAACCCGTTGACGGCGTTGTTGGAGGCCGAGAGGTTATTGCCGGAGAAGGTCACGCCGCCGACGGCGGTTGCGAAGATGCCGACGCCAGCCCCCCCCACGCTGCGGTTGAACTGCGAATCGAACAGTTGCACGTTGATCGCGCTGCCCGTCGAGACGAGGTTCAGGTTGTTGGCGGCATTGGCATTGGCGACGATATCGACGCCATTGAAGATCACGTTGCCCCCGGTGGCTGACACGTTGATGCCCGATCCGCCATTGGCACTGGCGCTAATGGTGTCCATGGCAACTCGGGTCACGCCGCCGTTGCCGATCACCTCGATGCCGTGACCGGCGTTGCTGTTCGCCGTGACGTTGCTCAGCCCGGCGGTCACGTCGCCGCCGCCCTGTTCCACGCTCACACCGGCGATCACGTTGCCGTTGGTCTGCGTGTTGAGCAGCCCCAGGTTCAGCGCGCCGATGCCCGAGCTGGCGCGGATGCCGTAGTCCTGGCCTCCGCCAGTGCCGTTCATCGTCGTGCGGAAGATGTTCAGGTTGAGGGCCGACGCGCCGGTGGAGACGTCGATCCCCGCAGGTCCGTTGTTGCCCAACCCCATCGGGTTCGACCAGCCCACCACGGCGTTGCGGTTGATGTCCGTGATCAGGCCGGAATCGATGACTTGGCCGTCAATTGTGACGGCGCCGGTGCCGCGGGCGCCGCTCAGCACGATGCCCCCGCCCGCGTTGTTGGTAACTTCCAGGTGATTGAAGTGGAAGCCGTTGACGCCGCTGCCGGCGATCGCCGCGCCCCCCGCGTTCTCCAGCACGAACGCGGACACTTCGTTGTGGTTGTTCACCCTCACAATATCGTTGAATGCGGTCAGGAACGGATAAGACCCCGTGTTCGTGAACGCGGGATCGGGAAGCGGCGCGTTGTCCACCGACACGGAGAACTGCGCGAAGTTGGCATACGCGTCCAAGACGTGCTCGCGGCCTTCGCCCAACATGCGGGCATAGTCGGGCAGGATGATTGACCCGTTCAGCGGGTTCGCTGCGGTCGTTTTGCCGCGGCGATACAGCACCAGGTCGGTCTCGTTCGGGAGCACCGGCGGCGGATTGCGATACGGGTTCTCAAACGTGCCGTCGCCCGGCTGAGTATTGCTGTTGTCCACCCACACCACAAAGTACGGCTGGTCGTCGCGCGGATTGTAGGCCAGGATGCCATGCGCAAACCGCTCGAACTGGTCCACGGTCACGCGCCAGTGCCGCTGCACGGGCATCAGCATCCGTTCCGAAGTCCGCCATTGCGGCCAGTACCGGGTGGGCTTGAAGCCGGCAAACCGCCAATCCACGACGGCGTTCACGTTCGTGTCGTACACCGAGTCGGTGGTCACGATCACGCCCACCGACAGGTCGTCCGACACCCAGCCCTCCAACCGTCCGCGGAAACCGACAATATCGTCCCCGTTCAGCACTTCCTCGCTGCGGTCGTAAAAATACATGCCGGCAAAGGCGCGCAGCCACGGTGTGTACGACAGCACCGGCATGCCGAATTCAAAGTCTCCGCCGGTGAGCGCCTTCTCCGCCAGTTCGGTGCCGAAGAAGCCGATCCGGTGCTCGAAGAAGAACATCTGGTTCGACAGACCGGTCGGCCCCAGGATGTTCACCGTGTCTTCATCGAACGGGAGGTACACGTTCCCGCGGACGTCGAGCCGCTCGCCCAGCGACTCTACGCCGAAGCTGATCTGGTCGTAGTTGTTCCCATACTGCGACTCGTCGAGATCGTAGTAACTGTAGAACCCGAAGATGCGGTCCCACTTGCTGGAATATCCACGGGCTACCAGGCCGGCATTCAGACCTGTTGTCTTGTCGTCGGTGAGAATCAACCGCGCATTCGGGGCGATAAAGGCATCCTGCCCCACCCACAACGGTGCAAACAGGCCGAACTGCGTGAAGCCATTCTGGTAGCCGACGCCGCTCGACGCCTGGTGCCGCACGTCGAAGTACGAACCACCCAGCCCCACGCCGCCGGAGAAGTTCTCCATGTCGTACGTGGCCACACCGCTGTCGGTGGTTACCGGCATGGGTCCTACCTGGGCGAAGGCCATACCGGTCGTCGTCAGCGACAGCAGGAACGCGAGGCTACGGATCGCAGGTCGCATGGACTCATTCCCCGAAGAGGCAACTACCTAACCGTCTGGCGGCGGCGACCGTTGGTTGGCCCTCCAACGGACTCTGCGCGCGGAAAAATGCGGATCTTCCTTGTCATCCGTTTCTTCGGCAGGTCGCGCAGGATCGGTTCAACGAAAACAATCGCCGCCACATGCCCTAACTGGGAGATCTGGCGGAACCGGTATAACCGGTAAAGTTTGCGCGCGCGACATTCTGTCGCAGCGTTTGACCGGCAGATGTTGCCGAAGCGGCATTAAGAGGGCGAGAAGACTCACGGCGACCGGCTCAGACGGACAAGACCGACCCCGAGGGCTTGCGGCGTCAAGCCCTGCGCGGAATAACAGTCCGCGCCAGCACCGGGGCGTGTCACCTCGGTCTCTTCGCGAACCAAGAAACCGGGTCCCCGATTGGCGAGACTCAAGGATTCCAGATGCTCCCCCGCCGTGAGTTCATCACCGCAACCACCGCAGCACTCGCCGCGGCTTCGACGGCTGCCGCACAAACATCCCCACCCAAGCGGATCAAGATCGGCCAGATCGGCGTCGGGCACGCTCATGCCAGTAAGCTGGGCGTTTACAGGACTTCGCCTGACTACGAGGTCGTGGGCATCGTCGAGCCGGACCCCCTGCTCCGCGAAAAGGCAAAGTCCACCGACCCCTTCAAAGACCTGCCTTGGATGACGCAGGAGCAGTTGCTCAATCTGCCGGGACTGGAGGCGGTGCTGGTCGAAACCCAGGTGCGAGACCTCTTGAATACGGCGGAAGCCTGTGTGATGGCAGGGAAACACATTCACCTCGACAAGCCCGCCGGAGAATCGCTCTCCCAGTTCCGCCGAATCCTGCAAGCCGCCCAGCGGCAGAAACTGCTGGTCCAAATGGGCTATATGTACCGCTACAATCCCGGCGTCGTGTTGTTGCGAGAGTTCGTCGACCGCGGCTGGCTGGGGGACATCTTTGAAGTCCACACGGTGATGAGCAAAGTGGTCGCTTCCGCCGACCGCGTCCGCTTTGCCGAATATCGCGGCGGCATCCTGTTCGAGCTCGGCTGTCACGTGCTCGATACGGTGATCAAGCTGCTCGGCAAGCCAGCCGGCGTGACGGCGTTCGCAAAACACACGTCGCGAATCGACGACAAGCTGCAGGACAACATGCTGGCCGTGCTGAACTACGACCGCGCCATCGCCACGGTGAAATCGACTGCGCTGGAGGTGGACGGCTTTGAAGGCCGCCGCCTGACGGTCTGCGGTACCGAGGGGACGTTCCACATCCAGCCCCTCGACAATCCAAAGGGCCGGGTCGCGTTGACTCAGCCGCGCGAAGCGTCCCGGTCGCTTCCGAGCAATCGGGACGCTGGATGGAAGAAGGGCTACCAGGACGTTTCGCTGCCCAAATATACCCGATACGTCGACGACGCCGCCGACATGGCGAAAATCCTCCGCGGCGAAAAACCCAGCGACTTTTCCTACGAGCACGACCTTGTTGTACAGGAAACGCTGCTGGCAGCATGTGGGCTGTAACTGGCGGTCGCGAATCACAGGACGCTGTACGGGTCGGTCCCTGCGAAAAATTCACGACAGACGGGATGAGCTGCTGGCGATCGTCATGCGTTGCGCTCTCGTCACCAACCAATCCGATGAGGGATGCATGTCCGCCCCACCCGATAAGCGCTTCCTCTTAATGGTGCTGATCTTTGGCCTCGTTGCGGCCGGTGCGAGCGGACGCTGGTTGACATCCGGTGAGATCGTCATTCGTGGGGGAAAGGCGCACGGTGCGCCGGCACCGAGCGGCCACAGTCGTGTCGAGGGAACGATTCCGCGCGATCACGTCCTGTTCTATCTGGTGGCGATCAGTTGGGGGCTCTTGAGGGTGACGATGGTCACGCTCGCGGCCCTGGCCTACTTCAAGAGCGACCATCACCTGGCCAAATTGTGCGCCTATTGCTGCGTTGCCATCCTGACCATGAGATTCGCAACGGTCGGCTTCGCCAAGCACGTCGGCTCGTGAGACCGAAGTCAGAGGCCAGCGCTGCAATCGCGGACCGCCCACCTCGGTATGCCATTCGCGGTGATGTTCGCTGGCAGCGGCGAATGCTGTGAAACGTCTGCCGAAATGCCGCGAGGCGTTCCTGTGCAGCGTAAAGTCGAGGACGCGCAGCGCTGCGTGAGCCGTTACAGCTTCGCCAGCCTGCGCGATCGGCTGCCGTGGAACGGTTTGCCGGACTGGTGCGACGCACAGGTCATCGGCCGAATCGGCGTCCCAGGGACGAGCGACCTTTAGAAGGAGCTTCCCTGCCAATGTAAGATTCACAGACTCAACCGCTGCGGGTTGCAAAATCGAGCATGTTGCAGCGCTCGAAGAGACCCAGGGATGGCAATCCCTGGGCTTCCTTGGCAACTTTTACAAAGGAGTGCGTTCACCCATGCACGACTGGCCGAGACAGTATCGACTGTCGTTCCGGCACATGATGGTCGCCGGGGTCGTGTGGGCAGGGATGCCAATTCTTGGAGACTCGAAGCCAGGCTTTTCCGAAAGCCCGGCTATTGAAAGCAGCGCTATTGCAGAGAATCAGGCCCGGCCATCGGAAAAAAATCCTGGCCTCGAAGCGTCGCCCCGTTCTGCTGCCGTGGCGCTGAACTACAGCCGCGCGTCGTTCCATCGCATTCGCCGCAACCCCTCGGTGCGCGTGTTGTGGGAAGAGCAGGACAAGATCCTCAATCACATCAACCTGACGGCATCGCCGACGCCGACGTCGTGAAATTGTACGCGTCGGTCTTGGAAGAGATCTCGCAGGTGCAGCTCGCCGAGCGCGAAAAGGAACTGTTGCGCGAGAAATACGCCCGGCAACTGCAACGCGACCTGAGCATCAACGCGCTGGCCCTGACCGCCGACGTGTTCACGGCGCAGTACGGCTCGGCCGTACGGCACGGCGCCACCAGTTGGTGGGACTACCGCAACCAATCGCAGAACCGCGAGCTCGACGTCTGGCGGGTCGACAAGGACCGCATGATGCGGCTCGTTGAAAAGTCGACGAAGTTCCTCGACATCAGCTGGAAGATGGCTCGCGAGCGGCAGATCCCCGACCGCTGGCTGGTCCGCGGCGACGACCTCGACAAGCTGGAACTCGCCTGGCAGGAACCCGATCCGGCCACTCGACTGCGCGTGCTGAAGCGGATGGAGCCGTTCATGGAGTGCTATCCGCCGTACTGGTACTACGTCGCGCGGACTCAGCAATCGCTGGGACAGCTCTTTGCGGCATCGGAAACCTACGAGCGGCTGGCGGAGCTCGGCCAGGGACATTTCCGCAAAGATGAAATGCTCGCCTCCGGCCTGGCCAACCGGGCCTTGATTCAATCGTATCTGTCCCAGCCGAGTGCCCCCGATACCGCCCGACGAGCGCTCGCCTTCTCCACCGAGGTGTGGGAGGCAAACCTGATTTGCGCTTCGGTGCTGCAGCGCCATCGCCGGTACGTGGAGGCGGAAGACGCCATCCTGCGCAATTTGGACGTCGGTCTCGAACGCAGTCAGAGCCGCATTGCGCTGGTGTCCCTGTATGCGGCCAGCGGCGACGGAGCCAAGCTCGCCGCACAATTGGCCGACCCGGCGGTGGTGCGCGAACTGCCGCCGGGAGTGCTGGTGTTGTGTGCCGCGCGCCTGGGGGAATCGGCGACGCCGCCGCAGGTCACGCAACTGCTGCAGCGCACGTTGCAGGCCACGCCGCGGTTCAATCTGGGCCGCGACGACCTCGTGATTCAAGCTGCCGGCAACTGGCGGCTGCAAAACGCGGTGCTGACGCTGCAGTACGGCGACCAGACGTTCACACAGCCGCGGCTGAACTTGCAGAGAGACGTGGTCGCAGCCAGCTTCGACGGCGTGGCGGAGTTCAGCCGCATCGGCGACGTACAGGATGCGGTGCTGACGATCCAATATCCCGACGCACCGGCCGTCAAGCTGACGCTGCAGGTGACGGGCCTGGATCCGAGTGCGGTCGACGCCATGCCTCCGTTGGCGCTGGCGACGCGGCGGTATCCGGTGTATCGCATCACCACGATCGAACAGGACCAGCATCGGCTCTCGTTGGGGGGAGGGGGAGGGAGTTCGCGATCGACTCCGCTGACGCTACCGGCCGGCGCAACTTCAGCGAAACCCGTGGGCGACGACCCGTACGTGACCACGCCACCGATTGAAATTCCAGTGGTGGCGCCGTTGTGACACAAGTCGTGAAGACCCAGGGACTGTCGTCCCTGGGCTTCTGTGGTGCGCGGTTGCTACGCGCCTGGCGACCGGCGTGCCATAATCTTCGCGTTCGGTATCCCTCCGGGAGAGGCGCGTGGTTTCAGGGGCGGCGGGCGAACTCCTCATCATTCTGTGCCTGATCCTGCTGAACGGCTTTTTTGCCGCGGCCGAGATCGCCATCCTGACGTCCCGCCGCGGCCGGTTGCAGCAGTGGTCCGACGACGGCGACCGCGCCGCGAAGGTCGCCCTCGATCTCGCCTACGACGCCGACCGCTTCCTGCCGACCGTGCAGGTGGGCATCACGCTCGTGGGCACGCTGGCCGCAGCATTCGGCGGGGCCCGCGTGGAAGAAGAGCTCGCCGCCTGGCTGGCCACCTCGACCGTACCGTTCTTGAGAACGTACAACCATTCGATTGCACTCGGCTGCGTGGTGATTGGGATCGCATACTTCTCGCTCATCCTCGGCGAACTCGTCCCCAAGCGCGTCGCGTTACAGAACGCCGAGCCGCTGGCGCGATTCGTCGCCTATCCCATGCTGTTTCTGCAGCGTGCCGGTCGGCCGATGGTCTGGTTTCTGCAGTTGAGCACCCGACTCATGCTGCGGATGTTGGGACAGAAGCCCGAACGCCAGATCAGCGTGGCAGTGGAAGACATCCAGCACCTGATCGATGCGGGCACGGAAGCCGGTGTGCTGGAGCATGCAGAACACCACCTGGCCACGCAGGCGCTCAGCCTCGCCGACCGCACGGTGACCGACATTCTTCGCCCGCGCATTGACATTGATGCGCTCGATCTGGACACCCCGTCGGACGAGGTGATTGGTGCCATCGCCATGTCTGGCTTTTCGCGCGTGCCCGTCTGCGAGGGAGACATCGACCACATCGTCGGCTTCGTCTACATCAAGGATGTGTTCCTGCAGCAGTACTTCGGGCGACCGGTCGACTTGCGACGATTAATGCGCCCTCCCCTGTTCGTGCCCAAAACGCTGAACATCAGCCGGCTGCTGCAGCTCTTCCAGGAACACCGCACGCAACTCGCGATTGTGCTCGACGAGTACGGCGGTACGGAAGGCATGGTCACGCTGGAGGATGTGCTGGAGATGCTCGTTGGCGCGATCCACGACGAGCACCGCATTCGCGACCACTCGCAGGACATCATTCGCCGCGACGACGGCAGCCTGCTCGTCGATGCCCAGGTGAACCTGCACGAACTCCAGAAGGCTCTGGATTTGAACCGCTGGAGCGAGCCGCCGCCGCGCGGCGTCGGCACCGTGTCCGGCTTGACGCTGGCACTCTTGCGACGTCCGCCGAAGGTTGGAGATAAAGTGGCGTGGAGCGACTTGCAATTGGAGATTGTCGATATGGATGCCCATCGCATCGACCGGCTGCTCATCGTGCCGCTCGGCGAAGGGGGAGTGCCGCCAAACGGGGGTTGAAAGGAAGTCGAAACCGCCATGTCGTCCACGCCCCTTGCCGGCGTTCGCGTGTTAGACCGGTGGCACAATTGGTCGAGCAAACACAGGGGGACCGATTCATGAGACGTAGGCTCTTCGCATCCGTGACTGCTTGCCTTGTGCTGGCAACGTGCCATCTCGCGCGGGCCGAATTCCAGGTGGGCGCCGCGGTGCGCGTGATCACGCCGGAAAAGCTGTTACCCGTTTCCGGCGGACTCGGGATCCCCCAAGCGACCACCGAACAGCGCGGCGAACTCACCGCACGGGCCATTGTGTTCCGACGCGGCGACGTGACCGTCGGCGTCGTCGCGCTCGACCTGCTCGGCTTCCCCTCGGTGCTGGGCGACCGCGTCCGCGCCAAAGTGCCCGGAATTCCCAAAGAGAACATCCTCATCGCCTCCACCCACACGCACAGCGCGCCGGACTGTTATGCGTTCCCGGACGGCAAAGGAGGCCACACGGGCGACCTGGCGTATATGGACTTCGTGTGCGAGCGCACCGCCGAGGCGCTCAACTCGGCCTTCGATCGGTTGCAGCCCGCATCGCTGAAAATCGCCACCGGCGAAGCGCAGGGCAAAATCGCCTACAACTACTACGCTCCAGACCTCTACGACCGCCGCATGAGCGTCATTCAGGCCACAGATTCGCAGGGGAAAACCATCGCGACGCTGGTGAACTATGCCGTGCATCCTGAAGTGCTCGGCAACTCCATCGGCATTCTCAGTCCCGACCTCGTGGGACCACTGTGCGAGAGGCTCGAAGCCAAAGCCGGCGGGATTGGTCTCTTCATCAATGGCGCGCAAGGTGGCATGGTCACGGCGGACAACCGCAACCTCAACGACCCCAAAGACCCGTTGCGCGGCTACTGGAGCGATTCGCGCACTTGGGACGAATGCCTGCGAATCGGCCATTTGATGGCCGAGGAAGCGCTGCGGATTGTGCGCGATGCCCCGGCGGAGCGCGATCCGCAGTTGGCGTGTCGCGCGATGCAGGTGCGTTTTCCCGTCGACTCGCCGCTACTGTGGGCCGTGGTCGTCGGTTCGCCCCTCAAATACCCGCACAATCCCGACCAGTCGGTCACTGCGCGGATCAATCTGGTGAACCTTGGCAGCGCGCAGATCCTCACCATTCCCGGCGAAGCACTGCCGAACATCGGTTTCTACCTGAAGCGGAAGATGCACGGCCAGCACAACCTGCTGTTCGGGCTGACGAACGACGCGTTCGGCTACATCCTGACGAAGGTCGATTATCGCAGCTTCCCAAGGTACGACTATGTCTCGCGCACCTCGCTGGGGGAGATGACCGGCGAGATCTTCATCGAAGCCGCGCTGGAACTGGTCGAACAATCACCGCAACCGGACAATCAGTAGTCCGAAGCGCAAGCGAGGGAATCTTCGGGCGGCGATCGAGCAAATCTCCCGTTTGCCCGATCCAAACGATGTCCTCAGCGTCGCCGAATCAGCAGACAGATCACGACCACCAACCCGACTGCTCCCGCGATCTTGGGCCAGCCAGGAGAAGCGCCATCGACGGACGATTGCTGAGTTGCAGACTGAGGCGTCGGGGCGATCTCAACGGATGGTTCCGTCGTCCCCTCCGCGATCGATACCAACTCCGGCTCGGCGCTCGACGTCGCAGGTTCGTTGCCGAGTGTCGTCAGCGACACCCCTTCCAGCGAGAGCAGTTCGTCCCAGTTGGCGCTCACCAGCAGATCGAAGCCGGGGTTCTGCTCTTTCACCTGGCACGAGCAGGCCCCGGTGAGGAACGCCGCCGTTCCGCGAATGTTCTCGACGGTGATCCCCGGCCCCACCAGCGGTAGCAGCGCTCGGCCGCGTCCGAACACCGGGAACACCAGCGGCTGCGACAGCTCGCGCAAATCCGACTCGATGTCCAGCAGCATCGACACCAGTGCGTCTTCCGTTTCGGACCGCGGCACCCGCAGCATCGAGAATGCCAGCCGCAGCGGCGGACCGCCCAAGAGCACGTCCTCCGGCGAATCGGTCAATTGCGGCAGCTTGAGCGTCAGCGGCAGCGTCTTGAGCTCTTCCTGCAGGAGCGTCGCTGCCGCATTGTCCCGCTCGCTATCACCGCACTCCAGCAGCAACCACACGGCCGTCTCACCGTCAATGATCCGCCGCACCAACTCCTGACGCACTGGAGATTCGACCATCTGCTGCACCGCGGCGCTGTCGACCGGAGCGGTCCATATCGGCTGGTCCAGGCGTAAGTGAGCGGGGTACTGGATAACAATCCGCGGGACGGACATCTCGCCCAGAGCCGCCAGCAGCTCGCGATCGGCGGTGTCCGCAATCGCGTCTACGTCGAGCGTGCGGACTTTCACGTTGATTGTCCGCCGCTCTTCCCCCTCGGCGAGAATGTTCGCGTGCTGCTGGATCGCCTCATCCAGCGGCCCGCGATGCAGCACAGTGACGCGGTAGGGGTCGGGCCGCCAATGCTCGAGCGCATAGCGGAACACCGGCACGTTGCACGCGTACGCCACGGTCTCGCCTGCGACGATTACTCCGATCGCGAGCGCCAACGCCACCTTGAACCGTTGCATCGTCTACCAGCCTTCGGCCTGGACTTCGATCCCCGACAGTATCGTAACAGGGATCTTCGACGCGGGCGACGGGCTGAGCCGAATCTGCAAGTCGCGCCCGACTTCAACTCCCGTAAACTCTTTGACCAGCGACCGGTTTCGCCCCCCGGCCTCGGAAACGACGTCGAGCGCCAGCAGCTTGTGCCGCGACTGCACAGTCACGCCAAACACCCGCTCGCCGGATTGCACGTTGTCGGGTTCCACGAAGTAGAGCCGGACGCGATACGGACGCACCGCGGTTTCTGAATCGGCCAGGCGGATCGTCACCGATTGCAGCCCCTTCGCACCCGATGCCGCGACCCACGGCAGCCCCTCGCCGTCTACCTGCGAGCTGTGCCGGCGGAACCATTGCGGCGCTTTCGGCTCGGTGGTCACCGTCACCGCCGGCGACGCACCCCCAACACTCGGGAATTCCAGCCACAGCGTGCCGTCGTCCGCCCTGCGGTCTCCCGGCGCACCCAAATTGATGCCGAGCCGCCGCACGGGCAGTCGCGGCGTCTGCGCCCCGAACGATGTCCACGTCTCCACCTCCGGCATGTGCACCAGAGCGATCGACGATTGATTCTGATAATTGCACACGCAAGTGCGGGTGTAGTCGGGTGCGACGAGCACGCCCCCGGCAACGATGAGGTTATTCGTGCAACTGGAACGGAAGCCACCGAGATTGCCTGTGCCGCCGTCCTGGCTGAGATCCAGATATCCCGCGGCGCCAG